>Ga0209167_10000076_pt1 | contig 106306 bp, 87 predicted proteins | sample Coa_R1_9_FD_187154 | JGI IMG/M metagenome (GOLD analysis project Ga0209167, IMG submission 187154) | Surface soil microbial communities from Centralia Pennsylvania, which are recovering from an underground coalmine fire - Coalmine... | ecosystem: Environmental > Terrestrial > Soil >... | reverse complement strand
CGCTGGCCATTGTTTTTTATTTTTTAAGAAATAAAACGCCGCTATTGATTTTCGACATCAGCTTTTTCAGCCTGATGGGTTTGTTTGGCCTGTTGATTGCCGCATTATGGATTGGACGCGTGGATGATGTTTGCAGGAATAACATCAATATTTTTTGGGCGATGCCCACCCATCTGATCGCTGTATTCTTCGTTCGCAAAAAAGCGGTTTGGATTAAATACTATTTTTTGATTACCGCCGTCCTGGCAACTGTTTTATTAATGGGATTTCCGTGGTGGCCGCAAAAAATGAATACAGCTGTACTACCCATACTGGGTATTATTATATTCCGGAGTTATTGTTTATTTCTAAATCGGAATTATGCTCAAAAAAATATTGTTCAGGGATCATGAACTGGTTTATGAAATAAAAGGAAACGGACCAGCCGTTATGCTGGTGCATGGATTTACTGAAGACCGCAGGATCTGGAATTCACTCCTGTCCGGAATTGAAAATAAATACCAGTGGATTATCCCGGATCTGCCGGGCAGCGGTGATTCTGTGTACAACAATTCGCTGAAACGCATCACCGATTTTTCAGAATTCATTGGCGCGATCCTGGAAAATGAAAATATACCGGAACTGATATTGATCGGGCACAGCATGGGCGGTTATATTTCACTGGCCTTTGCAGAAAAATATCCTGACAAAATCCGTGCTTTGGGATTATTTCATTCCACTTCGTATCTGGATTCCGAAGAAAAGAAGGAATCAAGGGATAAAAACATCCGTTTTATTCAAAATCATGATCCGTCACTTTTTGTAGAACAGTCGTTCCCGGGGCTTTTTTCTGACTCTTTTAAAGTCGGACATCCGGAGGAAATACGCGAACTGGTTGACCGCTATGCCAACTTCAAAAGGGATTCCCTCGTACAGTATCTGGATGCCATGAAAAACCGGCCGGCGACCACCGGTGTTCTGGTAGCGATCACCAAACCAGTACTATTTATTATGGGAGAAGAAGATAAAGCCGTACCGATCAAAGATTCGCTGGAACAGTGCCATTTACCCCGGATTTCGTACATTCATATCCTGACCCGCACGGCCCATATGGGCATGATAGAAAATTCCAGCCTGTGTAATTCAATTGTCGACGGATTCCTGTCAGCTATTCCTGTTTAATCTAAAACAGTTACCCTACGTGAGCCGAACTTTCAAAATATTAATCCTGTCTCTTGTACTCATGATGCTGGCCTTCAGGGGTTATTGTAAACATATCAAAGGTGGTGAAATACATTATACTTATATCGGGCCATCTGCCACAAAGCCTGGATATGACCGGTACCAGCTCAGGCTACGTCTTTTTATAAGCTGCCAGTCCACAACAGGTCAGCTGGAAACAACGGTTGTACTGGGTATTTACCGGAATTCTGATAATTTTCTGGTTATGGATGTGGCTGCAAACCTGACCGAAAGCGAACAGATCAATCTGACCAAGCCCAATCCCTGCATCGTACATCCCTCTCAGGTATGTTACTGGATCCGTGAATTCACTACGACCGTAGAACTTCAAAAAGATCCCTCCGGATACACGGTTATTTTTCAGCGTTGCTGCCGGATAGACAATATCCGTAATATCAATCCGAATATAAATGTCGGCGCTTCCTACTTCTGCGAAATCCAGGGAACCAATTCCATCGGTAAAAATGGTATAAATTCAAATCCTGATTTCGGTATCAAAGACACGGTGCTGATCTGCCAGGGTAAAAGATTCAAACTCGATTATAGTGCAACCGATGCAGAAGGGGACTCGCTGACATATGAATTTTCATCAGGTTATTCCGGAGGTGGCGAAAATAATGCGGTGGTTACCAATCCCGGTCCGCCCACTTCCTGGCAGCCTCTCAATTATACTGCCCCCTATTCAGGATTGAACCCGCTGGGATCCGGTGTTACCATTGACAGAAAAACCGGAATTATTTCAGGTGTCGCCCCTGCCGGTGGCGACTATGTAGTATGCGTTTTGGTTAAGGAATACCGGGCCGGCATCCTGGTTTCCAGTCACCGGAAAGACTTTATCATTTCGATAGACGACCTTTGTGATTTCCCTTCAGCAGATCTGAAGCCAAGTTATATTACCTGCGATGGCTTTAATTTCAGTTTTCATAACGAAGCCGCATCCACGCCGCTGGTCCATAGTTATTATTGGGATTTTGGTGTTCCGGGCTCAACAAATGATACGAGTAATGTCGCAAAACCTACTTTTACTTTCCCGGATACAGGCGTCTACAACGTACGGTTTTATGTAAATAAAAATGAGCCCTGCACAGATAGCGCATCCACGCAGATGAGTGTATTTCCGGGTTTCTTTCCGGCATTCAACGCATTTACATCCTGCCTTAAGAACCCGGTATTATTCAGAGATACTACTCAGACACGTTATGGAACGGTATCCTCATGGTATTGGAATTTTGGCGATCAGAATAACAACGGAGATACTTCGCTCATTCAGAACCCTTCCTATCAATACACCGATACGGGAATGAAATCCGTTACACTGATCGTTGCCAATAGTAAAGGATGCCTGGATTCTGTAAAAAAACAGATCGACGTGTCAGGCAAACCAACTATTATTTTTCCTTTCCGTGATACGCTGATCTGCAATATCGATACACTCCAGTTGCACGCCCAGGGAAATGGAGATTTTACCTGGAGTCCGTCTGCCAATATGATCAATCCAAATTCACCGGATCCTTTTGTTTATCCGCAAACTACTACCTATTACACAGCAACACTGAACGAGCCCGGTTGTACCAATTCAGATTCAGTGCGCGTGCGCGTGGTGGATCATGTCACATTGTTTCCCGGTAACGATTCCACGATCTGTCTCGGTGATACAATTACTTTAAACCCGTCAGGGGACGCATTAAATTTTGACTGGTCGCCGCCTGGCAGCATTATAGATAATCCCAAATTAAAAAATCCGCATGTTGCACCTGCCAGTTACACCACGTACTCTGTTATAGCCAGCATCGGGAAATGTTTTACAACGGGCAGCGTAAATATAAAAACGGTTCCCTATCCATATTCGGATGCAGGTACCGATACAAGAATTTGCTGGATGGATACAACCATGCTGGATGGCAAAGCGAAAGGATCCAGGTATGCCTGGCAGCCGGCCACCAACCTGAGCAATCCGTCGATTTTAAATCCACTGGCCTATCCGCTGCAGACCACCGAATATGATCTGCTGGTCTATGACACGCTGGGCTGCCCCAAACCGGGCGTTTCAAAAGTTATTGTCAATGTAAATCCTGAGATCATTGCTTTCGCCGGGAATGACACGTCCATTGTAGTGAACCAGCCGTTGCATCTGCATGGTTCCGGTGCGCCATCCTTTTTATGGTTTCCTGATTATGGTCTGAACCGTAATGATATTTCTGATCCTGTAGCCATGCTGAATCAGAATCAGACCTACGTGATGAAAACTTTTACGGAAGAAGGATGTTTTGCTTATGATACGATCAATATTAAGGTATTCACCACAGCGCCTGATATCTTTGTACCCAATGCCTTTACCCCGGATAATGCTTCAAATAATATTTTCCGGCCCATCCCCGTGGGCATTTCCGATATCGAATATTTCAGGGTCTATAACAGGAACGGTATGCTGTTGTACAACACAAGCCATATCGGTAGCGGATGGGATGGAAACTATAACGGGAAGCCACAACCGGTTGGCGGATATGTATGGATGGTTCAGGGCACGGATTACACCGGCAAAACTGTTTCAAAAAAAGGAGTGGTGGTGCTGATCCGTTAGGACAAGCTTAAAGCGTAAAGCGTAAAGCTTAAAGCGTAAAGCCTAAAACTAATTGGTAGATTTGAAAACTTCAGAATATAGTTTAACAATAAGTAAATCAACAAAAAAGAATTTGTGTGTTCATTCGAAAGAAAATTCTCGGCATTAAACTATTCATTTAGTAAAGAATCTTTGTACTCTTCCTACAAGATATTCTCGGCATTAAACTATTCATTTAGTAAAGAATCTTTGTACTCTTCCAAAAAGAAATTCTCGGCATTAAACAATTCATTTAGTAAAGAATCTTTGAACTCTTCCAACAAGAAATTCTCAGCGCTAAACATTTCATTTAGTAAAGAATCTTTGTACTCTTCCAACAAGAAATTCCCAACAAAAAATCATTCAGCGTGAAAAAAATAATTTGCATCACCGGCGCGAGTTCCGGATTTGGTGAAGCCTGCGCTTTTAAATTTTCTGAAAATCAATATGACCTGATCATTGCAGGCAGAAGAGAAGAAAAATTAAATGCATTAAAAGAAACATTGGAAAAAAAATTCGGCAACCGGGTTTATGTTTTGCACCTGGACGTATCAGACAGAACCGCAGTGGAAAATGCTTTCAGGTCTTTACCCGGTGAATGGAAAAAAATCGACCTGCTGCTGAACAATGCCGGACTGGCGCTCGGAAGGGACAATTTTGACGAAGCATCGATAGATGACTGGGAAATAATGATCGATACCAATCTGAAAGGACTTTTATATGTTTCGAAAGCTGTATTGCCATATATGATTTCCAACAATACAGGCCACGTGATTAATATCGGATCCACAGCCGGCAAACAGGTATATCAGAAAGGGAACGTTTACTGCGCAACCAAACATGCCGTGCAGGCCATCTCGGAAGCGATGCGCATCGACCTGCTTCCCCACAAAATAAAAGTAACGGTGATTCATCCCGGTGCCGCGGAAACAGAATTCTCGCTGGTTCGTTTAAAACAGGATGCGAAGGAAGCAAAAAAAGTGTATGAGGGCTATGAACCGTTGCATGCAGACGACATTGCCAATATTGTTTACTACACCGCCACCCTGCCGGCACATGTTTGTATTAACGAACTCGAGGTTACATGTCTGGCGCAGGCGAATGCGTTTTACCTGTTTAAGCAGAATGCGTAAAGCGTAAAGCTCAAAGCAGAAAAACTGAAGCTTTATCAATATTTGTAATTCTTCCAATTCAGGAATAACATTCGGTTTCTAAGGCAAATACCAGCATTCTAAACATGTGCTGTCATAACGCTTTATGCTTTACGCTTTAAGCTTTACGCTTATCTGGCCTGTCATAACGCTTTATGCTTTACGCTTTAAACTTTACGCTTATCTGGTCTTCGGCGGCTGCCCTGCCAATTCCGCCAGTGAAATCCTGATTTGTATTCCTGCGCGGGTAGTAGTAACCGGTGGCGAGCTCGAAATTTTTGGAATGGTCCGCCGCTCATCAAAATAAAATTTCATATTGATCCGGTTGTTGATAACATAATCGATCGACGGCGAAATACTGATTACCTGTTGCCCGCCCACCGGCACAGCAGCATTCTGGTCAAGATAACTATTCGTCGTTGCGTCGTCGCGGAAACTCATATCGAGTCGCAGCGTCAGATCGTTTTCCAACCTGTTTGTCAGTCCGTTTTTTCCCATCACTTTAATATGGAACGGTAGCGGTACACCCCGTTTGCGGAAGCCGAGACCGAACACATATTCTGTCGATCGGCTCTCACTCATCTGGTAATCGATCAGGCTCAGGCTAAGTTGTCTGGATTTACTGAAACTGAATTTCGCCTGCAACTGATTTACAAATTGCATATCCAGGTCAATCAAAGGTGCAAATTGTTCACTGATTGTAATATTGGGCACCATGAAATAAGGAACAAAATTTCCCGTGAGTGTATCGATAAAACCCGGTTGCCGTATTCCGAAGGGATCCTGGAAGTTCAGGTTTGAATTAAAAGAATTCATGCTGAGTGTGCTGTTGTAACCATCCGAAATACTGAAGTTGGTAAATATTTTATTCAGCCCGGGAATACGGGTAAGACCGTTGTACGTGAATCTCCAGTTTGGTTTCGGAAGATATCCTGAAAAAGGGTTGAACTTGATATTTGGATTGTCTTCCTGTATCAGCGCAACCGTATACGGCGACTTACCGCTGTACGCGGCTATAAATGCCGGTATCAGCACGTCCTGCGCGTATTTGCCATAACCTTTGGCATATCCATCCGCTGATGTAAAGTTCCCGGAGTATGCATTTAGCTGTCCCAGTCGTGCCGAAATAATATTGCGGTAGTCTTCAAATTTCTGAAATGTGGATGAGATCTGATTCGAACTGCTGCTTTCGAAAAGCGTTTTTACAGAAATAAAACTGATACTGAAACTGCCCGCTGTGTAGGGATTTAACCGCGCAAATCCGCCACTGCCAGTCGTATCCTTATAAAGTTCCGTATAGTTTTTTCCAAAATTCTTACTCAGATTCAATGTGATATTTAAATCCCGCGTGGGTTGTATCTGTGCGGCAATGGTGAGTATCTGGTTATAACTGGCCGCGTTCTGAAAGTTGAATAAGGTATCCGTCGTCAATAATCCCTTTTTCGCGAGCCGGTTCACATAACTGGTGTCCGGCTGTTCGCCGAATATATATCCCCATCCCGGCTCATTTGATTTCAGGTTCATCCCCAGAAAATGGGTGCTGTCCAAATATCCGTATATCGTGGAAGCCGAGATCTCGGAATAGTTCACCGTAATGTCTTTTACTGAAGTGATAATTTTTGCGAAGGCTTTTAAAAATCCCTTCAGATGCTGCTGTTCGGCAATATCCGGGGGTGGATTTTTTTGTTTCAGGCTGTCAGTCTTCCTTCCCGGTAATGGCGGCTGCTGAGCTGCTGTCTGTTGACCCAGCTCGCGCAATAGTCGCCATTTCGAGTATAGTCGCGTGAAGTTAAAGTCGGCAGTCGCATCTTTTTTCTGCGTATTGTTCAGCGAATTTCCCAGGCTTGCAGCCAATGTGGATGCACCCGTCCACTGGTAAGATGATCCATAGCCGAGCCTGACCGTTGTCCAGTCAAGAAACGGAACTTTATTGGTCGGAACAGTATAGGTAAAATTGGCTGTTTGAGAATATTGAATCGTTCTGCCACCCTTCCAGAAATTATCCCACATCTGTTTTCTCTGTGCCTTATCCAGTCTTCCGCTGTCTTCGTCCACCCAGCTTTTGTTCAACGCAGCAAAATCAATGTTCAGGGAGCGTGTGATATCCCATCGGACAATATACGTTCGGTCGATGGTAAAAAATTTATTATAAGTTTCCGGAATCTGATATTTACCACCTCCCACATTGCGCGCCTGATAGGCGCCGAACTGTCTTACGACATCGCCGCGGAAAGTAAGTACAGCCGGCACAGGGTTCAGATTAAAATCCTTTATAAGGGAATACCAGGGCGACCTGGACTTGATCATTTTCTTAAATGGCTCCCAGTATTTGGGCGTACCAATGAAATTATATCCGAGTCCTCCTTTATAAACCTTCAGTTCATCCTCCTGCGCGATGGGGTTGTGGTGTTCCGTACCTGTAAAGGAATAGCTGATGTCAAAATTTTCAATGCTCCATATTTTTAGTTTTTTCGCACTAATATTATTCTTCCTGACATTGGTAAAATTGAAGCTTCTGATGAGTGTCTCATCTACGGCCACCTGTTCTATGGAGTCCCGCTGCGATGCGGAGGCCGCCGCCAGTTTATCGGACAGTTTGATATCCAGATCATAGGGATCATATTCCGGCGTACTCTTCGTTTTTGAAATACTGCTATAAAACGGAATGGATAAACCAAGTGATTTGGGAAGTAATTTTCCAAGTTCCAGTTGCGTGGCAGCGTCCAGTTGTGTTGTACTGCTGAGCGCGCGTTCGTTGATGCTCTGATCAATACTTCCGAAACCGACCGACTGGGTTTTGGCCGACAAATAAACAGTACCCAGGTCTGCGATTTTTATATCCACGCGGCCGTTGGCCGCATACCCTCCCTGATCATTCAGATTCGAAAGCCGGAGCTCATCAAACCACACTTCGGTACATTTTGTACCATTCGATGTATTTTCCACACCCAGAAAGATCGCCTGCACCTGGCCCAGGTTGGGGTTTCCGAACATTGAATAAACACGCTGGTTCGTCGTGTCTCTATACGAATAAAATCCGGTGGTATTTCCCGTGGCATTCCGGGTCATCTTCAATTGTACAAACTTCTGCAGATCCAGATTCAGGTTATTGGAATCCGGCCAGATGGTTGTCACCGCCGATGAGGACGTATACCAGGGCGTTATCTCAAGCGGTATCCTCACTTCATAAAAATTATTTATGAAGTCACTTCCGATTCGGATCACGGCCTGAAGTTGGCCATATTTTATCGAATCTGAACCCGGCGCTCCGCGGGATTCTGCATGGATAAACATGTCCAGATGTCCGTAACGCCGTAAATCGTAGTTGGTGTTCTTATAAACACCGCGTGTTTCCTGGGGTAATAAATTACAGATCTGCAGGCTCATGGCCTGTTCATTCAAAAGCAGATTCACATTGTTCGTACTGAGCTGCTGTTGTCTCTCAATACCGGGTGGAACCACATAAGGGATGGGCTGGCGCGAACTGTTTTGTTCGATGTTTACAGCAGTCACATCCAGCGAAGTCACACTATTGGGAGAAATTGGAATGTATTGTCCGGTGGTATCCAGCTCATAATTAAAATTGCGCCAGGAATCGCGGATGAGTTGAAATTCTGCGAAACGACATACAACGGAATCTGTCCATCCGGTCATATACATCCTGATAAACCGTATTGATTTAAAATCAGGAATATTTCCAACTTTCTGGGTATAAGATGTGATGGGAATTCGAAACTGATACCAGGTCTGCGACACGTTGTTCGTTCCGATAAATGTTTTTGAATCGGTGATGAAATTTTGTCCAACTGTGCTGACAGAATTCGGATTCAGATCAAGCTTGTATTCAAAATATTCTTCCAGTTCATTCATCGTATTATCATGATCCAGGTCTTCCTGGTCAGGATAGAGTGTACTTGCATCCACATAGGTCGCGCCGGGTGGCGCGATGGGTGAGTTACCCTGCGGGTTATTTATATTTTTGTATCTGCCCACAATCCCGGTTTGCGTGGAATCGTAATAGGATGCGCGGTAGTTGAGATAATCATCGGCCGAAGGATCTGAAACTGCCTTCCGGTATACAGCGGAGCCGGTTCCAAATTGTGCGGCCAACTGGTTCAGATATGCAGAAAATTTTGTTACTTCTCCCGCGTCATCCAGTCCGTCAAAACCCTGATCCTGGAATGGGCGGTCTGTTGGATCCGTGCTAAATGCATTCGTGGTCTGGACCGGATTGTAGGGCACCCTGCCCCACACGGAAGAACTGTCAATGGCCGCCGGAATATTGGGTGTATTCAGTCCATTCTCAAATAATTTTCTGCCGTCTTTTAGTATATCTTCCGAAATGGATCCGAGATCCAGATATAACTGGCCGCCGGTGCCTGGATTATTACCTGCCAGAAAAGGACTCTGCATCCAGAATTCTATGTATTGCACATTGGATGTTTCGAAGTCGGTCTGGTCTATTGAGCGCATGATACCACCCCAACGGCTCTTGGGATTGGCCAGGTCTCCCGTTGGCGTGAGACTACCCGGGCGTGTATCGAAATTATAAGGACCCTTCTGGGTTGGAAAATAGGAAATGTCGAATGTGATCAGCTGAGCCTGACCAAATTCCGGAGTGATGGTCGGAAATAATTGTGTGATATTAACAGGAACAATTCTTGGATCGCTGAAATCCTGATAATTTTTTACCGGATTATTACTGGCGGTTTTATCCTGGAGTGTCGGCTCGATATTGTACCACGCAAATTTTGCGCGGTTATATCCATAGGGTAATGAATCGTTGAGATTGGCTTCCGGAAATAATCCATTATTTGCCGGTGTGGAAGCAAGTGCCCAGGAAGTAATGGGGAAACGAAGATCCACGGAGCTGGTGGATCCCTCAAAATCGTCGATGTAAATGGTACCGCTGCTTCCTTTACCAATTTGCGGCGGATGGCCCGGCTGGAGATAAGCGGCTTCACCAACTGCCGTGATCGTACTCATTTCCTTGGAAGAGGACCAGGGCAATTTATTAAACAGTCTGGTTAGTCCCGGCCATTGTGATCGAAAGTTCACATCCACACCATACATGGTATTTCGTATCGGATCTTCACCGTAATTCGTTTTTGTAAAATAGGGCCGCTCATTCAAACGTTCGATGGTTCCACCGAAAGAGAAGGATTGCGTAGCCGTACTTTTTGCGATATAGTCCAGGCGCAGGCCCATGAACCCCTGCTGCTGCGTTCCGTAACTCGCATTGTTTTCATATTGTATGTTTACCGGCACTCCGGATTGTATGATTGAGGGATTAATCACTTTCACAGATCCATTGGTATAGTCTACGGTGTAATCAATATTCTCCCTGAGTATCTGTCCTCCCGCCGTCACTTTTACCGAACCCGGTGGCACATTAAAAGCCCCCAGCGAAACGTCGGAACTCGCCGTGCCTTTTGCAACGCCCTGAAGGTAATACCTGTCCACCGCCGCATACGTTTTCGCCACTTCCTTGATAGTGTCATAGAGCTGTTGGAAAACATATTGCGTATCGATTGGCTGGTTGTTAAATGCAAGGTTTGCCAGATCAGAACCGAAAGGTTCGAGAACCGGAAAAATAATCCGTGCTTGTGACGAAACGACCGTAAATCCTTCCACATAATCGAATACCCCGTCTGGTTGCGGATCGAGATGGGCATTGAGCCGGTCCAGTCTTAAAATGCTGAGTAATGGCACTCCTCCCTGGGGACCCGCCGGTAAATATCTTTTAGTGCCATTCCCTGCCTGTTCGTACAGGATATTCATTTGAAATCCCGCCTGCTGAATATTGGATAAATAGCTACCTGTGCCCGTTTTCAGGGTATAGATATTTTTCATCATCAGATTCCAGATCGGCAGGTTGGTTCTTTGAGAAGTTGCTTTAAGCATTTTCAGATAAAGAACTTTTTGTGCACCGGGATTTGCTCCCAGCGTAGTATCAGGCGGCACATCCTGCGAAAATTCTCCCACCTGGTATATTTTTCCATTGTAACTATATTGAAAAGCAACTCCCAAGACATCATTGGGCTGAAGGGTCTGGTTCAATGAAATAAAGCCTACCTGGGCATTATATGTATAATCGGTCGGATTGAGTTTTCTGGCATATACCTGCTCGTAATCCTGAACCTGCGTGAGTCCGGCTCCCGTCAGAACGGTGATGACCTGGGTGGAAACCCGGCTGCCCGGATTATTAATAATGGTTCTGTATTCTGAGTTGGCGTCGTTGTATGGATATGGTTGTGCGGTCTGAGGGTGGATACTGGTATTATACGGTTTCGGTTCTCCGAGATCCATCAGGGCCACCACCTGCCTGGCCTGTGTCGAAGTTCCGTTACGGTTGGTTACCCAAACTTCCATCCGTAAAATCTGCGCCTGCGAAGTGATCACCGGCAGGTCTGACATCGCCTTGTTGTAGTTATCCCGAAAGTATTGCGCAAACAGAAAGTGCCGGTTCTCGTCATAGTCATCTGCCTTAAACTGGTAGGTAGTGAGCGATGCGCCGCCCTGTAAGGTGGTCGACTGACTCTGGGAACGCTGACTGGCCACGATCCCCGTCACAAATAATTTTCCGAATTGTAACTGGGCTTTGATCCCGAAAAGTGATTGTTGGGACGACATCAACACACTGCGGGTAGTAAATGAGGTATTGCCCACTTCAATTTTTTTCACGATATCGTCTGAGCTGCCCGTGTACTCGAGTTTCAACTGATTCATCCAGTCGAACGATGCCTGAGTATTATATGAAATCGGGAGTTTCAGTTTGCTTCCGATATTTCCGAGCACATTCACATTGGCGTCCATATTAAAATCGAGTCCGCCGGTTTTCCTGGCCGCTTCGGGGAGCGTCGGGTTCTGAACATTCTGCCCCTGGTACCCCGCCAGGATATCCACATTACCCTGGGGGCGGATATCAATTTTCCCGTTTCCGAAAAGACGGTTGAAGAGATTACTGCCGGCATTTAGCTTCGGCTGTTCGAGCCGGTGATTCAGATCGCTCAGCATGTCAGCACGCTGGCGAAAATAATTTTCCTCCGATTGTCTGGCTGAGAGTTGCAGGTATTCCTCGTAGGTATAGGCAGTGGGTGTGCGGTAATACTTATTCCCGATTTTTTCCATCAGGTAGTAGAGATTCGTCTTCGGATCGTACTGGATCGAATCTTTGAGATTGGAAGGATTTTTCAGATTGAATGAACCCGGATTGAAACTTCCGAGCTGATCGCCGCGGCGGTCCTGAATGGGATAATGAAGTGTATCGGTGAGCGGACGTTTTGTGGTGTCGGGAGCATTCTGCGCACGGATGATGACCGGCGCCCATAAAGCAACGAAAACGGCAGTGATCCTTACCGTGAAGGTTATAATCTGAAGCAGATGCCTGGTCAAACTTCCTCAGTAATTAGTTAGGTAGAGATCCCGACAATAGGCGTTAAAGAATTTTTAAAACTTGCTTAATGATGTCTTCGACTTTTTGCGGAACCGGAGCATCCAGAGCCAGCTTTTTTAGAGCCTGTTCGGCCACCTGCCGGGCGATGCCTAAAGACACCAGAGCATTCAACGCATCCTGCTCCAATGTATTGTTTATCAATGGGGAAATATTTGATCCGGTATATTTTTTTCCAACCTTATCCCGGAGCTCAAGAATAATCCTTTCGGCCGATTTTTTTCCTATGCCTTTGATACTTTCCAGCTGCCTGCTATGGCCCTGCACAATCGCCCTGGCGAGCTCATCTGGTTTCATGGCGGAAAGCATCATCCGGGCGGTTGATGCCCCCACTCCGGAAACACTGAGTAACTGGATAAACATCTCTCTTTCGCCGGTGTCAAAGAAACCGTAAAGGACTTCATCGTCTTCTTTCACCTGGTGATAAATGTGCAAAAGACCCTTCTCCATATGCTGCATCTGCGAAAAAGTATGAAGACTGATCTGCACTTCATATCCCACGCCCTGTACGTCTATATGGATGAGTGCCGGTGTTTTATAAACGAAATCGCCACGGAGAAAGGTAATCATGAGCGCGAATTTAGTATTTTTAAACCTCGTATATATTTTATAAAAACCAACGATCTTTGTTGAATGACCCAAAAGATCTCAGCCGCAATTACTGCTGTCGGCGGCTATTTGCCAGAAGATATTCTCTCCAATGGCGACCTCGAGAAAATGGTGGATACAAATGATGAATGGATCCGGACACGAACCGGTATTTCCGAAAGAAGAATACTGAAGGGTGCGGGCAAAGGGACTTCCGACCTGTGCGTGCCGGCTATTCTTCAGGTTTGTGAAAAGAGAGGCATCCATCCATCAGAAATCGACTGCATTATTGTCGGAACGGTGACCCCGGATATGCTGTTCCCCTCCACTGCCAACCTGGTTTGTGAAAAAATCGGAGCTGTCAATGCCTGGGGCTTCGATTTGCTGGCCGCCTGCAGTGGATTTTTATATAGTCTGACAACCGGCGCTGCGCTGATTGAAAGTGGCAGATACAAAAAAGTGATAGTGGTGGGAGCTGATAAAATGAGTTCAATCGTGGATTACAGCGACCGGAGTACCTGTATTATTTTCGGTGACGGAGCCGGCGCCGTTTTACTGGAGCCCAATTTTGAAGGATATGGATTACAGGACAGTATTCTGAAAAGTGACGGAGGTGGAAAAATACATCTGCATATGAAGGCCGGTGGATCGTTGAAGCCGGCGACGATTGAAACCGTTGCGCGCAAGGAACATTATATTTACCAGGAGGGTCAGCCCGTATATAAATTTGCCGTGACCCGTATGGCGGATGTGAGCGAAGAACTGCTGAAAAGAAACAATTTATCCGGATCGGATATTGCCTACCTCGTGCCACACCAGGCAAATAAAAGAATCATCGATGCCACGGCCAGCCGCATTGGACTGTCGGAGGATAAAGTGATGGTCAATATACAGCGTTATGGAAATACCACAGCGGGTACGATTCCACTTTGTCTGTTTGACTGGGAAGATAAGTTGAAAAAAGGCGACCTTCTTGTGTTCGCCGCCTTTGGCGGTGGATTTACCTGGGGAGCCTCTCTCGTAAAGTGGGGGTTTTAAGCGCAAAGCTCAAAGCGTAAAGCGTAACGCCTTTATTCCGTCAACCGTCAACCGTCAACTAAATACATGGAAATCAAAATACGTAAAGCCATTCCGGCAGATTGCGAACGCATGATGGAACTGGTGAAAGAGCTGGCCATATTTGAAAGAGCACCCAACGAAGTAACCGTTACACTGGAACATTTTATTGAAACCGGTTTCGGAAAAAATCCTGTTTGGTATGCTCTCGTTGCTTCTGCAGCCGACGATCCAAATCAAAAAATAATCGGTATCAGTCTTTATTACATGCGGTATTCCACCTGGAAGGGGACTCGTTTATACCTCGAAGATCTGATTGTAACAGAAGAATTCCGTGGCAGGGGTGTCGGTAAGAAATTATTCGATGCGACAGTTGAAGAAGCCCGGCAGATCGGCGTCAGCGGAATGATGTGGCAGGTGCTGGACTGGAATCAGCCGGCCATTGATTTTTATAAGAAATATGGAGCAGATATCAGCAATGAATGGCTGAATTGCTCCCTTGAGCTTAAAGCGTAAAGCGGAAAGCTTAAGGCCTTACTTCGTAATGTAGTGAATTTGAGAAATGTAACAGATGTGCGAACCACACTAACGCGTTACGCTTTGCGCTTTACGCCTTACGCTTACTCAACGCCAAGCGTCTGAGCTGTCTTGTCTATTTTTCCGATCAGTCCCTGTAATACTTTACCCGGACCAATTTCGGTAAAATGTGTTGCTCCATCGGCGATCATTGCTACGATGGACTGGGTCCAGCGGACGGGACCCGTGAGTTGATCGATGAGATTTTTTTTGATTTCTTCCTTATCCATAACGGCCTTGCCTACTATATTCTGGTAAACCGGACACGCAGGGTTATAAAACGTCGTTTTTTCGATGGCTGTTTTCAATTCTTCCCGTGCGGGTTCCATCAGAGGAGAATGAAAAGCGCCACCTACCGGTAGCACAATGGCTCGGCGGGCTCCGGCAGCCTTCATCTTTTCGCATCCGATTTCTATGCCCTTTAACGAACCGCTGATCACTACCTGACCGGGACAATTAAAGTTCGCAGCAACAAGTATTTCACCGGTTTCAGCTTCCACTTCACGGCAAATGGATTCAACCTGTTCATCTTCCAGTGCCAGTACGGCAGCCATCGTTCCCGGATTTGAAATACATGCTTTTTGCATGGCTGATGAACGTATGATCACCAGTCTCATACCATCCTCAAAGCTTAATACACTGTTTGCCACCAGCGCTGACAATTCTCCGAGAGAATGACCTGCAACCATCTCGGGGCGGGCATTGTCGACTGTTTTGAAAGCAATAACTGAATGTAGAAATATCGCGGGTTGTGTTACGTTGGTTTGTTTCAAATCTGCTTCGGACCCGGTAAACATGATATCAGAAAGCCTAAAGCCGGCAATTTCATTTCCCTGTTCAAATAGTTTTTTGGCAAAAGCACTTTTATCATAGTGGCTCTTTCCCATCCCCGGGAACTGAGAACCCTGTCCAGGAAATACATAAGCGTGCTTCATATTCGACTTAGAGGTTAAAAAACAAATTTGCCACAAAGCACCGACTCAACAAAGAAAATCTTTCTTTGCTTCTAGTTCAGATCGGAAGATATCAGTTTGATGAACTCCGTTCTGGTTTCATTTTTTTGGAATTCTCCATAAAAGGCTGAGGTTGTGGTAACTGAATTTTGTTTTTGTACTCCGCGCATCATCATACATAGATGGGACGCTTCAATGACTACAGCGGCACCGAGCGGTTGAAGTGTATCGCGTATGGCGTGTAAAATCTGAGTTGTCAGTCTTTCCTGCACCTGGAGCCGCCGTGCATAAACATCCACTACCCGTGCTATCTTGCTCAGGCCGGTGATCCAGCCGTTAGGTATATAAGCCACATGCGCCTTGCCGAAAAAAGGCAGCATATGATGTTCACACAAACTGTAAATTTCTATGTCTTTCACGATGATCATTTCGCTCATGGGCTCGTGAAATTTGGCCGAATCGAGAATGGCATTTGCATCCAGTTCATAACCCTGCATCATAAACTGCATAGCCTTGGCCACGCGTTCCGGCGTTTTATCAAGTCCTTCCCTGTTTGGATCTTCGCCCAGCTTTCCCAGGATATCTTTGTATCTGCTGATCAGGAAACCCGTCGTTTGTTCGTCGTACTGCTCCGTTTTTTTATAAGACATTTTTAAAGCTTAAGGCTCAAAGCGTAAAGCGTAAAGCCTGTTTTTTAATTACTAAATTGTTTTAATATGATTCTTATCTCGGTTTGAAAATGTTTTAAGCTTTACGCCTTTCAGCTTTAGGCTTAAAGCGTAAAGCGTAAAGCCTGTTTTTTTTAAATTACTAAATTGTTTTAATATGATTCTTACCTCGGTTTGAAAATGCTTTAAGCTTTACGCCTTAAGCTTTAAACTTAAGTTGCCGGGTACTCCACAAAATTTCTATCCGTCTCATATAAACGAACTGAAAGTCCCAGTGAATTGTCCAGTTCTTTTCGAAGTATTTCATATATAACAAATACGATGTTCTCTGCCGTCGGGTTTAAGGACGCAAATTCCTTCGTATCCAGGTTCAGATTTTTATGATCAAATCTCTCAAGCACATTTTTTTGGATAATGGATGAGAGTTCCGACAAATTAATCACATATCCGGTGAGCGGGTCCGGCATGCCCGTTACTTTCACCTCGAGATCATAATTGTGACCGTGATAATGCGGATTGGAACATTTACCGAATTTCTCAAAGTTTTGTTCATCTGTCCATCCGGGAACAAAAAGCCGGTGGGCAGCATTAAAATGTTCTCTTCTGAAAATGGCTGTTTTTCTTTCCATAATGATTATCCGAAATATTCCACAAATATGCGCGCTGTTTCATAAAGTTTGACAGAATGTAAAGTGACCTTCTCCGGCAAATGCCCGTTCAGTTCGTTCCATATTCCGACAACCAGGTTTTCTGTAGAACACATCTGACCTTTCAGGAAATCCACTTCTTCATTCAGGTTTTTATGATCCAGTTTTTCGGTGACCCGGTCCTTAATAATATTACTCAGTTTCTTCACATCCATCACAAACCCGGTTTCGGAATCCGGATCCCCTTTGATGGTTACATACAGTTCGTAATTGTGCCCGTGCCAGTTTTCATTTGCGCAGGCACCGAATACCTCTTCGTTTTTTTCCCTAGTCCAGGAGGGATTATATAATTTATGCGCCGCATTAAAATGTTCGATTCTTGTCAGAAAAACCATTCACTCAAAATTTTTGCAAAGGTAATGCATCGGTCGGATTGGGTAGGTTTCCGGATATTTGCATATGCACCTGCTTTTGCTGTCGGCAACGAATCTTGAAATCAGTGAAACGGCCACCTGGCTCAATAATCATACATCAGGCCTTAACGTATTAAAGCCCAAATTGTTGATTGGTGGAATCGGGCAATTGCAAACGGCTTATACGCTGCAAAGAAGAATCAGGCTTGACCGACCCGGTCTGGTAATACAGGCAGGTATCGCCGGAACGCCTGAAGAAGGTGATATCGGAAACGTCTTTGCAATCGGGTCGGAACAAATCGCAGACCTCGGAGTGTTGGAAAAAACAGGATTCACGAATATTTTCGATATGGGTCTGGAAAACCGTGACCGGTTTCCATTCCGGGACGGGAAGCTCGACAATCCTTACAGGTCCCTGCTGGAATGGACGGGGTTGCCGGTTTTGGATGGCGTAACTGTGAATGAGATTAAGTCATCTGATTTTGCCGGCCTTCAACGAAATCCCCTTCGGGTTGTTGAGAGTATGGAAGGAGCAGCCCTTCATTACGTTTGTCTGATGGAAAAAGTTCCTTTTCTTCAGATCAGGGCCATTTCGAATATAACCGGGGACCGCGATAAAAGCCGCTGGAAATTAAAAGAAGCCCTGAAAAACCTGCATTATAAACTGGTAGCCATGATTCAAAAACTCGAAAAAACCGATGAAACTCTCTTTAGGATTTAGTCCTTGTCCCAATGACACATTTATTTTTGACGCACTCGTAAACAGGAAAATCGATACCGGCGATTTTGAATTTAACGTGGTACTGGAAGATGTGCAAACATTAAATCGTTGGGCTATAGAAGAAAAACTGGACGTCAGCAAGATCAGTTACGGTGTGTGGCCCCTTCTCCGGAAAAATTATTCATTGCTGGATTCAGGCGGTGCATTGGGAAGAGGTGTCGGTCCGCTGCTAATTTCAAAAAATAATATTCTGCTGAAGGACATCAATCAGCTGACCATCGCCATTCCCGGCGAGCAGACGACAGCGAATCTTCTATTCACAATGGCTTTTCCGGAAGCAAAAAGAAAAAAATTCATGGTCTTCAGCCAGATTGAATCTGCCGTTTTGGATGGAGCCGTGGATTGCGGTGTCATCATTCATGAAAATCGTTTTACCTATATGCAAAAAGGGTTGGTAAAACAAATGGATCTCGGAGAATACTGGGAACAAAAAACGAAATCACCGATTCCACTGGGAGGCATTGTGATGCGGAATTCATTTTCCAGTGAGGAGCGTGCGGAAGTGGACCGGCTCATCCGCGATAGTGTTGCCTTTGCAGAAGCTTATTACCCCGATCTGTCAGAATATGTAACGCAGCACGCGCAGGAAATGCAGGAATCCGTGATGCGCCAGCATATTGATCTGTATGTAAATCAATTCAGCCTTTCATTGGGTGAAGAAGGGCGGCGCGCGGTGGATGTTTTGATGAACATTTACAACAGTATGAGAGTATGAGAGTATGGGAGTATGGGAGTATGGGAGTGATTTGAAATTACTCTCATACTCCCATACTCCCATACTCTCATACTTCCAGGCTGTCCTTATACAGCCTGATCGCGCGTTCGCGTGCGAAGGCATGTTCTACGATGGGTTCGGGATAATGTAACGTCTGTAAATCGGGCAGCCATTTATTCAGATAGCTTCCGCCCGGATCAAATTTTTTCTGCTGGACGGCCGGATTGAAAATTCTGAAATAGGGTGCCGCATCGCATCCGCTTCCCGCGGCCCATTGCCAGCCTCCGTTATTTGATGCAAGGTCAAAGTCCAGCAGCCTTTCAGCGAAATAAGCTTCCCCCCAGCGCCAGTCGATCAATAAATGTTTGCACAAAAAAGAAGCAGTTACCATGCGCACACGGTTATGCATGAAGCCGGTCTGGTTAAGCTGATGCATACCTGCATCCACCAGGGGATAACCCGTCCTGCCTTCACACCAGGAGGAGAATTCTTTTTCATCATTTCTCCATTTAATTTTTTCATATGCTTCTTTAAAAGCCCGACCCTCTCCTACTTTTGGAAAATGCCAGAGTATCATCTGATAAAAATCCCGCCAGATCAGTTCATTCAGGAAAGCCGGATTTAAGATGAACGCTTCCGTGGCGAGCCGGCGAATGGAAATCGTACCAAAACGCAAATGAATACCCAAATGACTGGTTGCGTCCAGACCCGGATAATCACGGCGCTGGTCGTAGATACTGATCAGATCACGATCCACGACAGGCATGGGGAATGTTTGTCCGGAATAGGAAAAACCCATGGACGCGAGAGAGGGTAATTCATTCGTCGCCTGACTATATAAATTTTTTAAATATTTTTCTGACGGATATGAATTCAGGTAATCGCCACGTCCCTTCGTGAGCATACTCTTCCATTTATTGCCGTAAGGTGTAAAAACAGTATAGGGAAGCCCATCTTCTTTTATCACTTCCTGTTTGGAAAAAATAACCTGATCCTTGTAAGAATGAAATGAAATATTCTTTGCGAGAAGCATTTTTTCAACTGCTGCATCACGCCCGCGCGCATAAGGTTCATAATCCTCATTAACAAATATTCGTCGTACGTCATACTTTTCAGAGAGGGCCGATAAAACGTCCAGCGGTTTTCCGTAATATGTCTCCAGCCCGCTGTTATGCCGCGCAAGTTCCTTTGTCAACATAACCAGTGACCTGTGAATGAATTCAACCCTCGCGTCCTTTTTATTTTCCAGATGGTCCAGAATATTCCGGTCAAAAATAAAAATGGGTAACACCGGCAACTCGCCTCTCAGGGCATGATACAAACCGGCATTGTCAGATAAGCGCAGGTCGCGTCGGAACCAGAAGATATTAACAGTCGGCTTCATTCTTTAACACCTTTCAATAATCGTACGAGCATACCCGTTAGTTCCCGGGAATAGTAGGTATTATCGATGCAAATGACGGGCCGGATGGCCCGGATCGAGTTGGTAAGAAATATTTCTTCCATTTCAAAAATCATGTCTTTCGTGATAATAGTTTCTTCCACCTGAAATCCGAGGGAGGGTAATATTTCCAGCAATTCCCTTCGTTTTGTACCAGCCACACACCCCTGCGACAAGGCAGGAGTGAATAACACGCCCTTCTGCACCATAAACAGGTTGCTGGAACTGGCTTCACAGATATTTCCGCGGCTGTTCAGGATCACCGCATCATCAAATCCGTTGTCTTTTGCAAATTGAATCGCGAGTATATTCAACAGATAATTATTGGTTTTCAGGTTGCTCAGCACACCTGTTGATTTCATCTCTCCTTTAAATATCGTCAGCCTGAGTGGAGTCAGATTTTCTTCCGGATAAGCAGCGGATTCAATAATAAAAAAGGGTTTGTTGCCGAGAGGCAGTAGCACGACGCCATCCTCTCTGAAAATATTAAGCCGCACACGAGCTCTGACGGATGCCGAGTTATTCTCACAAAGTTTTATAATTTCTTCAGAAAGAAATTCCCTGGTAAATCCATCTGATAAATCGAATTGCAGAATCATCAGACCCTTAAAAAGCCGGTCGAAGTGGAAATCGAGATTTTCTATTTTCTGTCCATCCCAATACATGGTTTCAAAAATACCGTCTCCAAACCGGAGGCTGCGATTAGCTGCCGTGGCGATGGGCGTTTGCGGGTCGATCAGGTTACCATTATAATTGACGCGAAGGTTCAGTTTATTTCTCATTGCTGTTTCGAAGGTAGGAGGATTTGCATGGTTTTGCATGAAAGCCGCCGGATTTGGAAACGGACAGAAACCGTTCGAATCCGTGCAGTCCGTTTAAACCCTTGGAGGAGTATCTCCCTGATAATCAAAATAATATTATTATGGCACCATTTAAGCATAAAGCGTAAAGCACAAAGCTCAAAGCTTTATAATTGAAATAGACGGTGACTTTGAATAAATAATGAAAGTTCCGGGCTCCGGTCTTAACAAATTGCTTTTCGCTTTACGCCTTACGCTTTAAGCTCAAAACGTGATAAAAAACTTCTTCATAATAGCATTTCGTAACCTGAAACGAAACCGGATTTTTTCCGTGATCAATATCCTCGGTCTGGCCACCGGTATGGCCAGCGCCATGCTGATTTTCTTATGGATCCATGACGAGATGAGTTTCGACCGGTTTCATGCAAAAGAAGACAGACTATTCCAGGTTTACCGGGAAGAAATAAGCAACGGCCATTCTGTAGTGATGGAAAATTCTCCCAAAATTCTGGCCCATACTTTAAAGACTGAATTTCCGGAGGTCGAAGACGTTGCACGATGGCAGAATACGAATTTTTTGCTTTCCGTAGGTAACCGTCATTTTAATGTGCCTGGTAATTTTACAGATTCCGGATTCCTGAGCATGTTCAGTTTCCCTACTCTGCAGGGCGTCCCGAATTATAAACTCAACGACCCGACAGGCATGGTGATCACGGAATCGCTTGCAACGAGGTTATTTGGAAAAGAATCTGCCGTAGGCAAACAGATCAAAGTGGACAGCATGAATCTGTTTGTTGTAAAAGCGGTACTGAAAGATCTTCCGGATAACACACAGTTCCATTTCGAATACCTGCTACCCTGGACCTACCAGCAAAAAATAGGCTGGATAGACAATGGTTCCTGGGAAAATAATACGGTGCGCACCTTTTATACTCTGAAACCAGGTATTTCAGCCAGTTCCTTTGACGAAAAAATAAAAAACCTGATTGTCGATCATACGAAACACGACCAGACGCCCGCCAGCGACAGATTATTTGGACATCCGGCTGCGAAATGGCATCTCTACTCCAACTTCGAAAATGGACATGAGGCCGGCGGCAGAATTTCAGTCGTTCGTCTGTTCAGCCTGATCGCCTCCTTTATATTGTTGATCGCTTGTATCAATTTCATGAATCTGAGCACTGCCCGTAGTGAAAAAAGAGCCCGGGAGGTGGGTATCCGAAAAGTGGTTGGCGCAGCAAAATCGCTTTTAATCTGGCAGTTCCTGGCAGAATCTATGATGTTCAGCCTGATCGCCGGTGCGATAGCGGTATTCGTGGTAGAACTCAGTCTGCCTGCATTTAACCTGCTCGTAAATAAAAGACTTTTCATTGATTTCGGCGATATACATTTCTGGACAGTGGCCGTTGGTTTTATCCTGATCACGGGCATGCTGGCGGGAAGTTATCCCGCTTTTTATCTCTCTTCATTCAGGCCCATCAAAGTATTAAAGGGCGCTCTGAAAACCAGCCGTGAGGCAATCGTGCCCCGTCAATTCCTGGTGGTTCTTCAATTTAGTTTCGCCATCGTCCTGATCATTTCAACCATCGTTGTTTTACAACAGATCCGGTTTGCACAGAACAGGGATTCCGGATATCAAAGAGACAATGTCGTATATAATTTTATGCAGGGAGATGTTGTGAAAAATTATGATATGATCCGGGATGAACTGATACATAACGGCATAGCCACCGATGTTACCAGAACAAGTCAGCCCATGACCCGTCACTGGTCTGACAGCTGGGGATTTCAGTGGACGGGTTCCAATGCCGGGGATCAAAAAACTGACTTTATCTTTTTTGCTTCAGATAACAAATTTGTTGAGACCATGGGACTGAAACTGATCGCCGGCCGGGATATCAATTCAATAAGCTACCCGACAGACTCAAGCGCTATGCTGCTAAATGAAGCCGCCGTGAAAGTCATGCGACTGAAAAATCCGGTCGGCACAGAAGTCAGGATGGGTGACTCACGCTGGCATGTGGTGGGTGTGATCAAAGATTTTATTCTGGAGTCTCCCTATTCACCCATTGCACCCATGATCATGGTAGGTCCTTCCAGCCTTTCTTTTTATGTACTGAATATGAAATTAAATCCTGCCAACCGGGTATCCGACAACCTGAAAAAAGCAGAGTCGATATTCAAAAAATATAATCCTTCCTATCCCTTCGAATATTATTTTCTCGACGAGGACTATGCAAACAAATTTGCAAATGAGAAACAAACCGGTCAGCTCGCTGGTCTTTTTGCCGGACTGACTATTTTTATTTCATGCCTCGGATTGTTCGGTTTGTCCAGCTATACTGCGGAAAACAGGATAAAGGAAATCGGTATCCGGAAAGTTTTGGGTGCGTCAGTGCTCAGCATTACACGATTATTATCGGGGGATTTTATAAAACTGATATTACTGGCTTTTCTCATTGCCGCACCCTTCGCATGGTGGGCAATGAACGGATGGCTGCAGTCCTATCAGTACCGTATTTCGGTGAGCTGGTGGATATTCGCCGTTACTTTATTATTGTCTGTTGCGATCGCTTTGATAACGGTTAGCTTTCAGTCGGTGAAAGCGGCGATGATGAATCCCGCCAAAAGTTTGAGATCGGAGTAGTGTGGTAAATGTGTAAGGGTGTAAAATGTAAGAATTCAAATGGAAATGCGTAAATGACAATTTGAAAATGTGGGGTTCGTCGTAAGGCGCCCGGGGTCTGGCCTCACGCCTCAAGCTTCCTGCCTCAAGCAAAATAACATGATTAAAAATTATATAAGGATCGCCTTTAGAAATCTCTGGAAACAGAAAGGATTTTCTGCTATCAATATCCTGGGACTTTCGTTGGGGATGGCCTGCAGTCTGCTGATCCTATTATGGGTAAAGGACGAAAAAGCGGTAGATGCCTTTCACAAAAACGGCAAAAACCTGTATTATATCTATGAACGAAATCATCTGGGAGGAAAAATAGAAACATGGTACTGGACACAGGGTCCTCTGGCAGAGGAACTGAAAAAACAAATTCCTGAAATAAAAGCCGCCACTCCTTTTTCATGGCCATCCGTCAGCACCTTTTCTGTTGGCGATAAAGTATTAAAACAAAACGGATATAGCGCAGACAATGATTTCTTTTCCATATTCAGTTATCCTCTGCTGCAAGGCAGGGCGGCAGATGCGCTGAATTCGCCCAACAGCATTTCAATTTCCAGAAAGATGGCGGCCGATTTCTTTGGGAGCCCTTCCAGCGCCATCGGAAAAACAATCCGGTACGAAAACAAAAAAGATTTTACAGTGAAGGCAGTCTTTGAGGATCTGCCGCCCCAGGTATCCACGCCTTTTGATTATATCATCAGCTGGACCGCCTACCTGGAAGACAATGGATGGGCAAAGGAGTATGGAAGTGTCGACCCGCGAACGGTTATTCAATTGAGAGAGGGTGCCAATGCATCTACGGTGGAAAAAAAAATTCGATTTATCCTGGATAAATTTAACACAGAACTTGGACCGACTAACCGTATCGAACTGGGTCTTCAGAAATTTGACCATTACTACCTTCATTCAGAATTTAAAAATGGATACCCATCCGGCGGCCGTATTGTTTATGTTCAGCTGTTCAGTCTCGTGGCCATATTTATTTTGGTGATTGCCTGTATCAATTTCATGAACCTGACTACGGCGCGTTCCGTAAAAAGAGCTAAGGAGATTGGTGTAAGAAAAGTTATGGGCGCCTTACGATCATTGCTCATCCCACAGTTTATCGGTGAAGCCGTATTAATGGCAACCATCGCCATGACCGGTGCCCTGATCCTTGCCAGTCTGTCTCTGCCGGCTTTCAATCAATTAACAGGGAAACAAATCGAAATCCCATTTGCACAAGTCAGTTTCTGGATCAGCATATTGAGCCTCTGCGTGATCACCGGCATATTTTCCGGAAGTTATCCGGCCTTTTTTCTATCTGCTTTTAACCCGATACAGGTTCTGAAAGGAACGCTTAAATCAGGTACCGGTGCAATATGGTTTCGCAAGGGGCTGGTCGTTTTTCAGTTCGTGCTATCCATCATCCTCATTATCTCCACCATCCTCATCTCGCGGCAGATTTATTATGTGCAACATGCGGATATCGGATACAACAGGGAAAATCTGCTGTATATCCCGGTGGAAGGAGCACTGGGTGCTAAAATCGATGTGTTTAACGAAGAAGCATCCAACCTGCCCGGAGTAAAAAATGTGAGTGAACTGACGGAAGCTCCCACTGAAATGAACAACGGAACATTGTCCGTCGGATGGTCCGGAAAAGATCCACGGCAGACCGTTCGCTTTATACAGGATGAAATCGGTCCGCATTTCATGCGTACCATGAATCTGAAGCTAGTGGAAGGAAGGGAATTCCCATCGGATGGAACCTACGATTCGGTAGGTTGTATTTTAAATGAAACCGCTGTGAAACTGATGGGTTACAAGGATCCCATTGGTAAGCCTGTTTTTCGTGGTAACTATCGATGCCAGATAGTAGGCGTAGTGAAAGATTTTCATTTCCATTCCCTGCACGATCCCATCATGCCGATTATCCTGGGTATGGGAAATTCCGGGAAGAATAACCGTTACGCAACGATATTAATCCGCACAGAGGAAGGCAAAACAAAAACAGCGCTGGACGGATTAGAAAAATTATGCAAACAGCTGAATCCGGCTTTCCCGTTCAGTTATAAATTTTCAGATGATGAATATGCGAACCTTTATAAAAGCGATCTGGTGATCGGCAATCTGTCGGTCATATTTGCCGGACTTGCGATTTTTATATCCTGTCTGGGATTGCTGGGGCTGTCCATTTTTACGGCATCCCAGCGGGTAAAAGAAATTGGTGTTCGAAAAGTATTGGGAGCCAGTGTCGGTTCTTTATTTTCTTTATTATCGAAAGAATTTATCATGCTCGTCGGATTTGCGTTCGCGATAGCAGCTCCGCTGGGATGGTGGGCAATGGACAACTGGCTTAACAATTTTGCGTATCGCGCGCCAATACCATGGTGGGTGTTTGCTCTGTCCGGTTTGCTGGCAATGATCATCGCGATGGCCACTGTTTGTTTCCAGGCACTGAAAAGCGCACATGCAAATCCGGTGACGAGCCTGCGCTCTGAATAAGCGGAAGGCGGGAAGCTGGAGGCGGGAGGCTGGAAGCTGTAGGCGGGAAGCTGGAGGCGGGAGGAACGGAGTAGTGTGGTGAATGTGGAAGGGTGTGAAATATGGGAATGGGGAAATTAAATGTGGTAATGTCAATTTGAAAATGTAGTATTTGGTTCACAGTTGAGATAACAAGTTTTAGGCTTTAGGCTTTCGGCTTTGGGCTTTAGGCCATGAAATAAGAAAAACAGAATTATCATGATGAAGAATTATTTCAAAATCGCGTGGAGAAACCTTGCTAACAACAAGGCTGATTCCATCATTAACATCGTTGGCCTTTCTATTGGCATGGCGGCCTGTTTGCTCATTCTGGAATTTGTAAGTTTTGAATTGAGTTATGACCGCTTCAACAAAAACGCGGATAATATTTTCAGGGTAACAAACGACCGGTATCAGCATGGCAAACTGGTACAACATGGCACTATAACCTATTCTGCAGTGGGACCGGCCATGAAGAAAGATTTCCCGGAGATACTCGCCAACACAAGAGTAGAACCATTGGGAACTATCATTCTTTCCGACAACGAAAAAAAGTACGAAGTTAAAAATTCTATGGCTGTCGACAACGAATTCCTTTCTGTCTTTACCTATCCCCTGCTCGCCGGAGACGCTAAAACAGCCTTACGAGAACCCAACAATATCATTCTTTCCGAAACCCTTGCCAGAAAAATATTTGCTGTCCGGGATAACAATTTTTCCTCCCTGCTGGGAAAAACACTACAGATATCCAGGGATTCGCTCCCGTATAAAATCACGGCCGTCTGCAAGGATGTTTCTGAAAATTCTCATTTACAATTTGATTTGCTGGCTTCCTATATTACATTGTACGAACAAAAAAATCCATGGAAAGAAGCAGAATATGATTTTACAGACTCCGATTTCTGGCATTATCTATTATTGAGGCCTGGCACGGATTACAAGGCACTGCAGGCAAAATTCGACGCCTTCAGCAAACGCTATTTCCAGGGTGATAAAATTTCCGGAAGTGATGAAAAGTTTTTTCTCCAGCCTCTCTCAAAAGCACATTTATACTCTGACTATGAATATGAGATTGGCCGGACAGGCAGTTCCGCTGCTGTCTGGGGAATGCTCATCATTGCCACACTCATTATAATCATTGCCTGGGTAAATTATATCAACCTGACAACCGCGCGATCCATGAATCGCGCCAAAGAAGTCGGCATCAGAAAGGTTTCCGGCGCCACACGCTCCCAGTTAATCAGGCAATTTCTGTCCGAATCCCTGATGATGAACCTGATATCACTGGGCATTTCCATCCTGATTATTTATCTCGTGCAGAATCCTTTCAACCAATTGGTAGAAAGAGACCTTAGTTTGTCCTATTTATTTTCACAATCCATCACCGGCTTTGACATCAAACTACTCGTTATAGCCGGCTTGCTGACAGGCATACTTATTTCGGGATTCTATCCCGCCTTCGTGCTTTCTTCATTTAAACCCATTTTGGTCCTGAAAGGAAAATACAGTCAGTCAGGCAAAGGTATTTTCCTTAGAAAATTACTGGTGACCGCACAACTGGCGGCGACCGTCGCATTGATTATCGGGTCCTTCATAGTATACCGACAGATACGTTTTGTAAATAATCAGGATCTGGGTGTGAATTTATCACAGGTATTAATAATTAAGCCGCCGATCCTTACAGAATTTGATTCCAGTTTTATCAGCCATGAAAACAGTTTCAAAGCAGAATTGAATCAGATTCCCGGTGTCACGGGTACCTGCTCTTCCAACCGCGTGGCCGGTGATGAATTGGGAAGGGCATTTAATGTGCACCGGACAGACAAGAGCAATGACGCAAAAATTACAATGCGGAATATGGGCATTGATTATAATTTCTTAAATCTTTACGGCATTCCGTTGCTGGCGGGAAGAAATTTTTCGCCGCTGGATTATAATGTCAGCTTTAAAAATCTGCACAATATCCTGATTAGTGCAGGTGCCGCCAAATCTCTTGGATTTTCTTCGAATGAGGAAGCGCTTGGAAAAGAAATCATGGTATTTAACAAGAAATGGAATGTGATCGGGGTGGTCAAAGACTTTCATCAGAAATCCCTTCACTATCCGATGGAGCCTGTTTTGATGCTGCCCTTTTACGGATCCGACCATCCGATTTCTGTAAAGGTGAATACCGGAGATCTGGCTTCAACCATTGCCGCCATCAAATCGAAATACAACAGCTTCTTCCCGGGTAATCTGTTTGACTATTTTTTTATCGACAAACAATTCAACACACTTTATAAAAGCGATCAGTTATTCGGCGAAATATTTGCGCTTTTTGCAGGATTCGCCATATTCATAGCCTGCCTGGGATTGCTGGGTCTTGCATTATTTACAACGGCGCAAAGAACCAAGGAAATTGGCGTGCGTAAGGTATTGGGGGCCTCCATCACGAGTATCGTTTTTTTGCTGTCGAAAGATTTTGTGCGGCTGATCATCATTTCATTTTTGATCGCGTCGCCGGTAGCCTGGTACGTGATGCACAACTGGCTACAGGAATTTGCCTACCGGATACAGATCAGCTGGTGGATTTTCCCCGGAGCCGGTATCCTTGCATTTTTCATCGCATTAGGAACGGTGAGCGTCCAGACGATGAGAGCGGCGGCAGTGAATCCGGTGAAAAGCCTTCGGTCGGAATAAACAACACTAGTGTGGTGAGCGTGGAGGGGTAGAGAAAGTGGAAATGTGGAAGATAAGTTTGGGAAGGACAGTTTGGAAATGTGGTTACGATTGCAACAGAAAAAGGCTTTGCGCTTTGCGCTTTACGCTTTAAGCTTAAAAAAATATCATGATTAAGAATTATTTCAAAATCGCCTGGAGAAACCTGATCAAAAACAAGGCGCATTCTTTCATTAATATCGTGGGACTTTCGGTCGGTATGGCCGTGGCTATGATTATCGGATTGTGGATATGGGATGAATTGTCTTACGACAAAGACAATCCGAATTATGAAAAGATCGCCCAGTTGATGCAAAATAATACCATCAACGGTGAAGTCGGTACCTGGTCGTCCATGCCATATGTCATGGCTGCGGAATTGAGAAAAAGTTATGGCAGTGATTTCAAATATGTGCTCATGTCTTCCTGGACGGAGACCCATTTCCTGTCGGTGGGTGATAAAAAAATAACCCGGGGGGGAAATTTTTTCGAGCCGCAGGCACCGGATATGCTTAATCTGAACATGTTGAAAGGAACCAGAAACGGTTTGAGCGAAACTTTTTCGATGCTGATTTCTGCTTCCATGGCAAAAGCACTTTTCGGGGATGCGGATCCCATGGGCAAACAGATCCGTATGGATGATAAACTGAATGTAAAAGTGACCGGTGTTTTTGCAGATCTTCCCCGGAATTCACGGTTTTCCGATATGGCATTTGTATCGCCGTGGAATTTAAAATTGTATAAAGACAACTGGATTCCTAAAATGAGTAATCCCTGGGGGAATAATTCATTCCAGGTGTTTGTACAGGTGGCCGATCATGCAAATATGGAAGCCGTTTCCAAAAAAATAAAAGACGCCAAACTGCGGAATGTTTCTAAAGATGAGCGCAGATATAATCCACAGCTGTTTCTTCAGCCGATGAAAAACTGGCACCTGTACGCTGAATTTAAGGATGGAAAAAATATCGGTGGACGAATTCAATATGTTTGGCTGTTCGGCATCATCGGCGCCTTTGTACTGGCACTGGCCTGTATCAATTTCATGAATCTGAGTACGGCGCGTTCACAAAAAAGAGCCCGGGAAGTGGGTATAAGAAAAGCAGTGGGTTCATTGCGTCAGCAACTGATCGGTCAGTTTTATATGGAATCCATACTGGTTTCTTTTCTTGCATTTATTCTCGCATTGCTGCTGGTACAGCTGATGCTGCCATTGTTTAACAGTGTTGCGGATAAGGATATGAAAATACTTTGGGCCAGCCCCTTGTTCTGGATTTCATGTATGGCCTTCACCGCGATCACCGGATTGATTGCCGGCAGTTATCCCGCGCTTTATCTCTCTTCGTTCCAACCGGTAAAAGTTTTAAAAGGAACTTTCCAGGCAGGACGGTTTGCGGCGATTCCCCGGAAAGTGCTGGTGGTATTGCAATTTACCGTTTCAGTGATCCTGATCATCGGAACAGTGGTCGTTTTCCGGCAGGTTCAGTTCGCAAAAAACAGGCCCATCGGTTATGACCGTAACGGACTGGTGATGGCGCCGCTGCTTACACCCGAAATCCATAATCATTTTGAAGCTCTCCGCAACGATTTGATCAACTCAGGTGCCATTGTTGAAATGACGGAAGCGGGAGGCCCGACAACGGCGGTATGGTCAACGAACGGCGGGTTCATGTGGAAAGGCAAGGATCCGAATCTGGGCGTCGATTTCCCAAATATGGGCATTACTTATGGATATGGTAAAACCGTGGGTTGGCAGTTTTTAGACGGGCGTGATTTTTCCAAATCTTTTTCAACGGATACGGCTGCCTTTGTAATAAATGAAGCCGCCGCAAAATATATCGGATTAAAGAATATCGTCGGTGAAACCATTACCTGGGATAGTCATCCCTTCCGGGTGATCGGAATTATTAAAGACATGATCATCGAAGATCCCTATCAGCAGGTAAGACCGCAATTATTTCATATTGACCCGAACCCCGATTCCTACGTGATCATAAAAATCAATCCAAAAACCAGCGCTTCAGAGTCCATGGAAAAAATCAAAAAGACTTTTGCATCCTATAGTCCGGCCGAGCCTTTCAATTTTCAATTCGTAGATGAAGAGTATGCAAAAAAATTCGGCGACGAAGAGCGTATCGGGAAACTGGCCGGATTCTTTGCAGCGCTGGCCATCTTTATCAGCTGTCTCGGTTTGTTTGGTATGGCATCCTTCATGGCTGAACAAAGAATAAAAGAGATCGGTGTCCGAAAGGTACTGGGTGCTTCTGTTTTGAACCTGTGGGGATTACTTTCGAAAGATTTCCTCGGCCTGGTAACAATATCACTAATCTTTGCCGTCCCGCTGTCATTTTATTTCATGGGCCACTGGCTGGGGAAATATTCCTATCATTCCGAATTATCCTGGTGGATTTTTGGTGCCGCGTGCGCAGGTGCTCTTCTGATCACGCTGCTTACTGTAAGCTACCAGGCAATCAAAGCCGCCATGGCGAATCCCGTTAAAAGTCTGAAAACCGAATAACTAAAACACAAGTATAGAAAGAATGGAAGTATGGAAGAATGGAAGTATGGAAGTGGTTTATCACTTAACTAAATAACAAAACTTAATAACAAGCCTTAGCCTCAGCCTTGGCCTAAGCCTTAGCCTTAGCCTCAAGCATAAATAAAAAATTATGATCAAGAATTACCTGATGGTTGCCTGGAGAAATCTTTTAAAGAATAAGATCTATTCCTTCCTGAATATTACCGGACTTGCAGTCGGACTGGCGAGTTTTCTGCTGATCGCTTTATATATCATGGATGAATTAAGCTATGACCGCTACAATGTAAATGCCGACAGGATCTATCGTATCAATTCAGATATCAAACTGGGAGGCGGTGAACTTCATATGCCGGTCACATCAGATATGATGGGTCAGCTCTTGATAAAAGATAATCCATCCATCGAACAGTACACCCGGATCTATAATTCGAACGGAAGTAAGATGATTAAAAAAGACAAGGTCTTTATTATTGAAAATCATGTTGCTCATGTGGACTCTACGTTCTTCGATGTTTTCACCCTGCCAGCCATCGCCGGCAATACCCATACCGCATTAAACGAACCCAATACCGTAGTGATCACTGAGTCCACGGCAAAAAAATATTTCGGAAGCACCGACGTGATTGGTAAAAGCATCGAAACAAATGATGATAAGAATCCCATTTATAAAATTACCGCGGTTATAAAAGATATTCCTGCCAATTCGCATTTCAATTTTGATTTCATGTTTTCGATGAAGAACGCGGGTTACGAATGGGGAAAGCTGACCAGCCATAATTTCCATACTTATCTTTTATTGAAAAAAGGAGCAGACTACAAAAAGCTGGAGAAAAATTTTGATCAGTATATAGATAAATATGTGCTTCCTTCCGTACAGCAATTCATTAAGATCAGCAATATGGATGATTTCAGGAAAGCAGGCAACAGGCTGGATTACACGCTGATTCCCCTGACAAAAATCCATTTACATTCTGACCGGTCTTTTGAGCTCAGCCCCAGTGGAAATATTCAATATGTATATATTTTTGGAGCGGTGGCCCTGTTTATTTTATTGATCGCCTGCATTAATTTTATGAATCTCACTACGGCCCGTTCCGCGGGCCGCGCCAAAGAGGTGGGGATTCGCAAGGTGCTTGGAACAGAGCGCAGGTTCCTCATCTTCCAGTTTCTAACCGAGTCAACTTTAATGGTTATTTTTTCATTGATGCTCGCTATTGTTATTGCTTACCTGGTACTGCCTTTGTTTAATGATGTTGCCAGCAAATCGATGGCGCTTCATAGTCTGTTCTCACCTTATATCCTTCCCCTGCTGGTCGCGCTGCCCTTTGTGGTTGGTTTAATGGCCGGCAGTTACCCTGCATTTTTCCTGTCCGGATTCAGACCGATTGAAGTGTTAAAAGGAAAATTAAGACTGGGATCCGGTAGCGGCAGTCTCAGAAGCGTACTGGTCGTATTCCAGTTTGTAACTTCCATTGTGTTGATCGTCGGTACGTTTGTTATTTACAAACAACTGCATTATATCCAGACTAAGGACCTGGGCTATAATAAGGATCAGGTTTTAACCATCAGAAATACTTATACTCTGGGTGATCAGGCAATTGCTTTTAAGAATAGTGTGTTGCAGATGACGGGTGTCAGGTCAGGAACCCTGAGTAGTTATTTACCGGTATCCAATTCATCCCGTAACGATAATACCTATTTTAAGGAAGCAACAATGGATATCAATGGCAGCCTGGATATGCAGGCATGGCGCGTTGATTATGACTACTTCAAAACGCTTGGCATACAGGTAATCAGCGGGCGTGCCTTTTCGCCTGATTACGGAGGCGATTCATTGTCCATTCTCATCAATGAAACAACAGCAAAGTTTTTAGGATATCCTGACCCGATCGGGAAAAAAATATACACGAGTGATAATCCCGGCAAAGTCATTCCTTTAACCATTATCGGGGTAGTAAAAAATTTCAATTTCGAATCGCTGAAACAGGGCATTGGCCCTCTTTGTTTCTTTCTCAGTAAAAATGGCGGCATGGCATCCTTTAAAGTGAATACCGCCAACATCAACGGGCTTGTAAATAAAATTGAAACGCTCTGGAAGCAGATGAGCCCGGCCATGCCATTCAACTATACTTTTCTGGATGAATCCTTCAATGAAATGTATCAGTCGGAACAAAGGGTGGGAAAGATTGCCATCATCTTTTCCACGCTTGCAATCCTCATTGCGTGTCTGGGGCTTTTTGGGCTGGCTACTTTTATCGCTGAACAACGTACAAAAGAAATCGGTATACGAAAAGTGCTGGGTGCCAGTGTGCAAGGAATTGTACGCCTGCTGTCGAAAGACTTTTTGAAACTGGTGGCCATTGCTTTTATTATAGCTGCCCCCCTTTCGGTATGGATTATGAACCGGTGGTTAAATGATTTCACTTATCGCATTTCACTGGAATGGTGGATCGTGGGTAGCGCCGGCATACTGGCATTACTGATTGCGCTGGCGACCGTCAGCTTTCAGGCTATCAAGGCCGCGATTGCAAATCCCGCGAAGAGCCTTCACTCCGAGTGAGAAGGCAGATCCCAAAAATATCTTTGAACGGCTCACCCATTTATAAAAAAGACACAGGCAAATTCCCGGAAAACGTAATCCGACCCGAATATGCTGCCGATATCACCTATTTTAAAATAAACCATCACAAATTCGCACAACCGGCGTTCCGACCCGTATTATTAGATCCATTTGGGTATTTTCGCTAATTGTAAAATAATTGAAGGCGTCTGGATAATGGCCAACACCGCAATGTCATTTGACATCGGAATGACGGGTCGAAAATAGTCGGGACCAATTTTTGATGGTATTCAACGTTCCAGGACTGCGGACTGCAACCCGATATGAGTAAATTTCATTTTGATAATATATTTCATAAAAACCGGGTTAAAAAGAAAAGAACACAACATGCTTATCGTTAGTTTTTTAACAGGTTATTATTACCCCCAGCCTCTGTCGATATGATCGAAGCGCATCGTTTGGCGACTGTAAATCCGGGTGGAATAAATCTGGATTCACCGACCCGGAAAAGGCTGGAGTTTAAATTTTTGCCCGGATATGCCCATTTTCTATTGGAAAATAAATTAGAAGAACTGGCAATTCTGCAAATAAACCTCTTCAAGGAAATTAAACCCCCTCTTTTCAGGTATTTCGAAAACAGATCTGACGGGGAATTGATATCGATGGGCATTACCGGCCTGCGCAAATTGCTTACAGCTTTAGCCGCCGGAAAATCAGTAGAATATATTGAGAATTCCCTTAGGGACTGGCTGAACAATCAGATGCCACAAATATCCAGGAATCAATTGGAGGCTGAAGATATTACCATGATCAGCCTGATCAGGAGAAAGGTTCTCAGAAAATTTATCGAGGAATTTGCTGCCGATTTTCATTCAGCTGTACAGATATTAAATGAACTCGATGACTTCACGACCGTTTCGGAAACCATCTCCCTGAAATTATTATTAACTCTTCAGCAGGACCTCTATGAACAAAATCAGAAACTCGCTAAAATCGGGAACTGGGTCTGGGATCTCAAAAAAAATATTTATTCCTGGTCTCGGGAATTATACCGGATCTATGAATTAGAAAATGTAGATATTAACCAGGTTAATCTGGCATCCTATAATCATCCGGATGATGATCCCCTCGTAAAAAGGCGGATGGAAATCTCGAGGAAAAATAAAACAGCGCACGATTTTCTTTACAGGATCATTCTTCCTGATGCCAGGGAAAAAACGCTGCATGCCATGGGAGAAGTCATGACTGACGAAAATGGTGAAGTTGAAATGATGTTTGGCACACTGCAGGATGTTACCTCGCAGAAACTCATTCAGCGTGAATTAGAAGGTAATCAGTATTTTATTCAAAAAATCACGGACCTAACGCCCTCTCTCATTGCGGTATATAATTTACAAACGGAAAAATTTCTTTTCATGAACCGGGCCATCGAGTCCCTGCTTGGTTATAAAAAAGAAGTTGTTTTAGAAAGAGGTATGGATTTTTTCACTTCGATTATTCACCCGGATGATCTGCCCAGGATACAGGGAGAAATTAGACATGCACTGGGAAATGCCAATAAGAAAGGGGCTCAGAATAATGAACGCATAGTCGAATTCAGTCATCGATTGCAAAATACAAATGGAGAATATCGGTGGTTCGACACTTACGGATCAACCTTTGAAAGGGATAAGTCCGGACAGGTAACGAAAATAATTTATGTTTCGATCGATGTGACAGACCAACTAAATACAAACTCAAAACTCAAAGAACTCGATTTGGAACTTCTTGAACAGGAAGAACTTTATTTCCGCATGATAAACGAAGTGGAGGATTATGCGATTTTACGTCTGAGCCCTGACGGCATCATTGAAAACTGGAATGCGGGAGCCGAAAAAATAAAGGGATATGCTGCCAGCGAAATCATAGGAAAACATTTTAGTATTTTCTATTCCCCCGAAGATCAGGCATCACATCTTCCCGAGACACTGATCCGTATCGCCTCGGAACAGGGCAAGGCCTCGCACGAGGGGTGGAGAGTACGCAAAGATAAATCCAAATTCTGGGGAAGTATTCTGATCACCGCTCTTCATGACGCTGCAGGCCGCGTAGTCGGATATTCAAAGGTGACCAGGGATCTGACTCAAATGAAAATCGCCAATGACAACCTGAAAGAGTACACTGAGAAAATTGTAAGAACAAACGTCGAGCTGGAAGAAAAAAATAAGCAGCTGGAATCCTTTAACTACATCGCGAGCCACGATTTAAAAGAACCTCTGCGGAAAATACGGTTATTCATAAGCCGGCTAAAGGATGAGACAGAAATAAAACCCAGGGTTCGCGAAACATTGTCAAAAATAGAAACCTCCAGTATTCGGATGCAGGACCTGATCGAAGGGCTGCTCTTATATTGCCAGGCTGATATAACCACTAACACAGAAAATATAAGTCTCGATGCTCTGCTCAACGACGTGATCACCGACTTTAGTGACCTGATTGATCAAAAAGAAATAGAAATTACCAAAGAGCACCTCCCTTCGGTAAACATGAATCCGATTCAGTTCAGACAGGTCTTCTACAATTTAATATCTAATGCCGTCAAGTATAAAAAAGAAAATACAACCCTGAAGTTGAACATCTTCTACCAGATGGAATCCGTGTTAAATGGAAATAATAATGTTCCTCACTTACATCATAAGATTTCATTTGTCGATAACGGAATTGGCTTTGAACCGGACCATACAGAAAAAATCTTTGGTCTTTTTCAAAGACTACACGATCAGTCGAAATACACCGGGACGGGCCTGGGCCTTGCCATCTGCAAAAAAGTGATTGAAAATCATGGTGGAAAAATTTCGGCAGAAGGCGTTGCCGGCAAAGGTGCAAGATTTGATATTTTTTTGCCGGCGGAGTGATAGGCCGGAGGCTTGAGGCCGGAGGCTTGAGGCGGGCCAACCGCCAACTATATAAACGGTGATGCCATCATGTAATTCCGCCTTAAATTGTAGAATGAAAATATTCTACGCTCTCCTTTTCCTCATCCCATTCAGTTTGAGTTCCTGTGGTCAGAATATGGATATGGAATCCTATAATCCAAAATCCACGCTGGTGGTACCGGAACATCTGATCAAAAAAGCAAAATACCCTTTTATTGATATACACAATCATCAATGGGAGATGCCGAATCAGGATCTGAAGGCTCTGCTCTCCGATATGAATTCACTGAATATGGTGGTGATGGTAAACCTGAGCGGAAGAAGCTTCGACATCTTTCATGATAATTATGGCGGCAACGATATGCAGAATGCAGGCGTTGAAAAACTGAACCGCTCTTTACTAAATGTAAAAAATAATGCGAACGGTCGTATCCTGATCTTTACGAACATTGACTTTAGCGGAATTGACAATCCGGCCTGGACAAAGACAGCGGTTGAACAATTGGAAAAAGATGTGAAGGCAGGAGCAGCCGGACTTAAAGTCTACAAGGACCTGGGTCTTGAAGTGAAAGATAAAAACGGGAAAAGGATCACAGTGGATGATCCACGCCTGGATCCGATCTGGGAAAAATGTGGCGAGTTGAAAATACCGGTATTGATTCATACCGGTGAACCAAGTCCGTTTTTTGACAAGATGGACAATACGAATGAACGATGGCTGGAACTAAAATTACATCCCGACCGGGCGAGACCATCGTCGAGATATCCGAGCTGGAAAACTGTGATGGCTGAACAGCATCATATCTTCTCAAAACACCGGAACACAACATTCATCGCGGCTCATTTTGGGTGGCTGGCGGGCAATCTGCAGGCACTCGGCGCAATGCTCGACACGCTGCCAAATGTCCAGATTGAATTTGCAGCTATTATGGAGGAAATCGGCAGGCAGCCGAAGACAGCCCGGAAATTTTTTATAAAATACCAGGACCGCATCCTCTTTGGAAAAGACACCTGGTCGGTGCCTGAATATGGATTTTATTTCAGGATGCTCGAAACGGATGATGAATATTTCCCTCCACTAAGAAAATACCATGCATTCTGGAATATGTACGGGCTGGGTTTACCGGATGATGTACTCAAAAAGATTTATTACAAGAACGGTCTCCGCATGTTTCCGCAAATTGATAAATCACTTTTTCCGGAATAGATTTGGTTGGCGGCTCTTTTTCGATGACTGTTGACCGATGACCGATGACCGTTGACCGATGACCGTTGACCGATGACCGATGACCGATGACCGCTCAGGTACTTCCAGTCTTCCACACTAATAGTCGTATTGCCTCCGAAACATGTTCACTCGCAACCCTAATGTGTACATCGTGGAGCTGGTTTTTGTAGTGCCCGCAGTTGGGTTATACACCGTGTACGTGCGATGCATGATGGTTCCTTCAATAAACAGGTTTTCCAATGCCTGAAAAGACAGATAGGCCGTGGCGTTGACCACGGTGGCCGGTATGCCGGAATAGATATAAAAACCATATTCACGCGGACGGGTATCATAGTTGAGCAGCACATTACTTCCAAAATTCTCACCGGCAGAATCCAGTCCCTGCTTATTATAAATACATTTCAGCTCAATGGTCCAACGGTAAGCCGGCTGGTAGTGGAGTATACCGATCAGCTCAAAAAAGTTGGCGCCAAAAGGATGCGCCAGTGGCTGATTATAGTGCGACCAGTTTGCCACACTGTCATTATGTGAATAAGTGTAGGGACGCATTACATTCATTTCCGCCTGCAGATCCAGGTTTTTCACCCCAAACATATCAATATATTTCGCGCCAAGTTGCAGTCCCTGTTTGTTTCCCCACCATCCCGCAGAATAATTTTTGATCTGGCTCCATACAAATTCGTTGAAAAGAATTTGTCCGTACAATTGTACACTATGCGCAATATTGGCCTTGGCATCGAATCCGACGGTGGTTTTATCCGGGCTCCCGTTTTCCTGCTGAGCCGCCGGTAAAAAGATGACCGGGTTCAGGTAAGAAAATTCAAAGTGGTTCACGCCACCGAACGCTATATTGGAATATAAACCCACATTAAGCCACTTCGTTGCATTCACGCTGAGGTGATGAACCACGGCGTATTTTTTCGGATAATAATAATCTCCCGGATGATGCTGGCTGATGAGCTCCATCAGGATATTCGTATAGTTTAATTTCCAGATCCGCAGGTCGAGCTTCAGAAATAAATAAGGGGCTGCATAGTCACTCAGAAAAAGCGTGCGGTATCCGTCCCCAATAAAATTCTTATCATAGCCAAACTGCAGCGTAAAATATTTCCAGAAATCAAAATCGATCGACCCGCGTGCATCCCAGTAGTCAAAGGCCGTTGTATCACCCTTGAAATACTTGAAATAACCTATACCCGGAACAGCGGGATAACCAGACGTGCCATATACACGCTGGGTAAAATAATCGGGACCGCGTTCCTGGTTGTCTGTTATATAACTTGAAAAGCCCACATGATCGGCAATCCTGCCGCGAAATGTGAGGCCTTTTGAATTCAGGTAAACCTGTTTATCGTTTCCCGTTTGTTTCGACAATTGAAACTGCAGTACAGGATTGACTGCGAGAAAAAAATCTTTCTCATTGACCTCGAGAAGGTTCGCCTGTGTTTTATAGAAGGTATTAAAAACCGGGTGTTTACCCTGAAAAGATTCCTGACTCCCGCTCACCCATTCACTATTGTTCATCAGCAGACTGTGCGCATTGTCCTGGTCTGTTTTTCCCATATGCAATGCATTCCCGTCTGGAGATAACGCACTGAGGGAATCGGCAATTTGGGTAACTTCAACGGACACCTTACGGCTGAAGGGTTTCACCGTGAAAATATTCAGGTCCGGATTGGTCTGCATCTTAATGCCGATCCGGTCCAGAAAATGCTCATATTGGGATCCCTCCGGAAGGTAGGTGGACTGTGAGTAGACGAAGCAGGGCAGGATTAGAATAATAATAACCCTTGAAACCGTTTTAATAAATTGCATCATTAAGTTGTTCCGATTCCGATTCAAGATATGCAAAATTACCTGATAAAGAATATTTCGATTGTTAATGAGGGGCGTCAATTCAATAGTGATCTGCTGATAAAAAACGGCCGTATTGATAAAATAGCCAATAATATTTCCGTGTCAGTCCCCGTCGAGGAAATCAACGGCGAAAAATTACATTTATTGCCGGGCTGTATCGATGACCAGGTTCATTTCAGGGAACCGGGGTTAACACATAAGGCAAATATTTTTACGGAATCCCGGGCGGCCGTCGCCGGCGGTATCAGTTCTTTCATGGAAATGCCCAATACCCTGCCACCCGCTTTTACGCAGGATCTGCTGGAAGAGAAATATTCGATCGCCCAAAAAACATCCCTGGCGAATTATTCATTTTATATGGGTACTTCCAACGATAATACGGAAGAAGCATTGCGCACCAACGGGAAAAAAAATAACGTCTGTGGAATAAAAATATTTATGGGCTCGTCTACCGGAAATCTGCTGGTGGACAATTATCTGACCCTCGACAAATTATTTGCCGGAAGTGAGGTGCTGATCGCCACCCACTGTGAATCGGAACGCATCATCCGCGAAAACATGGACATCTTTCTGTCATTGAAAAGAGAACTCATTGCGGCCGATCATCCGCTGATCAGAAATGTGGATGCCTGTTTCGAATCTTCGCTCACGGCGGTGCAGTTCGCAAAAAAACATGGATCCAGGCTTCATATTTTTCATCTGTCTACAGAAAGAGAACTCAGCCTCTTCACAAATATGATTCCACTGGCCGAAAAACGGATCACGGCGGAAGTATGTGTTCATCATTTACATTTCAGTGCGGATGATTATCATCGCCTCGGAAACCAGATCAAATGTAACCCTGCGATCAAATCCCTCGAAAATCGCGAGGCGCTCTGGAAAGCATTGCTCGACGACCGGCTCGACGTGATCGCTACCGATCATGCACCGCATACGCTGGCGGAAAAGGGATTTTTCAGAAATCAGTCAGGAAATCTGGAGCCCATCGCAGGGGAAGGCGGATCTTACCTGCGGGCGCATGCCGGACTGCCCCTGGTTCAGCACGCATTGCTGATGATGCTTTCCTATGTAAGGCAGGGAAAAATCTCACTGGAAAAAGTGGTGGAGAAAATGAGCCACGCGGTTGCCGTCTGCTTTCAGATCCGCGAGCGGGGATTTATCCGCGAGGGATATCATGCCGACCTGGTGCTGGTCGACCTGAACGATTCTTCGGATGTGCATGCCCGTAATATATTATATAAATGCGGCTGGAGCCCGCTGGAAGGCTGCGAGTTCCCGGCATCCATCAAAAAAACTTTTGTAAACGGCCGGATGGTTTATGGAAATGGCCGCTTTGATGAATCACAAATGGGACAGCGACTGGAATTCCAACGATAGCAGCTGATAACTACTATGCAAATTGATAATACAACCTACGCGGACCTTTCCATTTTCCAGACAACGGATGACTACTCCATTTTCACGAAGCTGGATTATACGCGCACCGTAGGTGGCAGGATACAACTACAGGAATTCTTTAACCATCCTTTCAGCCAGCTGGACAGGATACTGCAGACGCAGGAAATTCTCCGTATCATACTGACTCATGAAACTGAATGGGCGCCTTCCATTTCGAACGGGACCGTGATGGTGATGGAGCGGTTTTATGAAACACCGCTGGATAAGATCCCTGCCTCCCACGACCCGGTCAGCGCCCGTATGTACCAGTTACTACATGCTCCGGATTATTCACTCACCCGTTATTCGATTATACACTTCGCGGATTTCGTCCGCGGTATGTTATCAGTTATTTCCATTAGTAAAAAACAAAAATGTCCTCCCCTACTGAACGATCTGCTGAACCGGGCGGAAAGATTGCTGAACGTTCCGCTTTTGCATGCTCTCGCAGAAAAAAAAACCGGCGACAAACTCCAGCCGAATGAAGTAGTGGAATATGGAAATTTTATCCGGAACCAGTTCAAACCGTCGGTACTTACACTGATCGAAATCTATGGTAAACTCGACGCCTGGTATTCCATGGCCATGGCAGGAAAAATAAATAACCTGGTGATGCCTGACATTCAGGATAAGGAATTTCCATTCTTTGAAATAAAAGCACTGCGTCATGTGCTTCTTCCGGATGCCGTTTCCTACGACGTGCAAATGGATCCGCACAGTAATTTCTTTTTCCTGACCGGTGCCAATATGGCCGGCAAAAGCACTTTTATAAAATCGGTCGGATCTGCCCTTTTCCTGGCCCACCTGGGTATGGGTGTTCCCGCGGATCAGATGAAGGTCAGTCTCTTTGACGGCATACTAAGCAACATTAATGTGGTGGACAATCTGGTAAAGGGGGAAAGTTATTTTTTCAATGAAGTAAAACGGATACGCAATACAATTATCCAGATCAGCGACGGCAGAAAATGGCTGGTGCTCATCGATGAATTATTCAAAGGTACCAATGTGCAGGACGCCATGAAATGTTCCTCTACCGTTATAAAGGGTCTGATCAAAATAAAATCCTCTTTGTTTATCCTGTCCACCCACCTCTATGAAATCGGTGAAGAATTAAAACAATACCCAAACATATCATTCAAATACTTCGAAACGATTATACGGGGCGGCCAGCTTGAGTTTCCTTATCAGCTCAAAGACGGGATCAGCAACGACCGGCTCGGTTATCTGATCATGGAGCGGGAGAGGGTGGTTGAGCTGCTTAATAAACTCTAAAACAAGTATGGAAGAATGGAAGAATGGAAGTAATCGAAGCATTGATATCACCTCCATGGCATAACCTTTGATTGAGTTCTCAAGTGCCTGTAACTCCGGGAATACCAGAGCCTAAATGATAGATTAATCCAAAAGGAAATGAAAAAATTCAACTTGAGAATCTTTAGGATCGCCACGGCTGTAACAGTACTTTTAACCTTTGTAAGTTGGGTGGGGTTAGAAGCAAATGCGGTGGAAAATGGAAATCATGCATTATGGGGTCCTGTCAGTAGTCTCTGGACAGTCCTCAGGTTTCCAATTTTCACTTTGTACTGGCATTTTCTTTCCAATCAAAATAACCTTATCCTTTTTTCAATAGCAGTATTCCTGAACTGTGCCTTCTATGGTTTTTTAGCAGAAAGATTTTTTTCTTTGCGAAGGAAAAAGTCAAAATTTCCGCAGGTCCCAACACATATGTAGCCGGTCTTTTTGACTTGAAATAACAGATACCCTTACCTTTTTATATTTGACGAAAAGCAGTCCGGGCATAGGATTTGCTGCCAATCACGCAGCCCGGAATCCAGACTAAACGTTTACATTCCGACAAACATTCAAAAAATGAAACTGATTTCCTTCAAATCCATTCTATCAGCCAGCCTGTGTTTCCTCATTACGTCATGTGGCAATCAGCAGACAGCTTCAAATACTGACACTGCTAAAACGGCGGCAACCGACACGACGAGCTCCGTTCCTTCCATCAAAATGGATTCTGTTCTTTACTCTTCCAATGGCAAACAATCCAGGGGGTTTGTTGCCTATGATGAAAACAAAAAGGGGAAATTGCCGGTTGTTGTGGTGATACCTGAATGGTGGGGTGTAACCGGTTATACAAAGAGCCGCGCCAGACAGCTGGCCGATCTCGGATATTTCGCCATTGATGCCGATCTGTTTGGCGGGGGCGATACGGCCACAAATCCCAAGGAAGCCATGGCATTCACAAAACCATATTATACTAATCCGCAGCTCGCGTTGACGGCAGTCGAAGCTGCTATTTCAAGGGCAGCTGCCTTTCCCCAGGCCGATACCAGCCGGATCGCTGCCATCGGATATTGCTTTGGCGGATTCATCGTATTGAATGCTGCCAAACTGGGCGCCCCTTTAAAAGCAACTGTGAGTTTTCATGGCGGACTGGAGGGGGTGCCACCAAAAAAAGATCTGATAAAAGGAGACATTCTGGTTTGTCAGGGAGGAGCGGATCAGTTTGTTCCGGAAAAAGCACAAGCCGCATTTAAAAAAAGTATGGATTCCGCAGGTGTCCATTATATATTCGTCGTTTATCCCGGGGCAATGCATGCATTCAGCAATCCGAACGCTACGGCATTGGGAGAAAAATTCAAACTTCCGATCGCTTACAATCCGGCTGCTGATTCCGCTTCATGGAAGGCCATGCAGGATCTTTTTGCGACAACACTGAAATAATCCTTACGCGAACGCAACAGGACGAAAGCACGGGTTGCATTGTCTAAAATCTGTTAATCAGCTTTTCTTTTTGAAAACGATGATGTCAGCCTGCTTTTTAATAATGGCAGCGTAAAAATCCCTTAGGGAATTGTAATCCTCGGGTTCATAAATAGCTTTGGTCAAAATGAAAGTCGTCTTCAGCTTTATTGTATTTCCAGAGACCTGAATCTGGTAATCATAAGATCCATCCGCCCCATTCAACATCATTTTTTGCGATTTGGGCAATTCTTCAATTTCATATCCTGCCGGAATTTCCATATTCAGTATATATGATTTTTCCGACACATACGGCATTTCCACAGGATAGAACCGTGTGGCTGATTTAAACGGATTTTCAGTTAATCCGTTATTCAAAAACGGATTGAAATATATCCGCTGATCCCTATGCGGTTCCAGGGTCATTTTATAATTTAATATAACCGGCTCCTCCAGGTTGTTCTGATTGCCGATATAAAAACTATCCAGCGATTTTTTATCCGGCGTTTTTTCTGTGATATCCTTAAATATCGATTCTGCGGACTTGCTTTTCAATTCAGACCGGAAATCGGAAGACTCATAGTATCCTGCATGATTCGCCCAATCTAAAATCAAATACTTTCCGCTGTTGTCATTCCGGATATCCGCCGTTACCAGACTACTTTCTTTTACGGAATCCGGCGCCAGGAAAATAGGAAAATTTTCATACGTCACTACCCTCGCATGCCCGTTGTAACAGTCAAGGGGAATCTTCCCGAAGCCCATTGTGGCATCCGATGCGTCGAGCAGATAGATTTTATTATCTGCCTTTACCCGGCAGATCAGATAATTGAAATTATCGAGCAGGGGATATGCCTGGTTAGTGAGTCCTTTGTCCCGTGTTGCAAGGATAACCGGATCCGCCTGTATTTTTTGTGTTCTGAGCATGGCTATCAGCACACTGTTGATCGCCCCCACATTTCCCGTTCCGGATTTATACAGATCATTTAAAGTCTGACCATCCGAAAAGAAAACACCCCGGCCATCTAATTTGAAATGGTCGCGGACCCCCGAATAAATGGCCATTGCCTTCTGCAGTTCCGTTGATTTGCCTTCAACAAAAATATTTGCCTGCTTTTTTAGAAAAGAACTCGGCTCCCGAATTTGCAAACCAAAAGACTCAGAGTTCAGTATATTGTTACATACTTCCTGCCAGTCCCTGAGCATCGTTCTCGTTACACCCGGCCGTACCGGTACCGCGGAAATCTGAAACTTCACACAAGCCTGAAAATTTTCCATGGTGGAAGTGAATGGCTCTTCGCGCATAGGAGGCACATTTTCAAATGTCCAGCTGATGGTGGTGACCGTAGAATTCAGATATTCAAAATTGCTGGAGAATACCGACTTTACCACTTCACTCTTTTTTGTACCGGTCAGATATTTTTTATTGCGAAACTGAATCGAAAAATTAAAAAGATCAGGAAGTGTTACAGTATAAACGCTTTTTAATTTCGGAAATTCACCCTGGAAATACCAGTCCTCCAGGTCCGTTGAATTGATTCTTTTGCAATATTCCATTTCGATGATAGACCCTTCCTTCATGTTCGGATAAGTAAACTTGACGGACTTCAGATCGCCCTTGCTTTGTTCCAGAAAAAAATCATTATCCTGCGCCACGGTCTTTACTACTTTGCCATTCTCCAGGTTATAGGTATTGATCCGTATGGTCTTCAGCTTTTTACCATCATTCATATGAGCTGAATAATAGAGTGTGTTCTTACTAAGAGGTTCCAGTACCGATTTATTGCGGATCAGTATTCTCCGGATTTTATAATACCGGATAAAAAAACCATCTTCCAGGCTTGCATCCAAAACACACGCACCACTATCCAGCAAAACAACGGCATCCGTAACGGAATCCACGAGAGGAGAAACAGGAGAGAAATCCGCTATAGTCACGGGTGGTATATGACTGTCCATTACGTGACTCTCGGGATCGTCCTGCGAATAAACATAAAAAGAAATAAATAACATAAGGGCTGTTACAAGGGTTCTGGACATATAAGGGTGTTGGTTGTGCGAAGAAGAAATAATTAAAGTACTAATTCAAATTTCAATATACAATACATTTCATTTTTCCCATAAACTGATGTTACTTAAATAGCCGTTGGGAAAACAAAAATTGCCGTAAGGCAAGTGCCCGTAAGGGTAATTACTTAGGTCATCTATCTTGCGCGGCATATCCTGACAGATATTTTTTTGCGGGTGATAGCGTATACGTTGACCAATAAGAATGTTAAAATACTGTAAACCAGTACTATAATATTTTTGGAGATTGATAATACTCTATTACATTTGTAGGCTAAATGAAATACACAACCACGCAAACCGTTTTTTCTTTCCGCACGACGATGCGATGTTGTTGATATTTTAAGCTGGTCTACCTCACTGCTCCATTATATTCTGTTTTCTTATCTGATTTTTTCAAAATTCTTAAACGTTATTTTATGAGTGCACCTCTTCATTTTGAAACATTGCAATTGCATGCCGGTCAAACAGCTGATCCCACCACACACGCCCGTGCGGTTCCTATTTATCAAACCACTTCTTATGTTTTTGATAATGCAGAACATGCGGCGAATCTTTTCGGACTGAAACAATTCGGGAATATCTATACCCGCATCATGAATCCGACAACGGATGTTTTTGAACAACGCATCGCGGCCCTGGAAGGCGGCGTGGCGGCCGTGGCCACCAGCTCGGGACAAGCCGCACAGTTCCTGGCCCTGGCGAATATTCTGGAATCGGGAGATAATTTTGTTTCCACTTCATTTCTGTATGGAGGAACCTACAATCAATTCAAGGTAACATTGAAAAAACTCGGCATCGAAGCCCGATTTGCCGATGGTGATGATCCGGAAAGTTTTGAAGTGCATATCGATAAAAATACAAAGGCCATCTACCTTGAAACCATTGGTAATCCAAGACTCAATATTCCCGATTTTGATAAAATTGCCGCCCTCGCGCGCAAACACGACCTGCCCCTGATCGTTGATAATACATTCGGCACGGCGGGTTATCTTTTCCGTCCCTTCGAACATGGCGCCAACGTCGTAGTGGAATCTGCTACCAAATGGATCGGCGGACATGGAACCAGCATTGGGGGTGTGATCGTAGACGGAGGCAATTATAATTGGGGCAACGGAAAGTTCCCGGGATTTACAGAACCTTCTGAAGGTTATCATGGATTGAAATTCTGGGATATTTTCGGAGAAGGAAATCCACTGGGTCTTCCCAATGTCGCATTCGCCATCCGTGCACGCGTGGAAGGTTTGCGTGATTTTGGATCTTCGCTGAGTCCATTCAATTCATTCCTCTTAACACAGGGCCTCGAAACACTTTCACTGCGTGTGCAACGACATGTTGACAATGCTTTTGAACTTGCCCAATGGCTGGAAAATCATCCTCAGGTTGAATTCGTGGAATATCCCGGTCTTGCTTCAAGTCCTTATAACGCTCTGGCAAAAAAATATCTGAAGAATGGTTTTGGCGGCATACTTAATTTTGGTGTGCGGGGAGAAAAAGAAAACGCAGCCAGATTCATAGATCATCTGAAACTGGCCAGCCACCTGGCAAATGTGGGAGATGCCAAAACGCTCGTGATTCATCCGGCTTCAACAACCCATGAACAACTGAGTATTGATGAACAACTGGCAGCAGGCGTCAGACCCAACCAGGTACGTATCAGCGTGGGTATTGAACATATAGAAGATATCAAGGCTGACTTCCAGCAGGCATTCGATAAGGTATCATCTAAACATGCAGTAGAGGCGGTATAATTGTTAATTGTCAATTGTCAATTGTTAATTATTAAACTTACTATCAATTGACAATTGACAATTAACTCCGTATCGTAATTAACAATTAACAATTGACAATTGACAATTCACAAAACCTTCCCCTGTCAGTACCCATTCGAACTCGAATCGGGTTTTGTGTTACCTGGTTTCCATCTCGGTTATCACACGCTCGGTAAAATGAACGCGGATAAGTCAAACGTGGTATGGGTATTCCATGCACTCACGGCAAACAGTAACCCCGTCGACTGGTGGCCGGGGTTGGTAGGGCACGGACAATTAATAGACCCGGAGAAATTTTTCATCGTGTGCGTGAATATGCCGGGTAGCTGTTATGGCAGCCTGGGACCACTCTCATTGAACCCGTTCACCGGTGAACCGTATTATCACAGTTTCCCCTTTTTCACGCCACGGGATATGATCCGGGCCTATCAGCCTTTGAGAAAATTCCTTGGAATTGAACGGATAAAAATCGGAATCGGGGGATCCATGGGCGGTCAGCAGCTGCTTGAATGGGCGATCGAAGAACCGGACTTATTTGAACATATCGTTCCCATCGCCACCAATGCATTTCATTCTCCCTGGGCCCGTGCTTTCAATGCATCCCAACGGCATTGTATTGAACTGGACCCGACCTGGAAACAGAATGATCCGGAAGCGGGTATGAATGGAATGAAAGTAGCGCGGGGTGTTGCCCTGCTCTCCTATCGCAACCAGGAGACCTATAATTTCTACCAGGCCGACACCGAGTTAAATAGCATTGGTCCATTCCGGAGCGAATCCTACCAGAGTTACCAGGGAGAAAAGCTGGCAGCCCGTTTCAATGCATTCAGCTATTTTAATTTATCCCAGAGTATGGATTCGCATCAGGTGGGTCGTGGCCGGGGCAGCGTAACCTCTGCACTTAAAAAAATAAAAGCAAAAACGCATATCATCGGTATCCGCTCCGATTTGCTGTTCACGGAAAAAGAACAGGAATTCCTGGCTGAACATATTCCGGGTGCATCGTTTAATATGATCCCTTCCACCTATGGACACGATGGATTCCTGCTTGAGTATGATGCGATCTCGGGCATCGTGCTTGATTTCCTGGAAGCAGAAACCATTTTACAACGTTCCTCTTTGTACATCGTTCATTAAGGGAAGCAAAGAATATGTATCTTAACCCCGTACGTACGGGGTTTTTTATTATGAAGAAAGAAGGTAAGCTGAAGAAATTCCTGAAAATACTGGGACCCGGTATTATCACGGGCGCCAGCGATGATGATCCTTCCGGCATCGCCACCTATTCACAAGCGGGTGCATCCTACGGTCTCGGGCTTCTCTGGATGTCACTGTTTACGTTCCCGCTGATGGCGGCCATGCAGGGTATGTGTGCCAGAATCGGGCTGGTGACTTCACAGGGACTCACCCATACCCTCCGGTACCGTTATCCGAAAATTATTCTATACTTAATGTTAGTCTTCAGCGTACCCGCGATCATTTTGAATATCGGGGCAGACATTGCGGGTATGGGCGCTGTGACCAACCTGCTGTTCCCCTCAGTCCCTGCCTTTGCATTCAGCTTTGTTTTCACAATCATTATGATGATCGTGATCATCGCCTATCCCTACCAGAAAATTGCGGGCATTCTAAAATGGTTCTGTTTATCCATTCTGCTCTACCTGGTGGTACCATTTATTATTAAGGTGAATTGGAAGGATGTGCTCGTTGCCACTTTCGTCCCACATATTGAACTGAATAAGGACTTTATAGAAATGGTGGTTGCGATTTTGGGTACTACCATTTCGCCCTATTTATTTTTCTGGCAGGCGACCATGGAAGCGGAAGACCAGGAGCACCAGAAGAAACAGGTAATGGTGGATAAACGTATCCTCCGGGATATGACCGCCGATGTAAACACAGGCATGTTTGCTTCCAACCTTGTAATGATGTTCATCATACTCACCACCGGTGTCGTCCTGCACAATGCTGGAATCAAAGATATCAATACCGTAGACCAGGCTGCAAAGGCATTGGAACCACTGGCAGGTAAATTTTCTTATTTATTTTTTGCATCGGGTGTGATCGGCACCGGATTTCTTGCCATACCGGTGCTGGCCGGTTCACTTTCCTATATGCTGGCAGAATGCTTCGGATGGCAGGAAGGTCTTGATAAAAAATTCAATGAAGCCCGGCCCTTTTACATCGTGATCATTTTCGCCCTGTTGATCGGTCTGCTGATCAATATACTGGGAATCAGTCCCATGAAGGCGTTGTTCTATACTGCTATCCTTTATGGTGTCACATCGCCGGTGCTGATCGCCGTGGTAATGCATATCGGGAATAATAAAAAAATTATGAACAATTTTACCAATTCCCGCCTCTCCAATATCCTCGGTATGATTACTTTTATAGTGATGACGTTGGCATCCATCGCATTGATTTACTTTCAGTTTCAATAGTAAATAATATCCTGCGTGCAAAGACGAAGGTTCATTCAGTTATCCGGATTATCTGCTGCCTCTTTTTTGTTCGTGCACATCAATCCACAGACCGGCCGGCCCGTTAAAACGATCCGCTATCCCGATTCCATTGCCGTTCGGTGTAATGGTCAGTGGACCACCCTGCAGGGCACAGACGAATCCTGGAAATTGAATGAAGTGGAAGTGACGCTTAAACTGAATGCCGATCTTATGTCCGTCTATATCAGTGCGCCTGGTCGTGAACTGGAACTCATTCAATGCCAATGGAAGCAAAATGCTTCCGCCTCATCCAAGGTACTCGGCGATCATTGGGAAAGGTCCTATGGAGACCTGGTCTGGAGTGCACCCGATATGACAAAAAAAGCACCGTGGTATGTACTCATCTCCGAAGGAGAACAGACACAGGCTTTTGGTGTGAAGACCGGCGCCAGCACAATCTGTTACTGGCAGGTCTCTACCGATTCCCTGGATCTCGTTATGGACGCCAATTCCGGCGGATCCGGTGTCTTGCTGGGCGAGCGTAACCTGCATGCAGCTGATATCGTGACCACAGAAAACCAACCAGGTGAAAATGCGTGGCACACTGATATCAGGTTCTGTAAGATGATGTGCGATGAACCGATGCTTCCGAAGAAACCGGTATATGGCATCAACGACTGGTATTTTGCGTATGGCAATAATTCAAGAGATCTGATCCTGGAACATACCCGGACCATGTCGGATCTGGTAACCAACTGGGATAATAAACCTTTCTCTGTGATCGATGACGGCTGGCAGGTGAAAGGAGTAAAATCAAACGAGTCCTGTTGCTGGGGTGATGACTTTACACGGGGCAATGAGAAATTTGGTGATATGTCGTCCATGGTCTCGGACATCAAAAAGCTCGGAATGAGGCCCGGCCTTTGGACACGTCCCCTGCTGGCGAATGCATTGGACAATCCGGCGATGCTGATTCCGATCCGCCCTGGTCAGAAAGACCAGAAAGAAAGATTCCTGGATCCGACCTACCCCGAAAATGCAAAACGCATCAGTACGACGATACGACTCTATAAAGCCTGGGGCTTTCATTTGCTGAAGCACGATTATACAAGTTATGACCTGTTCGGCCGATGGGGATTTGAGATGAATGAATCCATCACTGCTCCCGGCTGGCATTTCCACGACCGTTCGATTACCAATGCAGAGATCGTGTTGTTTGTATACAAGACGATCCGGGCGGCAGCTTTGGACATGTTATTGCTGGGATGTAATACATTCAGCCATTTGTCGGCTGGCATTTTCGAACTCAACCGCATCGGTGATGATACCAGCGGCACCGACTGGGCACGTACTTTAAAAATGGGCGTGAACACACTGGGTTTCCGCCTGCCGCAGCATAATAATTTTTATTCCGCTGATGGTGACTGCGTCGGACTTACGAGCAAGGTTCCCTGGGACAAGAACAAACAATGGCTGCGCCTGCTGGCTGAAAGCAGTGCGCCTCTGTTTATCTCCGCGGAACCGGGGATATTGGAGGAAGAACAAAAAAAATATATAAAAAAGGGCTTTGACCTGGCATCAAAAGTTCAGCCACTCGGGGAACCGATGGACTGGATGAGCAACCCACGGCCCACAGAATGGAAACTAAATGATAATATCGTGCGATTCGACTGGGATTCATGAAGACTGACCATGCATTCATTGGCCTGGATCACCTCCGGGCCCTGGCCATCAGCCTCGTTTTTCTTTATCATTATACTATTTTTCAGCACCCGGACTGGATGAATAATTCTTTTATTCATTTTGGGTGGTGTGGAGTGGATTTGTTTTTTGTGCTAAGCGGCTTCCTGATCTCAAATCAACTCATGGAGTCATGGCAGAAACGACAACAGATCCCGTTCAGGGAATTTTACATCAAACGAATCATTCGTATTTGTCCGCCTTATTTTTTTGTACTTCTGATTTATATTTTTATACCGGCATTTCACGAAAGGGAGACGTTGGCCCCGCTCTGGAAAATGTTCACGTTTACGCAGAACTACGGACAGGATATAAGGCGCTACGGGACGTTTTCTCATGCCTGGTCGCTTTGCGTGGAAGAGCAGTTTTATCTTTTGCTGCCGCTGATACTGATGTGGGTGTTTTCCTCCAGGCTGAAAAAAAAATCGGGTTGGCTGATACCAGCTATTTTTTTGCTGACCATGTTTTTCCGGTGGCTTATATGGGAGATTTTTTTAAGACCAAATACCGGCTCCGATGACTTTGGCATGGACTGGTATAAACTGATTTATTATCCGGCTTATACGCGACTGGATGGTCTGATGGTGGGTGTAGGCATTGCAGCCTGGTATCGTTTCAGGAAATCCGGGCTGGTCTCGATGAACAGATACGCCAATCTAATGATCATCGGTGGATTTGTTCTTTTTGTACTGAGTCTTTTTCTATGCATGGATCAGCATTCCGCCCAGGCGACCATCTTTGGATTCAGCCTGATTGCCATTACCTTTGGTTTTTTTGTAATATCAGCCATCCTGCCTGGCAGTTTACTATATCGAATTAAATCGGTGATCACTGAAAACCTCGCAACTTTATCTTACTCGATTTATCTCTCACACAAAGGCATTATTCATCTTACACAAAAATGGTTCACTGGTTTCGGCCTGCGCGGAGATAGCAACTGGATGTTGCTGATCTGTATAATAACCTGTATTTGTGGTGCCCTGCTTATGCGTCTGTTTATTGAAAAACCGTTTTTCAGGATGCGGAAGAAATTGCTTGCGATGGTCCGGCGTGTTCCCGCTCCCGCTGTATCGTGAATCTTTCCAAACTTAAAATATCAAATTTCCGTTGGCTGTTTTTTTTGGAAACTATAGATGAGATAAAAAAGGGCAGGTAAGATAAACAAACTTCCAATCAGCAAAGCAATGGCAAGGGATTCGATGGCCTTATCATCGCCATGGTGCTCCAGTAATGACAGATAGCGGTCACCTGAAAATAAAATAATTTTTGGGTAATGAAAGAATGTGGTTGCCACCAGAAGCATAGTAATCTGGAATCCGGCCAGCAGGCGAATAATAGTTTTCTGGCCATGCCGTATCAGTATCCATTGCAAAATCAGTGAAACGATGGCGGCCGTGATCGACGCAATACCGACCGGATTTTCAAACAACCATTTGGCCAGGGGCACGCGGTCATGGGCAGCTGCGAGAAAAACAAACGCGCCTGAAATGACTGCTGCCATATTCATGGATCTTGCCTTGATAATGTATCGTTGCCGCTCTTCAGGGGTTTCGGTTTCACCGATCAAAAAAATCGCTGCCAGATATCCACAGATACAAACAGTAAATAATCCAACACTGACAGAAAAAAAATGCAGCCAGGAAAAAATATAAGCATCTGCAAAACCTTTTGCATCCGGGTTGATCGTACCCGAAACAGCGCTGGCCGCAATGATGCCAAGAAAGAAAGGTGTTATAAAACTGGAATAACGGAATATTTTATTATAGATGACCTGCATAAAATCTTCCACCGCATCGTAGTGTCGAAACGCAAAAGCTGTTCCTCTGGCAATAATTCCCATGAGCATGATTAATAAAGGAATATGCAAAAAGGTTGATACCGATGAATAAATTTCAGGAAAGCCGGTAAATAAAATAACGATTACAATAATCAGCCACATATGGTTAGCTTCCCAGATCGGTCCGATCGTGCGTGACATCTTTACAGATGTTTTGACTTTGTTATTATCTGAGGTAAACAGTTCTATAATGCCCGCGCCAAAATCAGCTCCGCCCAGAAGCAGATAAAGTAAAATGGCCGTCCATAAATAAGCAATGACTATATAAACCATTTTTCAAGCTTAAGGCTCAAAGCGTAAAGCTTAAAGCCATTTCACATTTTACACTCTCCAATTAAACCGTCAACCGTCAACCGTCAACCGTCAACTGCCAACCGCCCAACACTTTGCCTTACGCTTTACGCTTTACGCTTTACGCTTGCAAATCGTATTTCACCGGCACCATCTTTATCTGTCTGTACAAAAGCAGTATAACCACGAAGGCCAGCGACATATAAATAAGTGTAAACAGATAGAATGTATATTGAATTCCCGGCATGGGTGTAACAGCATCTGTCGTTCGCAAAATGCCATGCAGTATCCAGGGCTGACGGCCGACTTCCGTCACAACCCATCCTGCTTCCACAGCCATAAACCCCAGCGGTGTGATCAGTGCGAATAACTTCAAAAGCCAGAGATTCTTTTCGAAATTTCTATTCTCCCATAAAACAAAAAAGTATAAAATACTCGCTGCGAACATGAGCACACCCAGTCCAACCATGATCTGAAATGCGATATGCGTAATGAGTACCGGTGGCCGGTCCGCCAGGGGAAACTGATCGAGTCCTTTCACCACTGTATTGGTATGACCACTGATCATGAAACTGAGCATACCGGGTACCTCAATACCATATTTTACCTGTTCCGTTTTTTCATCCGGAATTCCACCGATCAACAATGGTACATGGTTGCCTGTTTCAAAAACAGCCTCCATCGCAGCCAGTTTAGCAGGCTGCCGATGAGCAACATCTTTGGCAGAGTGATCACCGCTGATGGGTTGGAGCACCGCGGCGACACAGGCGAATAGCGCTGCAATCCGAAACGCTTTTGTATGGAATTCGATATTTTTTCTTCTTACCACCATCAGCGCATGTACTCCGGCAACGGCAAATCCCGTGGCCTCAAAAGCCGCAAGGCACATATGCAGAGCCTGCGAAAACCAGGCGTCATTGAACATTGCTTTCACCGGATCGATGTTAAAATATTTCCCGTCTGCAAATTCAAACCCTGCCGGACTGTTCATCCAGGCATTCGCAGCAACTACGAGGATGCCTGATACAAGCCCGCTGACTCCAACCACAACGCCTGTGAACCAGTGAAACCATTTGTTGAATTTACCCCAGCCATACAAAAAAAAGCCAAGAGCGATCGCTTCAATAAAGAATGCAGTTCCTTCGAGTGAAAATGGCAAGCCGAATATGGGACCTGCATTCTTCATAAAAACGGGCCATAATAATCCGAGTTCAAAAGACAGTACCGTACCTGAAACCGCGCCCGTCGCAAAAAAAATAGCGACGCCTTTACTCCAGGCTTTGGTAATATTGCGAAAAACGGGTTTCCCGGTTTTCAAATAATAATAATGTGAAACAGCCATAAAAAATGGCATGACCATTCCGATACAGGAAAAGATAATATGAAATGCCAGCGACAGCGCCATTTGGGAACGGGCCGCTATAAAGTCGTTCATTGCACGCAAAGTTACATTATAAGCCTAAAGCGTAAGGCGTAATGCGTAAAGCATAAAACCATTATAAGCCTAAAGCGTAAGGCGTAATGCGTAAAACGTAAAACCATTATAAGCCTAAAGCGAAAGGCGTAATGCGTAAAGCATAAAACCATTTTGCATGCTGGAAAATAGAGAGACTGATTGATTTTAAATATGGCCTCAATTATTAAAGAAGTTCAAGCCCGACGCTAATATGCAGCTTTGCGCTTTACGCTTTGCGCTTTACGCTTAAGAGTGTTTGCATAACAACCCACGCCACCAAATACGCTCCTGCACATATACCAAAAATAATGTTGTACCCTGTGCCCAGTTGTCCTAATAATTTGAAATGATCCAGAAGGATTCCAATTAAAAATGGAAAAAGAATTCCACCCGCAGATCCTGCCATTCCGCCGATCCCGATGACCGAGCTAAGAATTTTTTTTGGAAACATATCTCCGGCTACTGTATAAATCGTCGCACTCCATGCCTGATGCGCGGCAGCAGCCAGACTGATCAGCCAGACGGCCGGCCAGATTCCATTCGTATATCTGACAAAAAAAATGGGTGCCACACAACAGGCAAAAATGAACATGGAGTATTTCCTTGCCTTATAAATTGGAATTCCCTTCCGGATCAGCCATCCGGATAAATATCCTCCCAGGATACTTCCAAAACTTGCTATGATATAAACAGTGGATACGTGAATGGCGGAACTTGTCAGGTTCAAATGATAAGTGGTATTAAAATATGAGGGTATCCAGAAAAGATAGAACCACCAGACAGGATCCGTCAGGAATTTTCCAAATATAATGGCCCAGGTTTTTTTCTGGCGGAATAATCCAGACCAGCCCGGCTTTTGAGACTGATCGTTGTCGTCTTCGTTCCGATCGCTGTGGATGTAATCGAATTCTTCCTTTGTAATTTTTTTTTGCCTGGAAGGATTCTCGTACAACCACCACCAGAAAATCAGCCAGATGAATCCCAGAGAACCGGTTGAGATAAATGCTTCCTGCCATCCATAGCGGGAAAAAATCCATGCAATCAACGGCGGACCGATAATAGCTGCCACATTGGTTCCGCTATTAAAAATCCCTGTGGCCAGTGCCCTGTCTTTTTTTGGAAACCATTCAGCAACTGCTTTGACGGCAGCAGGGAAATTGCCCGCTTCGCCAAGGCCGAGGGCTGTTCTCGCAATTCCGAAACCGACGGTACTGGTCGCCATTGCATGAAACATGGCGGCCACACTCCAGATGATAATAGAAACAGCATAACCCAACCGGGTTCCGATTTTATCTATCAGGCGACCGAATAACATCAGGGCAATGGCATACGCAGTTGAGAATGCCATCACAATCCGGCTGTAATCTTTTTCAGACCAGCTGAAATCCTTTGCCAGATTGTCTTTCAGCAATCCGATCACCTGCCTGTCCAGATAATTGATTGTAGTTGCAAAAAAAAGCAGACTAACAACCACCCACCGGAATCTGCCCATTGGTTGCCGCATGGTATGTGTCATTTATGCCGGAGTGGACCTGATAGCGGCAATTTGTTTTAAGAGCGCGCCTGTATTTAATTTTAAAAGATCGAAATTTTTCTGTTCAATTAATTCATGACTGATCAAACTACTGCCCATACCCACCACAGAAACGCCGGCCCGGAACCATGATTCCATGTTTTCACTATTCACGCCACCTGTAGGCATAAACAAAAGATCCGGAAATACTTCTTTTACGGATTGCACAAACCCGGGACCGACAATGTTTGCAGGAAATAACTTTACAAGTTGCCAGCCATCGTCCTGCGCAAGAAACAATTCGGTTGGTGTAATGCAACCGGGAATCCAAAGCATATTTTCGTTGTCGGCAAATTTTGACAACTCGCGCGTATAACCGGGACTCACGAGGAAATCAGCCCCATTCTGAATTCCTTTGGCGGCGGTTTTAGGATCCATCACTGTTCCAAGCCCCAGAATCAGATCCGGAAACTGTTTGTATGTTTCTTTTTTTATACTTCTGAAATTCCTGAGAGCCTGTTTACCACGATTTGTATATTCAATCACGCGAATGCCGGATTCATATAATGCCTGAAGGATATTAATGCTGATCTCTTCATCCGGATGGAAATATAAAGGAAGAACGCCCTGCTGAATGATTGCCTGAATGATTTTTTCTCTATTCATATTGCTTAATTCTTTCTGCTATCGCTTTCAGATCCTGACTTGTCGCATCGCCTTTTTCAAAAAATTTTCCAAAGGCCGCCGCAGTCGCAAATTGAATAATCTCCTTTTCGGGCATCTGATTATATAATCCATAAATCAATCCGGCCATAAAACAATCCCCCGTTCCCACTTTATCAAAAATATGTTCACTCCGATAAACGGTTGAATCTGTCCAATGATGTGCTGAATACAGAGATGCAAAATAGGATATCCCATGCTCACCCTCTTCAAAACGAAATGTACAAGCAACATGTTTGACACGCGCAAAACGCTTCATGATCTTGACCGAAGTCTGATGTGCATGCTGAAGATAAGCCGTTTTATTATTCGTTCCTGTCAAATGAGTATCCAAAGGAATACCCAGCAGATCATGCGCCGACCAGATATTCCCCATCACGACGTCGCAATAGGGAAGCAGCTCCGCCATTAAATTGTGTGGATTCCTGTGTCCCCATAATTTCGGACGGTGATTCAGGTCGATGGAGACAATGATATTTCTTTTTGATGCTGCCTGTAAAGCTTCCATGCAAACGGCTGCAACAGATTCATTCAAGGCCGGACTAATCGCACTAAAATGAAACCAGGAAATATCATGGAGAACATAATCCCAGTTTATCATTCCTTTTTTTAGCTCTCCAAAAGAAGAGTGGGCACGATCATAGACAACAGCATTATGTTTTAAATCCGTTCCCTGTGCCAGGTAATAACTGCCAATCCGGTTGCCGGAATATAAAATATTATCCGTGATGATATTTCTTTCCTTCAGCGCAACGAGAATATCTCCCGATAAATAATTTTCCGGTAATGCCGTGCAATAAGAAACCGGCATGTTCCACCTGGCCAGCGCAGTTGCCACATTCAATTCAGCGCCGCCCATATGTACAGGCAGTTCGTTTGTTTTCAACCATTGGCCATCCGCAGCAGGCGAAAACCTCAGCAGGAATTCACCAAAACATAGAATTTTTCCCATGGCTTTTTATTTTTTGAATCTTTACTTGTCGTTCCAGTTAAAATAGTTCCGTGCATTGTGATAACAGATGTCCCCGATCAGTTTACCGGTCCACCCGATATCCCCCGGCAATTCTCCCTTCTCAATTTCTTCACCAAATAATCCACATAGAATACGCCGGAAATATTCGTGCCTGGGGTATGACAGAAAACTGCGGGAATCAGTAATCATACCAACAAACCGGCTGATGAGTCCCATATTTGAAAGTGCATTCAACTGCCTGGTCATACCCTCTTTTTGATCCATGAACCACCAGGCTGAACCCCATTGCACTTTCCCGGCCATTGTTCCGTCATTAAAATTACCGATCATCGTGGCCATCACTTCATTGTCTGACGGGTTATTGTTATATAATATAGTCTTTGCCAACCTGTTATTCTTGTCGAGAGAATTTAAAAAGGAAGAAAGTGCGGCAGCCTGCGAAAAATCTCCGATAGAATCCCAACCGGTGTCCGGACCCAGCAAACCGAGCATACGGCTGTTATTATTACGCAGGGCACCAAGATGGAATTGCTGAACCCAGCCTTTTTCAAAATCCCATTCGGCAAATTGAATGAGTAGTGCTGACTGAAATTTCTGAATTTCAAGGCGTTCAGGTATTTTACCTGAAATTACTTTTTCAAAAATACCTTTCAGTTCGGATTCTGTCCAATCAACTTCATAAAATTGTTCCAGGCCATGATCAGAAACGCGGCATCCGTTAGCGTGAAAAAAATCGTGACGATTTTTTAATACGTCCATGAACTGAATAAAACCGGTAATCGAAATATTTACCGATTTTCCCAATTTAACCACGTAATCTTTGAACCGGATGGGATCGGCGATAGCCATTGACTGATCCGGACGGAAAGAGGGCAATACTTTAATCTGCAAATCGGATTTACCAATGGCCTGATGATATTCAAGTGAATCCGAAGGGTCGTCTGTTGTGCCTATTACTTCCACCTTCATTTTTTTTAACAGGCCATGCACGCGAAATTCCGGAGTTTGTAACTTCTGATTGCAGGTTTCGTAAATCCCTTTGGCTGATCCTTCGTTCAGTACTTTATCAATTCCAAAATATCTTTGTAATTCGAGATGCGTCCAGTGGTATAGTGGATTGCGTAAGGTGTAGGGTACTGTTTCCGCCCATTTCAAAAATTTCTCCCAATCGGACTTTGCCCCGGTTATAAATGACTCATCGATGCCATTTATGCGCATGGCGCGCCACTTGTAATGATCCCCGCGCAACCAGATCTCCGTTATATTTTGAAATGAGTGATCGTCTGCAATTTCCTTCGGCGGAAGATGGCAATGATAGTCGATGATGGGCAGATCGGCCGCATAGTCATGATACAATAGTCTGCCGGTTTCCGTATTCAATAAAAAATCGGGAGAAAGAAATTTCTTCATTCCATATCAAATTTTATAACGAAACACCCCTTTTCCAGGGAATAAAATCGTCCTGGTTCAGGAGTACGGCTTTTGGTGTTATGTCTCCACTGGCAGCCCGGATGCAATATGCTAATATTTCTTCGCCCATTTCCCTGATAGATTTTTCTCCTTCAATAATGGAACCGGTATCGATGTCGATGATATCGGGCATTCGCCTGGCAAGTGGCGTGTTGGTTGAAATTTTGATTGTGGGACAAACCGGATTTCCAGTTGGTGTGCCGAGTCCGGTAGTAAATAAAATTAATGTGGCTCCGGAGGCAGCCTGCCCCGTCGTTGCCTCTACATCGTTGCCTGGCGTGCAAACCAGGCTGAGACCCGGTTTTGTAGCCTGCTCTGTATAATCTAGTACATCTGCAACCGGGGCGTAGCCTCCTTTCTTCGCCGCTCCCGCAGATTTCATGGCATCTGTTATCAAGCCGTCCCTGATATTTCCCGGTGAAGGATTCATATGGAAGCCTGAGCCGGAGCGGGCGGCCGAGGCCTCATAGTCCCTCATGAGCCGAATGAATTTTCTGGCTACCGCTTCATTCACTGACCGATCCACCAGTTCCTGTTCCACACCGCACAGTTCGGGAAATTCGGCGAGTAATACTTTTCCTCCAAGAGCCACCAGCAGGTCGGCACAATATCCGACAGCCGGGTTAGCGGTAATACCGCTGAAGCCATCGCTGCCCCCGCATTTTACGCCAATACACAGCTTTTCGAGTGAAGCGGGTTTTCGCTGAAGCTCGTTAATCTGAACAAGGCCTTCAAATGTTTTACGAATCGCTTCCCGGATCAACTGTTCTTCGCTTTGCGACTGCTGTTGTTCAAAAACATAAACAGGTTTATCGAATCCGGGACTGGATTTTTTTATGTCTTCCAGCAGTTCCGGTGACTGCAAATGCTGGCAGCCGAGACTCAGGATGGTGATGCCGCCCACATTGGGGTGATTCGCGTAGGCAGCCAATAATTTCCCGAGTACGGCAGAATCCTGACGGATGCAGCCACAGCCTCCATCGTGCGTAAGAAAGCGAATACCATCAACATTTTCAAAGACCCTCGACCTGGTATGAGTCGCTGCGAAAGAAGGGATCTCCATGTCAGTAATATTTCTGCCCTGTTGCCTGGCGATGATCAGATCCCTGGTAAATGATTTATATTTTTCCGTTACGGAATACCCTAATTCATCCTGCAGCACTTCGCGGATAACGTCCAGATTCCTGTTTTCGCAAAATACCGTTGGAATAAATAACCAATAGTTTGCAGTGCCAACCCTACCGTCATGTCGGTGATATCCCATAAAAGCCAAATCCCTGAATTTTGAAATGTCGGGGGGAGTCCATTTGTAACCCGCATTCCGGTAATCATAGGCCCCTGAAGCATGTTTCAGATTTTCGGTTGAAACGCGGCTGCCGGATAAAACATCTTTTTCCGTTTTTCCCACCAGCACCCCATACATAATGACCTCCGTGCCCGCCGGCGCATCCTGCATGTAAAATTTATGCTTGGCCGGTATGTTTTCTTTTAACGTGTATTGATGACCGTTATATTCAACGGTTTCACCCGATGGCAGATTTTTTAAAGCAACCAGGATGGAATCCGCCGGGTGAATTTGTAAGATGCTGTTATTCATTGTTAATTTCTGCTGGGACTCCGCCAAATTTACGAAAGCGAACGCATGATTTTTAAAAACTATCTTTGTAATACGCCGTATAATTCAAACTCACGACTGATTTATCTTATTATGTGTTGCCTTTCATAAGATCATATCCGCCTTTCATGGAGTGGGAATAACCGTAAGGTGAATACAGGAATACCGTGATTTAATTTAGCTGTACTTACACGTCAGTCGGATAAATTCACGGAAAATAATTTATATATGTCAACTCAGAATATGCGAAACATAAAAATTGCTACGGCACAATTTGAAAACAAATCAGGCGACAAAGAATATAATTTAGCTGTCATAGACCGGCTTTCCAAAAAAGCGGCAGAAGCGGGGGCAGACGTAATCGCATTTCATGAGTGTTCCGTAACAGGATATTCTTTTGCAAGAAAATTATCCCGCGGCCAGATGTTTGACCTTTGCGAATTCATTCCGGATGGCGAGAGTATTCACCGGCTGCAGTCCATAGCGAAAAAAAACGACATCACAGTCCTTGCAGGTCTTTTTGAAAAAGACAAACGGGATGATATTTATAAGGCCTATGTATGTGTTGACAAAACCGGTCTGGTAGCCAAACACCGGAAATTGCACCCCTTCGTAAATAAACATATTCTTCCCGGTAATGAATATACTGTCTTTGATCTGAATGGATGGAAGGCGGGAATCCTGATCTGTTACGATAACAATATCATCGAAAATGTGCGCGCCACGAAGCTGTTGGGTGCCGACATCATATTCATGCCGCATGTTACAATGTGCACGCCGTCGACAAGGCCGGGCGCCGGATTCGTTGATCCTGCATTATGGAAAAACCGGGAGACGGATCCGACGACTTTGCGTACGGAATTTGACGGACTCAAAGGAAGGGCCTGGCTAATGAAATGGTTACCTGCCCGGGCATATGACAATGCTATATATGCCATATTTTCTAACCCGATCGGTATGGATGACGATCAGTTGAAAAATGGTTGTTCCATGATTTTGGATCCTTATGGAGATATACTGGCAGAATGCAGGAGTTTTTCGGATGAATTTGTAATGGCAACCCTGAACGAAGAAAAACTAAAACTGGCAGGTGGATTCCGTTACATGAAAGCGCGGAGGCCGGAACTATATAAGAATATTATCGGAAAAGAACATCATGCTGAGCAAAGAGTTTCCTGGCTTCATCAGGCTTGAGGCTTAAGGCTGGAGGCTGGAGGCTGGAGGCTGGAGGCTTGAGGCCGGAGGCTTGACGCATGAGACTTTGGCTTCTGGCTTCAACTTTCCGGTGCTTGCCTGCCGCCTCTTGCATCCTGCTTCCCGCCTCCCGCCGCCTGCCCGCCTCCGGCTTCCAGCCCAAATCACACCCGTGAATTTATATACACAGCTTCTTATATTGAAACCGAACCCTTACTTTTGCAACCCGGTAACCGAAGTTCGGGGCGTAGCGTAGCCCGGTTATCGCGCCTGGTTTGGGACCAGGAGGTCGCAAGTTCGAATCTTGCCGCCCCGACCTGAAATATATAAAACCCTCCTGCTTATAGCGGGAGGGTTTTGTTATTTGGAGTCTGTCGCATCGAACCAATCAAACCATTTACTGCCAATGAGTTACAGTATCAGCTCATGAACTGTTTTCTGGGCAATAGGATCTCAGGGATTGGCGCCGATATGGCAATCAATTACAGGATGGTACATGCCAGCGACAGCCTGCTTGTAGGCCGGTCATGGTTAAGCGGGACGTTTTCATGAAGCATGGAGTGAAGTCAATGTTTCAAATATGCGCACGGCACATTCGTTGGTCTGTAGTCAATTCCATAAGCCTTTTTGACCAACAAAGAGGAAATGGAAGCGATCGTTGCTTCGCTCCGATGCATCTGAGGCAGTAAACCCATCATGGCATAACTAATCGGATTTACAGAAGGTATCCAGGTCTCCCATTCATATCCCCTTCCCCATATAAGCCCTTTCACTGTTACGGTCAGATCAGCTGAATGCTCCAGCAAAAGATTCAACATCTCCTTCGAATTATTGTTATTCTGATTGACCGTATGAAATATCGGCGTATGTCCGCCAAAACCATGTTCATCAAATCCGGCTTTCGCATTTACATCGGCACCATGCCTCATGAGTAATTTTGCACAGTTTACTGCATTATATTCAGCACAATAATGCAACAAGGTTGCACCAGTTAAGGGGGTATAAGTACTCCTGAATATTGAGAACCTTTCATCGACAACATTCAAAGATGCGACGATTATCTCCTCTAATTTTTGCGCATCATCCAGAAAAATAGCCAGCAGTGACTGATGCTCGAAAATAAGTCCGGCATTTACAAAAACCTTTACGCAGTCCTTAAATCTTCCCGTCCGGGTATACATTTCAACCATAGTTGTAAATAAGGGAATACCATCGTGTTCTTCATTCGGATTGCCTCCCCGCATGAAATAGTCCTGAATTCCTTCTACGGAATGCACTTCAATTGAATACAACATCTGATTATAATCCGGCATAACCTATAAAAAAGACCCCGGTATAAATCTAATAATATTTATACATAAACGGAACCTGGTCAGCCACGGTTCGGAAATGCCCACCTTCCGTTTACCGACGACCAAATGCATTCTGCCCTCAATCTCCGGTACCCATCCACATTAAACGGTCGTATTTTCTTTCAGGAAGCAGATTCGTTTATCTTTAACTGAGAAATATTCATATGAAATCGTATGACTTCATATTCTCAAACAGCGTATCACACCGGATTGTCAGATATATCATTTTCTGGTCCGCTTTCTTAATCTATTTCTTTTACGTAAATCTCCTGCCCGGAAGTACACAGGACTTGTTCACTCAAAAGACCTATCTCAATTCGGCTCAGCTGATGATCTATTTTCCGGTAAATATCCTGGCTGTATATGTAGCAATACGAGTTTTACTACCGCGTTATATTTACAGGGGTAAATATTTTTCATCTTTTCTCGTCCTCGGCTTGCTGACAATCCTGTATTTTTCGCTAGCCTTCGGAATAACCATTGCATTCGCCCGATTAACAAGCCATGTCCCCTATCAATTGCTTCCGGTAAGTTTCAGATGGTTCCTGCCCGTCCGGTACGGCATCGGATTTCCGCTGACGTCTACTGTTATCGTCTGCATCATTAAATTATTTAAAGACTTCCACCTGGAACAAAAAGCAAATGAGTTATTGTTAAGGGAGAAGATAAATACGGAGCTTCAATTACTCAAAACGAGGTTCCAGCCACGGTTTTTATATGATGCACTGCAGCATATCTTATTTCTTATTCGTGATCAGTCGGCCGATTCTCCATCCACACTCTTGAAATTGTCGGAATTGCTGAGTTATGTTTTATACGAAAGCGAAAAAGAAAGAGTCCCCCTTGAAAAAGAACTTGAAATCGTACAAAATTTCCTGGTACTGAAAAAAACCTTTTACCCGAAAGCATTAAAAGTTCAATATCATCAGCAGATGGATTCGCGTGATCTGTTTATTCCTCCTCTTTTGCTTTTGTCACTGATGGAAAATTGCCTTGATACACTAGAGCAAAATGAAAATCAGATCATCCTTTTGAAATTAAATATTAGAACGGTCAGTCAGGAATTACATTTTCAATTGGAATGCGTTAGAAACACAGACACCGGCCCGGAAAAAGATGTTTTCGATAAAAAGCTGATGAGTTCGATCAGAAGGATAGAATTATTATATGAAGGGAAAAGCAACCTGGATCTTTTTGTTGAAAATGGAACAACTTATCTGATGATGATTTTGAAATTGAATGGGTACTCCCCGTTTGTAAAAAGACCAAATGAAATACCGGCATTCATATGACAATGCATGATTTCATATTTTCAGGTGAGCGCAGGGCCAGATGGAGCCGGCATTTCATCTTCTGGTTGTGCTGGTTTCTATATTTATCATGCACTCAGTTGAGAAATCAAAGTCCGGATGAAATCGGCATGAACCATTTTATTGTTTATCAATTGTGTGTTTCAGTAAACCGGGTCTTATTACAGATACTTTTTTGTTACCCGTTTATTTACCTGATCATGCCGGTCTTCCTTCAAAAAAGAAAGTTTAAAAAGTTTGCCTTTGTAACGGGAGTATTTATAGTCGTCATGTATTTGATAACGTACTATGATTACCTGTATATCTGGTCCGACCGCAATTCACCGATTTTTTTAGATCTCCCGAACGTGAAACCACTGAGCTTATTCCAGACCGAATATTTCGCTATTTACAGCAATCTTCATTGCACCGGCACGTTGGTTTCGCTGAGCCTGATCCTGGCCGTCAAATATTATAAGAGCTGGTTCAGAAAAGAACGTGAAAATGAAATCCTGATTTACCAAAACTCAGAAGCGGAATTGCAGCTTTTAAAAGCACAGGTACATCCCCATTTCCTTTTTAACACCCTCAATAATATTTATTCACTGATGCTCGACGACTCACCGAAAGCCATCACCGTTTTGAATGAACTTTCGGGCATGGTTTTATATATGACGAATGAAGGAAACAGGTCCACTGTTCCGTTAAGCAACGAAATTAAAATGCTGCTGGATTATATCGGGCTTGAAAAAATCAGGTATGGAGACAGGCTTGACATGACCATCGACATTCATCACAACCCGGAAAGTAAACTGCTGATCGCTCCGCTTCTGATGATACCATTTGTTGAAAACAGCTTTAAACACGGAGCCAGCAAGAGCCTGGAAAAGGCCAGTATACATTTGTATATTTCTTCAGAGAATGAATGGCTGGATTTTAAACTGACAAATAATATTTACCCGTTCCAGGAGTCCGATGCAGGAAGAATAAAAATCGGATTGAAGAATGTCAGGAAAAGATTACAAATTCTTTATCCCGAAAAGCACCTGATCCAATTCGATTCGATCAACGAAATATTTACAGTATCTATGAAAATTTTCCTGGGGAAACAAAAGACAGTACAGAAGGAAGATTCTATTATAACCCGTAAAAACATCCCTGCATATGCTTAGCAAAAAAATAATCTGTCTCGCCGTAGACGATGAACCACTGGCATTATCGATATTAAAAAAATATATAGGTTCAGTGGAAAGCCTGGAACTTGTGGGAAGTTGTGAGAATGCCGTACAGGCATTGCAGCTTCTGCAAAAATACCCGGTGGATCTTATTTTCCTGGACATCCAGATGCCACAGATCATGGGAACTGATTTTATACGTACTTTGAAAAAAGCTCCAAAGATCATTTTTACCACAGCTTTCAGAAAATATGCAATTGAAGGATTTGAACTCGACGCGGTCGACTATTTATTAAAGCCCATTTCCTTTGAACGATTTTTAAAAGCGGTCAATAAAGTGCTCCAGACAAATTTCAATGCTCCGGAGTCGGTCAATCATTTAAATGATGCGATATCAGAGTCATCTCCCTCCTGTTTATATTTCAGAGTGGACCGTAAAATGGTAAAAGTTCTTTTAAATGATATTCTCTATATAGAAGGATTTAGCGATTATATAAAGATCATTACGAATACCAGGACAATAATTACCAAACACCTGATTTCTTCTCTGGAGGAGACATTACCCAAGGATGGTTTTATCCGTATTCACCGGTCATTCATCGTTTCCATAAATAAAATTGAATCCTACAACGCGGACATTATATACATCGGAAATAAGAGTTTACCCATTGGGCGGTTATTCAAACAAAATGTAAACAAGCTGCTCCAGACAAATTCACAGTTAACCACAAACGGAAACAGGGAAACTAAAAACAATAAACCCGCCTGAACTTTTCAACATAGAAAATGAACCTTACAGCCAGGTCATTCCTGTAACCCACGGATAGTTGATTGATAAACGGCAGATTCCGGAAAATAAACCGGATGCCATACAATCGCACGTTCCGTGTATCAGATCCGGACAATGTGAATGGATATTGAATTATATTAAATTGAATATCATTTAAATATATGATCGGCACTGCTCTTGCGGGATTTGTGGCATGATAAAAAATTTTGTCAAAATAGCCGTCCGGAATCTCCGGAAGAATAAAGCTTTTTCATTTATAAACATTTTTGGTCTGGCGATCGGATTAACCAGTTTTATGCTGATCGCTTCATTTGTTTACAATGAACTGAACTACGATCAATATCCTGCAGCCGCAAAAAATATTTACAGAGTAAAGCTTTCAACCATTGGAAATGGAGATGTGGCTGTATATCCAAATGTAGATTTTGGCGTTGGACCGGGCATTCAGAAAGCTTTTCCGGAAGTAATATCTTTTGCCAGACTCTCGCGGAGCGGACCTGCTTTCATTCAATATGATGAAAAGCAATTTAAGGAAGAACATCTGGCTTATGCAGACTCAAATTTTCTGCAGTTATTTTCTATTCCGCTACTTGAAGGAGACCTTTCAAATGCATTAACAGATCCGAACAGCATAGTTGTTTCAAAATCATTTGCACATAAATATTTTGGGGAAGTGCAGGCACTCGGCAAATCGCTGCTGGTTGGGAAAAATATGTTCAAAATAACCGGTGTTTTCGATAAAATACCTGAAAACTCTCATTTTCATTTTGATGCATTTCTCAGTCTGTCCACATTTCATGTCCCTGGTCTAACCTGGAGTAATATCGGTTACTTCACTTATCTGCAATTAAACGATCATGTGGATCCCAAAAAACTGGAAGCAAAATTTCCACAGCTGGTGGCCAAATATGTGGTTCCGGAAATTCAGCATGATATGGGCGTGAGCCTGGTTGAGGCGCAAAAATCCGTTAGCACCTTCCTGTTTTCGCTGGAACCACTCCGGGATATACACCTTCGTTCCAATACCAAATATGAATTGGAACCAAACGGTGATATACACTATGTATATATTTTCGGGGCCTTGGCTGTATTCATTTTATTACTGGCCTGCATAAATTTCACCAATCTCTCAACCGCCAGTGCGGCGAAAAGATCGAGGGAAGTGGGCATTCGAAAAGTCATGGGCTCGTTAAAAAAACAATTGGTCTTTCAATTTCTGACAGAGTCCGTTCTGCTCACATTCCTTGCTACGATTTGTGCCTATGTCTTAGTTTTTTTGTTATTACCATACTTCAATCATATATCGGGTAAAAATATTTTATTTTCATTTTTTATTGGCTTTAAATCTCTTTCGGTCATTCTGTTGCTTTGTATTTTGGTTGGCGTACTGGCTGGTATCTATCCATCATTTTTTCTTTCTTCTTTTAATACGATTAAAGTATTAAAAGGGTCGTCTTCAGGCGGATCCGGGAAAAATATCCTGCGTAACGGATTAGTAGTCTTTCAATTTTTCGTTTCAATCACCCTGATTATTGCGACCATCATCGTTTTTCAGCAACTGCATTATATGCAGAACAAAAAACTTGGTTATGATAAAGACCAGGTCCTGTACTTACCTGATACTTATCTGTTAGGGAACAGCCAGGATCCTTTCAAAGAAGATCTGATGCGGGACACGCGGGTCATATCTGCGAGTATCGCAAGATCTGTTCCCGGTTCGCCCAATATGGATGGAACTGAAATATTTCCCAAAAATGAAAATGGCAACGGAGTAGAAATTCATACAAATATTTATCATATAGATTATGATTTTATACGCACCCTGAATATACAGGTTGTACAGGGAAGGAATTTTTCCAAAGATTTTCCAACAGATACTTCCGCCATTCTGATCAATGAAGCAGCGGTTCGGCAATTGGGATGGTCCGGACTAAATCCCCTGGGCAGATCGATCGTCCGTTCCGGTCAAAAGGAATATAAGGTGGTGGGCGTGGTAGCCGATTTTCATTATGCTTCATTAAAACAAAAAATCGCGCCGCTGATGATGATGTTAGGCAAAAATTATGGTGGTCTGATCATCAAATTAAAAACGGGAGATATAAAATCGTACATCGATGATTTAAAGAAGAAATGGAATTCATATCATCCGGAGGGTGCTTTTAATTATCAATTCCTGGATGAAAATTTCGCGTCTTTATATGCGGCGGAACAGAGGACAGGTCAAATATTTTCTTCATTTACCATCATTGCTATTTTGATTGCCAGCCTGGGATTATTCGGACTGGCTGCATTTGTTACAGAACAAAGAACAAAGGAAATCGGAATACGAAAGGTTTTGGGAGCCTCTGTAAGGCAGCTGTTGGTATTGGTAACAAAAGATTTCCTCTACCTCGTTGGCACCGCTTTTGTTTTATCCATTCCTTTCACCTGGTGGGCGATGAGCACCTGGCTGCAGGATTTTGCCTATCGAATAAAAATAAATATGTGGGTTTTCCCGCTGTCGGGGTTGACGGCTGTTTTTATCGCGCTCCTGACCATCAGTTTCCGGGCAATCAAAGCTTCTGTTGCAAATCCCGTGACAAGTCTTAAGACAGAATAACTTTGAAAGCTGAAAGCGTAAAGCTTAAAGCATAAAACTGCTCCAGGCTTCATGCCTCCGGCCTCGGACATCGCAGCTACAGCATCAGGGCATCGCGCCTCAAGCCTCAGCCTCAGCCTTCGCTTTCAACTTCGCCTTCGCCTTAGCCTTAGCCTTCGCCTCAGCCTTAATTGTACACGAACAGAAATCACCATTGATATGAACCTATAAACTACCTTTGTATTTCCAAACGCAAATAATTATCAGATGCTGGGTATCAATATCGCTGCGCCGGATTTTAAGTTAAATGCGACGCCTGATCAGAAATTTTCACTGAGTGAATTGAAGGGGAAAAATGTAATTCTCACTTTTTATCCGGCCGACTGGAGCCCGGTTTGCGGTGATCAGATGTCCTTGTACAATGAGATGCACAAGTATTTCGCTAAATACAACGCAGAAATATTAGGTATTTCGGTGGATGGAAAATGGTGTCACGCTGCCTTCCGCGAAGCGAGAAATTTACATTTTACATTACTGGCCGATTTCGAACCGAAGGGTGCCGTCTCAAAACTTTATGGAGTTTATGACGAAAAACGGGGCCAAAGCGAAAGGGCGTTGTTTGTTCTGGATGCCGAAGGAATCATCCGCTGGAATTATTTGTCGCCCGTAGGTATCAATCCCGGTGCCGACGGGATTTTAGAAGCGCTTGAAATGATCAGCTCAAAAAAATAATTATCATGTCAAAATTAAAACCACCTGTTACAGAACAGGATCATGTGAAAGGTGACCTTCATGCTCAGGTCACTCTGGTAGAGTACGGCGACTTTCAATGTCCACACTGCGGCGCCGCCTATCCGATTCTAAAAAAGATCGAAAAAGATTACAAAGATAAAATGGCCTTTGTATTCCGGCATTTTCCACTGGCTGAAATCCATCCCTTTGCGCAGGCGGCGGCGGTCGCTTCAGAAGCAGCTGCCAATCAGGGAAAGTTCTGGCAAATGCATGCCCTGATCTTCGAAAATCAGCATCTGTTAGGATTGGAGATGTTACTTCGACTGGCCGAGTCGCTGAAGCTGGACATGAAAAGATTCGGCCACGATTTCAAGGATCCAAAGATGTTCAAAAAAGTGGAAGATCAATTCGAAAGCGGAATATTAAGCGGTGTAAATGGAACACCTTCATTCTATATTAACGGGGTAAAATATAATGAGTCGTATGATTATGATTCATTGACCCGGGCGATTGACGAGGCCATTTCGGAGAATCCGGTTTCGAAGGCTAAGGCATAAGGCTAAGGCTAAGATATAGACTGGCACGGATGGCTGGAAGCATGAAGCTTGAGGCTTTAGTTTTGGGGATCGATACTTATTGCTTACCGCTGCTTTACGCTTTAAGCTTTACGCTTTTAGCTTAAAAATTATTCTGTCTTCAGACTCTTTACCGGATTTGACAATGCAACCTTCAGGCATTGCAACGTAATCAGCAAAAATGCAATGATGGTGATAAAAATTCCGGCTATAAAATACATACTCATCGACTGGTTGACGCGATAAGCATACTGCTGTAACCACCTGTTACAAAAATAAAAAGTCAGAGGCCAGGCGATCAGATTTGAAATCATTAGAAGTGCCGCATATTGTTTTATAAAGAGTGTAATGATATGATGAATCTCTGCACCCAAAACCTTTCTGACCGCAATTTCTTTCGTGCGCTTAGTGAGTGCAAGAGCTAACACACCAAAAATGCCAAATAATATAATCAAAATCATCAGTCCCGTCGCAATGCCTGATGCTTTTTTCAATTGAAGCTCTGACTGGTACATGGATTGGAGTTTTTCATCCATAAATGAGAATTCAAAGGGAGCAGCCGGTGACAACTCCTTCCATCGGGCCCTTACGCGCCCGATCGCATTGGCCAGGTTACCGGATCCTAATTTTACTGTTATGAAGCGGTAAGCTCTGGCGGCTTTTACCTGGAATAAAACAAGAGGCTCTATGGCATCCTGCATAGACGTCAGATGAAAATCTTTTATTACACCGGTTACAACGGCATCGGGACCCCCGTCGGGAAACCGGATCTTTTTCCCAACCGCCGTTTTCCAGCCAAAACTTTTCAGCGCCGACTCATTGATAACCGCTTCGCCGACTACAAATGCGCCTGTCTGATTACTGAAAAATTTCCCCTCCTTTAAAGGTATACCATACGTAGACGCGTATTTTTCGTCTACGGTGATCGATTCAACACTCAGGAGATCATTATTCTTTCTGCCTTCCGGATTTACGGCTAGCCTGTTGGGAGGAGTTCTCTCAGGTATATCGAATGAAACTGAGGCATCTTTTATTGCACTTTCACTCAGCAGGCCATTCCGAATGGACTCCATCTTCGAGACACCCGCAGAGTCCCATTGTTTCGGAAAAGCTGCGATAACCATCAACCTGTCCTTGTTATAACCAAGGTCATTATTAAAGAAGTAATCTACCTGCTTTGATAATATCATAGAAAAAATAAAAACCCCGATTGCAATGGTAAATTGTGCGGTCAGCAATGATTTTCGCATCCACATGCCCCGCTCTGTTCCTTCGAGTTTACCTTTCACAGAGCTAACCATTTCCGAGCCGCTGAGAATGAACGCCGGATATATTCCCGCCAGACTTCCGACGATCATAACAATCAGGCCGATCGTAGCCCATTCTATAAAACGGAAACTGTTTAATGGTGCCAGCGTGGTTTTCAATATATCATTGAAAAGTGGCCGGAAAATAGAATAAAATATCAGTGAAAGGAGAGCCGCAAAAAGGGTTAACATGATGGATTCAACGATATACTGAATAATCAGTTCTTTTCTTCGGCCTCCAAACACTTTCCTCAAACCGATTTCTTTAATGCGGTATGAAGATGTGCCTATCATGATATTCACGAAGTTGATGACCGCCAGCAATAATATACCGAGCGCTACCCATGTTAAAATAGATAAAGTTTTCGAGACCATTCCACCGTTCGAATTCAGATAGTATGTATCCAGAGGCTTCAGATGAATGAACATGTTCTTACTGATAGCCTCCGGCGCATTTTGCACCAATAACTTTTTTATCGGCGCATCCAGCTGGCGGGCCTGAATACCCGGTTGTAATTTTACAAAGCTCGCCGTATAGAAAGTGTTCCATGAATCCTCGCCGGTGCCTGTGGGATAATACTGATTGCCCTCAAAAGGAATATACATGGCATAACCATAGTGCGCATCAGCATATGCATTGCTGATCGTATTGTATGGAAGGGTCTTTAATACAGCAGATACTTTGTAATCAGTCGTTTTGCCCGACAAATTGGTAAACGTAATCACTTTATTAATCACGTTTGTTTCACCAAATAATTTCAAGGCAAATGGCTCTGTGATCACAGCAGAATGGATATCTGCAAATGCCTTATTCGGATTTCCGTACAGGAGCGGAAGACCGTACATGGAGACCAGGTTCGTATCACCGATGGACACGTCTTCCCTGAAATGTTTATCGCCGGCTGACACCACATTGACAACCGGGTTGAACCGGTAAAAATCTGACACAAGGTTCGAATAATTTTGTTTCAATGACCTGACCAACGCGCCCACAGTCGTCATGTCAGGACCTGCGTTTTTCGATTTCCATTCGCTGTTCAGGAAATATTGCTGATGTACGTCTTTGTAGATTGAATTGACCGAGGTTTCGTGAACGATATATTGTCCGATCAGCATACAAAAACTGATGCCGATTGCCAGACAGAATACATTGAGCGCAGAAAACATTTTATGCCTCGTAAATTGTCTGAAAGCAATCCTTAAATAATTTTTCAGCATATCCGTAAGCTTGATCAGTGAGGTTCGTCGTTCTGCCGCCAATCAAATGCCATGAATTATATCTCTATAAATCAATAATTTAAAATTAACCCGGGAAGGATACTGTTCGTTTCCGATGCAATGACTGTACGGGGAAATGGTTGGGGATTGATGGTTGACAGAATGGTTTTTTTAGATTTTCTGCAGAACTTTTGGCTTTGCGGGAGATTTGCTCTTAATTTCCTTCATCGTCTGGCAAAATTCTAAATAGTCCTTTTTCACGGTCTTACTATACGTCCTGGCAAATTCAAGAACTGAATCCTGCCATTGTTTATTTCCGCCAAAAGCGCTCAGTTCATCTACCACGGAAGCTCCCTTCCAGCCCGAACTCCGGATCTGCGCAGAGGCGGTTAACAAACCCATGTCGTGGATTACCTGGTATAAATCCCGGTAAGCATCCCTGACAAGCTTAAAATCAAAGCTGTCCTTTGTAGGTTGCATCTCCTGGATCATATAAGAATCGTTTCTGAAATGACTGAAACTCAGTAAAGCCGGTGGTATATTTTGCATACGCTGCTGAATATTTACGACACGTTCTGACTCCGACGCCCATTTTGGTTGTTGCATTTTAATATATTTCATTGGGCAGGCTTCAACAGATTGTTTCATCTCCATGAGCATATGCTTACTTTCCCGGTTTTTGCTTCTCAGGAGAAACAGATATCTTTTCAGACCGAGACTACCGGTACCGGCCATACGAAAAGCGACGTCCTGAACTTCAAAATTATAAGGGGTATAACTGTTATGTTGCAACCAGTCGTCCAGGTATAAAATCAATTCTTTTTTCAAACCGGATTCCAGCGCGAAGTGTCGGGGATGTGCGAGTAAAATCTTCAGACTGTCTTTTTTTACAATCGTTCTTTTCCTGAGTATCTGCTTGTCTTTTCGCTTACTCACAGCGGAGAGAAACTTGTACACAATACCTTTGGCGGTTTGTGGCTCAATATAAAGTGCCTTCCCTTTTTCCAGTGTTTCTGAGTAAATTTTCAAAAACAGTTTTCCCATGTTAACCGCCTTTTCCTCTTCAATCTTCAGCGATTCAAAGGCAATAAATATGCTGCAAACCAGTCTTGCCACATCATAAACCGCCGGGCCGAGCAGGGCATCGTCAAAATCATTCATGTCAAAATAAACCAGTCTGTTTTCTCCTTTGAAACTGCCGAAATTTTCCAGGTGGAGATCCCCGCAAAGCCATGAGATCGGTGATGGCGGTAAAGGGTTATTAACGGCAAGATCTTCAAAAAACAAATGATTGGATCCCCGAAAGAAACGGAAGGCATCCCCTTCCATCAATTTATATTTCACCCGTAACATATCCGGAATACGACCCTTATTAAATAATTCTATTCTTTTAAAACAGTTATCCATGAGAAGTAATATCCTCTAAATATCACGAATTCAACTGAATTTCTGATCTTTATTCAGTATGCGTAATACCACCAAATTAAAACAGATTTTATTGAAATATGATCTGGAGCTATCGATGGAAGAAGAAAATCTGTTGAAACTAACCCTGGTGGATAAAAGTACCGGAAGCTTTACCAGTTTTGAACACAGCTCTTATAGCCAGTTGTTAAGTAAGTGTTATTCGTTTTTCATGAAGGAACTAAAGAAAGTTGAAGGCGTAAAGCGTAAAGCTTAATGCTGGAGGTTGGAAGCTGGAAGCGGAGGCACGAAGTGCTCCTGCATCACGCCTCCCGCCTCGAGCCTGTAGAAAAGTATACCCGCGAAGCCTTTTTAAAACTAAAAATAATCCCAAATATCGCCTGGCAAAATAATTGAAATGTGCATCATAACTAAAATGAAATGTTATGGCCAGATATTCAAAAGGGAGTCAGGAAAAAGTAAAAAAAGTGATGGATGAAATGAAAGAAGGCAAGTTAAAAAGCGGTAGGAGTGGAAAGAAAGTGACGAACCGGAAACAGGCGATCGCCATTGGTTTATCGGAAGCGAGAAAACAAGGAAGCAAAGTACCAAAAGCCCCCGGGAAAAAAACAGCCAGGAAGCAAGCCAGCTGATGTAACGTATTTTTTAAGGGGTCTTCTCAGGTTGGTGCATGATCCAATGGTTGATAATAGTCGCCATTTCCTGCGGGGACTTTTTTTCGATCAGGTGTGCTTTCATTCCACCACGATTAATCCACTCATTAGAACCATCAGTGTTTACGGTACAGTCTCCCAATTGCAGATCGTAATAATTCCTCCATCCCCTGACAGCAACAAAAACCGCTGTTTCATCCCAACTCATCCTTCCGGCGCTGTCTTCAGCGGTCATGGGAATACAGATGGCAAACACATCTTTCACAGGGCTGCGTTGAATCCCGCTGTCGTAAATGATTGGCAAACCGGTTTTTATTTTTTGTCCGATCTCAAATCCACTGAAAAGAATGGGCCCCGGCCAGGATTCCAGCACTTTTTTTGATGAAGCAGCATCCTGATCCAGATTAAACTCTCTCCCGGAAGGGAAGCGTCCGGCCATAGAAACCAGACCGACCACTTTTTTTCTTATGAGATCCGCGCCGTTCAGTTCAGAATACTTATCGGGACCTGATGTAAGTAAATTGGCCAGATTAGTCAGGAAGCCTACGGTGATAATTGTGACGGAACGATCCGGCTGCGACGCGAGTACTTTTCTATATAGATTCAACGCATCTTCTGCGTCATCATTACTCCTGATCTTATGGGGATAACGTCTGATAACAGAATCGGTCCAATGTTGTTTATCTCCCAATTCAACCGCCTCGCCGCGTACTACACCGACTGGAATGTCCGGACGGTTAAAATACGTATTGAAAACATTGATGGCCGCAGCAACATTTTTATGTTTTGAACTGGCGATTGTTGCCAGGATTTTGACAAAACCGCTATCTGCAAACCCGTGCAGTAATGTGATGGCTCCCACATCATCATAATCCGGACCGAAATCAGTATCGAATATAACATGCATAGGATGCTGAGGAGCCGGGAACTCAGACTGCGACCGCGCAATACAGTGATAATAAATGAAAATAAAAATTAAGAACCCGCGTCTGTGAAGCATAATTTAATATGCAAGACTACATCAAATTTTAAAGGCAGCTTTATTTTTTGTTGTCATCTCCACAGAATAGTAACGGCTCATAAATTCCTTTTTGGAATCTTTGTAATTGGAAACCATACCCAGTTTGAAGAGACTATAAATATAGATCCAGGCGAGGTCAAGCTGGTATGGCAGAAATCCAGCCCTTGCACTTCCCGGGAAAAGATGATGATTGTTGTGCCATTCGCCGGAAAGCATCCCGGGACGCGTCTGATTGATAGAAAGATTCGAACGGTCAAAATCAATACCGTCAACATGTTTATTTTCACCCTTGCCGTGACCCGTATAGTTAAATGCTCTGACAAGCACAAACCATAAAAAAGCCCCGCTGAAACATGCGAGTGCCAAGGCATGACCACCGATCAGCCAAAGTGCCCCATACCAAAAACTCCAGTTTAACAGCCACAACGCAACAACATACGCCGGTTTGGATACAGAACCCCAGGACTGATATTGCTCAAAAGAATTTAATCCAACCCCTGTATGACTAAGAAAATTTCTTACGCGGTGATATTGATCACGGTTCAGACCTTTCGCAATGCTTTGATGATTCACATCAGATAACATGCAATACATAATTCCTCCCATCGGATTGTATGGATCGCCCGGCTCATCAGACTTTACATGATGAACATGATGTGATACCACATAAATTTCTTCGGGAAAAGTTTTTATAACCAGGTTCTGGGTTATTAAACGGAATATCGGATGGCTGAACTTATACGACTTGTGCGTGCAGTAACGATGAAACCAAATCGTTCCATGCGTGCTCATGATGACCATGGCATATACGACCAGCACGATGGCTGATTTCCACGATAAATAATACATTAAGAAAATCACAAAGAGTGGCAACATACAGGTCGCCATAAACCAGCTTATGAGAGCGATCCAGTTTTTCCTTGATTTGAATATATTGATTCGGGAAAAAGCTTCTTTGAAAAGTTGACGAGTCGTGGGCTTAAGGAATAACCCTTTAGCATCCATCCATCCATACGAAGGAGTCTGGAGGATTTCATCGATAAAAGCCATAAAAAAAGAACGGTTAATTGAATAATCAGGATACCACGGTCGTCTGCATGGGCAGACTGCAAACAATGTACGCTTATTATCCCAGTATAGATTTTAATATGTACAATTAAGGCTGTTAATTTTATTGTGCCATCTTTCCTCTAATTCCGCGAAACGCAGTAGCAGTAAAGGTTTCGGCGGAAAAATAAATTTTATTCGATGATTCTTGAAGTCGCCATATTGGATATAATTCCTGATAAAACAGCAGAATTTGAGGCTGGTTTCCAAAAAGCACAGGAGATCATATCTTCTATGGAGGCTGGCTTGGCCATCACTTACAACAGTGCGTGGAAGTTCCAAATCGCTATGTTTTGCCCGTCCGATGGCAGCAACTGGAAGATCATATCGTTGGATTCAGAAGATCGAATGCCTATCCGGAATGGAAAAAATTACTCCATCACTATTATTCATCCTTCCCTGTTGTAGACCTTTATATGATGAAATATGAGAAATAATTTCCATAAACACGTGTGGGTAATTACAGTTTATACCCGACTCGGCAAACCTTAACATGGTTAGTATTTAAAAACCTGTTAACTTCATATTATCAAATTGTTATGAAGTTTTATGGAAAAGAAAAATAAAGATCAGTCTCCAAAATCATCAAAAAAGTCTCTGCTCAGGGAGCTGGAATCAAAAATTGCAGAAACAGTAAGAGGGTTTCAGAAAAAGACAAGTGAGAAAAAATTAGAAAAGCAGATTCGCAGGGCAGGAAAGCTTCTTGCAAAATCTTTAACGACAAAAGAACACATAAAAGTGGTTCATAAGAAAAAAACAAAAAGTCCGAAAAAAGATAAAAAGGTGGCTGAAAACGAAGTGGCTTCTTAATTTATTTCCGAATAACAGAAATCGACAACAAATATTAGCATTGCGTACGTCTTATCTCCTCTTATTTGTGCTATTGCTTCTAACCGCCTGTTATGGCGGTCCGGGGGATGGCGGATATGTGACTCCTGTTTATGTAGGCCCGGGTATCGGACTAGGTACTGTCATTGCCGTCGTGGTTTCCTGGAGCAGAAATAAATCAATTTTGTGGGCCATTATTCACGGGATTCTTGGGTGGCTGTATGTTATTTATGCACTCCTGGTTCCCAAGAAATAGTCTTAAGGCTTAAAGCTTAACGCGTAAGGCTTAAGGCTTCAATTTTTAATGCAACTGAGTGTTGAAGTTTTAACGTTTCTTCACCGAAAAAAAACATTGATATAACCGGTAGCTTAGCCTTACGCATTGCGTTTTACGCATCACGCTTAGTATGATTTTTGCAGGTAAATCCTATTATTTCATTTTTAAATTTTACAACTATGTCTACAACTGCAACTGCAAAAATGACGACAAAAGAAATCGCCAAGAAACTTAAAAAACTTTGCGACAAAGGGGATTTCGAAGGAGCACATAGGGAGCTATATGCAAAAGATGCGGTGAGTATTGAACCGGAAGCTTCCCAGGGGTTCGAAAAAGAAACTCACGGACTGGATGCCATTATTGAAAAAGGAAAAAAATGGAACAACATGGTTTCTGAAGTTCATGGGATTGAAGTTTCCGAACCAATGGTTGCCGGAAATACGTTCGCGGTCACCATGCGTATGGATACGACCATGAAAGATAAGAAACGGATGGACATGACAGAACTTTGTGTTTACCACGTGAAGGACGGCAAAATCATCTCCGAACAATTTTTTATGTAGTTCTGATTGAACTTTTAGAAAGATCCTTCCGTGTGTCATGAAACAGACAAACAGAGGGATTTTTCTTTTGTAATTTCAGTGTTGAAATACATAGGAATATATGCGTCGTTCTATAAATAAAAATTCTGCACTTATCGGCATCCTGATTATACAGGTTCTTTTTTGTTCCTATAAAAAGGCGATTACGCTCAAAAAATATACGCCCGTTCCCGAGGGATTTGCTCTCGTGGAATTATTTACCTCTGAAGGCTGTTCCAGCTGCCCTCCGGCCGATGAAGCGGTTGGCAGATTAAACGGGTGGAAGAAAAATGTGTATGTTTTAAGTTTTCATGTTGACTACTGGAACTACCTGGGATGGAATGATGTTTTTTCGAATGCTGAATATTCCAGCCGTCAGCAGAATTATGGAGACTTATTTCATCTAAGCAGCATTTACACACCTCAGATTGTAGTTAACGGCAGGACTCAGTTTGTCGGTAGTGATGAAGCAAAATTAAGAACGACTATTGAAAATGACCTGAATGAAATACCTAAAACTGAATTACAAATAAAAGTTCAGCCGGGAGGTAAAAATCAAATAGCGGTATTATGGACAACGAATCCAAATCCCGAACTCAAAATATTTCTTGCTCTGGTGCAGAATTTTACGAAGGACCATATTCAAAGAGGAGAAAATAAAGGTCAGACTCTGAACCATTATTTTACTGTCAGGGATTTTCAATCTTTACCATTGAACAGTGGATCAAATACAGCATTTTTAAATATTCCTGTCGGCCTGCAGTTATCCGACTGTTCTGTGATTGCGTTTTTACAAAATCCCAGGACAGGTCATGTGGCTGCTGCTACGCAATACGCGGGTGAATCGCTGAAATAAAATTCCCTCTCAATATTTTGCGGATTCTTTTGGGCTAAAGACAAATAGCAAGTTTCTTAACGTATATTGAATTGAAAATACTTCACCATGCGCAAGATCTTTTTAGCCTTTATGGTTTCGTTTCTGATCTGTTCATTTGTTTCCGGGCAAAATAAAATTGTCGTATTTCAGTCTGATTTCGGCTTGAAGGATGGTGCGGTTTCAGCTATGAAGGGAGTGGCTATGGGCGTTTCAGCCGATCTGAAATTATTTGACCTGACACATGAAATACCCGCCTACAATATATGGGAAGCCGCGTACCGGCTCGAACAGACCGTGCCTTACTGGCCCGCCGGCACCGTATTTGTTTCCGTTGTTGATCCCGGAGTTGGAACCACGCGCAAATCGGTTGTACTCAAAACAAAAACAGGACAATATATTGTAACGCCTGATAATGGGACTCTAACACTCATTGCTTCCTCTCAGGGTATTTCGGAAGTGAGACAAATAGATGAAGTTTTAAACAGACGAAAGAATTCACAGGAATCATATACGTTTCATGGACGTGATGTATATGCATACACGGCTGCACGCCTGGCTGCCGGTGTAATCACATACGAGCAGGTCGGCATGAAGCTTCCCAATGAAGTGGTTCAAATTCCTTATCAGGAGGCGGTAAAAGAAGGAAATGTATTGAAAGGAACCATTTCGATACTGGATGTACAATATGGTAATATATGGACGAATATCGGAGGTCCGCTTTTCAACCAGCTCCATATTAAATACGGAGATCCATTGCATGTTGACATTTTTCACGGGAACGATAAAGTTTATTCCGGTGATATGCCTTATTGCCAGACATTTGGTGCGGTAGATAAAGGTAAACCACTCGCTTATCTGAACAGCTTGCTTCAACTATCTTTTGCATTGAATCAGGGTGACTTTGCAAAGACATATTCAGTAGCAAGTGGAAATGATTGGCGGGTGGAAGTACATCCTGCTCCATAATCACTGGCAGGCAGGATTGATATGAAAAAACCGATTATATTTTAATCATGCATAGAAAAACGTTTATCAAATTGAGTTCTGCTTTTGCCGCAGCCCCGCTGCTTTCACCATTTTCGGGTATCACCGGACAGGCCAGACTACAGAATTGGGCAGGAAACCTGACATTCAGTACGAACAATGTTTTTTATCCCAAAACAGCTTCAGAAGTTCAGTCACTCGTAAAAAAAACAGATAGACTGCGCGCCCTGGGTACGAGGCATTGTTTCAATGATATTGCTGACAGTAAATACAATCTGATTTCGTCCAATAGTCTGAATAATATTCTGTCACTTGATACGGTCAACAATACAGTAACCGTGGAAGGCGGAATAAAATACGGGGAGCTGGCTCCTTACCTGGATAAAAAAGGATTTGCCCTTCATAATCTGGCCTCTCTTCCACATATTTCTGTTGCCGGCAGTATCACCACGGCTACTCATGGATCAGGCGTGAAGAACGGCAATCTCTCCACACAGGTTCGCGCAATGGAAATTGTAATTGCGGATGGTTCCGTTATAAAACTGTCCAGAGAAAAAGATGGAGATCTTTTTAACGGAGCAGTTGTTGGCCTGGGTGCTTTGGGATATATTACCCAGTTAACGCTTTCTGTAGAACCGACATATAATATGCGGCAGCAGGTTTTTGTAAAACTTCCTTTGGATCAATTGAAAAATCATTTCCTGGAAATTGTTTCCGCCGGTTACAGTGTCAGTCTCTTCACAGATTGGCAAACTGAATCCATCAATGAGGTGTGGATAAAGGATAAAGTGAATCCTGAAATAGCATATCGAGGCATGGCGGAATTTTATGGTGCCAAAGCGGCCATAAAAGATCTTCATCCCATTATTGAACTTTCGGCTGAAAACTGTACTGAACAAATGGGCAAGCCCGGACCATGGTATGAAAGACTTCCCCATTTTAAAATGGGTTTCACACCCAGCAGTGGCAAGGAATTACAATCTGAATATTTTATTCCGCAAAAAAATGCCGTGGAAGCCATTCTGGCCATTCAAAAAATGGGCAAACAAATCGGACCACATTTATTTATTACAGAAATCCGAACCATCGCGGCGGACAGCCTCTGGCTAAGTCCCTGCAGGAACCAGGATTCAGTAACCATACACTTTACCTGGAAACAGGAATGGGATGAAGTTAAAAAATTATTGCCCCTGATAGAAAAAGAACTCTCTCCTTTTAATGCAAGGCCTCATTGGGGCAAGCTATTCACTATGTCAGCATCCACATTGGAATCCCGTTATGAAAAACTTTCGGATTTTAAAAAACTGGCAGCAACTTATGATCCATCCGGGAAATTCAGAAATGATTTCTTAAACGGAACAATCTATTAAGCTTAAAGCGTAAAGCGTAAAGCGTAAAGCGAAAGGCTTTTTTTAATACTTGCATTTGGTCGTGTAATACGAACTATTGTGAATTATACGTGCAAGTTCGTTTGACCGACTTGAATGCTTTATGCGTAAAGATAATCTCTGGAATATCTATAATAAAATAGATCCGGATTTCCGTGCCGGAGATCTGATATTAAATATTGATCCTTCGGCTGCTACAGGAACCAAGGCCAAAGTAACCACTCAGTCTTCTAACCTGAATATCAGGAAGGGCCCGGGGACAGACCAGCAGATTGCCGGGAAAGCAGCGCACAATGAAATTGTAACTGTGGTCAGTATAGCAAATGATCAGTAGAGCCTGATCCGTACGGATAGTGGCAAGGAGGGGTATGTATATACGCAATATCTCACTCAAGCATAACTACGTAGTGTGGTGAATGTGAAAGGGTGGGAAATGTAGTAAGATGGAAGTTGAGAAAGGAAATGATAGTGTGAAAAAAAACATTGGTACACTACCATTTGTTTTCTCCATTTTGAATTCCTACATTTCTTACCCTTTTCATACTTACCACACTACAAAAGCTTGATTCCTGTGTCAGTGAAGACAATCTTTTTCTGTTTATATAAATTGCCCGTCGTCATTTTAAACGTTTTTTTGCTGATATGGAAGAATTCATAAATTTCTTCGGGAGACGACTTGTCGTGGTATGGAAGATATCCGTTGTTTTCAGTCAACAATCTCAGTATCTTTTCTGATTCATTTTCTACGCGTTGATATCCGGGTTTTCCTGCTGCGACATCTATTTTGTTTTCCGGAAGAATTTTTTTTACAAAACCCTGAAACCGGTCCCCGATTTCTATCGGCCGGTATATCTCATTTGCATGCAGCATCCCTTTATGCCGGTTATTGATGATCATCTCATAACCAATGTCCGTTTTCCGATAGACCAGGAGATCTACTTCTTCCTTTTCGGTGACTGTAAGGGTCTCATTCGACAGAAACCTTTCCAGTTTTTCTGTTGCAGCTACCCTGCCCGTTTGTTCATCCATTACAATTTTTACCAGGTATTCCCCCATGGGCCGCATAAAACTAATCATACCGGATTTCGGAATAAAAAGGTCCTTCATCAGTCCCCAGTCCAGAAAAGCACCCTGCGGTGTGATGCTGACGGCCCTGAGCTTTACGATATCGCCTAACACACCCAGGGGTTTTTGTGTGGTTGCGATCGGTCGGCCCTCTCCGTCATGATATAAAAACACATTCAATTGATCGCCTACCCGGGTTCCCGGGGGCACAAATCGTTTGGGCATCAAAATACCTTCTTCTCCATTATCCATGAAAACTCCCATATCCTTTACTTTGATAACTTTAAGCAGATTATATTCACCCATTCTTACCATGCTGACTGGTTCATTTTAGAACAAAGGTAATTCGTTAGCATGACCGGGATGCTCAATTTATTCAGCGCCAATCTGCTAAAATGAAAAAAAAGATTTACCTGGCTTTTCTTATTTTTTTTGTCGCATGCCAAGAAAAACCAAATGTATTTGATGCCCTCTCTTCATTTTATAAACCTGTAACTGAACCGGTGTTGAGTCACGATTCGACGGCCGTTTTTTTTGATTCCCTGAAAAATGAAATCGTGCACTGGAAAAAAGCGGATGTGTTCAACCCGGCGGCCATCGTCCGGAATGATACGATTTATGTTTTATCGCGTTGCGAGGACAATCCGGCCGCGAAGCTCGGAGCCCGTACTTCACGTATCGGTATATCTGCCAGCCTGGACGGCATACATTTCAATTCATTCAGGGATCCTGTTCTTTATCCCGCAAAAGATGGTTTTCAGCAATTTGATTATCCCGGAGGCTGTGAAGATCCACGCATTGTTCAAACAGAGGAGGGTCTATATGTACTTGCTTATACTTCCTGGGATTATAAAATACCCCGTTTATCGATTGCGTTTTCAAAAGATCTTTTCCATTGGGAGAAAAAAGGACCCGCTTTCGATAAAGCATATAACCATAAGTTTTTGGACGTCGCCAGCAAGTCAGCATCCATGATAACAAAATTGGTAGATAATAAAATTGTGCTTGCAAAAATTGCAGGTAAGTACTGGATGTATTGGGGAGAACGTTTTGTGAACCTTGCATGGTCGGAAAACCTGTATGATTGGTATCCCGTTCTGGATAAGGCAGGTTCTCTTAAAAAGACAATGGAAACCAGGCCCCATTATTTTGACAGTGATCTGGACGAATGTGGTCCTCCGGCACTAGTAACCGATCGGGGTGTCATGCTGATCTATAATGGCAAAAATGCGAATAATTCAAAAGAAGCTGACCCTTCTCTGCCACAGGGGACTTATTCAACCGGCAGAGTTTTTTTTGATCCAAAAGATTTACAAACCATTCTCATCCGTTCTGACGGTCCTTTTTTGAGACCCACGCTGCCTTATGAAATAAGCGGCCAGTATACAGCAGGGACAACCTTTGCCGAGGGTTTGGTTTATTATAAAGGAAAATGGTTACTGTATTATGGCACAGCGGATTCCTTTGTAGGCGTTGCAATTTCCAAATGAAGATTTTATTTTTACTGCAATACCACTTAAATTTAAGGGCGTTTGTAAAGCCGGTATTCGCCTGACGGCGGATGGCTCCCTTCAAATAATGTACTACAGCATGATTCGTTCGGTTATTACAGGCTCTGGATCCTACATTCCTCCTTTTGTACAAAGCAATCAGGATTTTGCAGAGCATGAATTTTTTACGGCTGAAGGTTTACCATTGCCGGTTGACCCTTCTGAAGTCGTTAATAAGTTTAAAAAGATCACAGGTATCGAAGAACGGCGATATACAACGGATGATCTGAATGCTTCCAATATAGGATACGAAGCAGCGAAAAAAGCAATCGAAGACGCAGGTGTGGATCCTGAAACACTGGATCAGCTGATCGTTGCACATAATTTCGGAAACGTAATTAAGGATACTATTCAAACCGCCGCTGTACCTTCTCTGGCCAGTCAGTTGAAACATGCGTTGGGTATCCGAAACCCGGCTTGCATAGCATACGATATATTGTTTGGATGTCCCGGATGGCTTCAGGGCCTGATCCAGGCAGATGCTTTTTTTAAGTCAGGTATGGCGAATAAGGCATTGATCATCGGTACAGAAACACTGAGCCGTGTGATTGATATGTTTGACAGAGACAGTATGATTTTCAGTGATGGTGCCGGCGCTGTAGTGCTGGAAAAAAAAGAAGGTGATGAAAATTCATCGGGTATTATGTCATTTACTGCCCAGACGCACAGCGTGGAAGAATTCGACTATATCAATATGGGTAAATCATTTTACCCGGACAGCAACCCCCGTATACGATATCTGAAAATGAAAGGCAGAAAGGTTTACGAATATGCCTTAAAGCATGTGCCCGAAGCCATGAAGACCTGCATTGACAAAGCCGGAATTTCCATCCGTGATATAAAGAAAATATTCATACACCAGGCGAATGAAAAAATGGATGATGCCATCGTAAAGAAATTGTTCCTTCTTTACGGAGTCGATGATCAGCCTCCTGATATTATGCCGATGAGCATCAGCTGGCTCGGCAATAGTTCAGTGGCGACGATCCCAACCTTGCTTGACCTGGTACGAAGAAACCAGTTTCCGGAGCATACACTATCAACCGGTGACATTATTCTATTCGCTTCAGTAGGTGCAGGCATGAACATTAATGCTGTTTGCTATAGGTGGTAAAAGCTGAAGGCGTAAAGCGTAAAGCATTAGAAATAAAATCCATAAAGTATTGGTGTCAGTTTTTGAAAAAATTAATTAATACAGGTGCCAGCACTTTGGGAGATACATTATGTGTCTGACCTTTCAGTTCTTCAGATTTATGATTCGGTATGATTCCGGCCACGGCCCGAACAGCGCTTTTGAGACCCTGCGGACTTTTTTCACCGCCAGCCACGAGTGTTGGAATTTTGATTGAACTGATCATACCCCTGGGCAGAGTGAAATCTCCCATCACGGCTGCGTCATAAGGTAATGTATGCGCAACTCTTTTAAGCTTGGACCAAACCGGAAATATTCTCATGACATAAGCAAAAATAGCAGGCAGTCCAACCATATCTTTCATGAAAAATGTCAGGGCGCCTGATCGGTTATTATCAGAGATCAATTTTTTCAATTTTGCCTCTGAATCGGCAGGTGTAATGTGAGCATTTTTATCAACAGAAAAAGGAGGTTCATATATTGCCAGCTTCCTGACAGAGAGTCCTCTGGAAACAGCGGTCATTGCAAGCATAGCGCCCGAAGAAATTCCAAATAAATCTGCCTCTCCTCCTGCCGTTTTGATCAACGCGTCAATATCCTCAATTTCCTTTTCCACCGAATACGGCGCTGTATCACCACTATCGTTTCGGCCACGTCGGTCATAATGGATGACCGTAAATTCCGGGCTCAATAATTCAGACAATGCCGGCATGGGACCCATTTCCCTGCTGCACAGTGCCCCGTCAACTAAAATTACAGGAAATCCCCGGCCCTTTTTATCGTACGCAACAGTTGTTCCGTCCTTTGATATGGCAGTAAACATGATGCAAAAAATTTAAACTGAAAATTTATCAAGACTCTCTGCCAGGCGGTCCAGGCTCTGATTCCAGCCCATGCTCATTCCCTTACAAGCCTCAGTTCCTTCAGGTGTTGTTTTCAAAATAACGGCCTTAAATAATATCCTTGTCTTTTCACCTTCTTCAAGAAAGCTGACCGTGTTTTCTATCTCCAGTTCCATATTGCCTTCTGTATCTTCTTTGCGGGTAATAAAAACCAGTCTTTCCGGTTCCTTTATTTCCCGGAACAGGCCGCTGACCGGATAGCGCGTTCCATCGGGTCCCTGCATAACGATACGGATTGCGCCATTTTCTTTTGAGTCCAGCTTACAAACTGGATTTGTAAATCCTTTGGGCCCCCACCAGGTCGCAACCAGCTTGCTGTCGGTCCACATTTTAAAAACCAGATTGCGGGGCGCATCAAAGATGCGTGTAATGACAAGGTCCCGATTTTCCAGGACTTCATTTTTTAGTTCCATGTTTTTTATTTTTAGATTTCATCTTTTGTAATGCCATATCCATGGCATCGAATTTGCCCAGCCAGAAATTCCGGTATTGACCGATCCAGGTGGTTACTTCATCCAGCTTTTCAAACTTCGCTTCACAAAACCTTTCTCTTCCATTTTGTTTAATCACAACCAATCCGCATTCTGTCAAAATTTTCATGTGTTGAGATACTGCGGACCGGCTGATATTAAAATGCCCGGCCACCTGGTTCAAATTTAACGGACTGCCCGATAATCGTCCCAATATGGCCCTTCTGTTGGGATCTGCTATGGCCTGGAATACATCTCGTCTCATCATTATTATGTAAGTAATTGCTTACAAATATATATGTAAGTATTTACTTACGCAAACTTTTTTTTTAAATTTGCTGTCTGTGGGTTTTTCATCTTTAAATGGTGCATATAACAGAAATGAATATGTTATCTTCAACAGAATAAATAATTGATAATGATTACAGGCCCTATTGTACTTGTGGAAGACGATGAAGACGATGCAATCATATTTAGCGAAGTTTTAAAGGATCTCGATATTCCCAATCGTTTGATTTCATTTACTAAACCGGCTGATGCCTATCATTTCCTGGATAGCAATGAAGAGCAGCCCTTTATCATCATCAGTGATGTGAACCTGCCCGGCATGAGCGGACTTGAACTGAAAAATAAACTGGACCATAACGAGAAATTGAAAAAGAAATCCATTCCATTTATTTTTTACAGTACTTCTGCCGAAAAAAAATATGTCAATGAGGCATATTTGCATTTAACCGTTCAGGGGTTTTTCCTGAAGGGTCAGAGTATGAAGGAAATAAAGAATGAGCTGAGAATCATTTTCGAATATTGGAAAATATGCCGGCATCCGAATTCCTGAGTCCGGACCGGTGAACGAAACTCATTGAATCGGGTTTGCCTGCGGGCTCTGTCAGGGATTTATTTTACCGTTTCTGTCGAGAAATGATAGGAACCTGAGCCGGTTTGTAATTCTATATAGTTTCCCTGCTTGCCTTTTACTACAATTTCTTTTTCGCCTGATAAAGGTTTCCCATTTTCTGAAATGGAAGACGCAGTGACCGCCGGAATAAAAATCGCAGCCGTGGTATTGGAAGGAATTTCAACATCCATTGTGAAGTTTCCGTTATCCACTTTCCAATTCACACTTAATTTACCATATCCGGTTTCCAGTTCAGCACCAGCATAATTCAGATTTCCACCGGTATGTGGAAGGATTCTGATCTTTTTATACCCTGCGCCTTCGTCATAAGTATCGAGCCCCGTAATATTCCGGTACATCCAGTCCCCAATTGCACCGTAAGCGTAGTGATTAAATGAATTCATGCCGGGCGTTTGAAAACTGCTATCGGGCTTTTGTCCATCCCATCGTTCCCATATAGTAGTGGCCCCCATTTTAACAGGATATAACCATGAAGGATATGATTCCTGTAACAACAGTTTAAATGCCACGGTATCATATCCAAAACGTGTCAGCACTTCGCATAGATAGGGCGTTCCAAGAAAACCTGTTGTCAGATGATTATCGTAATCCTGAATATTATTCACCAGACGCTTCGCAGCCTGCGCTCTCAGGGAATCCGGCAACATATCAAATTGAAGGGCCAGCACATAGGCAGTTTGCGTACCGGATACAAGGCGGCCGGAAGATGTCATATATTCCTTCAGAAATGCATCTTTTACCTGCTGTAGCAAATCTGAATATTTTTGAACATCATCCTGTTTATTTAAAACTTTTGCCGCATTGACCAGCAGTTGGACAGAGTGTGCAAAAAAGCATTGGGCAATTAAATATTTGTCTGTAACGGCTGAACGTCCATCATTATCATCCGCAGGCCGGTAGAACAGCCAGTCTCCAAAATGAAACCCGGTGTTCCACAAATGATCGGTACTGTGGTTTTGCATGAAACCAACCCATCCCTTCATGCTTTGGTATTGGTCCTCCAGAATTTTGCGATCTCCATAAGCAAGCCAGATATTCCATGGTATGATGGTAGATACGTCTGACCAACCGGCTGACCCGCCTGCCATCGGTCCCAGTACATTCGGAACCACAAAAGGAACCCTTCCGTCACCGGATTGATCCGCAGCTACATCCTTCATCCATTTGGAGAAAAAATTATGTACATCCATATTAAAACAGGCCGTTCTCGAAAAAGCCTGCGCGTCGCCAGTCCACCCCAGCCGTTCGTCCCGTTGCGGGCAATCTGTGGGTACGTCGAGAAAATTACCACGTTGCCCCCATTGAATATTATGCTGTAACTGGTTCAACATAGGATTCGAACATTTAAATTGTCCGGAAGGAGTCATGTTGGAATACAAGGTGACAGCGGTGATATTTTCCGGTTTAATCTCACCCGGAAATCCTTTGACCCTCAAATACCGAAATCCATGGAAAGTGAAATGTGGCTCAAAAATTTCTTCACCTTTACCACGTAAGATGTAGGTGTCAGTGGCTTTGGCGGCGCGTAAATTTTCAGTATAAAAATTCCCGTACTTGTCCAGCACTTCTGCGTGTTCAACGATTATTTCGTCGCCTGCCTTTCCCAAAACGCGTAACCGGGCCCATCCCACCAGATTCTGACCGAAATCTATGATCTGTTCCCCCTTTGCTGATTTAAAAATTCTCACGGGATGAAAAGACTCATGTTTTAAAACAGGCTCGTTATAGGTACCGATCAGATTTGATTTTATATAGTCCTTTTCTGTAACCGGCTTCCAGGAATGATCATCAAAGCCCGCCTTATTCCAGTCCGGGATCTCCTGACGTGCATCAAATATTTCTCCGTTATAAATCTCCGAAAACCGTATGGGTCCGCTGTCCGTCGTCTTCCAGCTGTTGTCAGAAAGGACCGTCTCCTGACTACCATCCGAATAAGTAATATTTACCTGAAGAAGCAGGCCGAGTTTTTTTCCATACAGATTCTTATTATCATTCCATGCCAGCGGAGTTCTATACCATCCGCTGCCTACTATCGTTCCTATCACGTTTTCTCCATTTGTAATCAAATCAGTGATATCGTATGCCTGATACTGAAGCCGCTTGTTATAGCTCGTCCAGCCCGGTGTTAAGTAAGCCTCCCCGATTTTTCTCCCATTTAATGAGGCTTCGTACATTCCGTGAGCCGTAACAAATGCAGTGGCTGAAATTATTTTCTTCTTTATCAGAAAAGACTTCCTGAACAGCAGGGCGGGCCCGTTTACGCTATCGGCGGAAGATCCCGATTCAATCCATTTTGCCTTCCAGTCTTCACTCAGCAATAGTCCCATTTGCCAAAAGGCCCGTTCGCTCCAGTCTGACATATTCCCCTGATTGTCCCAGACTCTTACCTGCCAATAATATGTCATTGCGGACTGTAACGGCCGTCCGGCATAAGGAATATATATGGATTGATCAGATGCCTGTTTGCCACTGTTCCAGATGGTCGATTTTCCTGACTTATCCGTTACACGAATTTCGTAGGCCGTTTGTATGAGATTTCTTCTGACGGAAAGGAGCTGCCAACTGAATCTTGGTGTTTGAACATCCATGCCGACCGGATTGATCCGGTTCTCCAGGCGAAGATTTTTCACGGATACCTGTGATGATGCTTCTATCACAAGAAGTGAAATGATCAGAACGAAAATCATCTTTTTCATGACAGGATTTTATTTAGTAATACCAAAATAACCCTATTTCGCGCTATCCAGTCACCGTATTCACGAAAAATTTGCATTCGGTTTATGATGAGATAATAACAACTCGCTACATTTGTACCCGCTTCTCATCATTTAAAACCTTTCATATGCCAAAATTCATCACATCCATACGTTTGCAGGGAGCCAATGAAAAAGACTATGCGGTACTTTCCCGGGAAATGAAAAAGAACTCCTTCAATCCGGTTCCTGAAAACAGAAGAAATACAGCTGGTGGATCCGACTCAACCTATGTTTTTAATACCAACAGTAATAAGAGTCTGGTGGATACAACAACCCTTGTGTCACTGGCAGCAGCAACGACCGGTAAAAAATATTCATTTACCCTTTTTAAAGAGAAATCAAAAGCGGAATCCTGAGAAAAATCTTTTCTGTATTATTTTCTCAATGTATGTCGTACTCCGTGGAATCACTAAAATAATGTGTTGCCCAAAGATTGTACCGTTCAAACTGGAAAGGCAATCTCTTTTTGAAGTCCATCCAGTTTTTGGCCGACTTTGAACTCCACAGCACTTCACTAAGCGCATCAACTCTCGGGAACATCATATATTCTATTTTAGACGGGCTGGTCATGTATTCTGTCCAGATATTGGCCTGAGCGCCCAGGATATACCGGCCATCAGCATCCGATAATACCGGCGGAACGGGTTCATATTGGTAAACCTTTTCCAGGGGCAGGTAGCCACCGATGACGAGGGAGTCCTCATGTTTGGTTTGTGAATAATCAAGATAAACGTAGGTGGTCGGGGTCATAATGACCGTATGTTTCTGTTTTGCGGCTTCAATGCCTCCCTTTTCTCCCCGCCAGCTCATTACTACGGCATTCGGCGCAAGCCCGCCTTCCAGAATTTCATCCCAGCCTATCAGCGTTTTCCCTTTACTGTTTATGTATTTTTCCATTCTCTGTATGAAATAACTTTGCAACTCGTGTTCATCTTTCAGACCGAGATCCCGGATCCTTTTTTGGCAGCGCGGACATCTTTTCCAATTTGTTTTCGGACATTCATCACCTCCGACGTGTATATATTGTGAAGGAAACAATGGAATGATTTCATCAATTACATCCTGCAGAAATCCAAAAACGCTGTCATTTCCTGCGCAGAATACATCTTCGGCCACACCCCATTTTTCATACACCAGTTTACCATTTGATCTTTTACCTTCATCAGAGAGCAGGCTGTCGGGAATATTTGTTTTTTCGTTCGGGAAACAACTGAGCCATGGATAAGCGGCGATGGCGGCACTTCCATGTCCGGGCATTTCTATTTCAGGAATGACGGTGATGTATCGCCTGGATGCATAAGCAACAACCTCTCTGATCTGGTCCTGGGTATAAAAACCTCCATATCGAATATTGTCGTTTCCCTTCCATGGCCTTTTTCCTATCACAGTGCCGTCGCGCCAGGCGCCGACTTCGGTAAGGCGGGGATATTTTTTTATCTCAATGCGCCACCCCTGATCTTCTGTCAAATGCCAATGGAATTCATTCATTTTATGCATCGCGAGATAGTCAATGAATTTTTTTATGAAAGGAACCGGCATGATATGACGACCAACATCCAGCATCAGCCCGCGATAAGCAAACCGTGGCCTGTCACTTATTTCAACATACGGAACGGCAAGTTCTTTTCTGCCGGAAGGCATCGGAAGCAATTGAATCAGCGATTGTATAGCGTAGAAAACGCCGGTTTCATTATCTCCGGCAATATAGATTCCTTTCCTGTCCACAGTCAAATGGTATGCGCCCGGTATCGAATCATCCATTCTTTCAAAATTCAGCGTCAGATTATTATTACCTTTTGACACGGAAGCGGTTTCCAATCCAAAACCATAATATGTATTCAAATAGCTGTTCAGGAAATCGATTGAATTTTCGAGACCACTTCCCTCCATGACTATTTTGGTGTCTGGCCTCAGAGAAAATTTTCCGCTAACTCCTGAATATTTAACCGATGCAGGTTGCGGTATGATGTTTATTTGTGCAGTGGAAGAAAAACCGCATAGTAAAAGGCCAAAGAGCAGGCATTTCATGGCTTTGTTTTTAATATAATGTTTTTTGTAATTTAATACAGATCGGCAATTTTATAAGGAAAATTCCAGCTGACCGGGAAATGGATAATAATAGCAGCAAAACCAGGCAAATTGATTAATTTTAAGGTAACTGCTTGTTTATGAAATCTAAGCTTCTCCTTTCGATTTCTATTATTCTGCTTTTGATCGAATCTTCCCGTGCCCAGTTAAAAAATGATACATCAAAACGTGTTGCCGTCAGCCTGGACTCTTTTGTATTCAGACTAATGGTAGACTATGTTTCTGCCGATACCTTCGCCCTGCACATTGCCGAAATTGAAAAAAATACCATTTCTCATTTGGGAGAAGAACACAGGCTAGTCATACCTATACTTGCTAATCCGGGAGTTTATGAACAGGACAACAGCAGTTATGACAAATTCCTGCCCTCCGTATACCATAAAGAAGCAACACGCGGTTCGCCATTTCTGATTCCCATATATGTGCCGGGGCTGGTGATCAGTAAGTCATACGGAATAATTAATAAAAAAGAATACCTGTATAATTATGATAAAGTTACCGGCAACCTCCTGTTAAAAAAAGAAAAGGAATCACCCATTGCGGTGGACAGGGAACTGGTTAACTCCTTCTGTCTTAAACTGGACAAAGGAGGATATATTTTCATGCGGGTACCGCTTATAAATTCCAACGAATTTTTTCAGGTCATCAATAAGGGATCAAAATTTTCCTGTTATAAATTATTCAAGAATATTTTTATCAACGCAAATCAAAAGACAAACGGATATATTACGGATGGCAAGGATTATGATGAATACCAGGATATCGAAACATATTATATGGTAGATGAAAGAAAAGAAGAATGGGCTATTTTTGAGCTGAACAAAAAATCAATCAAAAAAACATTTGGATCGCAAAATCACGCTGTAAATAAGTATTTCAAAGATCACCGGTATGATGTCGTTACTGAATCCTTTTTAGCTAATCTTGTAGAAGAATTAAATAAATAAAATTGAGGCCCAGTTAGTAGACGCTTTCATTTAAAATAACATTTCAGGAGATAGCCTTACATGGTCAGCTATCTCCTGAATGTACTAAAATCCGTCTCTTCTTAAGCGGAATTATGACCGGCGGTACTATGATCCCTACCACACCGTCACAGTAGCCACCACATTGCCGGAAGCATCAAACCAAATGACATACTTGGTGTTGTTTGCATCCAGAAGAACTCCATACCGCAAAAGCTGATTGTTAAGCGATACTGAAAGAGCCGTTTCGAATACATAATCCGGATATGCTTTTTCGAGATAGGCCTGGTCAGCAGATGGCAGCGAATCTTGCATGATATTCTGTATTTGGAGTGGAGTGAATTTGATTTCCTGAGGGCCCAGAGTTACTCTTTTAATAAAAACTCCGTCCGAATTAAACAAATTCGCGAATAATCCATCGTCCTTTGAAATAACCAGCATACTGCTATCCCGATTTCGGAATGCACGTAACAAAGTATCTGATGGATAGTTTGTACTGAAATAAGAAGCAACAGCTGATGGGAGGGACGAAATGGCCAGCGTATCGCGGTGCATCCCGTCCCGGTCATCGAACCGACCGCCGTGATGCCAGCCTACGCCATTGATATCTCCGCGTTCACGCTGTTCCAGCACGACTTGAAATGTACCGTTGGCATCAAATAATAACCCGACCGGCTTGCCATTATAACCAATAATTACTACATAACCGCCCACATCTCCGGCACTGTCTTTAATTACAAACGCTTTTCTGAATTGATAACCTGAATAATTGTTTGTGAGATAATTTAATATTGAATCCGGCAATGAAGATGATGATATGGAATCCCGGAAATATCCCCTGCTACAAGGCTGGAGAATATAAACAGAATCGGTACCTGACGAATCCGATGCAACCGAAATTGTCGGGGACGTTGCCGTGGTTGCAGTTCCTGAACTGCCTGCATTGCCAGTCGCCGACATCTCCTTATTGCAGGACAGGATAGAAAAAAATAACGCTGAAATCAGTAGTATGAAACTACCTGAAAGAATGGCTTTACGCATAACGAGTCTTTAAATTGGATTAAAAATTGTTTTTCATTCACTGTATCAAACAGGTAGAATTTCTTGCATGCAGCCGGATAATTTTTTTATTGATACCAAATAGCGTTCCATCGATTTACGCCGACGTTCATGCAATCGTTGCCTGAGCTATGTTAAACGGAGGTGAAGGTTCCCGTAAAAAAATATTAACGATTTATTTGGAAGATATGTCCCGGGGCGGTTGTTAATAAAATGCTACAGTGAAATATGACGATTAGTGAAGGGTAAATTGTTTCGCCATAGCGTAAGCAAGATTTTACTCTCTTATTCCAGTCTTGCCTTGTCAATAAAAGCTGTCTTAACCTGTTTTGGGTTTTCTATCATTACGAAAAAATCGGAAAGGAAGCCGATCATTTCTTTTTTGTTTCTTGCTGTCAGGTAGTTGAAGTTATTGATCAGATCATAGATATTATTTTTCTGCTTTCTGAATGTATCAAGTACCGATTGCAGTTCAGGCATTGTACGGGGAAATCCACGGTAAACGCGTTGTGTGACAGATTCAATCTCGAGTTTCTCATCCGGTACTGAATAGTATGTATTCACCAGCCCCGAATAATCAAAATCATATGGCACCACATATGGCCTGGTCAAGGTGTCATCCCTGGACTGAATCAGTCTGATGTTGTGATCCACCGTAACAGCCCAGTCAGTATTTCCGATCATATATTCGAAAATCGCCACCATAGTCATCTGACGTCTGTCTGTCTGCTCGGTACTGAGTTTGTTCTTTTTCCATTCAGTACAGTTATTACGGGTGGCAACATCTTTCAGATCCTCGAGGAGAAATCCATAATCGTTAATAATTTTCTGTTTCTTGCCAACCGTATCCTCCCACTTTATATTCAGCAGCCTGACCTGAAAACTCTTACTGGATAATAAATTATAGATTTTATAAACAAGATATTCTTTAAATAAGAATTGCTCATGCTCCGGCGACACTTTACATTCGCTTACCAGCTTCATTGATTTCAGGTAATTCAATCGGGCAGAATCCCTGTAATTGAATATGAGTTTTACAGGGGGAACATAACAAAAGTCATTTCTGAAATGCCCCCTTTTTTCCACCAGTATCTGGTCGTTCACTTTCGTTCCGTCAGGCAGGGTGGTAATAAACGTGCCGGTCAAGTCAAAGCCCTTTTTATTGTTGTGGTTGAGAATTTTTGACATATTCACCACCAAGGTTGCATTGAGCAAAGAAGTATCTTTAAAAAAGGCATTTCTGTCTTTGACAGTCGACTGACCATTTGCAATTTGCATAATGGTTATGCTCAGCAGCCAGACCGCAAATAAAACCGGCTTCATTTTTTGGGATTGTAGTTTAGGTATAATGGTTATAGTGAAAGAAATAAAAAGGGTAATCTCATAATTAAGTTACACCAAATATCTTAAGTATTGGAAAAGAAACAGAAATATCCTACATTTCAAATTATTCCCGATCGGCTTCCGATAATTGAAAATCACTTTTGTATTGAATGTACCGATACCGTTTAATACAGAAACCTGGCATATGTCTTATCCCGAATCCTTAATAAAATTATCTACCCGGGCCATACGGCTATATATGGAAAAAGCCGATGACAGATTATTTTATCATAATCTGGCGCATACGGGCCGTTTGCTGGAATCTGTGAACAGGATGAACGACCACTTCAGGCTGGATGATAAAAATTATTTTATCGTTTGTGCGGCCCTGTGGTTATACGACCTCGAAATGATTTCTTCAGAAAACGGAGCAATTAAAAAGACAACCCTTTCTGACGGTCTGCTGGATGGCCTGGAAGTGAATGAAGATGAAAAAGCAGAAGTCAAAAATTGCATATTGGCAGCAAATGGTTTGCGCCAACCTGTGACGCTGAATGAAAAAATAGTATCTGATGCAGTTTCGTTTTATCTGGGCACGCCGTATTTTTCCGAGTACAACAAACTCAGACGCATGGAAACAGAAGCCATGACAGGTGAAAAAATCAAGGGGGTTGTATGGAGATCCAGAACTCTTTCACTACTCCAAAACCATCAGTTTCAGACGTCATTTTGCCAGGAGCTCCTGAATAAAACCAGGGAGGAAAACCTGATGGCAATGACCAGAATCAACGGGGAAAAGAAAAACAAACTAAACCAGCTTCGGGATAATCCGCGAGCCCGGCATATTGTACATCCACCAGACTGGAAATACAAATCCAAACATCATCTCAGCGGAGTGGAAACCGTTTTCAGGAATTCGTCTTCAAATCACCTGAATTTAAGTGTAATGGCTGACAACAAGGCCTTCATCATGATTTCTGTAAATTCCATTTTGATTTCCCTGGGCATCGGTTTGATTATCGGCAAGTTTGTACTGATTCCAAAACTCTTCATTCCAACAGTATTATTGCTTTTTGTAAATGTCTTTACGATCATTTATTCCGTGCTGGCCACCAGACCGGGGGTGATGAAAGGGAAATTTACCATGGAAGATGTTCAAAATAAAAAAGTGGATCTGCTTTTCTTTGGAAATTTCTTCAAAATGCCATTGATCGATTTTGAATATGGCATGAAACAAATGATGGACGATAGTGATTTCCTCTATGATAACCTGATCCGGGACATCTACGCACAGGGGCAAATCCTGGGTCGCAAGTTTCGCCTGTTACGTTCCTCTTATAATATATTTATGTATGGCACGGCCAGTGTGGTGGTTGCCTATATTATATCCTTTTTTCTTTAATTGATATGGATATCAGTCTGACTTGCCGAGTGGTCGGACCATGCCTGTACTTTGCATAGGTCGGAATACATTTTACCTCTTGCGATCAGTTCATCATGAGTACCTTCTTCTATGATCATGCCCTTGTTCAAAACGATGATCTTATCCGCGTCGCGGATTGTGGACAGGCGGTGGGCGATGATGATAACGGTTCTTCCCTGCATCAGGTTTTCCAAAGCTTCCATAACCACTTTTTCCGACTCTGTGTCCAGAGCTGCCGTAGGTTCGTCCAGGATCAGAATTGGTGAATTCCGCACGACGGCTCTGGCTATTCCGATCCGCTGGCGTTGGCCACCCGAGAGCGTAACGCCCCTTTCTCCTACTATCGTATCGTAACCGAAAGGCATTTCCATAATAAAATCATGTGCATTGGAAAGTTTTGCTGCATGGATTATTTCTTCCTCGGTGGCATTCGGTCTACCGTAAGCGATATTCTCCCTGACAGATCCATAAAAGAGAGCTGTATCCTGTAATACAAATCCGATCTGCCCGCGTAAACTATCCAACCGGAAATCGGTAATATCTGTTCCGTCAATGAGTACCCGTCCTCCCGTCGGATCATAAAATCTTGCAATCAGGCTTACGATCGTAGACTTGCCTCCGCCCGTTGGTCCGACGATCCCTACCCGCTGACCACATTTAATTTTGATATTAATGTTATTCAGAATCGGGGATTTCGGATTATATGAAAAAAAGACTCTGTCAAATATTATATCCCCTTTCAGCTTACCAGGTTCCCTGCCTTTTGAATAAAGAATAAGCGGTTTGGTATCCAGGATTGACTGTATTCTTTCCAGCGCAACCGTAGCTTGTGCAATGGTACTGGTCATTTTAGCCAGGTCCTGCACAGGGCTAAAGAATCTGTTCATATACCAGATAAAAACAGTCAACGCACCAACCGTCATTGTTTTTGCAAAAATAAGGTCCGTTCCGCGCCATAGCACGAGCCCGATACAAAGGGAAACCACAATTGTTACCACGGGAGAAAGTGCAGATTTTACTCTCCTGGCTTTGAGGGCAGCGTCCATCGTTTCCTGACTGACCTGTTTCAGTTTATCTTCTTCCAAATCGTGCCGCCCGAAAGCATTGACCGCCCGGATAGATTCAAGTCCCTGTTGTAAAACAACCAGCATATTACTCTGATCCTTCCGGACCTCCCTGGTCGCTTTTTTCATTACCCTTTTAAACCGTACGACAAAAAGAAGTAAAAAAGGAGTTACAGCCAGCGCTGCCAAAGTAAAACCGGTATCCAGGTAAAACATCAGGATAAGCATTCCGCAAATGGTCATGGCATCCACGAGGATGGTTAATAAAGTGGACGAAGCAAAATCCTGGATGGTTGAAACATCGGCAGTAATCGTACTTAGTAATTTACCGGTCTGGTGGGTGTCGTAGTAAGAGAGAGAAAGGTGCTGCAGGTGATGGTATATCCGCCTCCGGAGATCATTCGCAATATGCTGTGCTACGTTTTCATTATAATAACTATTGATATAACCAGCCAGTGATCCGATGGCGGCAATGAGCACAAATCCCAACGCGACAACAGCAGCCAGCGTCACTTTACTCTGTACGGAAACAATAACATGTAACCATTGAAGCCAGTGAGGAAGTGTGCCATGTGCAACGACGTCATCAATGATGATTTTAAGAGGCCAGGGCGTTGCAACACTCATGACGGCTTCCACCAGCATGGCCAGGAGTATAATAACCACCCATTTCAGATAAGGACGGGACAGGCTGACCGCCCACATCATCAAACTGATGAAAGAATGCTGCCGTTCCGGGTCAATATTATTTGCACGCATCTGTTAAAAATAGATAACTCTATCCCAAAACTTCATATACAGTTACCGGATCTTTCCTGTTCTTTAAATTCATTTCGCCCACCTTTCTGCAACTGAAGGATTCCTGCACTTTTTTATATGACGCTTCGGTAATGATCATTTGCCCCTCATCTGCCGCTGTTTGTAATGCCTGCGCCATGTTTACCACTTCGCCGATTACAGTAAAATCAAAACGACGGAGGCTTTCAGATCCGATATTACCGGAAATCATTTCCCCGCTGTTAATGCCGATGGAAACTTTCGGAGAAAAAGAAGCATTTTCATTTTTATCTGAAAGACCCTCGATCTGCTTCCTGACTGCCAGGCAGGCATCAATCGCCCTGTCCAGGTGAAATTCCCCGCGAAATACGGCCATGATCGCATCTCCGATGAATTTATCAATATATCCATTTTGCGCCAAGATTTCTTTCACCATGACGTCAAAATATCTGTTCAGCAACGATACTACGAAATCCGGCTTCTCATTTTCTGTAATGGTCGTAAAATGGCAAATGTCTATAAATACAACGGTGGCTTCCACCGTATCACTCAGTATGAGTGATTTCTCAAACTCCTCACGGTTCATATACTTTAGGACCGTTTCGTCCACGTACATCCTCAGGATATTATTTTCCTTAATGGCCCGTACAGTATCTTTTGTCTGCGCTACCTGCCTGATCGTTTTCAGAATCGTTGCCTCGAGGTCTTCGAAATTCACCGGTTTGCATATAAAGTCATAAGCGCCCTTATTCATGGCAGACCGGATATTTTCCATATCCCCATAAGCAGAAATGATAACGGTTTTTACAAGCGGACTGACATCCGGTATTTTCGACAGTAATGTGAGGCCATCCATCTCAGGCATATTAATATCACTCAGAACGATATCAATATCTTCATACAGTTTTAATTTCGCGAGAGCATCCACCCCATTCATGGCAAATACAAATTCAAATTCCTTATTTCTTATCTGCCTGCGAAATTTTTGTTTGATAAGAACTTCCAAATCAACTTCATCATCCACCACTAACATCTTTGTACTCATTTTACCGATTTAAGTTTCTCTCTTAAGTGAGTAAAATTCAGGGGCTTTGTTAAGAAGTCATCCGCGCCCAGCTTCATGGCCTGCTGATAATTTTCATTATCACCAAAGGCGGTAATCATCATAACGGTTGGTGGCGGTTTTTCAAAATGTGTTTTGATTTGTTTCAACAACTCGAGCCCGCTCATACCGGGCATGTTGATGTCCGACAATATCAGGACGGCTTCATGTTTGATTGTATTGAGATATCCCAGTGCTTCTTCGCCGGAATAAGCAAAGGCAAAAGTCATTTCGCCGTCCCGTATTTCTCTACGGAAACGCTGTTCAAAAAGGGCCTTGACATCCCTTTCATCGTCTACAACCAGGATTTTCATGTTGTACTAAAATTAGGTTGTTTTCAAGAATTAGTTGAATAAGATATCCCTGCCAACCGGAGATATCCTGTTGTTGAAGCTGTCTCCGTCGACAAATGGTTCCTGCCGACTATGGAAGAGGGTACTTTTTGCCTGTCAGGTCAATTTTGTAATAGGCAGCGCCTTCAATCAGTAGCCCTTCTGAGTTACCTTCATGTTCGTTCACGTCTATGCCAATTACTTTGCCCTGATAAAACGAGGAAACTGAATCGATGATGTCATGACCGACAATTATTTTCCCAACCTGATAAAATGAAAGCGTGCTATCAATCAGGCCCTGACTGGCACGGGGTTCAAGAAAATACCCGCGATACCAGAAAGGCGAGTAATCACCGTCAAATATTCTCCACATATTCTTATCCGGGAATTTATCTGGCTCCAAGGGTTTATCGTAATATTCGCGGCAGTCGGCATTTATCTTATAGATGGGCCATTGAAGATCCAGTACTTCACGGGAAATGCCGCCATGCAGATATAAGCCGTTACTGATCCTCTCCAGCAGGTTCTTCGTCAGGAGCCACCTGCCCAACTCGGTCCTGGAGCTGTATAAGAATTGATATTCCGTTCCCATCTTTCGGGCACGTTCGAAATATTTCGGTTGTACATACCGGAAATCCCCGCTCAGATTCATAATATCGTGATTGCCCAGTATCACATGTACATAACCGCCCTGTTCTTTTGCTTCTCCTTCCAGTTTATACAATAGCCAGAGTTCCGCGGCTACATCCTTGCCACGGTCGAAAAGGTCACCGCAAATCACGAGGTGCCCCTTACCAAATATCCATTGATATTTTTCATCAATCACCTGGTTGGCGATTAAAAGACCTCTGAAAGCGTCGAATTCTCCTTCTATATCAGAAAAAGCGATGATCCTGTCTATTCTGCTCCAATTGTAAGGCTCTGTTTTTAATTTCTTCTGAAAGGGTACAGAAAAGTCCCAGCCGCTGTGATTGGAAAAATGAACTTCTATGGTATGCTTGTCTTTTTCACTGGCTGGAAAAGAATCAGTCAGGACTTTGCCACTCACATCCATGGCGCGAATAATGATATCATTTTTCCGATATTCTACATAAGGACCTTCACACTGGTTTGGCGTTTGTCCTGAACAAAAGAGCAGGCTTAATTGAAAAAAACATATGGACAGCCACTTCTGCATAGAGGTGATTTGCAGGGAGAAGACAATGAACGTTTATTAAAAATACGTTTTTTTAATCAGGGCAGTTGATCGCCCGGAAAACTACGGCAGGGATGCAATTCATACAGAAATATCTTTTGCTCAACGCCCGGATCTTCGTCCATTATTTTTTTTGCTTCATGAATATCCGTATTGAATATGCCGACGCCGAATACGCCTGTTCCGTCATTCACGGGACATACGATGGATAACAACCCGGCGGCCCTCAAACTAAAATTCCTGCGTCCATGTTCCCAGATAATTTTTTCGACTCCCGGCACAACAAATTCCGGGCCCTGTTTCAGGATCATCAGCGTATAATTCTTTGTAGTAGCTCTCATCTGCTGCATGAACTCGTCGGTGATTTCCGGTAACATATAATTGTATTATTTTTAAAATAAAATCTAATTTACGTTAATGTCATCAACAAAAGATATGGCCTATGCGATTAAGAGTCCGGGAGAACTTTCTGACGCCGAAATAAAAACAATACTTGATAACTGGGATGTGCCCGAATGGATTGAGATGCAGCCGGAAGAATTCAGAAACCATTTTGGAAAATCTGAATTTCATTTACTAACCGATCCTCTTTCGAATATACTGAGCGTTGCCAGGATCAATTTTAATTTCAGGGTTAAAATCGATGAAAAAGAATATCAGATTGCAGAACTGGCAGGCTTTATTGCCGTTGAAATACTGAAAGGTTATGGGAAAGATCTCCTGGGTTATATGGCAGAAAATTTAAGAACCCGGGAAATTGAAGTGATCGGATTTTGCAAAAATAAAAACAGCACTTTTTATGAAAGTTCCGGACTGAAAATATTTTACAATAGCGTGAAATTTCTAAGGGAAATGAAAGATGGAGAATGGTACATCCCCACCGAGGACGATGATATTTTTAGTCTGACTTTATCAGAGGGCACAATTCCCCTATTTGATAAATTAAGTCACGATCACCCGGCTTATCTGATATTTGAATAGCTTACGGGGACTTCAGCTGCATTTGCAATTATTTGAAGTAGGACATAGGAATTTCTCTCCACATATTATGCGAAAGATGACCTGTGAGTAATTCATACACCAGGTAAATTGGCCAGAAGATCCAATGAATGATTAGCCAGAAAATTGAGTGGTTATAGTACCAGCTGATCATCATGGAATAAATTCCAAGTAAAAAGTATATAATACCTGAATTACGCATTGACAGGGTTGATATTATTTCTGTTCTCGTATTTTTTTACAAGGCCGGGTATGGCAGCGGCAATGGCTCCGGTAACCATGGGAGACAAACCAAACTTACCGGCGAGTGTGCCAACCAATCCACCCGTAATAGCGCTTGCAGCCAAGCCCCCTGAGGCCAGACTATTTTCCAATTGCGATAATATGCCACCCGAATCTGATTGGGCAGGCTGTGCATTCTGGAGACCATTTGTTATATGGGTAGCAATTTCCCGGTGAATGTCATCAGCCTGTTCGGGAGGAATATTGGCGGCGATTTGCGGATGGGCATTCAATTGTTCCTTAACCAGCTCTAATATTTGATCGAACATATCGGAAGATTGTAATGGTTTAAATGAATGATTGAAGTTAAAACAATTTGAAACAACCGGCCAAAAAGATGAGGCATAGTGAGAAGGATTACTTGTCGCTTCGCTCCTCGTGATCCATATATAGGGGGCAGGCAAAAGACATGAAACGCCGACCCTCCGCGCTTCTTTTTTATTTCCACTCGCTTTTGAAAGCAAGCTTTCAACGCTCGAGAAAACAAAAAAGCCCCTAACGGGGCGTTTCATGTCTTTTGCGGAGAGGGAGGGATTCGAACCCTCGATACAAGTTTAAGCTCGTATAACGGTTTAGCAAACCGGCCCTTTCGGCCACTCAGGCACCTCTCCAATTTAAGCGTAAGGCGTAAAGCTCAAAGCTTAAAGCCATACCGTCAACTGTCAACCGTCAACCGTCAACAAATTAAGGGGATGCAAAAATAAAGATTAATTATAAACCTTCCGCATTTTCAGGAGGTTAAACAAAAACTCTTATTTATACACAATAAACTGAGACTCAACAGAGTTTAACAAATACCAATAATCCTGTCATACATATGAAAAACTTCATATCGTCAGTAATTGAAAATACCCGGCCAATATCCATCAAGCTTTTATTTATCAGTTTTATTTCAGGTTATATAGTCGCTATTGCTTTCTGTAGTTTTTTCGGACCACAGGTACATTATTTCCTCAATAAAATGCTGGAGGGCTTATGAATTTATTACATGCCATCAATAATATCATTCAAAAAGACAGAAAGAGATCTGCTGCGTTATATATGTTAAGACGGAAAATTTATCAGAAAAAGCCTCATCCAAACCATCTGGCAAGCTTAAAACCAAGAGCCTAACGCGTAACGCCATATTCTTAAAAAGCGAAAGCCCATTTAAATAATGGACCTTCACTGTTAACTCTTAACTATTAACTTCTTTACATCGCTGCCAGCTGCACCTTCTGCTGCAACTCCGTCACATTTTCGCGAAACAGGCTGTCTGTATCCATCAGGTCCTTTACAGTCTGGCAGGAATGAATCACCGTAGTATGATCCCTGCCGCCAAAATGTTCCCCGATTGTTTTTAATGAATTTTTTGTGAAAGCTTTTGCCAGAAACATAGTTATCTGGCGGGCCTGCACGATTTCGCGCTTCCTCGTCTTTTGCAGAAGTTTAT
>Ga0209167_10000075_pt1 | contig 106484 bp, 86 predicted proteins | sample Coa_R1_9_FD_187154 | JGI IMG/M metagenome (GOLD analysis project Ga0209167, IMG submission 187154) | Surface soil microbial communities from Centralia Pennsylvania, which are recovering from an underground coalmine fire - Coalmine... | ecosystem: Environmental > Terrestrial > Soil >... | reverse complement strand
AGGCGTGGGTGGTGGGCCCTACCGTGCACTCGCCTGCGCGCGGCCCGCTCGGCAAGCTGCAACGTCAGGCGCACGGATCCGAGGCAGAGGCCGAAAAAAGCGAGTATCGTGAGGATCTCGTGCCCTTTCGGGAGGCCGGGTATGCGGAGGGGCAACACGCCGGAACCGGCCGTGCACGCGCCACCCCATCCCAGTGCCCAGATCCCCTGCACCGGTTCGGCCGGAGCGGCGCGGCCCCGGTCTCGTCCCAACGCGACCGCCCAGCACACCCAGCACAATCCGCTCACGCCAAGGCCGGCCGCGGCCCACTGGTGACCGCCGGGATTGCCGGTGGGAGAGAGGAGCGTCGACAGGGTCATGTACCGCCAGTCGAACTCTGTGGGGTATCGCCATTCGGCCCCGAACACGCCGCCCCAGAACGCGAGCACCCCGACGATCGCCGGCACGTAGGACGGCGGGTGCGCGCGAAAAAGCATGCAACGGGGTGCTACTGTCCTGTGTCTCATGGCACGTCGGCGAACCGATCTGCAACGCCCCTGGCTGTCACAGTATACGCTGCGACACTAACATTTCTGACTCGCCGGGCGATTCAGGGACGATCGGACCGCGTACACCGACGCAAAGGGTGAAATCGTGGCGGACCTGACCAGCCGGGGGATTGCTACTCAGAAACCGTAATCGGCTGAACCACGCATTTCGTTGCCCTCCCTGCCTGCGCACGGTTGGGTAACGGTCGGGCAACGTAGGAGTACACGACTGGCACAATGGCAGAAGAATCATTGGAATTACACGGGCTGCCCAATCTGGAGGCGCATGCGGTGCTCGAGAACCAAAGTAGGAACCGAGTGGGTGTGAACACCCGCGGCTACAGGATTGCCGTCGCCGCCGCTGTATTTGGCTTGGCGAGCGGGTGCCGAGTGGCGCGCGACGCCGGGGCGCGGGCGTCTGAGGCGGATGCTGCCGGCCAGGCGACGGGGATCGGGCGGCTCCCAACCGGAGTTCGGCTCGACCCTGCCGGCCGGCCGATCGATGTCGGCTCCTTTCCCCTTGCCGCGGTGCTCTCTCCCGATGGCACGCGCATCATCGTGTTGCTCAACGGCTGGCGCGAGCAGGGGGTTCAGGTTATCGACCGCCCGGCTGGCGCGGTGCGGCAAACACTCCCACAGCGCGCGGCGTTTCTGGGGCTGGCGTTCAGCCCCGATGGCTCCACGCTTTATGCGTCCGGGGGTGGCGGCGATGTCGTCTACCGCTACGCCTGGCGCGGCGACAGCGCCACGCTGACGGATAGCATTGGTCTCGCTCCGCGCGGTAAGGCGCACCATGACAGCCGCTATGCCGCGGGGCTCGCCCCTTCCCCCGACGGGAAGATGCTGTACGTGGCGGAAAATCTCGGGGACTCGGTCGCGGTCGTCGACCTCGCGTCGGGGCGTGTGCGCCAGCGCCTCGCGACCGAGCGATACCCGTATGCCGTCGCGGTGACCGGCACGGGCGCCGTCTTCGTTTCGGCGTGGGGAGGGCACACCGTGTCCGCGTTCGCCCCCGTTGGCGGCGGCCGGCTACGGCCGATCCGCCGGATCCCGGTCGCTCGGCATCCTTCGGCGTTGCTGCTCAGTCGCGACGGTACGCATCTCTACGTCGCCTCCGCCAGCACCGAGGAGATCGACGTGGTCGATACGCATGCGGACAGCGTCGTTACGCGGTTACACGATGCGAACCCGGCCCGAACCGGGGAAGGAAGCACGCCGAATGCGCTCGCGCTCTCGGCCGATGGCACACGACTCTTTGTCGCGGAGGCGGACAACAATGCGATCGCGATTCTGGGGAGCAGGCAGGATACGATCATCGGCCGGATACCGGTCGGATGGTACCCTACCTCCGTGTTGGTTGGCGCCGGTGATACGCTGCTCGTCGTGAACGGGAAGGGGCGCGGCACCGGACCGAACCCCGTGACGGGGCCGGTACCCGGGCGGCGGCTGAATCCGGCCGGCTACACCCTCGGCCAGCTCTCGGGGACGGTCATGGTCGTAGCGTCCCCCGATGCCGGTACGCTAGCCGCGTACTCGGCGCGTGTCGCGCGTGCGAACGGGTGGGACGCGGAGTTCAGCCGCTCGAGCACGTTGTATCCCCCGATCCGGCATGTGGTCTACATCCTCAAGGAGAACCGGACATACGACCAGTTGTTCGGCGATCTGGCGCAGGCCGACGGCGACACAGCGATCGTCTTCTTCGGCCGAGCGGTCACACCGAACCATCACGCACTCGCGGAGCGGTTTGGGATATGGGATCGGTTCTTTTGCAACGCCGAGGTGAGTGGAGACGGGCACAACTGGTCGACGGCGGCGTATGCGACCGACTACAATGAGAAGACTGTCCAGTCGGTGTATTCAGGGCGACGGCAGCCGTACGATTACGAGGGGACGAATCGCGGTGGGGCGCCGCCGGGCGGCGACGATGTCAACGCGCCCGCGATGGGGTATTTGTGGGACCTGGCGGCCAGGAAGGGGATTTCGTTTCGGGATTATGGCGAGTTTGTCGTGGAGGAGGGAAACGACACGAGCGACGTGTGGCACGGTCCGGCGGTGGGTGACAAGCCGGCGCTCGTGGGGCATACGAGTCCCGATTTCCCGGCATTCGATCTGACAATTCCCGATCAGAAGCGGGCGGACATCTGGATCGCGGAGCTGGCGCGGTACGAGCAGACGGATTCGATGCCGGCGTTCGAGATCGTGCGTCTGCCGAACGATCATACGGCGGGGGCGAAGCCGAAGGCGCTAACGCCGAGGGCGTATGTGGCGGACAATGATCTCGCGTTGGGGCGGATGATCGAGGCGTTGTCGCGGAGCCGGTTCTGGGGGTCGACGGTCGTCTTCGTGCTCGAGGACGACGCACAGGCCGGCGCCGATCACGTCGATTCGCATCGGTCGCCGATGCTCGTGATTTCGCCGTGGGCGAAGGGTGGCGTGGTGCATCGCTTCGCCAACACGACCGATGTGTTAGCGACGATCGAGGAAATCCTGGGGCTTGGGACATTGTCGCCCTTCGACCACTTTGGGCGTCCGCTGCGCGATGCGTTCGGGACGAAGCCGGATACATCGGTGTACGTCGCGGCGCATCCGTCGATTCCGATGACCGAGACCAATCCTGATACGGGCCGTCTTGCCCAGCTCTCGCGGGGGATGGATTTCCGGAAGGAGGATCGGGTCGACGACGCGCTGCTCAACCACGTCTTGTGGCGAGCCGTGAAGGGGCCGGTTGCTCCGGAGCCTGCGCCGCGCCGCGCGCCGACGCTGGATCTGGTGGGAATGCGATAAAGGGAAGGTGTCCAGGCCGGTCCTGTCGACCAGGCAGCTGAAAGAGCCGGTACCTGATGGCCATGTCGCCGTACGTTCGCGCAATGAGAAGCAAGATCGGTCACGACGTTCTGATGCTTCAGTCAGTTACCGTCATGCTCTTTGATGACGACAGGCTGTTGTTGGCACAGGACGCCGGCTCGGGCCTGTGGATGACCATAGGGGGCGCTATCGAGCCCGACGAGACACCGGCCGATGCCGCGGTTCGTGAGTGTTGGGAGGAGACGGGGCTGTTGATCGAGCCAATCCGACTACATGGCGTCTTCGGGGGCCCGGAGTTTCGTATCGGGTACCCGAACGGTGACGCCGTCTCGTATGTCGCGACTGTGTTCGAGGCGCGCCGCATTGGCGGCGAGGCGCGACCTGACGGCTCCGAAACGGTAGCTCTTCGTTTCGTGTCACGTGACGAAGTCGCCGGTCTTCCAATGGCCGCCTGGACCAAGTTGATGGTCATGCACGCGTTCAAGCATGAACCGGCTCCCTACTTCGCTGCGGCTACGTGGCGACCTCCCAGCCCTGGAAGCGTGTCACTGTAAGAGAGTTTGATTCTTGCGCGCCAGGGTAAGATCTATCCTCCTCGAGCCAGCTCCGGCTCACGATGCCGGGCCCTGGTTGCGTCCTTATGGTAGGGTGGGGTCTACATACCCGGCGGGAAGCCAGCCGAGTCCGCCGCAGGTGCAAATGAGCTTGTCCTCGGCGCGTGGAGGTAATCCTCTAACCCGCCCGGTGCCGGCACACGACGGGCAGTCGTAGTCTGCGGGGCGTCGAATGGGGTCGAGATAGCGCAGACGCGGGTACCGCATAGCCGCCTGATGCCACACGACATTCCGGAGGCGAGCGTCGTCTACTTCGAAACAGTCGGCGAGGTCGGTGCGCACTGAGAAGTACGGTGTCCCGGCATCGTCGATCGTGAACACGCCCACAAAATCTCCGAACACCACGCGGTGCCCTTTCCGCCGGGCACCCGCGATCTGCTCGGACTGCGTCGCTTCGAGCACATCGATCGGAGGTGCAGAGCGTAATCGCCGCACAAGACGGCCAATCCAGGCACGCAACGACATGGGGTGCTTAACATATCTGCTCGATGCGTAAGCTGGTTAGAGTACCTCGTTCACTCCAGGCACTCGCGGCCTCACGCTCATGATCAGGCGCCGGCTCGCCACGCCGCCTGAACTTGCGCGGCTGGTTGCCTTGACCCAGCGTTAGCCGCATGAAGGGCTTCGCCCCTGATTTTCGTACCGGGCACCGTTCGCTCCGCAGGTCGCCGACATTCACGGTGACCGCCATGCTGATCCTCGGACTGGGGATGTCGGTGGCCACGTGGCTCGCGCGCCTACTGCCTCTTGAGTGACATCGACGGGCCCGGAGGACCGGTGGAGATTCCGCTAACGTTGATAAAGGAGCCGACGACGCTATCCGGCGTCACAAAATTGCCGTAATAATTGAGCGAGCCGCTTGTCAGTGTCAGCGTGAGGTCGAGATCGGGCGGCTTCGAGATACCGGTGATGGAGTATGAACCTGATTCGCTCCTGTCAACGAAAGTCCCGCTGCCACGCACGATGCTGTCGGTCTGTGTCGCGTAGATGGTGTACGTCGTGACTCCGTCGACGCTGCCGACCCAGGTGCCCGTGAAGAGACCTAGAGGCGCCGACGAGCTACTGCAGGCGGCAAACATTGTAACAAGCACAATTACGACGAGTTGCTTCATACGTTTTTCCTCCCTGGTCAGATCTCTACGAAGGCTGAGCGGAACTCCGGCCGGTACAGACGATCAAGAAGGAGCGGCGTCCAGGCGAACATACCGGCCTGCGCGGACGTTGTCAGGGATGCCGCGCGGCAACGCACGGGGCGGTTACATGGTGTATCGACAGGTTACAAGCCGTGTCACTCCGGAAAAGGCGCTCGCCATGTTTGGGCGGCCCATCAGGACACTCCATGCTGATCGAGGCGTCAACGGCCGGCTGCGCGACGAGTGTTTCTCGGCGAGCGGGCAGGCCCGGACCACTCCGTTCCGATTGGCCAGCGGCGCTACGCACGGACTCTGCCGCATCCAATAGTTGCTCGAAGCTGCGCAGTGGCTAGCGCATTAGACGTGTCCGCTCTGCGAGCTGCCACCCTGTATAGTCGCCGACACCATCGATCTACTTGACATCGGCGGGCGACACGGACGATGGGCGGGCCGCGGACTTCAGTGATGGTGCCGCCCGCGACGCAACGCTCCCCATACGTCGCCTGTCTAATCGCTCGGAGCTTCTGTCTGGCTAGCCTCGCAAATCAATGAGTGTGGGGTTCCAGAGCAGTCACCCGAAACCCGCGACCTTTCTTGATGACTCGCCGCCCGGTTGCACACGCGGTCGCACGATGCCTCTTGAGTGCGACTGGTCTTGTCTTCGCAGCTCAGTGGCTCCCCGCCCAAACGCTCGACTTCGGCCGACCATCGACCTGGGACTCGGTATCCTCCGTGACCGGGGTCAGCGCATCAGAGATGCAGTGGCTGCGTTTGTCGCTGTCGGCGGATGAGGCCACCGACCTTTTCGCGCGCGTCTCTGCGCTATCGCGACCGGAGGCGGCGCAACTCATACCCGGGTTTCTCGATCTGGACGGCACAATCAATTTCCCCGCCAGCTTCATTCGCCCGCTGGCTGACAGCATGGGCCGTCGTCCGCCCCCCGGAACTCCGGGACTCGTCCACGTCGCCTACCTCGCGGCCCGCTTCAGGGTAGCGGAGACTACGTGGCATCACGAGCACGGCGGCGCCTACCAAATGGTGTTCACGGGCCGGCACTACATTCCGCTTCCGCACGCGGACGAATGGCTCGCCGCCGCAAAGCGCCGCGGGCTCGATCTCCATTTGGGTCTTGATTTCGCCCCGGCGGAGACGTTACTCGCCATTTTGCGCACGCCCGGCCTATCGGTCGGTGACGCCAAACGGCGGATCAGCACCCCGGCATTCGATGCGCTCATCACTCATCGGAGCCAATCATTCTATGCGATTCCGCTATCCCGAGAACAGCTCGCGTGGAATCTCGTGTGCGCGGCCACGACAGACCCGCTCACCGCGCTGTACCGCTATGAGCACCCCGGGGCTTTTTATCACTTCGGGGATGTGGTCGAGCATGAACAACAATTTGTCGCTCTTCTGAGCGAGCTCGAACGGAACCGCGCGGCGATGCTTGCGGAGGTCGCTGCCCGGATTGTCCCGTATGTTCCCAATGGGACCACGCTGACGCGCAATGTGGCCGTGTACTTCGCGGACATGTCAAACGGGTGGGGGACGAACCGCGTTACGGCGCTCGACATCGAGTATTACAAGGATGATTTCCCTCGACTGATGGACGTCATGACGCACGAGACTTTTCACGCCGCCCAAGCAGCGGCGCGACGTGATCCGAAGACGCCGGCTCCGATCGCCGCTGCCGATTCGGATTTCGTGTCTGGCCTCGAAGAAGTGTACCTGGAGGGAGTCACCAGCTACGTGGCCGAGGGATTGGACAAGATCCGCGCACAGACCGGGCGTGTGCCGTCGGAAGGAGCGGCGCTCCTCGATTCGCTTCTGCAGGCGCCGCATGTGCCAGATAGTGCCGCCCGTGCGCGGGCTTTGCTCGACCATGGAGTAGCCGGCGGCGGCCCGTTCTACATCCTCGGCGCCGCCATGTCCAAGGTCATCGTCGATGTGTTAGGACGGGATGCGCTGGCGAATACGCTACGCGGTGGCGGCGTTCCTTTCTTCGCCACTTATTTGCGTGCACAACATCGCGTACCCAGCGCAAAACACTACCTATCGCCGGCCGTTGAGTCGGCCGTACGGCGGGTGGTGGCCGAGACGCCGAGCTAGGCGAATCGAGGTCCCCGGGACCCGAGTGACGCAGGTTGCGAGGACGGGCCGTCCGGCCTCGTCTCGAAGTGGCTGTCTGAACGCCTGAGTGAGTGCGCCGACTGCGCCGTGAAAGCGTCCATCGGCATCGCTATGTCGCGGAAGTCCGGCGTCCAATAGTCGGTGCTACGAGTGCCGACGGATTCTCGCAGTGCTTCCGGCTTGCGCACGAGCGCTCCGAGAGCTCCGAGAGCTCCACGGCACGATCAGCGAGATTATGACTCCGATGGCGGTGAAAAGAACTGTATCCCTGAGCCACGGGTAGGCCGGCTCGGTCGCAGCGTTCAACAAACCAACAGCGGCGCCTATCACGGGATAACCGAGTAGGAGGGGTGATTCCGTGGAGCAACTCAATCCATGGAGCGTGTGTCGTACGAGCGCATGTCCAACACCAACCACCAGATAGCGTCGAGCGGTGGGTCTGCGCGCCGAACGTATAGTGGTCTCCAATCAGTATGGCCGGAATCCTGTGTCATTGAGATCGTGACACCGGCGAGGGTGACCACGGCCGGACTGCCCCCGTGATCCGCGGCGGCGAGGTGATCGCGATGGCGGCGTCCCTCGCATGCGGGTCACTGATCGCGGGATGTGGGACCTCACTGGCGTCACGGCGAGGGGTACCGGCTCCCGTGACCCGGTCGCCCACCGACACGCTCGCCTATGACTTCACTCCCCTCGACGCCGACGGCACCCGGCGCGACATCGGGGTGACGCTGTCGTTTCCCAGTGGGCCGGCGGGGGTCACCACACTTGTCCTCCCGTCGGCGTGGGCGGGACAGCCCGATCTCTACCGAGCGATCACGGCCCTCACGGCCACCACAAGTGACGTCCGCATCACGCCCACCGCGGATTCGTCTCGGTGGACCGTCGTCGCACCGGCCGGCCGACGGGTCACGGTGAGCTACCGCCTCCATCAGGACTGGAGCGGCGCCCTGGCGCCGCCGCTGTACCACCGGGCAGTTGCGGGACGCGACCTCATGGTGCTCGTCGGCGAAAACTCACTCGTATACCCCCAATATTCGCCCGCCGATTCCGTGATAGTCGAAACCCGCTGGCTCACTCTGCCTGACGGATGGCGCGTCGCCAGCAGCTTTGGCGACGGATCACCGGTGCCGGCGCATACCACCGTCCGTGACCTGCAGGAGTCGCTATTCATCGGCGGACTGCTCCGGTGGCAAGCGCTCACGGTACGGGGACACCGCGTCCTCATCGCGAGCGCGGGAGCCAGCGTCTTCCCCGACTCCGTTTTCACCGAGATGACGGCGTCACTCATGGGGCGCGAGCGGGCCTTCTGGTCCGACGATGCGACGGACTACTATTTGGTCGCACGTATCCAGATCGCGCGATCCGGAGGTGGCACGGCCTTCACCCACGCCCTCGCGATGTACGCCGATTCCGGAATCCCGGCGTCATCGTTCGGGCAGACGTTGGCCCACGAGATGTTCCACGAATGGAACGGGCGGCGCTTCCGTCTGGTGGGAACCGACTCCACCGAAGGATCGACCAAATGGTTCTCCGAGGGCTTTACCGATTTCTACGCGGACCGCATCGTGGATGCGACGGGCGTGATGACGCATGCCGAAGTGCTGCGCAACATCAACCGCGCGATTCGGGAGTACTACCTCTCGCCGGTCCGGAATACTCCGCAGGACTCCGTCGCGGCCCGATATTGGAGCGACCCGAATATGAAGCAGTTGCCGTATCAGCAGGGGTACGTGATCGCCGGGTACCTCAACGCACTCGTCCATCGCGCGACGGCGGCGCATTTGTCACTCGACTCCGTCATGCGCACGATCATGCGTCACGCGTCGGCTGACGGCACGTTCACGCAGGACGAGTTCATTCGTGCGTTCCCACAATCGGTGCGACGCGATGTGCGGGGCGCCCTCGCCCGGTTCATCCAGGCCGGTCAGACGATCCCGGTGGAAGCCATTGGATTCGGTTCGTGTCTGGCGGTGGAGCAGCAGCCGAGATTTGCATTTGACCTTGGCTTCGACGCCGATATCTCCGCCAGGGAGAGGGTCGTGTCCGGCGTCCGGCCCGGGAGCGCCGCCGAGCGTGCGGGGCTGCGGAACGGGATGACGTTGGGCGAGCGGAACTGGCACGACGGCAATGCCGACAGCTCGGCGGCCGTGACGGTGACGGACGCCGCCGGGGACACGCGAACCATCAGGTACCTGCCGCGGAGCGTCGTGCCGGTCATGGTGCCCCATCTCATTGCGGGGCCCTGCACGGATTGATCACGTAGACACTCATCATCTTGCTTGCCAACCATCTGCCATCCGATCCACTGACAATGCGTTCTAACTCACTCCCTCTCTTGTCTGCTTTCCTGTTGGTGACGGCCGCTCCGGGATGGTCCGCGACGTCGCCGCCGCACCCGGGTGGGCGGCACGGGCGAACTGACAACGGGACGATCAGGCGTCTCGTGAGCGATCAGGCTCACGGCTTCGAGACCGTTACGTTCCCAGCCTCCGACTCGCTCCTGGTAACGGCCGATCTCTATCGGGCACGCTCAGACCACGCGCCAATGATCCTGTTGTTTCACCAATCCGGATCGAGCCGAGGAGAGTACCGATCGATTGCCCCTCGACTAGTAGCACTTGGATTCCAATGTCTCGCAGTCGACACGCGGTGGGGGGACAAGGACCGATGGGCCGGGATTACAAACGAAACGGCGAAACGGTTCGGGACAGCGGCAATCGTCGCATCACAGGATGAGGGGCAGCGACGAAAGGTCCGATTCGCCGCACGGCGCGATCTGGACGCGGCATTGGCCTGGGCCCGGGCGCACCGGAGCCCCTCTCGAGTCATCGTGTGGGGGTCTTCGTGGTCGTCGATTCTCGTTCTTGACCTGGCGCGCGAGCATCCGGATGACGTCAACGGAGTCGTGTCGTTCTCGCCTGGCGAATACGACGCTCCGGATCGGCCGGCCCTGGTACGGGACTGGGCCGCTGCGGTGAGGCAGCCGACGTACGTGGTGTCGGGCGCGGCCGAGGACTCCAGCGTGGCGCCGATCTACCAGGCCCTTCGGATGCCGAGCAAGGCGTACTACCACGCGCAGCGGGGAGTACACGGGTCGTCGATCCTGCTCGAAGAGCCCGAGGCGTGGGAGCCACTGATCGCGTTCCTCCGCCAATTCCTGAGCGCTCACGCGGGTTAGGAGTACGGTAGCGCGGGCCCGGGAGCCGTTCGTCGAGCGCGCCCGACCGCTGATCGATCGCGGTGAGGCATGGCGGCAGAGTGTATACAAGTTCGGGGTGAGTACTCCGCGGTCTACCCTTCTCACCGACACGCCTGCCTTATGTCATCGACGCTAGGCCGCCCGGTCCTCGCCTGGACCATCGCCATCGTTCTCTCGGCCACGCCCCTCCGCGCGCAACAAGCACCGCCTGCCTGCCCGGCAGCGGAGGCTCATCGGTTCGACTTTCTCATCGGCAACTGGCACGGGCACGAGTATCTCCTCAAGAGCCCGAACGACAGCGCCATCGACGACGCGCTGGCCGTTCAAACCCGTAAGCTGCCGTTCGGGTGCGCCTTCGAGGAGCGCACGCGATATACACCGCCTCAGGGACCTCTAGTCGAGGGAGTAATCCTGCTGGCGTTCGACCTGCCCAGCAAGTCATGGCGGTACAGCCTGGCCGACAACTATGTGGAGCTCGCGACCTTCGACGGTGTTCAGACGGACAGCGGGTGGGCGTTCTTCCATGATCTCACGACGACGACCCCGCCGCACCGCCTGCGCTTTCAGTGGGTCCCGACACCGGCCGGCTATACCCAGATCATCCAGGTGTCCACAGATTCCGGCCGGTCGTGGCCCGTCCTCCGACACCTGAACTTCACGCGCGATGCCAATCGGTGAGAGTCGTCGAGTACCGTGACCTGCACTCTACTGCCGCATTGACCTGAGGCGGCGAGCGAAGCGGCGACTCGCTACGATCGGCTCCTCGAGCGCACGTAGCTCCAGGCGGATTTGTCCACCATGAAGCGGAGTCACGCGCGAAACAGCACCGAGATTGGCAATCGCCGATCGGTGCACGCGCACGAAGATATCCGCGGGCAGGCGCCGCTCCCAATCGCCGAGCGACCGGAGGATCGCCCGTTTCCGTCCATCCTGCGTGATCACCTGTGTGTAGTCGCCGTCGGCCAGGATACAGGCAATCGAGCTGACCGGGAGGAAGGCGGATGCGCTGCCACAAGGGAGAAAGGCGACGGAGTCCATCGATAGTCGTGGGGGACACCCAGACTCCCCTGCGGTCAACCGGCGTATCGTGCTTGCCAAACGGTCGGGGTGAACCGGCTTCAGCAAGTAGTCGACGGCGTTCACATCGAAGGCACGGATTGCATACTCGTCGAATGCCGTGACGAAAACGACCTTGCACCGAGGCGACAGGTGGGGCAGCAGCGCGAAACCCGATGAGGGACCAAGCTGCACATCGAGAAACACGACATCGGGCGATTCGTGGGCGATGAGGTCCGCAGCAGACTCGATCTCCGCCGCATCACCGACGACCTCCAGCTCGCGATGCGCGGCCAGCAGCCGGCGCAAGTCCCCGCGGGCAGGCCGCTCGTCGTCGATCACCACAGCACGCAGAGTCATCGCTGTGGCAACGCACTCGGCTGCGTGACAAAAACGGAGGCCTGAACCCACGGGCCGTCCTGCACCAACTCGAACCGGTTCCGAGAGGGGTCCAAGAGCGTGAGCCGCTTTTTGAGATTGGCAATTCCGACACCATGAGTGAGTCTCAAATCAGTTGCCGGTTCAGTATCATTTGCCGAGGCAAGCCGGCCGGTATTGGCCACGCGGATCTCCACGCCCTGATCGCGGCGGACCGCCTGGACACGGACTGTCAGGTGCGCCGGACTCGCTCGTATCCCGTGTTTGATTGCGTTCTCGACCAGCGGGTGCAGGAGAAAACTGGGAATCAAACAGGCTGCCGCACCCTCCTCGATCTCGAGGCACGTCTCGAGCCGGTCCTCGAAGCGCAGTTGTTCCAACGCAAGGTAGTTGCGCGCCCACTCGACCTCCTCGCCCAATGGGGTCCACTCGGCGCGGGGAGCGTACACCGTCTGTCTCAGGAGGTCCGCCAATCGCGTAAGAGAATCTCGCGCCTTCGCGGGTTCCTCGATGATCGAGCAACGGATCGAGTTGAGCGCGTTGAAGAGGAAGTGTGGATTGAGTTGGTATTGCAGGGCCGCGAGCTGTGCGCGCTCGGCCCGCTGGCCTGCCTCTCTCGCGAGCTCCTGCGCCCGCCGAGCGCGCTGCCAATGCGCAATGCCGAAATAGAGCGCCGACCATGTGGCCAGTACCAGGACGGAGTCGATGCTATTGTGTGGCGCCTGGGCCCACTGGAAGCGAGGTGCGTTGGCCGGCTGCCACGGACTCGTGGCGATAAAGAAGAGCAGATACCATGTGGCACCGAGCGCGATGTGCGCGGCGCTGACGGTGAGCGCCCAGATCCAGGGAGCCGCGGACCGACGCTCGAGGAATGCGTATAGGCGCCTGAGCAGGTCGCTGCAGGGGAGACCCAGCGCCCCGCGTATCCCTTTGATCAGGAACAGTCGCGGCGTCACGGCGGCTGGGAACATCGGCATGAGCGTCACCGCGGCAATGAGCGCGTAAGTCGCCCACCCCGCGAGCTGCAGGCTCCAGTAGGTGCCGAGCCTGTGGCGTGGGCCATCAAGCATCCACGCTGGGCCCGTACGGGTCCGATCTGGTATCATTGGGACGCCGACTAGATGATCACCCGCGGTCATGACTGTTAGTCACCGACCGCCGCTGAACGGTCGATCGGGCCCGGCGAACGGCTCAATGGTCGCCGGTCCGTTCCGCTCGGATTACCCGCTGCTGGCGGCCGCAAACAGCGCCGGAAAGCGAGGATCGGTCCGCAACGCGGTAAACGCCGGATCGAGTGCGGCGTAGGGCAAGAACTGATTGTGCTCGTCACGGGCGCGGCGCAGCCACATCAAGGCGGCCCCCGGTCGCCCAAGCTCGGCACAGAGCGTGGCGATCTGAATGGTGAGCCCCGGCTCTCGATCGGCCGCCACAACGAGGGCCTGGAGCCGCCACGTGAGCACACCGCGCCACCCGTCCTCGGCGTAGGCCCGCTCGAGTGCGCGGAGATCCGCTGCGTGCATGCCCTGTCTGCGGCCGAGCTGTTCCAGCGCCCGGACGGCATCCGCATACCGGCCTGCGGCTGCGTAGGCGTGCCACAGCTGATTGTCAGCCCGGCGAAATCCCGGAGAGAGATCCAGAGTGTGCTGCCATTGGGAAATCGCCTCATTGTACTGGCCGTTCCAGTACAACAGCGTCGCCAAATCGGCGTTGATTGCGGGCGACTGCGGATCGATGTCCAGTGCCCATCGGGCTTCCGCAATCGCAGGTCCGAGCCGAGAGCGCTCGGCAAGCGCAAATGCGTACCATTCGTGGGCGGTTGCATTTCGGGGATCGAGTGCGATCGCTCGTTGGTATTCCTTCTCGGCGCCCTGGCCGTTGCGATCCATCCATGCCAGCACGGCCGCCCATGACGTGTGCGCCTCCGAAAGCCCGTCATTGAGGTCGAGGGCGTGGCGCGCGGCCGCCCGGGCTTTGGGAATCGCCTCCGGTCTCGCGGCCGGACTGTACCAGGTCAGCAGCGCATAGGCCTCGGCGAGGCCGCTATACGCGATCGCGAAAGTGCTGTCCTGATGAATCGCTTCCTCGAAGTAGACGCGAGCCGCGTCGAGGTCATCTGACGAACGTCTCTCCAACCGTAATCGCCCCAACTGGTAGAGGACCCGGGCGCTATCGGTACCGCGCGACCATGCCGCCGGTGCCGTCACCACAGCCCGGCCCATCCCACCGGCATCAGGTACCGACGTGGACAATCGGCTCTGGCCCGGATGCCGATCAAACCCGTGGCCGTCGCTGATCAAAAGGAGCAGGACTGCGCCTGCGCTGGCCGCGACCGTCCGCAGCACTCGGGGGATGCGACGTGACGGCGAGTCTGCCAGCGGAATTGTTGCAACGTGTGCATGCTCGTGAACTGGATCGGTCGCTGCACGGGAGCGTGGATTATGCGAATCAGCGGCGAATGGGACCGAGATACTGTCTCGCGAGCGAATCTCTGCGACGAGGCGCCGCGTCTCGGGCGATGGGGAGACGTCGAGCTCAGCCCGTACGTCTGCGGCGAAGGCCTGGTACGTCTCGATAGCGCCGGCGCGATCGCCCAGGCGATCCATGAGCGCCAGCACGCGACGCACGGCCAGCTCATCGTACGGGGAGAGAGTCATCCCGCGCCGGCCCCACCACACTGCGGTCTCGACTCGCCCCTCCGACTCGGCCGTTGCAGAGAGTTGCCAGGCCGCGGCCGCCGCCATTCGCCGTAGCTGATCGCGTTCCGCGTCGAGCCAGTGCTCGAACGCCGGTGAGCCTGACACGAACAACCCTGGCAGCAGGTCCCCTCGGTAGAGCTCGAGCGCGACCTCTGGCCGATCCGTTTCGAGTGCGGTTCGGAACGCGACGGCATCGCACCAGAACTCGCCGGGCGCCACGCGGAGCTCCCCGCCGCGGGTGGACACGATGACCGCCGATCCGAGCTCGCGACGGAGCGCGTACAGGGCCTGATTCAGCGCATGGCGGGCGCGCGGCTCATCGTACTCGGGCCAGAACATGGCCCGCACCGTATCGCCCTGTCGTTTCAACGTTGACGGAACCGTCGCGAGGTATGCCAGCAGCGCTAGCCGCTTCGGTTGCGCGAGGATCGGCACAACCTGCTGCCCGGCAAGCCCACGCAGGTCAACCGATCCGAGCGTCGTGAACCTGATCATCCTGACCTCCGTACACCGGCAGGCGGGCGGTCATCGCCCTGGTGACTGGCAGGTGATTGGGGGGTGAGCGACGGCGTGTACCCTCAAATCTAGCCACGGGTTCGCGGGGCCGAGTGGGGCGATTGGCCGCGCGGAACCTGGACCTGGCGGTGTGGTTTGCGAGGAGCTGACCGGCCTCCGGTCGCCGGTCGCCGATTCACGAGTGTGCGTACCCCAGTCTCTCACAGCGGAGGAAACATGTACCCCTTGAATCGTGTGATTCCCTCTGTTCTCATCGCACTATGTCTCGTTGCCTGCGACAAGCCTCTCGGGGGCGGCGGCGACCGTGTGGATGCACCTCGATTCGATTTCACGAACAATCCAGGAACGCATTCTCCGATCATCGTTCGCGTGGCAGGCGTCGAGGTCCGGGTCATAACGGTCGACGCAGTACGGCAATTGCTTGCCATTCACGGGCCGGTGGACAACCTGCCGGTCTGCACCAACGCCAGCACGCGCGACTCAGTGGACGGCCAGCAGGTCAACACGCCGTCGCAGGTGGGGCAAAGCATTCTTCTGCTGCGGGCCGCCGACACCCACGTGGCGATCTACGGCGGAACGGACATTTCGGCCCTCTTCCCTTTCAACCCGGCCGAGTTCTGCCCGTTCATCGAGAACACGCCGAAGCTGTATGAGGGGACGGTGCAGTACACGGTCAACCTCAACAACGCCTCGGCTGACTTCCGATGGGAAGGAGACGTGGTGCGGGACGCAGATGGTGCCCCGTTCCACTACGTGGAACTCGAGCACTCGGTCTTCCAGGCGGGCAGCCAGGCTGGCAATGCGCCCTCATCCGGCATCCGCGTGGAGGCGAAGGGGAATTAGCGGGCGTGGCGCAGGCAGTCAGTTGACGACGCGAGGGGGATAGAGGCAAAGGCGATCGGGACGCGCGCCGCGCCCCGATCGCCGGACCTGTCATCGAGGGTCCAGCAAGCCAGCGTTGGATCTGCACTGACCGCCGTGGACGTCGCTTTGCGTCGCGCTGGCGATGTGGTCCCTCGATGGGCTTTTGTGGTCCGCGGATCTATGCTGGTGCGGTCTGCGCGGCCGCTGGCTTCGGACGGCTGACCCATTCTCCGGGGTAGATGAACCCGGCGCACCTGCAGATCATTCCACGAAATATGGGACAGCGAATCCGTGCGCAAATTGTGGGACACAGGCCCGCCTTACTTGAAAGGCGAGGATCTTGGGTGCAATGTGGTCTCACGTGGCATGAATCCTTTACAAGTTTTTTGGCAGTCATTCGCAGCTACCGGAGGCGCGCGTGCACCCGTTCCAACGTGTTGTCTGCTCCTTGCCCATCGGCGCGGCGAATACACTTGCCGCTGCCGCACTCGTCACCGTCGGCCTGGCGGCCTGTAGCCCCAAGACCGAGCCGTCATCGGCTGACGCGGCGCCGGCCTTCGTTCCCCCACCGGTGTCATCTGGCCCGGCGCTGCAACCGACCGATCTGTACCATCTGGAGTCCGTGTCGTCCGTCGCCATCTCTCCGGATGGCAAGCGCGTGGCGTACTCCGTCGGTCATCACGACTCACCCCAGGGGACGACGCCGAGCTTGATGGTGATCGAGCTGCCGAGCGGGCAGCCTGCGGCTGTCGGGCCGGCGAAATCGAGCGGAAGCGCGCCGCACTGGTCTCCGGACGGCAAATCGCTCGCCTATGAAGGCAGCGCCAATGGTCAGTCCGGCCTGTGGGTGGCCCAGGCGGACGGCTCGGGCGCCACCTACATCGCGCCCATGGACGGAACCAACGCGCCCGTGCCGGGGGCCGGCAACACGATCAGTTGGTCGCCCGACGGCAAACAGATCGCCTTCGTCTCTTCTACCCCGGGCCCGGAGACGGCGGCTGCCGACGGCGATCCGCACGTCTTTACCCGGTACCTCTATAAGCCGGACGCCGGGGAGGGCGTCCATCCGTTTCAGGACAACAAGCGGCTGCACGTGTTCATCGCCGACGTCGCCACCAAGCAGGTGCATCAGCTCACCAGCGGCGACCGCTACGAACATACAATCGCGTGGGCGCCCTCCGGTGACCGGATACTGTTCGAGTCGAACATGGAGGAGAACGCGGACGAGAACTTCAACTACGACATTCTCACTGCCGGCGTGAGCGATGGCGCGATTCACCGGCTCACGCATCAAGTGGGTCCCAAGTACGGCGCAGTCTGGTCGCCGGATGGGTCGAAGATCGCCTACACCCACACCGTCCGTCCGATCACCTCGATGGAAACGACGGCGGAGGACGACCACCTCTACATCATGAACGCCGATGGATCGGACGCGCACCTGGTCACGGGGCAGGCAGATCTGCGTTACGGGATGCCGCAGTGGTCGGCGGACGGTTCGCAGATCTATTTCACCTTGCAGGACCACGGGCAGGTGAGGCTCGAGCGCGAGCCGGCCGCCGGCGGTGCGCCCGAGGTGGTCGTCGGGGGCGAGGGCTCGCTGGGATACAGCGGATGGTCTCTGGCGAAGACGGGCGCCGTGGCTTACGGGTACAGCACGCCCACGTCGCCGCCGCAGTTGTATGTGGCGAGCGGAACGGGTGCGCCGCAGCAGCTCACTCATCTCGACCAGGACGTACTCGGTGGCAAGCAGATCGCGCCAGTGGAGCGGTTGGAGGTCAAGACCAAGGACGGACTTTCGGTGGAGGCTTTCCTCACGCGTCCAGCGAACGTGGGCGCGTCGCCCGCGGCCCATTCCGTGCCCTTGGTGGTGAACGCTCACGGGGGCCCGCACGGCGAGCAGGGACCAGAGTTCAACTCCACCAACCAGATCTATGCGGGCCACGGTTTTGCGACGCTAATGGTCAACTACCGCGGTTCGACTGGCTATGGTCAGGCGTTCGAGGACAAGATCCTGAACGACCAGGATGGCGGCGAGATGCGTGATGTGATCGCGGCGGTCGATGCGGCACTGGCCAAGTACTCGTGGCTCGATCCCAACCGGCTTGGTGTCGAGGGCACCAGCTATGGTGGGCAGGTCGCCGACTTCATCCCCACCATGACGACGCGGTTCAAGGCGAGCATTCCCACGGCCGGCGTGTCGAACCTGGTGACGCAGACCTATGTCTCCTACTACCACGATTACCTGCCGTCCGAGTACAAGGGGCGCTTCAATTCGCCGGAGCGCAAGGACATCCTCTGGAATCACTCGGCGGTTCGGTTTGCCAACAAGGTGACGACGCCGATGTTGATCATGCACGGCGCGAACGACAACGACGTGCCGTGGGCGGAGGCGGAGGAGTTCTACATCGCGCTGAAGGAGGCCGGCGACCAAACCGAATTGGTGCTCTATCCGAATGAGGGGCACGGCATCCGCGGGACGGGGCATCAGGTGGACAAACTCACCCGCAGTATGCAGTGGTATGACAAGTACTTTGTGCCACCTCCGACAGACGAGCGTCAGCACAAGGCGGTCGGGAACTGACGCGTGTCATCGCCCCACGGTCGCAGTCATGCCGGCGCCGTGGGGCCGCAGAATACCAATCACGCCGCCCGAACGGCCACGCCCGTTCGGCGTGCACGATGCGCACAGTCACTTCGTCAGGATCTTCTCGAACACATCGATCGCCCTGGGGTCTCCTGACTCGCCAAGCCAGAAGAGTGCCTTTTTCCGAAGTGCCGGATCGGAGTTTGACGTCGCGATCTGAATGAGCGCAGGCACCCCCTCGTCGTGCGGCCGCTGCGAGAGGGCGAAGACAGCCTGTTCCCGGACGCTCTCGTCTACGTGTTGATCCCGTGCCAGCGAGTCGAGGCTGGCCGTTGCGTTGCCCGCCGCCTGGCCGAGCCAGAACACTGCCTGCTTTCGGGTCCGCGACGGGCTGCTGGAATCGCGCGCAATCGCCGCGAGCGTTGGCCAAACTGAAGCGCTATCGGCGAGGGTAGCGGGAAAAATCGCGTCGCTGCCCGGCGACGATGGCAGGCGGCGAGCAAGGCCGAGCAGGTAGGTCGCGGCCTCGCTCGCGGAGACGATGCCCAAGTCGGTGACGTGACTCCCTTCTCTAGGTGTGCGCCAGTGGCCGCCGACGTAGGCGTGAAGCGCGACGGGTGCGTGGTCACGAACCCGGAGCACCAAACGCACGGGGCCGTGCTCGCAATCCTCGTCCCACTCGACATCGGCCGAATACGACGAGGAGTTCCAGACGGTGCGATCATGCCTGCCCGTCATGATGGAATTCCCTTCTCCACAAATATCCGGCCGGGAAGCGAAACTCATGCGGACGTCGCCGTCCGTCACGGCGGAGACGCGGCTCTCTATCGACCCACTCTGGGCAGGAAGCGGGCCCGCGACCACGAGCAACGCGGCGGCGCACGCGTATTTGGCGAGGGCAGTGTAGGCGGTCATTGGTCGATCAGCTCCTGAAGGAACTTGGCAGCACGCGGATCCGAGGATTGTCCCAGCCAGAATACGGCTTTTTTGCGCAGTTCCTGGTCTTTGTCCGTCTTGGCGATGTGCATGAGTGCATCGACGGCGGCCGAATTGCGGCGCTGTGAGAGAGCGAAGATCACCTGTTCGCGGATGTCCTCATCTGTGCTGCGGTCGTAAAGATTGATGAAGCGGCCGATCCCCACATCGCCCTGACTGGCCCAGAACACCGCCTTCTTGCGAACATCTCTCGACACCTTGTCGTCCGCACCGATGCCCAGAAGCCAATCCCCTTCGCCACCGTGCTGAGACACGCCGAAGAGGATCTTCTCCTTGAGCTCATCACTCTTGGTGCGCGCAAACAGATCCTTGAGATAGGTGGCGCTCGATGCGCCCCCCGACTGGCCGATCCAGAAGACCGCCTTCTCGCGCAACTCAGCCGGCATGTCCTCCGACTCGGCGGCATGACGTAGCGCATCGAGGCCCCGGCTGTCAGACTGCTGCGACAGTGAGAACAGCGCCCGCTCGCGGACCGACTCGTCGCCTGGATGCGTCGCAATACTGTCGAGAACGCCGACGACTCTGGGGTCCTCGACCTGCGACAGCCAGAACACCGCCTGCGTACGGAGCTCCGGCTCGGGGTCGGTTCGGGCCACCGAGACCAGTATGTCAGCGGCTTCCGGGCTTTGCTTCTGCGACACGAGGAACAGCGCTTTGCGGCGGAGCCCAACCGAGCACGCGTCGCGCCGGGCGAGCACTTTGCGCAGAATCGGGATCGCGCGGTCCGCATCCATCTGCAGCAAGCCATTGAGCGCCGCGATCCGGACGTCATTGTCGTCGTCATCGCTGGGGCATGGTGCCGCAGCCGACTCAGCTTGTACCGCAATGCGCTCAGCGCAAGATGCGTCGCCCTGGCGTGCGAGCGCCGTACATATCCTCGTGCGGAGCGTCGCCGCATCCCCGTGCGCGCCGCTTGCGGGATTGCTGTTGGCGAGCTGACGGAGGGCGCTGAGCGCATTGTGCAGGTCGGCGCCCTCCCCGCTGCGGTAGAGCGCGAACGCCTGGTAGTACAGGGCCGTCGAAGCATACGCGGACTTCGGATACGTCTCGCTGATCCGCCCGAACAGCGCCGCGGCCTTCTTATAGTCGCCGTCTGAGAGCGCGGCACGTGCGGCGCGATAGAGCGAGTCGGCGGGGTCGTCATCAGCCCAGGGTACCGGTGCCTTTACACGCTCGGGCCGACCGGCAAGCTGGACATCCGGCCACGCCACTGTCGCCAAGTGTTCGTGGCGAGCGGTCAGGCTGCCCAGGGTGCGTCCCACCCAACTGCCGGCATCGCCCAGCTCGCGTCCAACCCGGCCCGCGATGCTGGCGGGGGCCAGCGCGATTGTCATCATCAGCACAGACGTCAGTGCGCTCGATCGCATGAGAAGATCCTCTGAAATGCCGGACTATATGCCGGTCGCCCCAGCGGGGACCGCGTAGCGGATCCGGCTCAAGACGTGGCCGTGTTCGATCGTACTATCGATCATTTGTCGCTCGGCTCCTGACGAATCAGGAGAAAACTCCACCAACTGCACCAGCACCAACTCCAGGTCCTCCAGCAGGCGGCGCTGTTTCGGGTCGGCGCCCGCCGGCGAGTCGAGTAGCAACCGTGTATTCGACAGAACATCGCGCGCCCACCCGGCAACGTCAGCCGAACCGGCCTGGCTCTCCGGCGACCGGCCTTCGGAGCGATACGCGGTGAGTAGCGCCTCGGCCTGCGTGAGATTGCGTGCGATGGCTACCTGGTACGCCGTGCGGTCGCCCCGGGCGACCACCGGTGCGCGGCGCGTCGGCTGCGGCACGACCCCAACGATCGTGTGAGATGGAGGAGTACCCGTCCACCGCCCGATCGCGATCCCAGCCGCGAGCACCAGGCTTGCGGCGATAGCAACGGGCCACGCAGAGCGCCATGTGCGACGTGAAGCCATTCTGCGAGCCGATTGGATCGAGCGGACCTGCGATTCGGCGGCCGACTTCGTGCGCGCGGCCTGGATCGCCGACCACATCGCGTCACGGGGCACGGTGGGGGGTGGCGCGTTGTAGTCGCGCGCAGCCTCCAGCAGTGTGGGATCGAGAGGTTCGTCGCCAGTATCGTCGAACGTCATGACAGCCATTCTCCAGCAAAGTCGGCGAGCGCCACGCGAAGTTTGGCGCGGGCCCGGAAGAGCTGGGCCTTGGACGTACCGGAATCGATGCCCAGAGCTTCGCCAATCTCCTCGTGCGTGAAGCCTTCCACATCGTGCATCACGAAAACCGTCCTGTAGCCCGGTGGAAGCGCGTCAATGGATTGTGCGAGGCGCTGCTTGAGATCGGGCTCCGCGAGGCGCACCGGGAGACTGGGGTCTGTGGTGCCGTCGAGCGGGGTCTCGCGCGCCTGGCGGCGGCTGACCGAGCGCACGCGGTTGAGCGCGACGGAGACCCCAATGCTGTGGATCCAGGTCGAGAGCGCAGATTGGCGCCGGAACGTGGCGATGCGGTCGAAAGCGCGGATGAAAGTGTCCTGGGTGATATCGCGGGCGAGGTCATCGTCACCGGCCAATCGGAAGGCGAGCCGGTACACGCGGTCGACGTGGGCATCGTACAGCGCCCGCTCGGCCGCGGCATCACCTGCCACCACCCGATCGATTAACTCGCCTTCGTCCACCCAGCCTCTCGGTTGGGGCTATCCTATGGTCTGCCTGTCATTCATCTGACAGGCACTGTGGAAAAAGCGTTGCGTGGAGAGCGAGGAAGAGCCTGTATTGGGCTTGGCCCGGCCCGGGAGGTTAGCAGCGACGGCATATGATCTGGCCGGTCATTGCCCGTGCGCCCCGAAGGTCCACAGCGGGCTCAGTGCCAAAATGATCGCGGAGACCGGCACCGGGCCAAAGTAGCGGGAATCCCAGCTGCGCCGGGAATACGTGGACACAAGCCATACCTCACCAGGCTGCACGACGTACCGCCCGTCTGGGACACGTGGCAAATGGCGGCCATTCGAGTCTTGCCGTAATGGCTCCGTACACGGTACCCGAGCGCCATCCAATTCGAGTCCGGATGAACCGACGGTTACCGTGTCGCCGCCGATCGCGAACACGGGCTTCCCGACTGGGGCCGTCCCATCCGCGCAACTGCCCCGATGCAGGTAACCGCGCGCACGGCCCCATCCCGCGACGACCAATGGGAGGCATGCGGCGACGAGAGTCCCCCGGCGCACAGCCGCTCCAGTCCGGATACCTCGCGCCATATACCAGCCCGGCGGAATACTCGAACTCAGATTGAGGCGCAGCGGCGCATGGTGACTTGCCAACAGGCACACGAAGCCGACGACGGCCAACACGCCAACTGTGGACCACCGATGCACTGCAGGCGCAGCTACTCGTTCATTCAACGGTGCCGGATTCTGCATCTCTGCGCAGTCTGCCGGAGCACGATGAGTGAAGCGAACCGGCGGCCCTATAGATGGTTCGTTCTCAGCGTACCGGGACCCGGCGACCGCCCGTCCGCAGCCTGGGCGCAGGTGCGAATGGCGGGGCTGGCCTCCTCGACTGGGCATTGCTCTTACTCGCGTGATTCAAGTCAGTTCCCGATCGTAAGAGCCTCCAGCTACTCAAGAACAGGGCGACCGATGCCACCACCAATATTGCCCACGCCGTCGCAAAGAGGTGTTCATAGTCCGGGATCCCCCGGTACGCCGCATGCCATACAAAAACTCGCACTGGTGGATAGACAGGTCCATTTCGAATGGCAATGGCGGTCACCGCAAGAAGCGACAGCGGGACTGCCGCCGCCCGGCCTCGCCAGATTAGCAGGCACAAGACCGCCGCGACGGCGAACAAGACGGCGGCCGTCTCTAGCCATACTCTTGCCGGCAACGGCGCGCGAAACACGGGGTCGCCAAGGTGCCGATGATACCCGAGCCGCGACGCTACGAACTGTGTGGAGAGACCGGCAGCCCATGTGATGTCGAGTAGCACGATGATCAAGCCCGCCCAGCCCCTCGCGCTCCGCGCTGCTGAATCTCTCGAGGGATTGCTCATCGGGATACCTCAACGGCCAACTGAGAACGGCGCCGCGATGTAGGGCCCGTCGAAGACGATGTCACCTGCGAGAAACACATCGAACGGTTGGCCGGGCCGGATGGTGACGGTCGGTGGCGTGTCGAGCCCGCGTTTCGCGCTCTCGAGTGCTATGTCGCCCAGGTTCTGACCCAACGCCCCTGCGGCCACCTGCCGCGACGAGGGGGCTGCGTACAATGCCGATTGCTGCGGTTGGGAGAGTTGTACGCCAGCCGAAATGACCGACGTCAGAAGGGCCGCACCGTACACGCGAGCATAATGGTGATTCACTTTGTCATGCAGCCCTATCTCGCCGGTCTCGTCGGTCGCCGCGAGATGCGGGAGCGACCAACTTCTTCCATCGGGGAGGATGAGTCGCGTCCATGCGACAATCAGCCGGCCCGTGTTGACAGACCGGTTGTCATAGGCACCAATCAGATGTGAGCCCTTTGGCACGAGCAAGATCTGTTCAGTTCGAGAATCGAACACATCTCGGCTTGTTTGTCCCAGGATCTCGCCGGGCAAATCGGAGTTAATGCCTGTCAATAGCAGACCTGGGATCACCGTGCCTGCCCGTACCGTGTAGGCTGAGCCAGATGGGACAGATTCCGGCGCAGGTGATCTCGACGGCGAGGTGGATTGCGTACTGACTGCCATCGGCGCACTGCTGCCGGAAGGCACCAGTTCATTCAAGCCTCCAGTCCCGCTCACTGGCGGGGAGCTCGAGCCTGCTACGAAAGCTTCGCCGCTGGGCAATCCTCGTGTCCGCGTGTCGCCGGATGGAGGGCCAGGCGCGATGCCGTCCTCTGTGCTGGGCGGCAGTGCCGTTGCCGCCACACTGTGCGATTCGCGTTCGGGTACCATGACAGGGCTCGTGAGGGCCGCCTGATAGGCCTGACGCCGGGGGCTCGCCCCATTGGTGCCGCGGTCTCGTGCGCTCATCGCCGATCCGTCCTGCGAGTCGGGAGTCGAGTTGGGATCCTCGGGGCCAGAGACGCTGGCACTAAGACCAGCGCCGCTCTGTAGGGGCGGCGGCACCGGCAGTCCCATCGCCCCATCCTCGCCAGCCCGGTGGCGCGTTTCTCCTGGCAGCGTCGCCGATGCGCCAGTGGTCAAACTGGCAACGCTTCCATCAGCGCCCTGCGCCCCCCGGGGAGGCTGATCGAGAAAAACGGGTCGAGCCGGAACTGGTGGTGCCACTTCGCCAGCAGCCAGTCCCGATCCGCCGGCCACACCCGGCGGAACACGGGCTGGCCTCGTCACGACCACCACCGTGAGCACGGTTACTCCGGCCAACGCGGCAGCGACGGTGAGCGCGTTGCGGTTGAGTCGTTTTGCGAGGGGCAATGGTGGCCAGAGTGGGCTCGCGCCGACACGTGAACGCGCCTCACTTTCGGAGCCCGGTAAAACTCGATCCGGCACGACAGATCTTTCGTCGTTTGCCGGCATCTGATCATCTGAAAGTCGCGTTTGATCAGAATCCTTGGTTGAATCCTCGCTAGCGATCATCTAATTCGCCCTTGCGGTGTCGATGCCGCATCACCGGATACAGGAGCATCTGCTGAAATGCCAGCGTCATAACGCAGATTCTCCAGCCGTACAGTCCGTTCGTGGCCGCCTTCTGCGACTACAAGTACCGCAGAACGAAACACCCGATCTGTCACGTAACCATCGCCGATGAGATTATAGTTCAGCAGGACCCGGCTGCCGTCATCGGCGAGGGCGAATAGCACGGGTGCTTCCCCGTGCGAAGCACCGCGTGGCAGTTTGATATAACAATGCGCCCCATCGTCAAATACCGCGATTGGGACCCACGCAACGTGCCGTTCGGGGACGATTCGATACGCGAAATTCAGCGCACTGAGATTGGCCGTCGCTGGTGAGACGGTTGTCGGCGCGGCTTGCGGCGCAGCCCATGATTCCACTAGCGCATCCGGGTAGTAGAATCGGACATGCCGGGCGTAGACGCCGTGCGGATTGAGACCTGAGTGTGGACATGGCGGGCTGTCCAGTGTCAGGTCATAGATACGGCCCGCGGTGGTGGCAAGCACGAGGTTTGTGGTCAGACCGCAATCATGTGGCTTTACCACCACTAGAGGCGTCTGCCCATTCGTCCCCGCCACCGCAAGCTGGATCTCCCAGCGTTGCGTATCTCCCGCAATCTTGCTCAGAACACTTTCACCTGCTTCCAATTCGATCACACACGCGCGCAGCGGCGCGCACGTTACAGTTGGTTGCGCGTGACCATACGGGAAGGTCTCGAACGCACCTTGCTCGACTGTTCGTGCAACTCCCGTCCTGGCGTATTCGCGTGCCGCCGCAACGACGGGGTCAGTCAGAGTTCGGCTGCCCCCGACAGTGCCTCCCGCGTCGCGCACTGGTAAACTGCCCGCGGTGTCGCAGACCATCCGCGCAGCTTCGCCGATGGCATCTCGCACTGTGTCCGAGTGATCGCGACGGCGATCAACCGAGGAATCGCAGGAAGGGCTTTCCGCGCCCTTCTGGCCCTGTACAGGGAGTGTCGCTTGCGCGGCCGCATCTCTCGCAAGAACGCCAATAGCCACGGCGACGCAGATCATGGCGCACCGCTCCATCGACCGCATCCGGCGCCGATCGCTCCTAATGGCTGACGCGATCACCCGTCTCATCATTGCGCGACCCCTCCTTTGTCAGTCACCTGAGTCCAGTTAATCGATGTGATGAACACGCCCAAAGGGTTGTCCTGGACAGCATCAGCTGTAGTGGGTGCCCGCAAGCGCACGGTCACGTACCCTTCCCACGCCGTCACCCGTGTGAGCATTCCCGCGATCAGTGGATATTCGGTCTCCGTCCACCGAATCTTCCACGTTGGTGAAGCCGGCACCGGAAGGGTGCTGGCAATTTCGACTTGCCGGGTGATGGTCTGGCCAAGGATGCGCGGGTCGTGCGAGGGGTCGGCGAAATACGTATTGAGCATTACAGCGGCGGACGACTCTTGGTCCACGAACATGTAGGCGCGGCGCATCATGTCCGCTTGTACTCTCGGCGGCGAGGCGGGTAGCACCGTCCGCACTGCTCGTACGAAAGCCGCGAGTTGCGAGGCGACCAACCGTGGCTCCGGTGCTCGCATGATGTCTGCCTCTCTTGCAGTCATGACTTGGCCGAGCTTGTCCACTTCAACCAGGTATGGCACGACGCGAGCCGAGCTTGCAATCCGGATATACGAGATGACACATACCGTGAGTAGCCCAAGCGACCAGAAGGCCACGAGTTGCCAATTCCGTTTTCCTCTCGCCAGGTCGCCGAATGCATTGGCGAACTCGTGCCGGGCGGAGAGGAAGCGCGGGTCTGACACGATGGAGTCGCCGAGACTGCGCATGTCAGCTGAGCGTCCTTAGCGCATGTGCCAGCCCGAAGCTGTGCTGGCCTGTCAGCCTGCGCGCCACATCGTGTGGCACACGGCTGACTACGTAGGCGAAGGCCAACGCACCACCTGTTACCTGCAACAGTGGGCTGGGTTCGGCGAGGACCTGGCTACTGCTTATTACGCGGACGAACCCCTGGGTCACGTCCATACCGACGCCGACAAACAGATAGAGCAGGAAGATTCTGGCCCCGAGGCAAAAGGCGTATCCGACCATCTGCTCGGCGAAAGCCGCAGTCCAGCGCGATGCGGCAAAGCCAAGGAAGAGCACTCCGCCGCCAAGCACGACGACATAGCTCTCGATCATCACAACGAGGACCTGTATTGCCACAATGATATAGGCGGCTGCTACCGCCACGGCGCAGAACAAGGCGAAAAGGCCGATCAACATGTCACGGGCCAACACCGTTAGTGAGATCGCCTGCAGGATGGAGTAGGCGAGTGAGCCGCCGACGGCTATGATTGCGTCCGGACTCATGGTGCCCCGCCCAATGACCTCCTCGCCGGCCGTGGCGAATCCATTGATGATTGCGGGAAACCAGAGACTGAACGACGTGATCAGTGTCAACAGGAACGAGATGAGCAGGAACTTGAGCAGGAACTTGGCGGCAAGATCATCGAGACTACCCCGCTTGAGTGTCCAGACGAGGCCTGATACACAGAACTCAAGAGCGGCAAGCAGCATGAACGTGCGCTGGGCCAGCGGGATCAGCCGTGCCCGCCATCCACCCGCTGCCGCCTGATAGGCGCTACGAATCCCATCGAGGTATTGGCCGCCCACCGGCGCGCTCTGCGCCTCAGCCAGGTTGACCACAACGACCGAGATCACAACCGTGCACGCGAGCGCCGCCAGCGCACGCATCCTCCACGTCACGGCGAAACCTTTAGGCTCAGATCAGGCGGCGCCGTCTGTGGAGCGGCAAGTTGAGTCAACGCCGCCCGGGCAGCTTCGTCGCGTTGCACTTCCTCGTTAATTCGCCCAGCGAAGTAGACGGCCTGGATATTTGTCTGCGCCATCACTGCTTGCCGCAACAACATGAGCTCTTCTGCAGAGTAGACAGCCGCCGAGTTTTGAAGCTCCAGTGCTTGTTCATGACCGTTCACCACCCCGTTGAGCTGTTTCATACGCTGAATCGCCGTCCTACCTGCCGAGACGGTGGCCTGCTGTTGCGCTGTTGCGTCGATCGCAGCTCCAAAGACGTTCACTGCTGCCTGGCTTTTGGCGCGTTGCTCGGCTGGCCAGTCGGTAACGGGTTGCGTGACTGGGAAATAGTTGTGAAAGGTCTTACCCACCGCGGAAGCGGCGTATCCCAAGGAATGCGGAGCGCCCATCATCCCTCCAATGTTGTCGAGGGATTGGCCCACGTTGCGCCATGGGGCTGATGGCAGCTTGGCCAGAGCGCGCAACTGGTATTTGACTTGGTCAAGCTGATTCTTGATCTGTGTCAATTGATTGATGTAGTGCAGCACATTCTCGGCGTAATTCGCGGGATCGTAGACCGCGATTTGGGCCGACGCTTGCCGCGTAATTGCACCTGATGCCAGCCCAACCACTGAGATTCCAATGCACGCACGGAGCACCCAGCAGGGCCGCGCGCGCTGGATCGGGGCCACGGTCTGCCTTTCCGCAATGTCCGACCGGCCGAGCACAACTGCCGTCAAAGGATCGCGTGCAGCTCGCTGACATGCCATGTTCAGCTACTCCCTAGTGAAGGTGGTAACTAGAGCCGGCCTTGGACCGGCCTATTCAGGCCCGACGCTGGAACCGGCCAACGCCACCCGCAGGGACGCTCCCATATCCACGAGGCCCTGCTGCGCGACCCATTCGCTCTGCCACGATGCGGGGTCTCGATCGATCATCCACTCGGCCTTGCGCTTGCATTCGTCGACGGTGAGGCCATGGGGTACCGTCAAGAATGACAGCGCGAATGGCCCCAGCCCCAACTCGAACAACCGGCTACCGCGCGGGGTCTTGACGTAGTAGTGCCGTTTCGGCGTCGCGGTTGCGATCGTATCGATCTCGCGGTCGTTGAGCCCCAGATCCCGATACAAGGGAGCCGTACTTGGCGCAGCCGCGTCGGCATTCGGCAAATAAAACTTGGTCGGGCACGAGTCGATGACCGCGTGCCGAGACGCGAACTGGGCGAGCTGTGCAGGGCTTTGTGTCGCGAGCACGACCGCGCCGTTCTGCTTACGCAAAGTCAGAAGCCACTGCGTTACACGTGGACCGAACCGTGGATGCAGCAGTGCCATCCACGCCTCATCGATTTCGATCAGCGTCGGCCTGCCATCCAGCCGCTGCTCGATCCGGCGGAACAGGTACAGAAGCACAGGAATGGCGATGCGATCGTCGAGCGACAGTAGATGCCGCAGTTCAAACACAGTGAACTGGCTCTCGCCAAGATCGTCCTGCGCCGCATCGAGTAGTTGCCCATATAGGCCGGCGAGAGTATAGGGGCGTAACGCAGCCAGCAGGTCTGCATGCTGTAGCTGCGTTAACAATTCTGTCAGCGTCCGATGTGGCGGTGCATTCTCTGCGATGAGGGCCAGAGCACGGTCGATACGTGTCCGGTGTGCGGGCGTGACAGTAACGCCTTGAAGGACTGCCAGCGTTTCAATCCACTCTGCAGCCCACGCACGCTCGCTCGGATCGTTTACCCGGGCGAGCGGCTGAAACCGCAGAGCGTCCGGCCGGCCGGCAGCGAGATCGTAGTGCGATCCGCCAACTGCACGTGCTAGCAGCCACATCGAATAGCCGACGTCAAATACGAATACCTGTGCCCGCCGGTATCGGCGGAATTGTGCAGCCAGGATTCCCAGAAGCGTGCTCTTACCAGATCCGGTCTTGCCCAGTACAAGCGCATGACCGACATCCGAGTCATGCAGGTTGACTCGAAACGGAGTGGCGCCACCGGTCGCCGCCCACAGCAGTGGAGGACTTGCTGGCGGGAACAGAGGAGATGGATTCGTAGCCAATCCCGGCCACACGCTGGTCACAGGCAGCAAGTCGGCGACGTTTCGAGTACTCACCACCGGTCGACGCAGGTTCGGGTAGCCATGGCCGGGAAGGGTCCCGAGGAACGCCTCGAGTGCGTTGACGCTTTCGACACGGCCTGTGTAGCCCGAATCGTGAAGCGTCTTGACTATTTCCGCGGCCACGGCGTCGGCCCGCCCCGCATCGTGGTCCGTCACAACGGCTACCTGGTTGTAGAAACAGAACCGCACGCTTCCTGACGCGTTTTCTGCGGCGGCTTCGCCGGCGTCCTGGGCCATTCGCCGTGCGTCGTGATCGAGAAACAGGTCAGCGTCGGCGTTTGCGTTTGCATTGTGTCGCTGGCTCGAACCGCTACCTCCCGCGATGTCCTGAAGCCACGCCGCCGCCCCTTTGCGCTTCTTGTACCATGTCATCTGATGCCGGCGGATCAGGCGGCCGGCGGCCTGCTGGCCAAGCGGCAGAATCCGGTTACTCCATCGAAAAGCGTATGGCAGCGAATTCAGAAGATCGAGCGCCCCTGCATGGGACGCATGGGGATATCCGTGTACCGCGACCATTCGCATGTGTCTGGCACCAATCCGCGGCTCAAACCCGCCTACCAACTCTTGATCGGCAAGCACCACGTTCAGATACGACCCGTGCTCAGGCGCGCGCACGGGGTGCGAGTCACCGGTGAGACAGCTGTGCAGATGCCTAACCAAGCCGTCGGAGTCCAGCCGGGTAAGCTTGATGCGCGAAGACAGCCGATGCTCCAGGCCTTGGAGCGCGACGGAGTACCCTGCCAGCAATTTTTCCCAGTCAGCCTGCGCTTCCGATTGCGTTACTCCACGCTGCACGAACCACGTGCTAAGTCGCGAGAACAGTTCGGGTGGCGGAAGATGGGTAGCCACCAGCGTGTAAGTCGATTCGAACTGCCGGCTTGCCCGTTTCTGATACGCCGCCCGCCGTTCTTCATCGATGAATTGCGTTATGGGATCCGGAAACGTGGAGGCCGCATAGGGGGCGGCTGGCCGCCGTATCGCATCGACGTGCAGCATCCAATCGTCGGCGAATGGCACCAGAGCGTCGTTGACGTGCCGTGACAACAGATTGAGTTCTATAGACGTTGCTGCACTGACGTCGGGCCCGGCGTATCGAAAGCCGGCCAGCAGGCTGCCATCCTTTTGCAAGATCACGCCATCCGCAACCAGGAAACCCCAACCCAACAGGTCGGCCAACCCTGCGGGCTGTTGTCTGTGCTCGCGAAGGCGTGCGCCGACTCGTGCCATTGCCGTGCCTGCTGCAATACCGAGCGCCGCTGACGTCAGTTCCATGAACGGGCCCTCTATCGCAGCGACTGGATTGACGGCCGCACCACAACAATCGGTGCGTTGAGCGCCGAGTGCGCAGGATAGTAGTCGCGACCAGTCAGGCTGCGGATATAGAGCTGAGAGATCTGCGGATCTTGAGCCGCGAGCCGCACCATGACGGCGTGGACAACCGTCACGTAGAAGACGGCCAGCGCAATTATCGCAATGTGAAACCCGACGCCAAACAGCAGGCCCCCCGCCGTGAGACCCTCGAGGATGACCACGGTCGGCTCAGCCCCGGCAAAGAGTACTGGGCGAAAGAGCGATGTATGAATCGCGTGCTGTTCCAACATTCAGACCACTGCCCCAACAAACGCGAGCGATGTCACGATATTCGCCGCCCCGATCGCAATCGCCGCCCCAATCACGATCTGGCCGAATCGCTTGGCCCCTTCCTCGTGACGACTAAAAGCCCAGATCCCGCCCCCTATTACAAATCCCAACCCGGCAACAATGCGCGCGGTTGGTCCCGAAAGATTATCCAGCAAAGTCTGCAGGGGGCCGGTCCACGGCATCGACGCACCTCCGCCAGTTCCGGCGGCGAGAGCCACCGTCGGGGTACAGAGAATCGCTACTACCGCGACTGTCATCGCCACAGCGCACACCCGACGCGGCCTCGTCACGTGATTCTGGCGTCCGCAGCCAAGCCCGTTGTATCCGTGACTCCGTACGTTCATTGCCAGTCTCCATCAGGAGTGAGATGCTGAAGTCCGATACGACCATCCTCATTCAGACCCGCAACGCGAGCGAGCTCTGAGAGCCGCCGGCCGCGATGGCCGCCTTCGATAACCGCCACGATGTGTATGGCCTCAGCTATTAGCGGCGCCTGCGACGGCACATTGTTGCGCTGTGCGAGCCGATCGAGCCTCAGGAGGGCGCCAGCAGCGGTAGTCGCGTGGCATGTCCCGCACCCGCCAGGGTGCCCGGTCGCCCAGACATCCAGCAGTTCGAGCGCCTCCGCGCCGCGAACCTCGCCTACCACGATACGGTTAGGACTTGTCCGCAAGGTCGATCTCACCAACTCCGCCAGACTCAATCCTGGTCCGGTCCGTAGCGCCAAGTGATCGAGCGCCGCGCATCGCAATTCGACGGTATCCTCCAGAACGACAATTCGCTCTTGGGGGAAGCGATCCGTGATCTCGAGTAGTATCGCGTTTGCGAAAGTGGTCTTGCCGCTGTTCGTCCCGCCCGCAATGAGGACGTTCTGATGCGCCACGACTGCCGCCCTCAGCGCCCGGCATTGCACTATCGAGAGAATGCCGGCCTGCACGTAGTCGTCGAGGGAATACACAACCGTCGGCGGCTTGCGAATGGTGCACGCGGGCGCCGCTGTAACGGGGGGCACGAAACCCTGAAGGCGGCTGCCTCGAAAATGAAGTGATGGAAGCTCGGCTTCGATCCTTGGCGTTGCTGTGCCCAACGTGACGTTGAGGCTTGCTGCGACCGAATTGAGAAACATCTCAACCCTGGTTGCATCCAGCACATGACCGGACTCGACCCGACCGCGCGACCGCGTGTCGTAGCGCACACAGCCGTCTTGTGGGTTGATGTAGATCTCCGTGATGTCGTCATCGGCAAACGCTGCCATGACGACCCCACCGAGAAACCTCGCCATCATCTCGGCGTAAGGTCGCTCTGGAAGGCTGGCTTTAGCCGCCTGGGGCACCAGCGGCTCTCCACAAATGATACCGGCGGCTGCCACGTCACCCGTCCCCGCCTGCTGGCCAGCGTCCGGCAGCATTTGACGGTCGCCGGGTATGCGACGGCGGTGCGCCGGCCGGAACTGGGTGCAGGTGGGCGAATCAAGCGAAGGTGATGTGTACAGAGGTGTCTCACACGCGGCGGGGACACCCAGTACGCTGGAATCGTCCGAACTATTACAACTCTCGTCGCGGCGCTCCCGGGTGAACCCCGGCACTTCTCTGTATCAGTTCACGCAGCACCGCTTTGATATCGGCAGTCGCGCGCAGTTTCCCGCACACCTTGATCGATCGGACAGTCGATCGTCAAGCTCTGGCGTCACATCACTGGTTTATATGCAAAGGCAGCATCCGTCCGGGCCGGCCGCGACCGGCGCCTACCAGGGACGATGGGGACGACATCACAGGGGCCGCAGCGCGGCGCCCGTGAGCGGCGCTGAATGCGATAGCCGCTGACGCGGCTGGGCGGCCAGACTACTTCTTTACCGCCACTTCGCGGAAGAGGTGAAAGGACACTGCCTCTTCCCATTCGGGCGGTTGGCGCAGGATACCGGTGATAACCTTGGTCGCGTCGTCATCCGTCGCGGCCGCAAAGAATCCCACCTGTACAGTCGCGCCTTCCGGATCCAATAGATGTGCCGCGTACATCGTCTGGCCAGCAGGTGCCGGATAACTCGGCTGGTCCTGACATGGAGTCACTGCCATGTGCACGCCTCGTTTGTTGGTTGAGGGATAGCGGCCCAGTCCGGCCAAAATCGCTTCGACACGACAACTCCCAGCACTCGAGCGCCGGCTATGAGTCGCTAGCCGGCGCCTGACTGAGGCGCTACTTCGTGATCGGCGCGCAGCCCTGCGTGCGATGGGTGTCCGCGACGTAGAACACCTTCCACCCATCGGGACCCTTGCGCAGGAGGAACTCATCGATCCCACAGTGGTTGATCTGAGTCTCGCCACCACGCGTATAGGTGAAGTACGCCCAGAGCGATGCCATCGAGCCGTCGCTCTGCACCTTCGGGTCCTTGATCACCTCGGTGCCGCCAGGGCCCGTGCCCTTGCCTATCCGCTGGATGAACTGATCGATCGGCATCGGTGCGCTCACTCCGTCCGGACCACCCGCGGTCTGCAACACTGTCGATGGCACAGAGGTCGATCGCAGCAGCGCCGTGTCCCGCGTCCGCATGCCATCGAAGAAGTGATTGACCACGGTGATGACTGCCTGCTCGTCGGATTGCGCCTGTGCCGGAGGGGCCGAGAAGGTGCCGAGCATCATGAGCGCAATGGCGCCGAGTGCGGAGGTGACAGCCCCGCGGCCAGGCGCGAATGGAAGCCGGGGAGATGGCGAGCGCGTTGACATGGGCGTGTGTGGTGACCTCAGCCAGGGTGGGCGTGCAGCACAGCACGATGGCGGTGCACGGACCCCGAAAAACTACGACCTGCCGCTCCCCCTCGCAGGAGGGCGTCAGGTCTCGTCTGGCTCCTCGGCCTCACTTCCCATTTTCAGAGCCACCGGATGGAACTCGCCGGACCGGACGCGGGCGTCCAGCTCCCGGATGTGCGAGTACGGTGCGACCAGACGTGCTACTGGACCGTGATCACTCCGGTCATGGCGAAACCATGAATCGAGCAGTGGTAGGAGTAGGTGCCGGACGCCGTGAACTTGCGGGCGTACGTGCCCGAACTCTGGAACGACGACATGATCGTCGTGTCCGCGTCGAATGTCACCGTGTGGATGACATCGCCCGGGAGCCACACCCACGTGACCAGTGTGTTCACGGGGACCGTCATCGAGTGGGGCGAGAAGAAATCATTGCCGACGTTGACCGTGTCGGCGCCCGGCATCGTGCCGCCGCCACCGCCGGTGGATGTGCCGCCGCCGCTCGGCGTACCTGGCGCCACGCCGATGACCCCCGCGGGAGTGGACGAAGATCCGCCGCATGCCGCCGTCACAATTACCGCCACGAATGCCGCGATTACCGAGAAATTCCGCATCCGCACCCTCCGCTGCACCAAGACGAATCCACCAAGACGAATGCACCAGGACGCAAGCAATATTCCGCCCGCTTCCCTGCCCACGTACATTTTTGGGGCGAACGCCAATTTCCCCGGGGCGGACGCTGCCGGAAATCGCTTAACTTCACGCTGGCGGAGGCCAGCCGGATTGCCGCGGAGCAGGCTGGCTCGTCGTTCCAGCAATCGGAATAATTGTCCGACTCGTCCAGCTTCCCGGATCGGCTGTTCGCTTCCCTCACCTCTCCCCCACTGCGCCCAGACACGAAGCAGGGTTTCCACTTCGGCGCCAATTTCCTGTTCGCGCCAGCCCCGGCGTACGAGCCCGCGGGCCTGCTGCAGCTCCAGCAGGCGCTGGCCGAGACGAGCGGGGCGCTGGTGTTCGATCAGACCCAGCGCACGCCGACGGGTATCGCGCTGATCCGGCAGGGGCCGCCGCTGCACGTGACGGTCGGCCTCGTGGGACCCGGCATCGGCCAACTGCTCATCGCAGCCCCGCAGCCCAACCGGCCGCTGGTGAGTTTCATCGAAGATGCGGAGATGGTGGTGCACGCATATCGCCGCGTGTGGCCCGGTCCCATGCAGATCGTGCGGCGGGATTGCACCCTGCGGTACCTGTACGCCGTACGCGAGGGTCATGCGATGCAGTTCCTGTGGGAGCGGCGCCTCCATCAGACCGAGAGTGCGCTCAGTGCGCTCGGCCGTCCGGTCCTGGGCGGCGGCCTCCGGCTCGTCATGCCCGCCAGGCCCGGCGTCGCCGACGACGCGTCAGTGGAAGTGAAGATCGAATCGTTTCTCCCTGACTCCCGCCAGCTCTTCCTCGAGACACAATTCGTATGGGAGTCGCTCGCGCCGCCCGGCGCAGAGCCCGACCCGCGGCCACTGATCGAGGCGGTGGATGCGTTCAACGACGGGCCGCTGACCGCGTTCGTGGCGGGCGACGGATCGTGATCATGACACGCGCGGCGAAGGTCGCACACCGGTAATGAGCCGGGATCCGGGACGCGGCCGGTTCCGGCGGCTGGCCCGGATGGTCCCGGCGCCGGTGCGGTCGACCGTCAAGGAGGTCGGCAACCGGCTGCAGGCCGCCCGCGCGCAGCAGCGATTCGACGGGGCGACACTCGCGAGCGGCCCGCTCGACATCCGGGCGCTCGACATCCTGCAGCGGCGGTACCGCCTCGCAGACGTGAATTACGAGTACTCGCCGGACGACCGGCTGGCGCGGGGGCAGGAGCGGCGGGCCGCGATCGCAGTGTATGCGCCGCAGGCGGGGGACTCGCTCGAGATCGGGTCCGCGGACGCGATGACATCGGCGGAGCTGGCCCGCGCGGGGTGGAAAGCGACGGGGATCGACATCGACATCAGCCGGACCGACGCGCGTGCCGAGGAGGCTGGGGTCACCGTGCGCGAGATGGATGCGACGCGGCTGCTTTTCCCCGACGCGTGTTTCGATCTGGTGTTTTCCTTCAACGTGTTCGAGCACCTGAGCGATCCGGCGGCGACATTCTCCGAGATCGTGCGCGTGCTCCGTCCGGGCGGCCTCGCGTACATCTCGTTCACCGGGCTGCGCTGGTCACCGCACGGCGCGCACATGTACAAGGTGATCAACGTCCCGTACATCACCGTGCTGTTCGAGGAGAAGGACGTACTGTCCTACCTGCGTGAGAAAGGGCTGCCCGACCGGTTTCCGTGGGTGAACGAGTATTCGATCGAGCGGTTCCGGAAGGTGTTTCACGGGCACGCGAGCAGGATAGACACGTTGCACTACGAAGAGACGTGGAACCGGTGGCATACGGATCTGATCGCCGAGTATCCGGGGGTGTTCAAGGCGCGCGCACCGTCGTTCGAGTCGCTGCTCGTCGATTCGGTGCACGCGCGCTTCAGGCGGCGTGAGGAGCGGTAACGGCGTAAGGTCACGAACGAGGCGCCGCGGGGCGTCTCATGGAAATGGGCGCGGGCGAGGCTCGGGCCAGGGCCAGGGTCCAAATGACTCGGCGCCAGCGAGGCCACGGACCGCTGCTTCGCGAACCGACGCATCACTCGAGCTGAGCAGATCCGTCAGGGCGCGGTCCGACCGTCCGCCGGCCTTGATGAGCGCCCGAACCAGAGCGCGCCTCACCTCACTGACCGTTTCGGTACTCAGCGCTTCCTTGATCGCCGGGAGTGTGGTGGAATCGCGGAACCGGCCGAGCGCCCATGCCGCCTTGAGGCGTGCATCGTCGTCCGGGTCTTTGAGCACGTGCAGCAATCCGGTGGGTGCCCGGCCGCCCTCACGGTCATCCTCATCGCGTTCGGAGAGTTGGCCGATGGCCCACGCGGCGGTACCACGGACGCGAGAGCTATGATCGTTGGTGGCGGCTGAGTTCAGGGCATCGAGCGCCGAACGATCCTCGGTCCGGGCAAGCGCCCACGCCGCCATCTCGCGCACTTTGTCGTCGTCGTCCTTCTGGAGCGCCGTGACCAGCGCAGGGGCGCCGCTCGCGCCCTCGATCTTGCCGATCGCCCAGGCGGACATTTCGCGGACGCGCGGGTCGCTGTCGTGGCCGAGTGTCGTGGCGAGGGCGTTGGCTGCTTCGCGCGCCTCGAGCTTGCCGAGCGCCCATGCGGCGTCCCGGCGCACCGCGGGCGACTGATCCTGTTGCAGGACGCGCATGAGGGCGGCGACGGCGCTGGTCGAGTCCATCCGCCCGACGGCGCCGACCGCGGCGCGGCGGACCGTCGAGTCGTCATCGCGGAAGAGCTGGATGAGCGGCGACAGCGCGCGGCCGTTGTCGAGGCGTCCGAGCGCCCACGCCGAGTTGGCGCGGACAGCGGCGGTCGCATCGTGCAGCGTCTTGATGAGCGCGTCGGCGGCAATGCGCGACTCGGAGAGACCGAGTCCGAACGCCGCGATCGCGCGGAGCGAGGCGTCGGGGGAGGTGAGCCGGGTCTCGAGGGCATTGGCTACGCGGTCGCCGGTTTCCTCGCCCAGGACGCGGACCGAGAGTTCGCGGACGCATGCGTCATCCGATGCGAGTCCCGCAAGGAGGCGATCCTCGTCGGCCGCGGACAACTGGTACCGTCCGTGGTCCCGCTCCCAGTCGCGCTCGAACTCGGCGCCGGCTCGCGAGAGCGGCGTCGACGGTGCGTCCGTCCAATAGCCCCAGCCCGAGTTGCCAACCGAGTGGGCCGCGAGAGCGCAGATGATTGCCGGCGCGCCGTGGGCTGCGTCGAGTAGAGCGCCGACATCGAGCGCGGGCGATGGCTGCTCGCCGCTCGCCGGATCGCGATCGGCTGGATTGCGTGTGTCGCGGTGTCCACTGGGCGTCCGGATCACGATCGCCAGAAGGGACACTGCGAGGAGGCGTCCGATCATGCGGTACATGGTGACTCCGCTGGCGGCCACGCGGGCCGCCCGGTGCGAGGTTGAAAAATCAGCACTGCAGGGTGCGGGCTTGGGCCCGGCGCCCTGTTGGGTGCCGGGCCGGAGTCAGTCAGGAATCAGGGGAATGGGCGAGGTTCGGGGCGTGGCTCGGGCCAGGGTCCGCTGGCTTGCCCTCCGGCCAGAACGCGGACGGCCATTGCCTTGATGCGGGGATTGCTCGAATCGAGGAGGTTGCGGATCACATCGACGGAGCGGTCTCCCATCACCGCGATCGCGCGAAGGTACGTGATCTGGCTTTCCTCGTCGGTCGCCGCGCGCAGGGCAGACTCGAGTGCCGGGAGAGCGGCCGGGTCCTCGATCTCGTGCAGCGCCCACGCGGCCGTCCGGCGGCACTCGTCGTCAGGGTCGTGAAGCATTGCGATGAGTGAGGCGGGAGCTTGCTTCGGCTGGACATTGCCGAGCGCCCATGCCGCGTGCTCGCGCACCCGGGCACTCGAATCCGACAGGGCGGCAGTGAGCGCATCGGCGGAGGCGCTGGAACCTTCGTTGCCGAGTGCCCACGCGGCAGTGGCTCGCACCTTTTCACTCGCGTCGTGCTGGACGGCGGCGCCGAGTGCGGCAGAGACGGCGGCGTCGTGCTCGTAGTTCGAGAGCGACCATGCGGCCATCTCGCGCACGTGGTCATCGGCGTCGTGCGCCACCGCATTGACCAATGCATCGGTCGCGACGGATGAAGACGAAAAGTCGCTCAGGCCCCATGCGGCGATCCGGCGCAGGTGGGCACTACTGTCGGTGCGGAGCACCTTGGCGAGCAGCGTGGCCCGATCGTCCGGTGCCTGTTGTCGTCCGGCAGAGGAAGCCCTGTCGACCGCGCCTTCTGCCAGTTGTGCTGGGGCACTCGGGGTGACCGTAGTATCCGCCCGGGGATCGTCAGGTTCCGACGGTGCGACGATCGCGGCGGCACGCGGCGCTGGGCTGAGCGCGGTCTCTCGGCGGGCCGGCCGGACAGGGCGTGGAGTCGCGACAGCCGCCAGATCGCGGGCGCGAGTCTCCTCGGCCGGCCGCTCATCTGCCGGCTGCTGGCGCGCGGATGTCGTGGGCACAGCAGTAGTGACCGGCGCCGGCGGGGCGAGCACGCGTGGCATGGGTGCGGCCGCCGCGACGAGGCTGGCGCTCAAGGCGAGTACCGTAATGAGAGCCGCGGACTGGCGGCGGCTCGGCGTCGAGTGCCGGAGGTCGGGGTCGAGGATCGCGAGGAGGCGGCCTTCGAATTCCTTGCGGCGTGCCATGGCGAGGGCCACGGTGGGCGTCGCGGTGGTGCGGACGGCGCTCACGATATCGAGAAGGTGTTCCGCGTAGTCAGTCGCGCGGGTGCCGCAGGCGAGCGCGAGGTCATCGCATGCCCGCTCGCTTTCGGAGCGGAGGTGTTTGGCGGCCATCCAGACGAGCGGGTGGAACCAGTACACCGCGCAGACGAGCCGGCCGAGCAGGTGACCGGGGAGGTCGCCGCGGCGCACGTGGGCGAGCTCGTGGAGCAGTACCGATTGGCGGCGGTCGAGAGACCAGGCGTCGCATTCGGCGGGCAGCACGATCGCTGGCGTGATCACACCACAGGCGAACGGCATCTTGATGTCGTGACTCACGAGCAAGCGGGGCGGCGAGCCGAGTCCGAGGCGGTCGGAGACCTCGAGGAGGGGCGTGCGCCAGGCGGGGTCATCGAGTGGTGACGCGCGCCGGACGATGCGTCGTACGGCGAGAGCGGACCACGCGAGTGTGCAGGCGATGACGAGCGCGATCGCGCCCCAGATGAGGAGACCGAGCCACATCGTCCACGCGGGCGAGGCGGACTCGATCGCCGCGCGTATCCGGTTGGTGGCGGGTGCGGATGCAGAGGCACCCGCAGGCGTCGTTGCTGCCGGTCTCGTCGTAGCCGGGTGGATCACCAGAGTGACGGCCCGTTCGGTCCGCTGTGCCGCGGGCAGCAATTGCGACGGAGTGACATCTGCGCGTGTGGCGTGCGCCGGGAGGATGCGGATCGCGAGCGGGGCCCACGCGGTGAGAGCTGGGACGAAGAGGAGCGTGCCGAGGGTGACGAGCCACACGAGGTGGCGTGCACCGGCGGAGGCGCGGTGCATCTGGCGGGTGATGGCGAGAGCGGCGACGAGGATGATCGTCGTCTTGGCGATCAGCACGGCGAGGCCGCCGCTCCACGATGGGAGCGTGACGGCATCCGTGAGGAGGTTGGTGAGCATGGTCCTTACCTTCCGCGCTGCCGTGCGCGGTTGATGGTCTTGCGGAGCCGATCGACGTCCTGGTCGTTGATGTCGGCGTCGGACATGCGGAGGAGCGCGGTGACCGCCTGTTCGGGGGAGCCCGCGAAGTACGTGCGAACGACGTGGGCGAGCGCATCGTCGCGGGCGGTCTCGGCTGCGACCGCGGGGAAATACACATACCGGGGTCCGTCTTCGTGGTAGCGAACGAATCCCCGTTCATCGAGGATGCGGAGCACGGAGCGGACGGCGGAGTAGGTGGGCGGATCCGGGAGGTCGCCCATGATTTCGGTGACCGTGGCCTGGCCGCGGCGGTGGAGGATGTCCATCACCTGTCGTTCGCGGCGGGAGAGCGCGGTGGACGCGGGTTTGTGGCTGGAGGGCGGAGTCGGCATTGGGGGGACCAGGATGGGGCTAGTCGGTGCTGATAAATCAGCAGTGTTGATATTTCAACACTGCCCCGGTTTTGTCAAGGGCGACCTTGCGTCGGGTACCGTTGACATCCAATCCGAGTGCCGGCATCTTCGGGTAAGATGTCTACCCGAGACGACCGGCTCGAGCTTTTGCAGGGGACCCTCGACCTGCTCGTTTTGCGCACGTTGATTTTCGGCGCCCAGCATGGTCAGGGGATCGCGCGCGCGATCCAGCAAGGATCAGGTGACGAGATGCTCGTCGAGCACGGCGCGCTGTACCCGGCGCTCCAGCGGCTCGAGACGCGCGGGTGGATCGCGGCAAAGTGGGGCGTGTCCACGAACAACCGGAAGGCCCGGTTTTACACGCTGACCGCTTCCGGCCGGAGGCAACTGGTCGCCGAAACGAGGAAGTGGCAGCGGTTGACAGCGGCAATCGGACGCGTGTTGGTCTCCGAGGGGAGTTAGCACATGTGGCGGCGGCGTAGTGCCGGCGACTTCAACGCCGAGGTCGAGTCGCACCTTCAGTTAGAGGCGGATCGCCTGCGGCAACAAGGGTTGAGCGACGAGGAGGCGCGTGCCGCTGCGCGGCGCGCGTTCGGCAATGTGACCAAAGTTCAAGAGCGATTCCGCGAGTCCCAAAGCATGGTCTGGTGGGAGCACCTCTGGCAGGACGTCCACGATGCGACGCGGTTGCTCAGACGTTCGGCGGGGTTCAGCGTCGTGACCGTCTTGACGATCGCGCTCGGTGTCGGCGCGACCACCGCCATCTACAGCGTCGTTGATGCGACGTTGCTGCATCCGCCGCCCTATACGCACCCGGAACAATTGGTGCGGCTGGAGGCCGACCTGACCGGTGTGGGGTCATCCGATGTCGGCATGTCGACGCCCGAGTGGCAGGACCTCGCGCGCACGGGGATCTTCGCCTCTTTGGCACCGTCCGGCTATGTGGACGGGAATCTCACCGGTTCCGATCAACCGCAGCGCGCGGGGTTTTTCGTCGTCGGGCCGAGCTATTTCGCAGTCCTCGGTGTGAAACCGCAGATGGGGCGCACGTTCGACCCCAGCGATCCGTCTCGGGGATTCAACCTAGAGATCGTGATCAGCGACGGGTTTTGGAAGCGCGCGTTCGCATCGGATCCCGGCATCCTGGGTCGCACCCTGCGCATCGACAACGACGCCTATCACGTGATCGGCGTGATGCCGCCCGGATTTCGTGACCCTGGACGGTCGATCAAGGAACGGAACATCGATGGATGGGCGGCTGCGGGGTATGCCGCTGCGCCGTTCCCCGACCCGCCACTCCGAAACGTGAGAGTTCTGTCCACTATTATTGGCCGGCTGACGCCGGGGTTGGCCCTGCGCACTGCGCAGAGGCACCTCGATGCGTTCGTGGCGGCTGAGCAGCGGCAATTCCCGGATGACTATCCCGCGAAAAGTGGTTGGCGTGTGCGAGCCGTTCCGCTCCAGGAGAGCGTCGTTGGCGATGTGCGGCAATCGCTGTTGCTCTTGCTCGGGGCCGTCGCCGTGGTGCTGGTCATCGGGTGCGTGAACATTGCCAACCTCCTGCTCGCGCGCGCCAGCGCACGCCGCGGCGAGATGGCGATTCGCCAAGCGCTCGGCGCGACCGGCAGGCGGCTCTCCCGGCAGTCGCTTGTGGAGAGTCTGTTGCTCTCACTTGTCGGGGGGCTCCTCGGAGTCGTGATTCTGCTGGGGAGTCACCGGTATCTGGCGCATCTCGTCCCCGAGAGTTTGCCAAGCCTGAACGAGATAACGATCAACTGGGGTGTGCTGTGTTTCGCGCTGGCGGCGTCCATCGTGGCCGCCATCATCTTCGGCCTGGCGCCGGCCCTGAACGTCGGCCGGCTGGAGACCCGGGGTGCGAAGGTTTCCAGGCAGCAGGCACGGACTCGCCGCGTGCTGGTGATCGCCGAGTTCGCGCTGTCGCTTGTCCTGATGACCGGCGGCTGCTTGCTGCTTCGCAGCTTTTGGGACTTGCTGAACGTTCAACTGGGCTACCAGCCGCGGCAGATCATGGCCGTGCAGACGTGGTTGCCGGCGCCGAACGATCCTTCAACGGATATGTACGCGAGCCCCGCTCAGGAGGCTCCGTTCCTCCGCGAGGTGCTGCGGCGCAGCGCGACGTTGCCGCGGGTGCAGGAGGTGGCCATCGGCGACGCGTCGTCGATTCCACTCGGGCATGATCGTAGTGATTTGAATCTCGCTCCGATCTCATTCGAAGGGCGCAGGGCAGGTGCGGAAACCGAGCCGGTGGTCAACCGTTCGCCGGTGACGCCGAACTATTTTCACCTGTTGAGTCTGCCGCTCAAGCGCGGCCGCGTCTTCAGCGAGCAGGACGATGAAAACGCCCCCCCCGTTGCGGTGGTGAATGAGGCGTTCGTCCGAGCGTACGTGCCGAGCGATGATGCGATCGGCAAGCGCATCAAGTTGTTCGACCAAGACTCCGTTTGGACTACAGTCGTGGGCGTCGTCGGCGACGCGCACACCGAGTCGCTGGCGGAGCCGAGCGCGCCCACGATCTACTTGAGCGCGTACCAGCGGTCAGTAAAGAACCTGGTGATCTTTGTGCGCGGGCCCGTCGATGTTCCGGCCACAGGGATTGAAGTGCGGCAGCAAGTGCAGGCCTTGAATCCGCGGCTGCCGGTGTTCGGCGTGCGGACGCTGACGAACGTCGTCGCGGCGTCGCTGGCCGAGCGGCGGTTTTCGATGGAGATGGTGGCGTTGTTCGCATTGACGGCGTTGGTGCTCGCGGCGATTGGGATCTATGGTGTGATCTCCTATATCGTGAGCGAGCGAACTCACGAGATCGGGATCCGGCTCGCCCTCGGCGCACAGCGTGCGAACATTATGCAGATGGTTCTGCGGCAAGGGTTGGCGCTGGCCATTACGGGGACCGTGATCGGGCTGGCTGGCGCGCTCGTCGTCTCCCGCCTCATGTCCGGCCTCTTGTTCGGCGTTTCGCCAGCGGATCCCGCGACGTTCGCGGGCGTTGCCGTCGTGCTGACGGCTGTCGCAGTCGCGGCCTGTTATGTCCCCGCGCGGCGGGCGACCGGAGTCGATCCGACCATCGCTCAACGATCGTGAAGAGGGACGGCAACGAACGCGTCGGATTACTCGCTCCGCAGCACTTCCACCGGATCGATGCGGGTGGCGCGGTAGGAAGGCAGGTACGCTGCTCCCAGGCCGACGGCCAGCAACACGGTAGTGGCGAGCGCAAGCGAGACAGGGTCGAACGGGCTGACGCCGAATAGCTGCGACGACAACACACGCCCAGCAATCAGCGCGACAACAATGCCGACCGCGGCCCCCGCGCCGAGGACGGATAGAGCGTCACCGAGTACCAGCCGATGTACGTCGCGCGCCAGTGCACCGAGCGCGAGGCGTATGCCGATGTCATGGGTCTGCTGGCGCGCGGCGGACGACATCACTCCGTACAGTCCAATAGCTGACAACAAGAGCGCCACAAGGCTGAAGCTCGTCATGAGCAGGGCGCTCAATCGCGGCTGCGCCAGTGGCGTCCCGAGCAGGTCATCCATCGTTTGTGCATCCCAGATCATGAGATCAGGATTGACATCTCGGATCGCGGTGCGCAGCGACGGCAACGTGGCGGCCAACGAACCGGTCGTCCGCACGGGGAGGGCGGAGTCGGCATTGGGGGGGGACCAGGACAGGGGCCAGTCGGTGCTGATAAATCAGCAGTGCTGATATTTCAACACTACACGGCAAAAGTCAAGAGTCGCGATTTGCGACGGCTGGACTCGCGGCCCCTTTACGACGCGCGCTCGGGAAGCGGCTCCGCCTCACCGGCGCAGCGCTCTGCATTAGCTGTGGGTAGGCTGCGCGACGAGCCGCTCGAACCGCGGCTCGCCCCGGAGTGGCGCCCACGTCGGGTCGATCCGGAGCCACGCGGGCGAGATGAAGTACGGCGTGGCGAACAGGGCGTCGAGTTGGTCGAGGGCGTGGGGATGATCGCCGGCTGCGATGTAGATCCGCGCCAACACGTGCCGGGCGTAGGGGATGGGGTAGTATTCCTGCCCTCTCGCCTGCGCGAGGGCAAGTCCGCGCTCCCCGTCCCGCGCCGCAGCCGCGCGCTGCCCCAGGTAAGCCAGCGTCAGCCCACGAAACAGGTGCTGGTAGAAGGCGTCGGGTGTCGCCCGGAGCTGCGCGTCGTACGCCACCCGCGCTGAGTCGGCGTAACCACGCGCGCGCGCCGTGTCGCCGGCTAGCCAGTACAGCTCTGCGTGCACGAGCCCCCACTCACCCCGATCGTCGTCGAATCCCGAGGGCCGGAGTGTCAACACCAGGGCGCGGTCCGCGCTGTCCAGCACCCAGTAAAGATCCTGGTAGGTGGTCATGTACGCCGCGAGCGCGGCACGGTCGAGCGTGGGCGGGATGTCGCGCAACACGGCACGGGCGCCGGCGAGGTCGCCCTCGCCCAGCTGGCTCATCGCGCGGTCCTCGGTGAGCGCCAGATCGGCCGGATTGGCGGTGAGCCCGCGCTCGGCCTCAGCCCGAGCTTCCGGATAGCGGCGGAGCGAGAGCAGCATGTAACTCAGGCGTGTCGCCGCTTCCTTTGAGCGCGGGTCGAGCGCCGCCGATTGGCGGGCGTGGCCGAGTGCGGCCGCCAACTGGCCCACGGCGGCCTCGGCGAACGCCAGCCCACCGATCGCATCGGATGACGACGGGGCGAGCCGAACGGCAGTCTCGAACGCAGCGCGCGCGCCTGCCACGTCGTTTGCGACGGCGTAGTTGTAGACTCCGCGCGCGATGTACCCCTCGCTCGCATTGGGGGCGAGGGCGACTGCCAGCTCGGCCGCGCGGTGTGCGGCCTCGGCGTCGCCCCGGATCGGGATGGAGTTGACGTAGATCCCCGCGTGCAGCTCCGACACGCGCGACCACGCCGCGGCAAAAGTCGAGTCGAGAACCACCGCCTGCTCGGCCAGGGCCAGCGCGCGCCGGAGGGTCTGCGGGTCCTCGCCGCTGAGCGCCATGCTGCGCAGGTAGGCGTCGTAGGCCGAGAGGTTCTGCGTCGGGCGCGCGGCGAGCTGCGTCTGGGCGGGTGGGCCCAGGACCACCCCGAGCTCTTCGGCCACCCGCGTGGCCACCGCCGCCTGCACGTCGAACACGTCGGCCAGCGTCGTGTCGTAGGATTGCTGCCACTTGGTCTCTGGTGCGGCGCCGTCGCGCACTTCGATTAGCTCAGGACTCACCCGGACGCGCTGCCTCCCGTTCGCCCCGTGCTCCCACTGGACACGCCCAATCAGCAGGTAGCGGACGCCAAGCTCCCGGCCGATCTGCTCCATTGGTTTCTGCGTATGCCGGTACTGATTGGAGCTGGTCGAGGCGATGAGCCGAAGCGTGGGGAGTTGTGCGAGCTTCGCCCGGATCTCGTCGGTGATCCCTCTGGTGCGGTAGGCGTTCGCCGTGTCCGCTTCGCTGTCGAACGGGAGAACAGCCAGCGCCGTCGGGCCGGCCGGCCGGTGATCGCGCCCGTGCCAGGCGTAGGCACCTCCGGCGAGCAGCAGCACCGCGGCAGCCGCACCAAGCAGGAGCGGAAGGCGGCGGCGGGCGACAAGTTCGGCGGTCGCGGGCGCGTCTGGCACATCCCGCGGCCGGCCCAGAACGGCAGGCGCGCTGACGCTTCCTGCGCGCAGGCTTGCCATGAGCTCACGTACCGCTAGGTCCGGCTCGGAGTCGAGTTGCTCGCGCACGAAGATGCCGTGCACGCGCCCCGCATCGAGCGCGGCGTTCACCTGGCCCGCGCTGGCAAGCGCGAGCATCAACGCATGCGCCACCGTCCCCGACAACGGATCGCTCGCTACCGCGCGGCGCAAAAGGACCACAGCCGCGGCAAAATCCCCCTTGGCGCTCGCCGCCGCGGCCAGGTGCATGAGCGCTTGCAGGAAGACGCTCGCGAGATAACTGCGTCGCCTCTCTACCCACCGCTCGAATTCTGGTGCGCCGGTGAGATACACGCCGTCCAGGAAGGGACCCGTGTAGGCTGCCACCGCGGTCTCGAGATCATGGCGCTCGATCGCGCGCACGAAGTCGCCGACATCACTGGCCAGGACGTCCGCGTCAAGCGTGAGTCCGGTCGGGCCTGCGACCACCGCGTTCGTCCCAGCGAGACGACGCGCCGTATACAACGACTGGTCGAGCGCATGGCGCGCTCGGGGGAAATCCATGTCCGGCCAGAACAAGGCGAGCAACTGGTCGCGCGTGGCGCCGGTAGCGCCCGCCGCGGCGAGCACGGCCAACAGGGCGAGTTGACGGCGTTGGATGCGGTGGCCGGCGGCGGCGTCGCCTTCGCTCATCATCGCGAGCGCGCCAAACGTTCGCAGTCTCACGGGCCGCCGCCGCAGGGAGGTCGGAGGGCGCTCGAGCTTGAGCGCATATCGAATGCTATCGCCAGCCCAAAGGAGCCGCCAGGCTCGTCGGGGGCGCGATCACCAGACAATCTGTGGTCCAAATGGCCCTGTTCGGACATGGCGATTGGCAGGGTGTTCCAGGCTCGCGGCAAGGCGTCCGGACGCGCCGTATGAGCCCGCGGATCCGCCGGCCCACCCCCCTAGATGACGAAAATGAGTTTGGGCTGAGGTCCGGCTCTACCATGGAGGACTTTGCTGGAAGACGTTGTTGAACCAATGATGGGGAGGCCGCATGCGGTGGATGCGTCAGCGGCTGGTTGCTGTGCTGTGCATCGGCACTTGGGCCTGCAGCAGTAGCACTGGACCGTCCACCGGGACTGTGAACGGCGGCGTCACCAGTAGCCTTGGCGGCGGGATCAAGGCGGCCACGGTCATTATCACGCCAACCGGCGGATCCGCCCTGCCTGCGGTCCAGACAACGCCCAGTGGGACCTACAGCGTGACGTCAGTACCGGACGGCTCGGGCAGCGTCGCCCTCTCCAACCTCCCGGCGAACTGCACGGCGCCAAGCCCCGCTGCTTACTCGGGTCTAACCGGAGGCGGCACCGTGACAGTCAATGTTACCGTCACGTGCACGAAACTCGCGATCACCTCTGGCGCCCCGCCGAACGGGACCGTTGGTGCTGCCTTCGGCAGCTTTCAGACAATTTTGGGAGATACAGCCACTGGCTTCTGGCTGCACGCGACCGGGGGGGCGCCAGACTATACATGGAGTTGGGCTGCCGCAACGGGTTCGTCCCTCCCACCCGGCCTGAATATCGTACTTAGGTACGTCGGCGGCGGAAGCACGAGATGTTGTGTGTACGTCGCCCTCATTGCCGGTACACCAACCGCCGCCGGGACCTACCAAGTAACTGTGACGGTAACTGATTCGGAATCACCGGCAGCACAGGCGAGCGCCAACTACACGATCGTCATCAGCACCACGTAGTGATTTCGGTGGTGAGGCCCGCTGCGAAGCCCTATGCATCGGGCACGACGCGAAGTCCGGTGACGACGCGGCACTACTGGCATCATGCCGGTGAACAGCGGCGCGCCCGCGCCGCGGGGGGCATTCGCGAACCGTAGGTCGCCCCCTTCGGGCAACGGCCCCCAGTGATGTGTGTTGCCGAGAAAACTTGACGACAGAACCGGCCGGCTCCATGGCGACCCACCCTTCTACGCACAGGTGTTCCGCGACGGGGCGCGGCTCAACCTCCGCCACCTCGATACACCCGGCGTCGACCCGCGCTTCGTGACCGAGAGCAACTTCTGTCGGCATCGATTACTCTCGACGATGCCAAACCGCTCTTCCTCGAATACCAGGCCGCTGGTGTCGCCTTCGCGCAGCCGCTCAGGTCTGAGCCGTGGGGCGCTCGGACCTTTATCGTGCGTGACCCCGATGGCAATCTGATCCTGTTTGCGGGTCGCGGAGAATAGAACCTTCGTCAATCGTGGTGAAAATAGAAGCGGTGGCGAGGCGGAATCGGACCGGCGAATACCGGAGCTGGCAGGCGGATTACTCACTCCGCAGCACTTCCACCGGATCGATCCGGCTGGCGCGGTAGGAAGGCAGGTACGCTGCTCCCAGGCCGACGGCCAGCAACACGGTAGCGGCGAGCGCAAGCGAGACAGGATCGAACGGGCTGACGCCGAATAGCTGCGACGACAACACACGCCCAGCAATCAGCGCGATCACAATGCCGATTGCCGCTCCGGCGCCGAGGACGGATAGCGCGTCACCGAGTACCAGCCGATGTACGTCGCGCGCCAGTGCACCGAGCGCGAGGCGTATGCCGATGTCATGGGTCTGCTGGCGCGTGGCCGACGATATCACTCCGTACAGTCCAATAGCCGAGAGCAAGAGCGCCACAAGGCTGAAGCTCGTCATGAGCAGGGCGCTCAACCGCGGCTGCGCCAGTGGCGTCCCGAGCAGGTCATCCATCGTTTGTGCATCCCAGATCATGAGATCAGGATTGACATCTCGGATCGCGGTGCGCAGCGACGGCAACGTGGCGGCCAACGAACCGGTCGTCCGCACGGCGATAAGCCAATCCCTGAGAGTCGAATCGTCCTCCCAGTCGAAGTACGCCACCGGGCCGGCGCTCTTCAGCTCGCGATAGTGCGTGTCACTCGCCACGCCGACAACAGTGCACCCGCTGGTGTCCCCCACTCGCATAAGTTGCCTGCCCACGGCGTCCTGATTAGGCCAGAATCGGCGGGCCAGTGTCTCGTTCACGACGACTGCACAACCGGAACCCTTCGTGTCGGACGCCTGGAACCCGCGCCCGCGGCGGATCGGGATCTGTAATGTGCGAAAATAGTCCCGACCCACGAACTCGAACGGCACGCCTGGCGCGTCTTGGTTTGCCGATACCGGCCGATCGGCAGGGACCAGCTGCATGACGAAGAGTGCTTCGCCCTTGAACGGGCCGCTTTCGAGCGGGGTCGCCGCCACGACCCCGGGCGTGGCCTCGATACGCGTGACCAGATCCTTGACGGCTTGGGTCATCTGGGCCGCGGTCGTGAGCCTACCCTGCGGACCGGTGAACGCGGTAAACGAGAGGATCGAGAGATGGTCGGGTTGGTAGCCGAGGCCAATCGACTGTAGTCGCGCGAGCGTTCGCCCGAGCAGTCCGGCGCCAGTCAGCATGACGACCGTCAGGGCGACCTGCGTCGCGACGAGGGCGCGTCGCCCCCGCTGCCGTGGCCGGCTGTCGGCTCCGCTTCGTGCTCCGACGCGCAACGTGGCGTAGGATCCGATCCGTGAAGGCACGACACTCAGCAGCACCCCGAACAGCAGCCAGGCGAAGAGTGTAAGTCCCGCCGCTGTGCCGAGCGGTGTGCTCACCGCGTCGAGCAAATCACTGCGTGGGAGGAGCTGAGATGGAGCTGCCGCGTGCACCAGCCGCAACGCGCCGAGGGCTACGAGGAATCCGGCCGTCCCGCCGGCCGTTACCAGAATCGTCGCTTCCGCCACGAAAAGACGCGCAATGTGACCCGGCGTGGCACCGAGGGCCTGGCGAACAGCGATGTCGCGACTCCGGCCGAGAAGCCGCACGAGCATGAGATTGGCGATGTTGATACAGGCAATCACGAGCAGCAGCGCGATGGCCAGCATGAGCGCGACGATCACCGGCCTCGAGCGCCCTACGACCGTATTGACGAATGCCTGCGCGGTGACGCCCGATACCTGAAACGCCGTTGGCGGACTTACGCCAGCAAACGGATTCAACCGCTGCGTGAGTGCGAACACGCCAGCCCGCGCTGCCTCCATCGTCACGTTGGGTGCGAGACGGGCGATGATGTCGACCTGCCCCGGTGCTCCAGGCGGAAACGGGAGCCATGCATCAGCACTGGTGGGATACTCGAATCCGGGCGGCGCCACACCTACGATCTCCGCGTGCTGCCGCGTCACCGGCAGAACGAGCGTGTGACCGGCGATCGCGGGGTCGCTGCCGAAGCGCCGGCGCCACGCGTTGTAGCTGAGAACGACGACCGGGGGCGCCCCCGGCTGTCCGTCTTCGGGCCGGAATAAGCGTCCGGCGACCGGTCGCATGCCGAACAGATCGAAGAAGTTCGGTGAGGCGCCCACAGCGCCCAGTTGAATCGGGGCTCCGCCACTCAGGAATGGCGTCAGTTGCACACCCCCGTGGTACACCCCTGCCACGGACCGAAACAGCGCGCTGTCGCGCGCGATTTCAGGCAGGTACGCGTTCGGAACATCGAGATTCGTCCCGTTACGGTCGAGCGTGTGCATGACGACGATCTGGTGCTGCGCGACGATCGGGAACCGGTCGATCAGCACGGCCTTGTAGACAGTGAACATGGCCGTCGCCATGCCGATGCTGATCCCGAGAGTCGCCATGACAGCCACCGTGAACGTGGCCGAGTGCCGGAGGCTGCGCAGTGCCAGTCGAATATCTCTCCGGATCGTTTCCATGAACTCACTCGGTGCTGTGAACGGGCATCAGATCGTTCGGACTGCTATCGCCGCCTGAACGGCATCGCTCGTTACTCAGACCCTTCGCGGAGAATCCGATGAGGTGCGTGACGGACGCACTCGCGGAGGGACACTGTACAACGATCTGCCCGCGGCGGGAGAGTCGTTGCACGGGTGGTACGGGTATGAACATCACCGTGCCGCTCGGCATGCCCGTGTTCAATCAGGCGCTCGGCGTCCAATAGTCGCCGCGGGCGGCGAGTACCGCTACCCTGCGTCAGTCGCGGTGCAGGACGATCGGGGTGATCATCGAGTGGTGCGCGCGGCCGGGTACGGGGTCGGTCTCCCGGAGCACGCCGTCCGCCATCCAGCATCCCTTGTGGGAGCCGAGCTCCTGGCGGGAAAGGAGGAAGACATAGACCGCGCGGTCGCCGTTGGCGGCGGTGATGGCCACGCGTTCGCGCGCGTGGTCAGCGTTGACGCTCACCGGGCCCCGCTCGGCCCTGGAGTGGCCGATCATCAGGCGGTAGGCGGGACTCTTGACCAGGGCGCGGAACCGCTCGAGCGGGCCGGTGACGTCGTGGTTCTCCGGCGATGTGAACGCGAACGTGATGGCGATACCGTGGTCAGTGACCGGGTCGTCGTTGTGCTGGAGGGCACGGAGGACGATGCCGACGACATCGTCCGGGGCGAGTCCCGGATCTGGGATCGGGTCGTGGCCGTTTGTGCTGGTCCAGGCCGCGCCAATGTCAGCGGACGATCCGGTGTGCGCCCAGGCGGGGGTCGCCGCGATGCAACACGCCAGCAGGACACCGCCTGCCCAGGAGGCGTGGCGGCCGGTGCGGGCGGCCGCGGTGACAATCCCCGATCCCATGGCCGTTGGCTTGGCCCCGATGCGCTGAATCTGCGGCTTCACCGGCTACCTCCTCAGTAGCTCCTGGTGGGGACACGCCCGTCCCTTCCAGGAAGTGCTATTTCCTGGGAGCGCTCGAATGTACACTCTACGGGGCCGCCTCGCCGCAGGTTTCTGGTAGAAAATGATAAATTCGGGAGTTTTTCAATGATGGGCGCCTCCTGTCCCGCTCGCCGGCTCGCCGCCGCGATGACCCTCCTGTGGGCGGGGAGCGCCGGCTATGCCGCAGGGGCGGGGGCCCAGAACGCTGAGCCGGGGCCGGGTTCGAAAGCCTCGGCAGCCGCTCCGGGGGTCCCCGCCGGGCCGCCGACGGCGGCTGATTCCGCGCGCGCGGGGGCGCTGCTGCAGACGATCCGGACGGACCTCCGCGGAAGCTCGCTGACGTTGCAGCAGGTACAGGACGCCGAACGGGCGCGCGCGCAGCTCGATGTGATGTCCGAGGGGCTCGACTCGTACAAGGTAGCCGCCAACGATGCCCTCGGGATGCTGTTTCGCGCAGCGGACCTCGACACCGGGATCGTGTTTCATGCGCGGGCCGTGATGGCGCTCGCGCCGCATCTCGACTCAGCCGATTGCGTGCGGCTGGCGCAGCCCCTGATCCACGCGTGGCGAAACCTCGCGGAAGTCGAGGCGGGGCATGGGCAGCCGAAGCAGGCGCTCGCGCTGTTGCATGGTGCGCCGGCCGCACTGCCGCGAGTGCCGGACGTGGCCAAAGAGCTGGGGACGGAGGTCGCGCGATACGAGATGATCGGGCATCCGGCCCCCAAGATCACAGCGCCGTACTGGTTCGGCGCGCCAGCCGGTACGAAGACCATCGATCCGGGCGCGGGCGGCGCGGTCACGATCATCGAGGAGACCGCGTGGTGGTGTGCCGCGTGCAACCGGAGTTATCCGGCGGTGCTGCGCATCCAGCATCGGTACGGCGACAAAGTGCGCGTGCTGATGGCGACGAGTCTAATGGGGCGGTTCCGGGCGGATTCCGATCTGGCACCCATGGCAGAACTGGGGAAGCTCCGCGACTACTTCGCCGTGGAGAACGCACTTCCCTACCCTGTCGCAGTCGCCGAGAATCCGGGCGAAGAGGATCACGACTCGATCTCGAACGCGTACCACGTCTACGCGATTCCGCAGGTCGTCGTGGTGGATGCGCACGGGATCGTGCGGCACATCCTGCTGGGCTGGGATCCGGGCAACGACGACCGGCTCGACCGGGCGGTGGGCGCAGCGCTGAGCAACGCGCCCCTGCAATAGTCTCCGCGACCCGGTGGCCGACGAGCCGCGCGTGAGCCACGCGGGGCCGGGGCGGCCGATGGACTACACGCGACCGATACCACATCTGGATTTCGTTCCGGTTCATCCAATGCGGGACCGTGCCGGCACCCGACGTTGCGGCGATGAGAATCCTGCCCATCGCTCTGGGCCTGCTCAGCATGCGCGCGTGGCCCGCCGCAGCGCAGACCGTCCCGGTCACCACGCCCTCGGGAGCCGGGCCCCGGGATAGCATCAAGGCCGCGGTGTACGATGGCCGGTCCGGGCAAACGACCGTCCGTATCCCGCGTTTCGATCGCGAGATCGTGGTCGATGGGTCGCTGGACGGTGCCGAGTGGCGGTCGGCGGCGGTTCTGACCGGGTTTTCGCAGTATACGCCCGTCGATGGCCAGCCCGCGGCCGACTCGACCGAAGTACTCGTGTGGTATTCGCCGAGCGCCCTGTACGTGGGAATTCGCGCCTTCGAAGCCCACGGGGCGGTGCACACGACGCTCGCGAGCCGCGACAACATCGACGCAGATGACAACGTCGAGATCATTCTCTCGACCTATCACGATGGGCGCCAGGCGTTCGTGTTCGCGGTGAACCCGCTCGGTGTGCAGGAGGACGGCACGATGACAGAGGGGAAGCCACCCGATCCAACCGCGCCGTTCACGATCGCGACGACTGGACGGCCGCCGCTCGACCTGACGCCGGATTTCGTGTACGAGTCGAAGGGGCGTCTCACGCCTACCGGCTATCAGGTGGCCGTGCGGATCCCGTTCAAGAGCCTCCGCTACCAGTCCGCCGACATCCAGGACTGGGGCATCAATTTCATTCGCAAAGTCCAGCACTCGGGATTTGAAGACACCTGGACGGCAGCGTCCCGGTCCAGTTCCTCGTTTCTGGCGCAGTCGGGGACCTTGAGCGGGTTACAGGATCTCCACCGCGGGCTTGTCCTCGACATGACGCCGATCGTCACGGAGCACGTCGACGGCGCGGCCGCCGGACCCGGTTGGCACTACGGGGTCGAGCGGCCGCAATTCGGCGGCAATATCCGGTACGGGATTACACAGAATCTGACGTTGAACGGCACGATCCGCCCGGACTTCGCTGAGGTGGAGTCCGATGTCGTGCAGTTCGTGACCGATCCGCGCGTCAGCCTGTTCTATCCCGAGAAGCGGCCGTTCTTTCTCGACGGGATCGAGCAATTCGTGACGCCGGTGAATCCGCTGATCTATACCCGGCGGATCGTCGCGCCGATCGCGGGGGCGAAACTGACTGGGAAGATCGACGATTTCAACGTCGCGTTTCTGTCGGCCGAGGATGAGAAGAGCGCGGGTGTGACGGGTACGTCCAGTCCCATCTACGACCTCCTGAGGGTGCAGCGCGACATTGGCTCCGAGGCCAAAGTGGGGCTCGTGGCGACGGACGTCGAAGAGCGGGGCGCCTACAATCGTGTTGCGGGCGTCGACGCCCTCGTGCCGTTCGACAAGGTGTATCTCCTCACGCTCGAGGCCGTGGGCAGTGGCACCCGGGATGGGGCGGTGTCAAACGGCGGGCCGTACTGGCACGCCGATCTCAATCGCACCGGTCATGTGTGGGAGTCAAATCTGCACGTCGACGCGGTGGACCCCGAGTTTCAGACGAGAGCGGGCTACATCCCGCAGACCAACATCACGAACATCGGGTGGATCAACAGCGTTTCATTCTATCCAACGCCAGGCGGCGTGTTCGAGACTATCAAGCTCCTGAGCTATAACGGCCGCGACTGGTCGTACCGGGCGCTCACTGCGGGGCACGGACCACTCAACATCCATCAGGGATTCGACACGTATTACGCGCTACGTGGCGGCTGGACGGCCGACCTGTCGCTGTACCTCGATCAGTACGGCTACGATCACACGATCTATCCGGCGTATTACCTGCCGCACGTCGTTGGGCGGGACACGACATTCGCGCCCTTCACGGGCGGAGGGCGGATCCCCAACACCGAATACCGGTTCGTCCTCGGCACCCCGCAGTTTGCCCACCTCTCGGGGAGCGTTGACTATACATGGGGCCGAGCGGAGGAGTATTTCGAGTGGGCGGCGGCTGACATCGGCGCGCTCACGTTCACCGGGACCTGGCGGCCTACCCCGACGCTCCGCGCGGATCTCCTGTATAGCCTGCTGAGCTATCGCCGGCACGTTGATGACTCACAGGTCGGACTCGACCGGGTGCCGCGGCTGGACCTGGCGTACCAGCTCTCACGCCCGATTTTCTTCCGGGTGACCGTCCAATACGATGCGTCCTTTCAGGCCAACCTGCGCGACGCTTCCCGTACGAACTTGCCGATCTTCATTCGGGATTCCCTGGGCGTGCTCCAGCCGGCGACCGGGTTCACGTCGAACGCCATCTCGACGCAGTCGCTGTTTGCGTATCAGCCCGTGCCCGGCACGGTGTTTTTCTTCGGATACAACAGCTCCCTGACGGAGCCGGTGCCGTTCGACCTGCGCCCGATCCGCCGGACGGGCGACGGATTGTTCGTGAAGTTCAGCTACCTGTTCCGCATGTAGCGCCACGCGTCCGCGCGCGGCTACATCAAGGGCGCGTCGTCCGCCTCGCTGCGGCGTTCCTCGAGGACCTGGCCGGGCGTGAGGCCGCACACGGCGCGACATTCGCGAATGAAGTGCGCCTGATCGAAATACCCGGCTTCGATCGCCACCCTCGCCCAGGAAAGGCGGCCCGGCGGGAGCGTGTCGGCCATGGTAATCGCGCGGACCAGCCGTACGGTCTGCGCGTACGCTTTGAGCGAAACGTGGGCGTTCCGGTCTACGGCTCGGCGAATGTAGCGCGTCGAGAATCCCATCTGGCCGGCGACGTACCCGACATCGCACCGTCCGTGCGTCAGGCGCATGATGTCGAGGGCATGTGCGGCGACGCGTCGCGTCCGATGGTCGCTTCGCTCGCGGCCAGCCAGGTGGCGTGTCACGGTGGTGATCAGCCAGGTGGTCGCGGTCTCGATTGTCTCTCGCCCCGAGAGTCCGGCCAGGAACGCGTCCGCGAGTCGCGGCTCGACTGCACTCATCATGACGGTGGCGTCTTGGATGTCTGCGGGCTCGAGCCCCAGAGCGGCTCGCATCCACTCGAGCTTCATCTTGATGGCCACGATCTCGCGCCCTGGCCTGAAGGCCGCGAGGTGGGGCGTGGTGGTGGGACCACCGGCAAAGAGGCCTGCGTCGAGGATATGACCGTACGAATCCCGGCGATAGGCGAACACAATGTCGAGCGCAGGGTCCGGCAGCACGCGGTGGACCGCGCCAGCGCCAAGGGGCGGCGTCCGGTACACCCACACTGCCTCGCAGGACCGCGCGAGTGCGGCGGGCGGGGCGAACTGGCGGTATCCGCCGAGGCGGTGCTGGAGTACGAGAGCCGAATCGTGGAGTCGCATCAGCCGTTGGACACGCGGGCGGAGTGCGTGGTTCACTCCCGGCGTGTGGTAGCGCGACTACACTGGTGAGGGTTAGCGTGCAGGGGTTCGTGGCGGAGAGCACATTCGTGCCGAGAGAGGTGAGCAATGCACGCACGCATTAGCCGTCGCATGGCCAGTTCGGTGCTTCCGGTGGCTGGGTTCTCGGTCGCGTGTTTCGGCAGCCCCGATTTTGCGAGCGCTCGCTCGACGGCGACCCGATTCGCCAGAGCGCTCGCGGCCGGCGATACCGTCGAGATGCGACAACTCAGCCTGCCCGAGGCTGGGAAGCGGATGGTGCAGCTCCGGAGCGAACTGCCGGCGGCGTACACGGTGTTTGCCGATCCCGAGCGCGCAATGGTGACGGTGTCCGGCGGCGGGATCTATGGAAGCGGAGCGGAGACCGTATTCCGGATTCCATCCTTGCGGCTGCAGCGTTGCGACGGAGGGCTCGAGCTTTCCGTGATCAAGAGTGGCGGCAGCCAGCGTGTGAGCTTCGTGCGCCCGGTGCCGCCGATCGACTCGCTGACCGGCGATGCGTGCCGGGCGGCGCTCGCGGCCAGCGAGAAGACGGGAGCGTAAGTCATTCTCGCCACGAAGCGCTGCCGCATCCAGAAGGCCGTCGCCGCCGCATTGTGCTTTGCGGGAATGGCAGGAGCCGGGGCATGTGGATCCAGTCACGACCAGGCGGCGCCAGCGGCGAGCGCCGAGGCGGCGAGACCGGCGCCGCCGAGCGCGCCGGCCGGCATTCCGGTCAACGCCGCGGACGTCGTTCATTCGTATCCGCATGATCCGGCCGCATTCACCGAGGGGCTGGAGTGGTACGATGGACATCTGTACGAGAGCACGGGCATCGTGGGCCGGTCGGGCGTGCGGCGGACGGACCTCACGACCGGTGCTGTCGTGGCCAGCGTGCAGATGCCTGGGACGCAGTTCGGCGAAGGGATCACCGTGTACAACGGCCTGTTGTACGAGCTGACGTGGAAAGGCGGGATGGGATTCCGCTACGACGCGCATTCGCTCGCGAAGCGCGGCTCGTTCACGTACACGGGCGAGGGCTGGGGTATGACGCACGACGAGCACTCGCTGATCATCAGCGACGGCACGAACGTGCTACGGTATCTCGACCCGAAGACGATGCAGGTGCAGCGTGCGCTCCCGGTTTCCGCCGAAGGCATGGCGCTCGTCCGGCTCAACGAGCTGGAACTCATCCACGGCGAGATCTGGGCGAACGTGTGGCAGGCCCCACAGATCGCGAGGATCGATCCGGCGACTGGTCACGTCGTCGGGTGGGTCGATCTCGCCCCGCTCGTTCCGCCCGCTCCGGTCGCGCCCACGCGCGACACGATCGATGTCGCGAACGGCATCGCGTACGACTCGGCGGGCGACCGGATATTCGTGACCGGGAAGTTCTGGCCGGTGTTGTATCAGATCCGGATTGGCGCGCGAGAATAGGAGACGTCCCTGCTGCGGGCGTTTATCTGGGGAGCTTGAGAAACAATTCGCCCTCGACCCAGGTGGGCCGTGGCTCCGTGTTGCGTTTCACCCGGTACGCCATGTTCGTGATGTACGCCAGCGCGGCAGCGTCGCCGTTTTTCACCTCGAGGCGCAACGCGGTGTTGGAATCGGACGGGCGCGCGCGCCGTTCGCGCGCGGCGGCGCTATCCACCGCTTCCTGGAGCGGGATCTCCAGAATCGATATGCCATCGCGTGCCACCCGCAGCGCGGTCGTGTCGGCTGACAGCTTGAGATAGGTGCCGTCCACGATTCGCAGCGAATCTCGCATCGAGCGGAACGACATTTGGATGGCATAGCTGTAGCCGTCGATGGCAATCGGGGGCAGCCTGGCGGCGGTGAAAGTTCCATAGTGGTCGTTCGCCGAGTACCTACCAGGCTCCACGTATTCCAGGTCGAGGCTGGACAAGATCGCGCGTACTTCCGGCTCGCCGTACTCGACACTCGTCGTGTTTGCCCTGATGGAGTCGGTGAACCACGTAGCGACACTTGCGAGACTGTGTGTTTCCAGGAGATACCGGAACCCGCTACCGATTGCACGCTCGTCGGCGGCTGGTACGTCGTGCGTCGACCTGTGCAGGTGGCCGGCTTGCAAGAGGCCGTTGCGTGTGAGCAGGTCCTGCAGGCGATTGACCTGATTGACGCGCGATACCGTGTACGCGCCCCACGGTCCGGCGAAGGTCAGAAGCGCTAGTGCACACAGGGTCGCGGGTATGACCTTGATGCTGCGCGAGCGAGTCGTGGTGTAATAGAGCGCGATCGCGGCGAGCCACACCGAGAACACGATGACGAAGTATCGCTGCTCGGTGATGCCGTACTCAGCGATGCGTTTCCACAGCGCCATCCAGAGCATCACGATCGACGGCATCAGCGCGATGTAGAAACCTTTGGTGAACGTCTTGACCCAGGCGTAGTTCTCGCGCGTTTCGAGCGGATAGACCAGAAGCCAGGAGAGCATGCCTACGCTCGCCGCGCTGGTCACCAGATAACCGATCCATCCGCTTGGCCATACGCGCGTGAGAAGAACCTTCCCGAGTTCGAGTGTGAGGATGACGAGGTAGATCGTGACGATCGGGATGAGCACATACTGCGTGAGGATTCTCAGGCCCGCGGGATAGTCCGTGCGCGTATTGAGCGCCACGAAGTCATCGGGAACCCCTGACAGGAAAAACCATGTATTGAACATGAAGGCGATCACGAACCAGAGCCGAGTATAGCTACTGCTCGGGACCGTCATGCCCAGCAGTTTGTCCAGCGCCAGGAGGGCCACGGCGAGACCCAGGTAAAGCACCGCTGAGTAGAGTGCCGCTGTGAGAAAGCGTAGGAAGAGCGCCTTGTTGTATTGCCAGAAGCCGTTGGGCTCATCGACGCCAACGTATGGGAGAAAGGCCACGAGCAGGTGGAAGGCGAGATTGACCTGCGCGTAGCGGAGCATCTGGATGGGCGATGACCAGTGGGGCCATGCCGTCCAGAATGCCACGAGCGCCGCAACCCCGGCTGCAGGGACGAGCCACCGAAGGGTCATTGATCGAACCCGCCGTTCGGCGAGGATCGTCAACGCAAACAGGAGCGGAAAGCCGAGTATGGCGGTCGTGAGAAGTTGCGAGTCGCGCTGATCGGTGCCCGGGTGATTCGTCGTTTGGATCCCGGCGTACGTGGCCACCGCGGCCGCGCCCAGAACAAAGGGAAATCGCTGCGCGGTACGCAGTGCTGACGTGACGAGATGACCGATCGCAGGAAATCGCATTATGGGATGCGCCGAAGTCCGATACGTACGATATCATGCACCCAACGTGCGGGGCGTTTCTTGCCTCGCACGATCAGGTGATAGCGGCCTTCAGTGGCGGGGACGGGGGCACCGCCGCGCCGACGCGGGGACGATGGTCGTTGCGGCGAGTGCGATCGCAAGAGAGAGAGCATGGCCGGTTCAACCGGTCATTGCAACCGTTGAAGCAAGGTTCTCACCTTCCCCTGACCCCGTCGTGCCGGGTCGTCGTCCGGCAAGGTGCGGGACTTCTGTTGCTCGGGCCCGGCCAGATCGACTGGACCGACAGCGCGTAACTATACTGCCCGGCGTTCAGCCGGGTGCGGGGTTCAGCCGATCGCGGATCGCCGTGGTCACGACCTGTTCCCAGGCGGCGATTGGGCCGGGCACGGCGGGTCCGGCGTCGAGGTCCTGGCTCCACATTTGGCCGCCGGTGGAGTAGCGGTAGACCTGTCTTCCACCGCGCACCCAGGTCTCCACAAGGAGGCCTTCAGGGCCGGCCAGGACGAACTCGTAGACGAGCTCTTGCGTTGGTTGTTGGGTCACGGGGCCTCCGGATGGAGGCCCGAATATAACCCGAAGCCAGCCAGTGCGCCCCTACGAAAATCGGGACCCTATTGGCTGTTTTTTGCGGCCGTGGGACGGCGGTGTTTGGGGTGCGTGATGGCGTGACCCTTCGGGGGCACTTTAGCCGTCGTCGCGGGTGTCGCGGCGCCGGCGCTCACCTGTCTCGTGGCCAGCGTCCAGACTCCGGCGACGGCGGCGAGGGCGATGGTCACGAGTGCGATGAACGCCGCGATCTGGCGGGGCCGGATCGTCGGGATTGAAATGCTGGGCCGCGGCAGACGCGGGAAGTAGCGGGAGCGGAGCAGCCGTCGCGGATCGAACGACTCGATGGTGATGCCTCTCGCCTTATCGTCTTCCATGCCGGCATACGGCATCTCAAGACGGCGGGCCAGCGTGCGCCACGCATCGTCCTCGTTCACGAGCCGCTCCACGACGAGGCGTGGGGCGGCCCATGCGGCGCGCATCGCCTCCAGCGCGCGCGGCTCGCCTTTGGCTTCCACGACATCCAACTCCAGCGACGCCTGTTCGGCGGGAATACATTCGCCGGCCAGGTATCCCTCGATGCGCTCGGGATCGATCGTGGTGAATCGCTCGCTGCCTTCGATCGCTTCGCGAGTCGCGGGCGCCGTGGACCACGCGTTGATCATGTCGTAGGGCGATCCGAGCCGGCGGCGCATGGCCTGGGCGGACGGCGTGATCTGCGAGTGGACCGTGCGGACGTTCATGCCCAGCACCGTCGCGATCTCGGCGCGTGTGAGGTGATCGGTCCAGCGCATGTAGGCGACGACGCGCGACCGGCCTGGCAGGCGCGCGATGGCGACTGTCACCGACGCTTCCAACTCTTCGGCAGCAACGCCGTCGTCGGTGTTGACGCGATCGAGGTCGGGGATGTACGACGGGCCTTCGGGCGGAAGACCGGCGTGCCAGCGTGATTCGCGGTGTGTGCGGTGCAGCGCTTCGAGGGCGACGCGATGTGCCGAGGCGAAGAGGTTACCGCGAACCGTGCCGTGGAACGCCCAACTGTGGCGTCCTCGCCAGAGGCGGGCGAAGACCTCGCCGACCACCGATTGCGCGGCGCCCAGCGACTGGACGTATCGGTGGGCGAATGCGGTGAGGGGGCGGACGTAGAGCCGGAAGAGCGACTCGAAGGCCGGCTGATTTCCCCCGCGGACGCGTTCGATCCATTCTCGGTCCTCGGGCACGAGGACCAACGGCGCGGCGCGACTGGGCGCGGCCGGCTCTTCGGCCGGTTGCGGCCGAGGAACCCGAGCGCGGGGAGGGCGACGCCCCATACACGGCACCTGCGGAGGGAGATCGCACCCGTCCCCGGGGAACGGGGACCGCCACGACCGGAGACGCGGAATCGTTGGCCGGCCGAGGAGCCGGCCCGCCAACAGCGAGGCCTGACGCTACGCCCGGAATGGGCCGGGCGCAAGCGTGTCAGCGGTATCAGTCCCGGGGGTTGGTTATGAGCACGGGCGGCGTTCGATGGTGCTGATTACCGCTCGCCTTGGTGGCAAGGACGGAGGGCCGGTGGCGACCGGCCCCTACCAGGGCTGGGTTGGGGAGCGTGCCGACGGGTGATTTCGCGGCGGCGTTACCGGACGGGCTGGGATGCGTGCCGACGGGTGATTTCGCGGCGGCGTTACCGGACGGGCTGGAATGCGTGCCGACGGGTGATTTCGCGGCGGCGGTACCGGACGGGCTGGGATGCATGCCGACAGGTGATTTCGCGGCGGCGTTACCGGACGGGCTGGGGTGCGTGCCGCCGGGTTATTTCGCGGCGGCGCGTTTCAGAATCGCGATCTGGCCCGCGTGATAGAGCGTGTGTTGCAGGACCCCGTGGAGCTGCACGTACAGCGTGTGGGGTTTGCCAGGCGTGCGGTCTTCGAGGTGCGATTCGCCGAGTGCGAGCGCGGCGCGCCGGAGCTCGCCGTGTGAGCGTTCGAGGGCGGCGACCGCTTCGTTCCATGCGGCGGCGCTGGGCGGGGCGGACGCTGGCCAATCTTCCGCGGGCGTCGGCTCCACGACCTCTCCGGCTACGCCGCGGCGCGCGATCTCCGCCCATGCGGTCATATGCAACACCAACTCCCAGATCGTGTGCGCGTTCGGGATCGGCCGCGCGGCGGCCATCTCGGCCGTCACATCCGCCAACAGCGCGCGGACGGGCGGCCCGAGCCACGCGTCGCCTTCGACGCCGCGATAGAACTGGTCCGCAATGCGGTCACATTCGGTGGTCACCCATGGAGTATCGCGCGACGGCGTTCGCTGGGGTAGTGGAGGACGGCAGAGTGGAGAAAGGAGTAGAGAGAGAGGAGAGAGGAGCAGACAGACCGCGATGGTTCCTATCCCGCCGCTGAATCGCGCAGCAATCCCGCGGCCGTGAGCTGGGTGAGCAAGCCGGTGACGGCCGTAACCGCTTCGTCGCGAGAGATGTCGTATTCCGCGGCAATCGTGGCGATTGCGCGCTCCGGATCGCCATGCTCCTCGAGCAATGACCAGATGCGGGCACCCGTCTCGTTGAGCGAGTAGTAGCGTTTCGTGCCGGTATGGAGCACGACGCCGCCGCCTGGCACGCCGGCAAACACCGCGTCGGCGGTAGGTGCGACTCGCGTCACCGTGAATCCGGTGGACGGGGCGTGGCGGCGGCGGACGAGGCGCGAGCGCGTTCAGCCTCCGGTGGCAGCCATTGGCCGGCGATCATCTGGACGGCGCGCCGCGGCGCGGACACGCCTCTCCCGATCAGCCGCAGGATCGCACCTGGCGCGCCCTCGGCGATCTGGCTGAGTGCGAGCACCCGGGGATCGGCGCCCGCGGGTACGCCGGGTTGGGGCGAGGCGATGAGGCGCGCGCGGCCTACGCGGCCGATGCGACGCCAGGCGCGTGTTTCGGCGGCAAGGTCCGGCTCCCAACCCGCCATGCCGAGTGAGACGGCCGCCATGACCATCGTCGTGAGCGCGCGGCGGTCATCGTGGTTGGCGACGAACCGCATCGCCTCGCCGGCGTCCTGCGTTGCAGCTTCAGTAGTCCAGGCAGACGCGAGGTCGATGACATCGCGCAGCCGGAACCGGAGTGTGCGATGCACGACGACGGCGTGCTCCAGCGTGTGGAGCCAGACCGCCATCGCGCCGGGGATTTCCAGCGTGGCGCCGCCCAATGGAACGCTGCGCGTGCCCTCCCAGATGCGGGCGTCCAGCGGCGATCCCGCGTCGGCCAATCGTTCGTGGATCTCGATCGGCAGGCTGTCCGCGCGCACGAGCGACGGCAGGTGGCGCCCGGGCGTCCCGGCCGGATCGGGTATGTAGCCGAGCTTCGACTGCAGGGCCGCGTGCAGCGCAGCGGCCTGTGGAGCGGAGACGAGCAGATCGATGTCAGCCATCGTGCGCGACCCGGCGATCTCTCCGGCCAGGAGGCGTGCACTGCCCTTGAGGACGAGGACACGTGCGCCGGCATCAGCGGCGACCGGCGCCAGCTCCGCCAACTGCTGCACCATTGCGACCGCGTTGCGGAGCGCGCGTTCGCCTGCCGACCGAATGAGCGGCAGTGCGGGTCCGAGCACATCGGCGAGAGCGGGCGTACGCCGGCGCGCGGACTCGACCCATGCGGCGCAACCTTCCAGGTCGAGCACGCGTTCCCAGGCGTCGCGTGTGATGAGCGCAGCTCTCGCGCGCTGGGCATCAGATGGCCGGCGGCCTCTCGCGATCGTCGTGAGGATGTCGTACGCGGCGCGCGACGCCGTGATGCGCGCCGCCTGTGCGCGGAGCCCGTGCTGTGCGCGGACGGGATCACCGCGCCGTTTCGCCTGCTGCTCGCCGTATCGCATGGTCGCTCGCGCTCCGGCCCGTGTGATCTATGGGAGGGCCGAGGCCAGCGTGTGGTCGATGCGCTGCAACTGTGCGGGGGAGTGCACGAGGCGGAAACTAGGCACATGGATCGCGATGTGCCGCAGTGCCGCGAGATGGGCGGGCGAGCCACCATCGGCGATCAGGACCCATGCGGACTGTTGCACGAGCTCCACCAGCGCCGCGGCGGGCGAGAGCGGTGTGATCTCATCCACTCGACCCTGCTCGACCCATACCAGGGCCGCGACGGGCGCCGAGCGGGTGCCGCGAACGGGGACCTCCGCACGCTGGCGGGGATCGCCGGGGAGCGTGCGCGCGTGGCGGGTACCGGCTTCGAGCTCGGGAAACTCCGCGATCAATCCCCTGCTGATCCGAAGTGGTTCGCGCCACCGGTAGGCAATGACCGGGCCGGTCCGTCCCGCTTCCGTGATGACACCGTCGTCGCCCAGGATCGGCCATCCCTTGCGGGCGAGTGCGTAGGCGAGCGTGGACTTGCCGCTGCCGGTTGGCCCCGTGAGGAGCCATGCGCGTCCGGAGGGATCGACCGCGCCTGCCGCGTGGATGTAATAGCGGCGGCGCTGCCGGAGCCTGAGGATCGCACCCGCGCGGGCCAATTGGTGGCGTGAGTCGATGCTGGCGGCCTGGTATCCCGCGCCGCGGACGAGCCGTCCGCCGCGCACCCAGAGCTCCGCGTGCGTGATCTGGTGGATCAGCCGCGCGCCATCGGGCTCCGTGTAGCCGTGGATGTCATTGAACTGCCATTCGGCGATGGCTGGAGCGACAGCGCCCTCCGTGCGCTCGGACAGCGGCGCGGAGGGCGCGGGGTCGTGCATGCCGCCGGCGCTCACGGGGAGCACCGGCGTCCGGCTACATGAGCGCAGCCGGTTCCGGCATTACCGTCGTTCGCCGCTACAGCCCGATGCCCACGAGGACGACGCCGTTGTCGCCCACGACGTAGACATTCTGCGCGGCGGTGCCGTAGATCGCACGGAACGCCGACGTCACCGGGACCGCGAGGGGAAGCCAATTCGATCCGTCGAAGTGGAGGACCGAGCCGCCATCGCCTACGAGATAGGAATCGGTGGGCGATGTATTCCACGTACCGTGGAAATTAGTCAGCGTGCCAGTCGTCGCGGCCGGCAGGTTGAGCGTCATGCCACTCGAGAGGCGGTAGACGACACCTGAGTCGCCGCCCACCCATACATTGGTGGGTGCCGTCCCGAACACCGACTGCAGGCCTTTGGAGTTCGCCGGCGAGAATGTCAGTGTCCGCCAGCCGGAGCCGCCCGGGTTGATGTAGGCGGTGCGGTCGTCGGCGACTGCGTAGTAGTTCTGCGTCGTCACGCCACCCCAGACACCGCGGAGATTGCCGGTGCCGGTGCGTGCCTGGAACGACCATGACGAGCCATTCCAGTGCTCGACGAGCCCGCCGTTGCCGACGGCGTCGATGTTGTTGGCGCTGATGCCGAAGATGCTGTGGTAGCCCGTAGCGCCAGACGGCGGATTGACGACCGCCGTGCTCCAGGATCCGGTAAAGTGGGCGATGTTCCCCTGCTGTCCGACCGTGAACACATTCGTCGGGCCCGAGGCCCAGACAGCGGCCATCGAGTCATCGTCGGCAACGTAGGCATTCGTCCAGGTGGTGCCGTCGAAGTGCAGGATCGTACCGATCGTACTGGCCCAGACATCCGTTGCGCTAGTGGCGAAGACCCCGCGGATCGGCAGGCCGCTCTGGTTGGAGAGCGTGAACTGCCCGCTGGCGACCGAGAGGAATGAACCGCCTACGCCGACCGCCCAGAGCGTCGAGCCGGCGGTGCCGGACGAGATGGACGTGATCAGGAAACCGGACTTACGTGCGACCGTGCTCCACGCGGTGCCGTTGTAGTGCTGCGTGACGCCGGAGGCGCCGACGACCCAGACGTCGGATGGGCCGGTGCCGCCGAAGCCAGACAGCGTGTGGCCCGTGCCGCTCGACTGCACCGACCACGTGCTGCCGTTGAAGTGCACGACGGTGCCGAGCCCGCCCCCGGCGAACACATTCGTCGCCGACGTACCCCAGACCGTGAGGAGCGGCTCAGTCGTTGGTGAGGTGGCCTGTGACCAGAAGCTCCCATTGAAGAAGAGGATCTGGCCGTCGTCGCCGACCATCCAGACGTGCGATGCATCGGAGCCCCACACCGAGTGGAGATTGCCGGACACCGCGAAGGGGAAACTGATCTGGGACCACGACGACCCATTGTAGTGGTAGCCGATGCCGCCGTTGGCACTCGCGTAATAGTTGGCCGGTGCGCTGCCCCAGACGCCGGTGAAATTGACCGCACTGTTGAGCGCAGTGCGCCGCCAGCTCGATCCGTTCCAGTGCGCGGTGGAGCCCAATCCGCCCACCGTCCACACGTCGGTGCCGGATGTGCCGAATACGCTGTAGTAGTTCGCGAAGGCGAGCCCGGTGATCGGCTGCGACCATGCCGTGCCGTTGTAGTGAACGATCGTGTTGTTGATTCCGACGGCCCAGACGTCGCTGGCCGTGTTGCGCCACACCGACTCCAGCTCGTTGGACGTGACGCCCTGGCGAAGCACCTGCCACCGCAGCACACTGTTTTGCGCGGGGACGGCGGCGTCTACCTCGACCGAGAAGTTGAGGCCAGTGACGCCCGGGGCGAACAGGAACTGCCAATTCTCGACGGCGCTCGTCGCGCCAGCCGGGATGAACGGGGTGTACTCGAAAAACGGAACAGTGTCGCCCTGAAAGACGCCGACGCCGGACGGATTGGCGACGGTGACCACGCCGCTTCCGCCTGACGCGAACGGACCTGACGAGAAGAACGCGCGCACGGCGGTGGAGTCGGTGGTGCTGCCGTCCGTGGTCCCGATCGGCTGTGCGAGCAGGTTGGTGATGCTGGCGTTCAGCGAGAAAATGCGCGTCACACTGTCGAACGCCGGGCTCGAGATATTCAGCTCGACGTTGACCGTTTGCTTGCCGAGGATGACATCCGACGCCTTGACGCGGCCACCGCCATTGGCGGCGGTGCGCGTGCAGACGGCCGTGGGTGCCGCGTGGGATCCGGCGGGCGCGAGGCGCGCCGTGCAGAAGAACGATCCGCGCACCGCGCGTGGACTCAGCGTGGACATCGCGCGCGTGCCGGCGGACATGGGTAGTGGTCCGTCGTTGCAGGCGACAAAGAGCGCGGCTGCGAGGATGCCTGCCAGTGTGCCCGCGCGGACGACTGTCCGGCTGCGGCGCATATGGTGCATTTGCAAGTTCGCCGACGCGCTAACTGACATGCTGGTCGTCCTCCAGGGGCGCGAAAAAAGAGCTGCAACGAGTACAGACCGGCCGAGGAACCGGCCGGAGATACGCGAAGCGGCCATGAACGCATGCCGCATCGTCATTAAGATTCGGCTAAGTCCGTGGCGCTGGAAGCCCGTATAAGGTACGGGCCGGTTAGGGCCGGCTTGGTGATATACGTCACAAATTTCTGCCACCTCGACGACAAACACCTGATTCCAGTGGCACCGAATTCGGCTATCCTGGCCGATCTTTCCAGGTGACCAAACGGGGTGACCATCGGGCACGCTGGCATCGCACCGGCCAGCCGTCATTGACGACACGTCAGCCGGACACGCAAACATTGGAAAATCCTCATTTTTCGAGCCGCGACGATGCGCTCACCATCGTTCACGAGTACACTGCCAGCGAGTCTCTCCGGAAGCACATGCTGGCCGTTGAAGCCGCGATGCGGGCGTACGCCGCGCGCTTCGGGGAGGACCCCGACCGGTGGGGGCTGGCGGGGTTGCTTCACGACTTCGATTACGAGCGGTTTCCGAACGCTGCGCAGTCGGCGACCGAGGAGCATCCGTCTGCCGGTGTGGCGATCCTCCGGAGCCGCGGCTACCCCGAGGACGTGCTCCGGTCGATCCTTGGCCACGCCCGGTACACTGGTGTCCCGCGGGATACTCGGATGGCCAAGGCGCTGTTCGCGGTCGACGAGCTGACGGGACTGATCACGGCATCGGCGCTGGTGCGCCCGTCGAAGAGCGTGATCGATCTGGATGCGCGGTCCGTGCGCAAGAAGATGAAGGACAAGGCATTCGCGCGAGGTGTGAGCCGCGAGGATGTGGAGCTCGGCGCGAGCGAACTGGGTGTCGATCTGGACGAGCACATCCAGTTCGTGATCGGCGCGATGCGGGGCATCGCGCCCGCGCTCGGGTTAGGGTAGCTCGATGCCGCGCCGCCGGCCCGGGCGAACGTTTGCTGTTCGCGCCGCGCTGTACTATCTGCTCTGCTGGTCGGTGATCGGGTGGGTGGTTCCCGCTACGACCGCGGGCCGGTGGTTCGTGCTGGCACTCGCCTTGGCCACCACGGCGCCGCTGGTCGCGTTCATCGTACGTGGCGGGTGGCGCGCGTATCCGACGGCGGCGTTCCGGCTTCTCGTGATCCGGCCGATCCTGTACACACAGCTCCTTCTCCCGCTGGTCGCGGGCGGGTCGCTGCTCGGATTGGTGGTGGGCACGGTGCTCGGTCACAGCGTCGATGGCGGGCGCCTGGGTGCCGAGATCGTGTTTGGCGTGATGGGCGTGCTACTCACGGCCGGCTACATCGGGTCGGCGCGACTCGTGCGGCGTCCGGTGAACGTAACCGTTCCGGGGTTGCCTGCGCCGTGGGATGGCGTGCGGATCGCGCAGATCTCGGATCTCCATGTCGGGCCGCACACGCCGCGCCGGTTTCTCGCGCGGATCGCGGACACCATCGCCGCGCTCGAGCCGGACCTGATCGCGATCACGGGTGATCTCGTGGATGACCGGGCCGAGGATGTCGTGCATTTCGCGGCGGCGGTGGGCGGGTTGCAGGCGCCGCTCGGCGTGTACCTGATTCCCGGGAACCACGACGTGTATGCGGGATGGGAAGACGTCGAGCCGCAACTGCGCGCGATGCTGCCCAACGCGACCCTGCTCGTGAACGACGCGCGCATCCTGACGCGTGGCGGCGCGTCGATCGCCGTTGCCGGCACCGGCGATCCAGCAGGCCGCCACGGGCCAGCCGGCGTGGCGCCGGACATCGATCGCGCGCTGAGTGCGGTGCCACCCGGCACGACCACGATTGCGCTGGCGCACAATCCCGCATTGTGGCCGGCGCTGGCGGAGCGCGGCGTCGCGCTGACATTGAGCGGGCACACGCACTGGGGGCAGTTTGCGCTGCCGCGGCTCGGGTGGAGCCTCGCGAGCCCATTTCTGGCGCGCGCGATGGGTGCGCACAGCGAAGGCGATTCGCTGTTGTACATCAATCCGGGGACGGGGTATTGGGGCCTGCCATTCCGGATCGGGGCTGGCCCGGAAGTCACGCTGATCACCTTGCGGCGCGGAGCGCCGGCGGCGATCGCGGCCGGTCATGCGACTGGCCGGGCGGTTCCGGTGCAGCCCGCGTTCGCCGCGGATTGAGCAAGGGCCGGGTCGCGATCGGCGCAGTTAGCGGCCTTCAGCGCACCAGGGCAATCCGTGGCCTGGGGCTCCAGGTTGCGCGGCGTTGGCAACTATTCGTGGGCAAAACTCATATCACGCCGAGTGGCTAACGTCCAGCCCGTTGGGCGGCGGTGGTCACGCCCATTCGCCCGGGCCTTGCCTGCCCAGGGCGGCTCCCGTTTCCTTGGGGGCGGGGAGGTACTCATAAAGGCGGAGGAGCGATGTATCTCATCAGAGAAGTCATGTACTGCAAGCCGGGCAAGGTCCGCCCGATGGTGGAGAAGTTTCTCGCAATGTCGAAGCTTGGTGAGAAGGTCGGAATGCCTCGGATGCGGGTCATGACGGATTTCTGCGCCGAGCAGTACTGGACGGTCGTGGCGGAGATGGAGGTGCCGAGCGTTCAGGCGTTCGAAGAGATGATGAGCAAGCCGCAGGGCTCCGCGAAGGACCTGAAGAAGATCGAGGAGGTCATGGAGGGGTACCACGATCTCGTGGATCACGGGAAGCGGGAGATTTACAAGGTCGAGGGCTGACCGAAGCTGACCGAAAAGGGCCACTGGCCGCGGTGGGACGGCAACCGCAGAGGGCCGGTCGCGGCCGGCCCCTATCAGGGACGGATTGGTGCGGCACCGATGGTTGGGAAGTCGGGCCGGGATGTTGGCCGTGGCATCCGTCCGGGGCCGTTGCCCCACAAGGCGACCTACGGTTCGCGAACGGCCCGGCTGCGTAAGCCACGGGCATCTGGGCGCGGTCACCGAGTAGGCAGAGCGGTTCCCGACCGGCCCCTACAGGGCTCGGCTGACGGGTGGGGGGTGGGTCGCTATAATCCCCTGATGGACGAAGTAGATTCGCCGCCGCCGGCTGAGCAGTTGCTCGCGCTCCCGGTGGACGAGGGGTGCAGACGGGTGGCGCTGGCGCTGCTGGCTTCGACCGTCGCGGCACGGGTGCGGCTGGACGATCCCGATGACCGGACTGCGCTCCACGACTTCCGCGTCGCGCTCCGGCGGTTCCGTACCTGGCTTCGGGCATACAAGCCCTATCTCGCTGGCAGCGTCCGCAAGAAAGACTGGCGGCGGCTGCGCGACATCTCGCGGATGGCCGGTGTCTGCCGCGACAACGAAGTACACGTGGCATGGATCCGCGACGTCGAGGAGTCGCTGAAGACCCGCGAGCGTCCGGGCGGTGAGTGGCTCCTGCATCAGGTCGCGGAGCGGCAGCGTGATACTGATGCCGGGTTCCGGTCGATGCTCGACGACAAGTTCGGCCGGACGACCGAGTCGGTCGGCGAGGACCTGGCCGTGTACGACCGGCGCATCGACCTTCGGGATCCCGTGCCCTCGCGGAAATTCGCCGCCGCGGCCGCGCCGCTGGTCCTGTCTCAGGCCACCGCGCTCGGCGACCGGCTTGCCGCGATCGAGACGATCCAGGATCAAGCGGTCGCGCATTCGGCGCGGCTCGCGGCCAAGCGGCTGCGGTATCTGCTCGAGCCGATCGCGGCTGGTGTCGAGGGTGCCCCGGCCCTCGTGAAGCGGCTCCGGCATCTGCAGGATACGATCGGTGAGATGCACGACGTGCATGTCATGGCAGAAGAAGTGATCGAGGCGGCGGAGCGAGCCGGGGCCGAGCAGACGCGGCGAGTCGCGACAGCACTACTGGAGGGTGAAGCGGACCCGGAGGCGCAGCGCGAGCATGCGCGGGATCCACGTCCAGGACTGCTGGCGATCGCGACGCAACTTCGCCGCCGGGGCGAGGCCGCGTTCTCGGAGCTGCAGACTCGGTGGCTTGGCGAGCATGCCCCCGATCTGACTGACAGCGCGCGGGCCATCGTCGCGCGGCTCACGGCAGACCCGCCCGCTGCGCCGCGCGCGGTGGCCGGGGATAAGCCGGCGGAGAAGCCGGTCGAAACAGGCGCGGATCTGCGTCCTGGCGCCCGTGCGAGTGCACCGGCCGCGGCGCCCACGCCCCAGCACGATCGTCCTAAGGCGCCCGCGCCGGCCGCGGCCCATCCGGCACCGCCGGCCGCCGCACATCCAACTCCTCACACCGCAGCGCATGCCGCGCCGCCGCCAGCGGCACGTTCGGCTGACACGCGGCCCGAGAACAGCCCGCGGCCGGCTGCGGCCCCGAGCGCACCACCGCGCCCGGGACCGCAGAACGTGGAGCGGCCTACCGGCTAGCCGCCGCCTTGAGCTCCTGCGCCGCGCGATTCACGAGCGCGGCTTCCGCCTGGAGCACTTCGCCTACCCGGACGATCTGCGCGTCGGCATCAGTCCATTGATGTTGTTCGATCGCCTCGCGCACGCCGGGCACGGTCTTCACGCCGTAGCCCGTGTACAGGCCCGGCGCATAGATGAGATGCTGGTACCACGGCCGGCCGGGCAGGCCTTGCGGCGAGGTGAGTGCGCGCTCGCTCTGCACGAGCGTGGGATTGACGCTCGCCACGGCCGGCGATGCGAGGGCCGCGCCATCGTTCGCTTCGGCCGCCGTGACTGCTTGCGAGTACGCCGTCGCGGCGCGTGACAGCGCTTCGGCGCCGTTCTGGAGTGGAGCGAAATCCAGGTGCGGCGCGAGGGGAATCGTATCGGGCGCGAGCGTCGGGCGGCGCGGGTCGCTCGTAGCGGCGAACACGCCATCTCGGACCTCGCGATTCAGCTCTGCGATCGAGTCCGCCTCGTGCTTCGCGAGCGTGTCGAGCTGGCCCACATATTGATTGATGGTCTCGGACAGGCCCGTGAAGTCGTAGGGGATGAGTTGTGCATCGGCGAGCCGCATGACCGCGGTGCCGACGGTCTGCGCGAGCGCGCGTCCGTACACGAAGTTCGTGTCGGAGAAATGGGTGTACCAGTAGAAGTCGTCGTAGATCGAGTGATAGACGCCGGTCTGATCCTCGCCGCCGTAGCCGATGTTGGTGGACGCGATGCCGGCGTGCTGCAGGAAGGGTGAATAGTCTGATCCGGAGCCCAGCGCGTCGATGTGCAGATTCGCCCGTGTGCGAACGTCGGCGCGCTGGCTCGCCGACGTGGCGCCGGCCAGTTGCAGCGCCTGCAGCCGCTTCCACACGGATTCGTGCGTTTCGGGGTCGTCGATGTCGCGGGCCACGCCATTCAGGAACGCTTCGAGAACGTGCGAGCCGCCGAGGTTCAGAAAGCCGCGTCCATTGCCATCGGTGTTGAAGTACGCGACCGCGTGCTTCCGCAGCTCATCCTCGTGAGTTTCCACCCATTCCGTGGATCCCAGGAGTCCTGGCTCCTCGCCATCCCAGGCGCAGTAGATGATCGTGCGGCGCGGGTGCCAGCCTTTGGCGACGAGGGCGCCGAGTGCGCGCGCTTCCTCGAGGAGTGCGACCTGGCCCGCGAGCGGATCATCGGCGCCGTTCACCCACGCGTCGTGGTGATTGCCACGTATGACCCACTCGTCCGGCGCCGTCGCGCCCGGAATGCGCGCGATGACGTCGTAGAGCGTCTTGGAGCCCCAGTTGGATTTGAGGTGCAGGTGTACCTTGGCTGGGCCGGGGCCCATGCGGTACGTAATGGGGAGCGCGCCGCGCCATTCGCGAGGGACGACCGGTCCATCCATCGCCGCGAGAAGCGGCTGGGCGTCACCATAGGAGATCGGCAGCACCGGGATCTTGGTGAGAACCGTGACGTCCTTGAGGTCGAGGCGCTTGGCGTCCTTGGTCGCGCCGACGCCTGGCGTCAGCGGATCACCCGGATGGATCTCCATCTCCATGACACTGCCGCGCTGCACGCCCTCGGCCGGCCGCATCGCGCCTTTGGGAAAGACCGCGCCCTCCGCGTAGCCGTCGTCGCGCGGATCAGAGTAGATGAGACAGCCGACGGCGCCGTGCTCCGCGGCGACCTTGGGCTTGATGCCGCGCCACGAGCCGCCGTAGCGCGCGATGACGATCGCGCCTTTGACACTTACGCCGTGGCGGGCCAGAATCGCGTAGTCGGCAGGTACGCCGTAGTTGACGTAGACGATCGGCGCGGTGACATCGCCGTCGATCGAGTAGACGTTGTAGGTCGGGAGCTGTTCGGACTGCTGCGCGGACGTCGGATCGCCCGCGACCGCGGGCTCGTGGAGGGCCAGGCGAAAGTGCGCCGGAGCCACCATCTCGACCGACCGCTCCAATGGCGTCGGGTACAGCACGTCGAACGACTCGATCTGTGCGCTGAGGCCGTACGACTTGAACTGCGCGAGAATCCACTCGGCGTTATCGCGATCATAGGCCGTGCCGACATTGTGGGGACGTGCGCTGAGGCGGCGCAGCGACTCGCGCAAGCGCGTGGGGTCCGGTATCGCCCGAAACTGCGTCTCCCAGTCGCGTTCCATACGGGAGGCGTCCGCGGAATAGCCGGCGAGAGTAGCATCTGGCCCGGCGGGTGGCGCCCAGCCGGCCAACACCGCGACGGAAAGAAGGAGCGGTGCGCCGCAGAGAGCGGCCCGTTTCCACGGAGCAGTCATAAAGAGAGAGGGGAGAAAGGAGAAAGGAGAAAAGAGAAAACAGCGTTACGCGCCTGCTGGGACGATACGAGCGAGGGCGCTTTCGTCATCGCGCTCCAGGGCGGCTTCGGCTTGCAAGTTTACGTGATTCGCATCGATGCTGGCGATGGCGAGCGTCTTGCCTTTGGCGCGGTAGGCGACGGACGCGGGTCCCTTCCCTGGCGTGCCCGCCACATCGATCCGGTCCCATTGCTCGGCGTGGCCGCTGTAGCGGATCGCGACATCGTAATGGTGGCTCCAGAAATACGGTACGGCGTCGAAGCGCTCGCGGTTGCCGAGGATGTTGCGCGCCGCGGTTTGTCCCTGGCGCTGGGCGACCACCCAGTGCTCGACGCGTATCCGCGTGCCGGTGTGTGGATCCGGCCATCGGGCGATGTCGCCGGCGGCATAGATCCGCGGTACGCTCGTCTCCAGAAACTCGTTGACCGTGATCCCGCGATCGACGGCAAGTCCGGCCTGGGCTGCGAGGTCAGTGCGCGGCCGCACGCCGACGCCGGCCACGACGAGATCTGCTGGCAGCGACGCGCCGTTGTCGAGGGTGACCGATCCGGCTTCGATCTTCGCGGGCTTCGCCCGCAGATGGAACTCGACGCCGTGCCCTTCGTGCAGCGTCCGGATGTATCCGCCGAACTGGGGGCCGAGGACGCGCTCGAGGGGTGAGGATTCGGGGGCGACCACACGGACCTCGATGTCTCGCTGCCGCAGTGAGCCCGCGACCTCGAGACCGATGAAGCTCGCGCCGATGACCACGGCGCGGCGTTTCCCCTCGGCCGCCGCGATGATGGCGCGACTGTCGTCCCACGAGCGCAGCGTGAAGACATGTGGCCGCTCATGGCCCGGAATGTCCAGGCGCACCGCTTCCGCGCCGGTGGCGATCAGCAGCGCGCCATAAGGCACACGGCGGTTGCCCTCTGGCTGCTGATGTTGGGCAGAGATTGCGCCGTTCTCGAACGGCGCCGGCTGCCCTCGACGACCGGCCCCTGCGCGGAGGGGTGGTTCCAGCACGACCTCGGCGCGTGCGACATCGATCGACGCCACTTGGGCGCGGATGATATCGATCTTGTGCTCGTCGTAGAAACCGGGCGGGCGGAGCGGCATCCATTCCGCTTGCGCCGTGCCTGCCAGGAAATCCTTCGAGAGATTGGGACGGTCGTAGGGAGAATCCAGTTCACCGTCGACGATCGTGACCGAGCCCGAGAACCCTTCACGCCGGAGCATCTCCGCCGCCGCACTGCCGGCGGCGCCAGCGCCGATGATGACGACTGACTGGGGAGACGGGCGCCGTTCGGGAACAGGGCCGGCAGGCGCCAGCGGATCGCGTTCCGCGCGTTTGGCCATCACGTACCACCGGCCGCCGCGGCGTTCGACATCCCAGCATGCGATCGGGTTCAGTGCGGGCGCGCGGAGCGCCGCCCCGGTCCGGAGGCTGAAGCACGCGTGGTGGAGCGGACAGCGCACGGTGTCGCCGACGAGCAATCCCTCCACGAGCGGCCCGCTGTAGTGCGTGCACGCGGCGGCCACCGCGAACACCTCGTGGCCATGCCGCGCGAGTACGACCGGTTCTCCCCCCGCGTGACCCAGGAGCATCGCACCATCACCGAGATCCGTGGCGGCGCAACCGGCGGTGCGGAGATCAGGTCCGCTCAGCGGTGCGGATTCACTCGACATCGGTCATGCCTCCTCACCGGCGCCGCGCCGGAATGTGGTCATCTGCTCCGTCTCGCCGCCGCGCGTTTGGCCGCCGAGCGTTTCGCTGCCGGCCGTTTCGATGCGCCGCGCTTCACTGTGCCGGGGCGGCGGGCCTTGCCGCCGCGTTTCGTGATAGCGCGCTTCGTGACGGCGCGCTTCGTGAGGGCGCGCTTCGGTGCGCCGTGTTTGCGGCGTTTCGCGGCGTCGCGGGCCAGCAGTCTCCGGCGTGCGTCCGCCGTTTCCGGCAACTCGAGACTCCGCCACAGATACCATGCCGCGAATGATGCGTATGGTGTCCATGCCGCGCCACGCGCGAGGACCTCCTTGGGTGTCGGCATGCGCTTCAGGTTGTAGGCGAGCTGCACTGCGATGCGGACGCCGAGGTCGAGATCGGGCAGGACATCGGGGCGGCCCAGGCGGAACATCATGAACATCTGCGCGGTCCACTTGCCGATGCCTTTGACGCTCGTGAGCGCTTCCATGAGCGCGTCGTCGCCGAGCTCGTGAAGCCGGTCTACGGGGACCGTGCCGTCGGCGGCACGGGCAGCGAGATCCTTGAGATACAGCGTCTTGGCGCGAGAGAGGCCAGCGGCTCGCAGTTTTTCGTCGGGCGTGGCCAGCAATTCTTCCGGAGTGGGCGCGCGTCCACCGTAGAGCGCTTCGAAGCGGCCGTGGATGGTACCGGCCGCCTTGCCTGAGAGCTGCTGAAAGACGATCGCGCGGGCGAGTGCGCCGAGGTGCGTGCCGTCGGTGCGCGGGCCAGGCGGGAGTTTGCCGACGCGGTCGATGATGCGGCCGAGGATGGGGTCGGCCTGCCTGAGATGCGGGATAGCGGGATGGTCCACGCGGCTACCCGCCGTTCTTCAGCATGCGGTCGAGAAACCCCGCGGTCGCCTGATATGCTTCGACCCAGTGCCGATGCTGGACGAAATCGTGCACCTCGTCCGGGAACACGATCGTCTCGACGTGCACACCGCGAGCGCGGAGATCCTCGGTGAGCTGGACCGTCTGGTCGAAATTCACATTTCGGTCGTCGTCGCCCTGGATCAGCAGGACCGGCGAGCGCCATGTGGCGGTCGAGGACATCGGCGACGACCGGTACGCGAGGCGGCGGGCCTGGAGATCCCGCTCAGTATCCCATCCGGGGACCAGCGCATCGAATTCCAGATTCCAGTCGTGCACACCATGCCAGTCGACGCCCGCCGCGTACAAGTCCGATGCGCGCGCGAGGGCGAGCGCGGTCAGATACCCGCCGTAGGAACCGCCCCAGGCGCCGATGCGGGCCGGGTCGACATCGGAGCGGCCGCGGAGATAGAGACCTGCGCCTTCGACATCGTTGTATTCCGACGCGCCTGTGGCGCCGTAGTTCATCGCCTCGCGGAAATCGAGACCGTAGCCGATACCGCTCCGGTAGTTCACCGACAGCACGACATAGCCGCGGCTCGCGAGGTACTGATTCATCCCGTAGGCATTGGAGTAGTACTGCATGTAGTGCCAACCGAGGAGCATTTCGCGGCGCGAGCCTCCGTGGAAGAACACGGCCGCGGGGTGCCGGGTGGGGTGCGCCGGGTCGTCGCCTGGCGGGAGGAAGAGCTGGCCGTGCAGCTCCATGCCATCCGCCGCGGGGAACGTCACCAACTGTGGCTGGACGAGCGAGTGCAGCGGGAACGCGGCGGGTAGCGCGTTGTTCGCGAGGTTGCGGATCGGGCCGTGCGAGCCGGTGACGAGCGCCGGCGTGGCTGGCCTGTTCGCCGTTGAATAGAGCAACGCGATGCCACTGCCATCGGCGAGCGGGGCGGGCGCCCATTCGATGTCACCTCGCGCGGAGTCATCGCCGGTCACCACGCGCTCAGCGGCGGAGCCGGGGGTGACGGGGATTCGCCAGAGGTGGCGCCGCTCGAGATCGTTCTGGTTGCTGCTGACGATGAGGGCGGAGCGATCGGGTGTGAGAGCTGCATTCTCGATCTCGAACTCGCCAGGCGTGAGCGGCGTCGCGTCGCCGCCCGCGGACGGCACGCCATAGAGATGCTCCCAGCCGTCGTGCTCCCATGGGAAGACGATCTCATTCCCCGCCGTCCAGAACAACTGCGTGGCGTCGTCCAACTCGTGGAAGACACTGCCGCGTCCTTCGGTGGCATGCCAGATGGCGCGTCCGATGCCGGTGGCGGGATCTGCGAGCCAGATGGACCAGGGTTGGCCGGCGCGTTGTGCGCCGAAGACAGACATCCGCGTCCGAGCGGGGCGTCGTATGAAAGCGATCTCGTGTCCGTCCGGCGACCATGAGGGGTCGGCGTCGCGGTCGACCGATGGGGCGAGGTACGTGAGCGTGTGCGCGGTCACATCGTAGACCCCGATGAAGCCGTGCGCGCCGCGATCGCTCACAAACGCGAGGCGGTTCCCGTCGGGAGACCAGCGGAGCCCGGACGCGTGGCCGCGGGTATGAAGGACCTGAGCCGGCGGCGTGCGCCCGTCGGTGGTCGTCCACCAGATCTGGTCCTTGAGGATGTAGGCGACGCGATTGCCGGCGGGCGATGCCGCGGGCGAATGCCCTTCGCCCACGCGGCGCGGCGGGCCCGCGGGCCGCATGCCAGCGCCGAGTGTGACCGTCCAGACAGCCTGCTCGGCGCCTGACGGGATGAGCGCGGGGTTAGCGATCTCGCCGTGGGAATTGGCATCGCCGCCGCGCACGTAGACGAGACCGTGGCCGCCGGACGTCCAGCGGACATCGGTGATCACCTGGCCATCGTCGCCGGCGTACGCCGTCACGCGGTGGGCCGAGTAGGATGGCGGAGCGGCGACCCAGATATTGCGGGCGCCGGCGCTGTCGAAGACCCACGCGACCGCACCGCCAACGGGTGCGGCGGCGAGATCGCTCGGGAAGGGAGCGGACAGCACCTGTTCTATCGAGAACGCCGGCGCTGCTCCGCCCGTTTGCGGGCTGACGGCCGGCGTTACGCCAGGTGGCGTTACGCCAGGTGGCGTTACGCCGGGTGGCGTCAGCCGAGGCGGCGTTGCGGCGAGCGTGGCCACCGCGCCCAGAGCGAGCGCGGCGAACCACAGGGCGCGTCGTGTTGCAGTCATTCGATCACGTTCCACGCATCGCGCTGGCGACTACCGGGCGAACAGGCCTTCGATCGATCCTTGCGCGAGCAAGTGGCCTCGCAGGTAGAACATGATATTCGCGCCGGTGGACTGCGGGCCGACCTCCTGTATCGTGGGGACATCGAGCGCGTAGACGTGGAACAGGTAGTGGTGCGGCTGGTCGCCGTTGGGCGGGCATGGTCCGCCGTAGTGGCTGAACCCGTAGTCCGTGTAGCCGCTCTTGGAGCCCTTTACCGGACTGGCCGCGGAGCCTGCTCCAGCGGGGAGGCTGGTGACCGTGGCGGGGATGTTGAACACCGTCCAGTGCCAGAAGCCCGTGCTGGTCGGCGCGTCGGGATCGAACAGCGTGACGACGAAGCTCTTGGTGCCGGGCGGCGCGCCGGACCACGACAACTGGGGCGATGTATTGCCGCCGCCGCAGCCATTGAACTCGGACGACGTGGGCAGCGTGCCACCGGCCGTGAAGGTGCTGCTGGTGACCGTGATCGGCGCGGGGTTGGACGGCGAGGCGGGTGCCGCGAACGGCCGGGCGCCTGACGCGGGCGCGGCGGGAGCGGCAGCCGGATGCGTCGTATCCGTGGCGGTGGCCGAGGTGCCAGCGGCGCCGGCTGATCCGGCCGATGGTGCCGATCCTGATGGCGTGCAAGCCGCGACGACAAGACCGGCGAGGAGCGCTGTCAGGCGCGTGATCCGAGTTCCCATAGGAGAGAGAAGAAAGTAGAAAGTAGAAAGTAGATGAGACAGCCGCGGGCCGGTGTGTGTGCGGCCGGCGCAGAGTAATGATAGAGCGAGTATCACGGCGCTGCCGGCCCCGGCGACCCCCTTCCCTGCTGTGGCAGCCGCTCGTACACCGGCGTCCCTCCGGCTACGGTCATGAGGACCCGTGCGTTGCGGAGCTCGGCGGCGGGCGTGCGGGTCAAGTCGCGGTCCAGGAGGACGAAATCAGCCAGCTTGCCCGGCGCCAGCGTTCCCTTGTCGTGCTCCTGGAACTCGGCGTATGCCGCACCGCTGGTGTAGGCCCTCAGGGCCTCCTCGATCGTGGACCCCGGCACGACCATCGCCCCGTGTGCATCCACCACACGCGTCGCGGCGGTCACCAGTTTTTGCACTTCCGCGCTCGACCCGACGGCCGCGAGCCGACCGGCTCGCACGGCCACCGCGCCAGCCCAGGGCCTGGTGGGTTCTCCGGTCCACACGTGGGCGTTGACGATCGCGAGTGAGACCGGCTCAGATGGCGGCGGGGATGGGGGGCGGTTCACGCGAGAGCCGATGGTGAGGAGAGCGCCGAGATAGCCGGCGGCCAATGGATTTCATGCGGCAATCTGGGGCGTGGCCGGGGGTGGCGTCGAGTCTGGCTTTGCGACGAAACGCCGGGAGGCGCCGTTCACGAACGGCGCCTGCTGCCCTCGGCGACTGGTGGGTGGTGGCAGCGACTGGTGGCGGCTCGGCGGGGTGCGGCTGCCGGCGGGGTGCGGCAGAATGCGCCGTTCTCGAACGGCGCCTGCTGCTCTCGGCGACTGGTGGGTGGTGGCAGCGACTGGTGGCTGCTGGCGGGGTGCGGCTGCCGGCGGGGTGCGGCAGAATGCGCCGTTCTCGAACGGCGCCTGCTGCTCTCGGCGACTGGTGGGTGGTGGCAACGACTGGTGGCTGCTCGTGCTGTGGAGCGACATTCCGCAGATACCGTCCTTTACCTCAGCCCACTGGCAATCGTGTCTTATCGCGTCCGGCAGCTTTTGATGATCACGGGTGCGGGATTGCTGGCCGCGTGTGCGGGGCATCATCCGGCAACGGGTGCGTCCCCGGCGCGGGTGATGCGCGCCGGCTCCGGCGACTCGCTTGCGGCCGTGATCCGGCAGCGCGTGGCTGCTGTGCCTGGAGCCGCGGCCGGGATCTACTATCGGGCGGTGGACGCGCCGGCGGACACCCTCGCGATCGGCGCGGACAGCAGCTTCCACGCCGCGAGCACGATGAAAATCGCGATCATGATCCAGGTTTTCCGCGATGCGGAAGCCGGGCGGCTTGCACTTGGCCAGGAGATCATCGTGCGCAACCAGTTCGCGAGCATCGCGGATGGTTCACCGTACGCGCTCGATCCGAAAGACGATTCGGACAGTGGCATGTACGACCTCGTGGGGCACAGCGTCACCGTCCGCGACCTCACGATGCGGATGATCCAGCGCTCGAGTAACCTTGCCACCAACACCGTGATCGGACTCGTGGGCGCGTCGCGTGCCGACTCGACCGCGCATGCGCTCGGTGCGAGTCACATCCGTGTGTTGCGCGGAGTGGAAGACGGCAAGGCGTTCGCGCGGGGGTTGAACAACACGACGACCGCGCGGGATCTTGGCGCGCTGCTCATGGCGATACAGCAGGACAGGGCCGCGACACCGGCGGATTGTGCGGCGATGCGACGGGTGTTAGTCGGGCAGGAGTTCAACACGGAAATCCCGGCCGGGTTGCCGGCCGGGACGAAAGTTGCGCACAAGACCGGGCAGATCACGGGCGTGTTGCACGACGCGGCGATCGTGTATCCGGCGACTGCGCCGCCGTACGTGCTGGTGGTGCTGACGAGCGGCATACCGGACGAGCGAGTGGCGCGTGCCATGATCGCCGATATTTCGCGGATGGTGTATGGGCACTACATCGGCGAGGGCCGGTGAAATGTGGCTGGGGCCGGGAAGGGCGGGCCGGTCGCGACCGGCCCCTACCAGGGCAACCTTCCGATCGCCTTTACAGTGGGATCGCGTGGACCGGGTGCTGTTGCCGACCGGTGGCGAAAGCCGATGAGACGTGGACGGAAAACACGAAGGACCGGTCGAAGACCGGCCCTTGCGACGCACATCGGTCCGCAACGCAGAACTATGGCAGGAACACGATGATCAGGCGGGGCTGCTGGCCGCTGGCGGGAGTGCAGTCCTGCGTATGGGCGCTGTCCGAGGCGAAGATTACCTGATTGGACGGGCCGTTGCCCGCGTCATTATTGGTCGACATACGGAGCCGGAATTGTGACGATCCGCGGCTGGCGGCGATGTCGTTGGCGACGCTCGACGTGACTGCCAGGCTCCGCATGCCGATGGACGCGTCGGTGGAGAGCGTCCCGACCTGCGAGGCGATCGCGTTTGCCGCGAACACCGTCGTGTCGAAGGGCACTGCGTAGGTGACGTGATCGACGACCACATTGCCGAGGATGAACGGCGACCCTGAGATGGCGCATTGTGCCGCCACCAGCGTCGCGGACTGCACGTTGATTCCCCTCGGCAGGCTGGTGAGGTCGAACCCCACGAACCCTCGCACACCGATGAGGGGATCTCGGGCTGCATCGTCGCCGACGATGATGTCCGAGCCCGGAGATGCGAAGGCCGGATCACCGGCGCCGGATTCCACGAACCCGGTCTGCTCCGCGGCGACCGTCACTGTGTCCGAGCGATCGTTGCTGGAGAGACCGACGCTGGAGCTGCTGGAGCTGCACGCGACGGCGAGCGACCCGGTCAGAGTGGCGGCGGCGAGCGCGGCCAGGCGGTATGCACGGGGAGTCATCATTCGTATTGACGCCCGGTCCGCGAGCGAGCAACACATTAGGAATCGATAATCGGCTGGGCCTGCGGCCCTTGCAAAAGCGCCGTACGAGCGCGCCGAGGCCGTCAGAATCAGCCTGAAGCACTCAGGGCGGGGCGCACCGTTACAGCCGTTACATCCGCCGCATTTCCAGATGCCGTCGCGTCCGGTATTTCGCCCCACAATGGCCGTAGAAATGCACTACGTCATTGTGCGGGGCGCTTCGAAAAACGCGCGGTCGCCGATGCTGGATCGGCGCCGCCCCCCGCAACGGCACCTCGGCCAGCAACCCCGTGCGCGCGGGAGGCACATTGGGGCAGAGCAACCGCCAGCCCGGCCACGACGGGAAGCGTGCCGAACCGCATCCCCGCGAGGCCGGCGCCGGCGAACGCAACGCCGCTGCCGACGGCTCGGACGCGTACGACAGCGCTCTGCTGGCCGGCATAGTCACAACGGCGATCGGTGTGACAATGACCGATCCGCACGGGTGTTTCCTGTGGGTGAATCCCGCATTCACTGCAATCTCCGGGTACACCGCGCGGGACCTGGCCCGGATGACCGTCTTCGACATCACGCATCCAGATGACGTCTCGCGCGTGCGGGCCGAATTCGATCGCGCGCTGGCGGACGCGAGCGCAAGCGGAAATGCGGACGCGACCGCCGGCAATCCTGCGAACGTCGCGATAGACACGCGTTACATCACCAAAGCGGGAACGTGGGTATGGGCGCGCGTCAACATGACCGTCGTTCGCGACCCATCGGGGCATGCATCGCACGTGGTCTCGATCATCGAGGACGCGACCAAGCAGGTTCGCAGTCTGCGCGATTCGCGGCGTGTGGAGCAAGTCGCCGCCGCGCTGGCTGGCGCGATCACGCCCGAGGACGTGGCGACCGTCATCCTCGACCAAGCCGTACCGGCGCTCGGTGCGTCCGCAGGCGCCATGTATCTGGTGAACGGCGATGGCAGCGCACTGGATCTCGTCCGCCAATCCGGATACGGTCGCGATTGGCCGGAACGGTGGCGCCACATTCCGATCGATGCCGTGCTGGCGCTGCCGCAGTCCGTCCGGTCGGGCCAGCCGGTATTCGTGGAGTCCGAGGCGGATTGGTTGTCGCGGTTCGAGGAAGCGGGCCCGCTCCGGGGTCTCGAGGGGGGCCGGGCGTGGGCAGCGCTGCCGCTGGTGGCGGAAGGACGGGTGCTCGGTGCGCTCGGGCTCAGTTTCCACCAGCGCCGGCACGTGGTGTCGGGCGACACCATGCGCTTCGACGGCGATGCGCGGCGATTCATGGTGGCGCTCGCGCAGCAGTGTGCGCAGGCGGCGGAACGGGCGCGGTTGTATCAAGCCGAACGGCACGCGCGCGCGGATGCGGAGGCCGCGAACGCCGTAAAGAGCGAATTCCTGGCCGCGATGAGCCACGAAATCCGGACCCCGATCAACGCGATTCAGGGATACGCGCAACTGCTGGAGCTGGGGCTCGCCGGTCCGCTGACCGACTATCAGCACACGTATCTCGCGCGCCTCGCGAGCAGCAGCCGCCATCTGCTCGGTCTCGTGGACGACGTGCTCGATCTCGCGAAAGTGGACGCGGGCGAGATGAAAGTCGCGCACGAGCTTGCGGATGCCGGCCTCGCCCTCGACACCGCGCTCGATATCACGCGGCCGCTTGCTGCCGCGCGCGGAGTGCGGCTCGTGGATGACCGGCCCGGCACCACGCGCCTGAGATTCATCGGCGACGAGTACCGGCTGCGGCAGATACTCATCAACCTGCTGACCAACGCGATCAAATTCACCAACGCGGGGGGTGTCGTCACCGTGGGGTTCGGGACGATGGCAGGCGCGGATCCGGCGGTGCGGGTGCGAGGCCGCGGACCGTGGGCGTTCATTCGCGTCGAGGACACGGGGATCGGCATCGCCCCCGCCGATCAGGCGATCGTGTTCGACGCATTTCACCAGGTGGACCGAAGCGCGACGCGTACGCGCGGGGGTGCCGGGCTCGGGCTGACGATCAGCCGTCGTCTGGCGCGGCTTCTGGGCGGCGACGTGACACTCGAGAGCGAGCGGGGCACGGGGTCGGTATTTACCGTGTGGTTGCCGGCGGCCGACGACGCCGATGCGCGGGCGCCCCGTCCGAAGCGCGCGGCGGCGGTCCTCAGCATGCCAGGGCTCACCGACGTCGGGGGCTTTCTGCTGCGGGAGAATGAGCGCCTGCTCGAGACCTTTGTCGGCCGGCTTCGCATGGACCCGATGATCCCGGGAGGCAAGCGCCTGCGGAGGGCGCCACTGGAGGATCACGCTGTGACATTGCTGTCCGACATCGCGCAGACGCTGGTGATCATCGGCGAAGCGGGCCCGGACGCGGCGGCCCTGTTACGAGACGGGAGCGCTATCCAGCGGATCGTCGCAGAGACGCACGGGACGCGGCGGCATGCCATGGGATGGGGAATCGACGCGCTGCGCCGTGAGCTCGACATCCTGCGAGACGTGGTCGTGAGCGCCGTGCGGGGTCATACGCGTCAAGCGGGAGAACATCCTGAAGACGCCGTGGGAGTGCTCATTCATTTAATAGACCGGGCTGCGACGATCAGCCGCCGGTCGTGGCATCGTGCCGCGCACGGATCCGGGATGGAATCCGCCGACCCGGCTGGATCCAGGGCCGCGGACATCGCGGACATCATGCAGACAGACAGGTGAAGGAGAGAGGAGAGAGGAGAAAGGGGACGGGCCGGGGGTCAGTGTTTCGCTGGCGAGGCTGGGAGTACTGCGGGGAGCGGGACGATCATGTCCAGCGTATCGCCGGTGCGTGGGATCAGCGGCGGCGGGTGATAGGCCTGGTGCCCGGTTGTGGCATAGGGGACATCGCGCGGTGCGCCGCCGGCAGGCCAGTCGCGCGATTTCGCCGGGAGATCCGGTCGCGGATGCGACATCACGAACGCGGCGAGGTCGTACGCATCCTGATCGCTCAGCGTGCCTGGCCGGTCGAACGGCATCGCGTATCTGATGAAAGACGCGAGCCGCTGCTCGCGCGCCATACCGGCCGCGATACTGAATGACCGTGGCCCCCACACTGCCGGCGCGACGACCGTCCCGGCGCCATCGGCCGCGTGGCAGCGCGCGCACTGCGCACCGTAGAGGGCTGCGCCGCGCGCCGAGTCGCCGGTGAGGGTGGCGATCTGCGGCGTGCCTTCTCCGCGCACGTGGGCACCTGGCGGCACGTTCGATGACAGGAACGCGAAGTAGCTCACCATATCGTGCATCTCGCGGCTCCCGGCGGGTAGCACGCGCCCGGTGAGACTCCGCGTGAAGCAGAAATTGATGCGATCCTCGATCGTCGCGACTGCTCCGGAGCGTTCGACGAAGCGGGGGTAGCGGACGAACGCGCCGACCAGCGAGAAGAGCGGCCTGCGGCCGCCATCGAGGTGACAGCTCAGGCACCGGAGATTGGCGCCGACGTATCCGGGCAGGCTGTCGCCGGTGTGGGCGAGCAGCGCCAACCCGCGGCGCATCGAGGCGCCGAGCGAGTCGTGCGGGATTGCGCTATCCGGCGGAACGACGGATGAATCGATCGTGCCGGACCCAGGGGGCGTCCGATTCGCCGCATTGTGCATCGCGTCCGGCGGCGCCGGAGCGCTGCACGCCGAGGCGATGACCACAGCCGCGAGCGCAGCGATGAGCACTCTCACAGAAGCGGCCGCGAGCGGGCGCCCGGCGGGGATCCCGAGACCCGGGCTCACCCGTCCTGGCCGGTGGCCACATCGTGGCCGGCGCGTCGCCAGGCCGTCATGCCGCCGCGCATTTCGGCGACATTTGCGAAGCCTGCCGCCTGGAGGACACTGGCGGCGATAGAGGCGCGTCCGTCCGTCTGGCAGTGCACGACGAGAGGTCTGTCGCGGGGCAGGCCGGCGAGCCGGTCGCGGAGCGCACTCAGGGGAATGTGCGTCGCGCCGGGTACATGACCGGCATCCCATTCCGCGGAGTATCGGACATCGATGACCGAGATCCCTCCATTCCCCGCCTCGGCCGCAACCGCATCGGTCGTCGTATGGGCGACCTGCTCGAGCGGCCTCCCGCTGCGCTGCCAGGCATCTACGACCTCGGGGCCGGCGTAGGCCGCCACGTGATCGATGCCAATGAGCGCGAGATCGCGCACGGCGTCCGCGAGCTGTGCCTCATCGCCGATGAGCGTGACGGCGCTGTTCAGCGGGATGAGCGAGCCGGCCCACAGCAGGAACGAGCGGTTGAGCGGGATGTTGATCGTACCCGGGATGTGCCCGCGGCCGAAATCGGCGGCGGCACGTATGTCGATCACCATCGCGCCACCTAACACCGCTTCGACGATGTCAGCGGGAGCCACGAGCGCTGGGCGTGTCACATCGCTCCAGCGCCCCGGCCCGCGGGCATTGACGCGTTTCATCTCCGCGAAGTAGGCCGGTGGCTCGGCCAGGCCGTGCAGCGCGGCCTTCACGAATTCCGTCTCGTCATCGATGCGGAATGCCCAGTTGTAGCGGCGTTCGTAGCCCAGCGTGGATTGCGGGACGCCGCTCAGGTCTTTGCCGCACGCCGACCCGGCCCCGTGCCCGGGCCAGAGCTGGAGATGATCGGCGAAGCCCGCGAGGCGCTGCACCGACGCGTGGAGCTGGCGCGCCGCGGAATCCGCGGAGCCGGCGATGAGAACCGCGCGTTCCAGGAGATCGGGGCGACCGACATCGCCGACGAAGACAAAGTCGCCGGTGACCGCGGCCATGGGCTCGGCGGCGACCGCAGAATCGGTCACGAGGAACGACAGGTGCTCGGGCGTGTGGCCGGGCGTATGGAGCACCGTGATCTCGATGTCACCGATGCGGATCACGTCGCCGGCGTGGAGCAGCGTCGCGCCGGCGTCCGCGACATATGCGTCGGTGTAGGACCAGGGACCGCGACCCTCACCGGAGAGATAGAGGTGCGCGCCGGTGCGGGCCGCGAGATCGCGGCTGCCGGAGATGAAGTCCGCGTGGACGTGGGTTTCGGTGACCGCCGTGATGCGGACATTTTCGGCAGCTGCCGCGGCCACGTACAACTCCGTATCGCGCAGCGGATCGATGACCACCGCCTCGCGGCACCTGTTGCACGCGATGAGGTAGCTGGCTTGCGCGAGCCGGGGATGGTAGAGGCGTCGTACGAGCATCACGCCTTGCCGGGGTGCCAGGACGATGCGCGGTCGTAGCCGGACGACGCCGCACCCGCGAGTACCCGCCAGTTCTGCACCAGCACGAACGTCCCGACGCACATCAGGAGCACGGCGAACCCACGCCGCAGCGACGCTGGCGAGACGAATCCCACGAGGTGTGATCCGGCGAACAGCCCGGTGATCGCCACGGCCGTAAATAACCCGACAGTCTCCCACGGCATCGTCACACGCCCAAGATAGCCGACGATTCCGGCCGCGCAGTTCATGGCGATGACCAGGAGTGACGTTCCGATCGCGAGCTTGATCGGCACGCGGCCGAGGAGCACCAGCGCGGGCACGATGAGGAATCCGCCGCCGACGCCGACGAGTCCCGTGAGCAGGCCGACGCCGATCGCGACCGGCATCAGCCGGAGACCCGATGGTGGGCCGATCACGATGACCGGGTCGCTGGTAGGGGGTTGAATGACATCGGGCTGCGCGGAGCGGGCCATTGAGATCGCGGCCGCGCACACGACGATCGCGAGGAGTACGAGCTGCGTGGGTCCGCTGACGAACTTCGCGAGGCGTGCGCTTCCGTAGGACGCGGCCATGGCGACCAGGCCGAAGGAAACCGCGACCCGGAGGTTGACGCGGCCCGCGTGCCAGTGGCGGACCGCGCCGACGAGACTTGCGGCACCGACCACGATGAGACTCATCGCGATCGCTTGTTTGGCCTCGAAGCCCATCACGTACACGAAGATCGGCACCGTCAGCACCGAGCCGCCGCCGCCGAGCAGTCCGAGAGACAATCCGACGACCAACGCCAGCCCGAGGCCGAGCACCGTCACGAACATGTCCGCGTGCGCGGCCTCGGGACTGTGATCAACCGCCGTAACAGTACGTACAGCCTTTTTCTTGCGCGCGGTTGACGGCGAGCACCCCGACGGGGACGATCGTCATGCCCGGCACGATGCCCGCGGTCCATTCCTTCTTCGCCTCATCGGCAGACACGTTGGCGGCACTCGCCACCTTACCGCTCAGCACCGTCAGGGCAACGTTACACACGGTGAAAATGACTCCGCGGCTCATTATGGCCGGAATTTCCGAGCCAGGGAACGGCATGCCTTCCTTACGGAGGAACGGGTTGCGGGTCGCGATCGCTTTGGTCGCCGGGTCCGTGATGTTGAATGCTTTGCCGATGCCGTACTTCTCCCACATCGGGTCCGTCAGTGCCATCAGCATCGCGAGGTGGCGGAGCCCGACGACCGCTGTGAGATCGTGATCGGTGAGCCCGTAGGCTTCCTTGTTGAGATTGAGGAAGTTGGCGGCGAACACCATGGCGAATCCATCATTGATGGTGACGCCGTCGAAGAACTGTTTGTGGGTACCCTTGATCCCATCGAGCCATGCGTCGCTCCACGGGCCAGCCGAACCGGTTCTGCGTGCCGCGGCGGACTCGGCCATCGCCGACACCATTGGGGCTGCCGTCATGGACGCGGCGAGCGCCGCGGCTCCGAGCGTGACACTCTCGAGGAACGCGCGACGGTCGTGGCGAGGGGCGGGCGACGCGGCCTCCGCGATCGTCTCGAGTACATCACCGTCTGGTATACCGCCGGCTGAGTGGCTCATGGCCGCCTCCTGATGAATGGGGTTCCGTCCGGGGGTCCGGCGGACGACATGGTCCAGACGCGAGGGTGTCCGTACCGTGAAGTCATGCTTTGCGCCCGGGAACGACCAACCATGATATCACGCCAGGCCGGAGGCGCCAGCACTGATGGGCTGGAATCTGCACCCAGAGGGTCAGGGGCGACAGTTTGCGGGCTGGAGGTGCGGATCGAAGGCCGGGGGGCTTGGGGGCAAGTTGGCGGGCTAGTGGTCCGGTGAGCGGCAGGCGGGCGGGATCCAGACCGAGAGCGCGGATCGAAGAGCTTGGCCTTGGGTGCAGCCAAGGGTGGGCGCCAATGGTGCTGGCCGGGGAGCCGGTGAAGCTGGCAGGAATGTGCCGGCGACGCGGATCGAAGGTCCCAGCCTTTGGTGTATCTGAGGGTGGGGGCCGTTCTCGAACGGCCCCCGCTGCCTAGTGCCGCCGCATCCGGCCTTCCACATGGAGTTGTGACCGCCGGTCCTGGTGGTTAGACCCGGGCCGGTGGCGGTAGCACCCGCGTGGTCAGGCCGCTCGGGGACGTTTTCCCAGCTTGCGCCGACGCGGCACACCATCAGGGAAGATGCGATTACCGGCGCGGCTGTAGGCATCGTCGTTGGCAGCCGCTCGGTTGTCGCGCGTCAGAAAGACCCGCATGGCCATCGTAAGCAAGGCTTCATTGCGGACCTTCAATGCCACCAATTTGACCCGAAAGATAAATAGATGTATACTAGTATATTGACCGACGACGAACAGGTGAAACCGCTGCGCTGGGTCGGATCGGCCCAGCGAGACTTGCGGGGCTTTCCGAAGCAGGTACGCCGCGACGTCGGCTATGCCCTGTTCGCGGCGCAGAAGGGCTTTACCGACCCGGCAGCCACACCGTTGAGAGGGTTTGGTGGCCGCTCCGTAATGGAGATCGTGATGCCGTTCGACGGCAACGCCTGGCGCACAGTCTATACGGTTCGCTTTCAAGGGGTGGTTTACGTGCTGCACGCCTTCCAGAAGAAGGCCAAAGCAGGTATCGCTACCCCGAAGTCCGAGATCGACCTCATCCACAGGCGGTTGGCGGCCGCGGAACGTCACTACAAAGAAGGGCAGGGCTGATATGAAAGCAAAAGGCAAAACCCCCAAAGCTGACCGTGTTGTCGCGGGGAGCGGTAATGTGTTCGCGGATCTCGGCCTGGCTGATGCTGATCAGGAATTAATGAAGGCGCGGCTGACGTTGCGGATTGCGCGCATCATCAAGGAACGTGGACTGACACAGGCGCAGGCCGCCAAAATTCTAGGCGTCCAGCAGCCCCACGTATCAGCCCTAGCGCGCAATCGGGCTGGGACCTTCTCCGTCGGGCGTCTCATGGAGTTTCTCACAGCCCTCGGCCAGGACGTTGAAATCACCGTTCGACCAACTCGAAAACACCACGGCGCAATGTCCGTGGTATTTGTTTGACCGATTGGCAATCTCATTCGCTCATGTTTCGACAGCCCGCCGGAGCGCGATCGGATCACTGGACGGTGAGGATTGGCACATGCCGCAGAGGCCATCGCATTTGCTGGCGGAGTTCTCGCGGTGCGGATCCGGCCAATCACCCTTGCGCGGTGATTGTACGAATTCTTGACGGTCGCCAGCACAGTTCGGAGATCAAATGGCCTCCGAACGATCATTTCTGCCGCACTTCGGCGACTGTGGCGCGCCCGCGATGGGAGAGCCGGTCATTCCGTCTCTCGGGGGTCGTGAGTGCCGCGAATTGTCCCGTGACTCTGTTGACGCCGGGCCGTCTCCAGTGCACAGCCAACGATCCGCGCGGACACGACAGAAAAACTGGGGGCGAGCCATGCTGGACTTCTCGACTTTCAAGAGGCGGTCTTCCACTGGCTCGGCGCGGCACTCGGGAGCAGCAGACCGATCGCATCCCGCGCCTTCACCCTACGATTTCGGCGCCATCGAAGTTCTCATCGCGCGAGCGGAGCGCGCAGCCGAGCAACTGCGAACTCTGGACACGACCATCGATCGCGCGGCTCAATTCTCAGCGCTGGACGAGCGCATCGCTCGCATCGAGGCCAGCCTCGGGCAGATCGAAGAGGTGGCCAAGCAGGCAGAGGCCGCGCAGGACGTGGCCGCGGAGTTTGCGGCATCGCAGGAAGCGGTAGCACAACGAGTCACGGCGACGGGCAATGAAGTGAACCGCATCCGGTCATCGTGCGGCGAGCTGCTGGCGAAAGTCGATGCGGCGCTCGACTTCCGGACCGAGCTGGATGACTTCCTGACCCTGAGGCCGGAGTTTGCGGCGCTCCGGCTGGACGCCGACGCGATCACCACGCGGACGCACGACCTGTCCGACAACATCGAGCGGCTGCGGACCGTGCATGACGACGCCGTCCAGGCGCACCGGCACGCGACCTCGCGACTGGACGGGATCGACCAGCGGTTTCAGGCCACAGCGAGCAAACTCGACACCATCGAGCGGCGGGCCACCTCCTCGGAGCAGGCGCTCACCACACTCCTCAACCTCGCGCGGGGAGTGCCTGAAGTCCATCACCAGCTCACGGTGCTGAAGGCGATCGCCGACGAAGTGACCCAGAAGACCGCGATGGTGGAACGGCAGCGCGACGGCATCGACCGTGTGGCCGCACAGGTTTCGCATCTGGTCACGCTGACCTCGGACCTGGAGGCGGCGTTCCGGCGACAGGAGGAGCAGGCCGGCACGATGGCGGCGATCGACGGCAAACTCGCGGCGTTGCATTCCCAGCACGCAACCGTTCTGACGCGCATGACCGACATCGCGGCGACCCAGCGGCAACTCGATGAGGCCGAGCGCGACGGCGAGCGCGCGCTCAACGCATTGCGTGCCGAGATGCAGAGCAGCACCGAGCGGTTCGAGATGGAGAACCGGAGCCTCGACGCCGTGAGCGAGCGGATCGCGTCGCTGCGGGGCGGAGTCAAAGAGTGTGAAGTGCGGCTGGCCGGCGCGGCCGAGGCGGCGGCCGGTGTGGCCGAGACCGAGGCGCGCGTCCGGGCGCTCACCGCGCAAGTCACGACCGTATCGGACGACGTGCAGCGGATCACCGCGCAGGCCGACCGTTTGCGCGCCGTGCGCGACGATGCGGGTGTCCTGAGCGCGAGCGTCGCCGCGATGACCACGCGCGTCGAGCGGATCGAAGCGGCGCGCCCGTCAGTGGAGGCCGTCGCGCGCGATCTGGCATCGCTCAGCGGCACACACGAAGCCGTGCGGGACGGGCTGGAGCAAGTGCGTCTGGCGTACAGCGAGATGACGCGCCTGCGTGAGCGGCATACCGAGGCCGATGCGTGGCTGGCGGACACCGACCGGCGGATGACCGCATTGCGCGGGCACGCCACCGAGCTGCAGGGCATGCGGCCGCTCGTGGATGCCCTCCGTGGCCAGGTGGACCGGGTGACCGCATCGGTTGCCGCGATCGAGACGCGGAGCAGCGTCGTCGACGACCTCCAGCGGCGGATCGGGGAGCTGGACACCATGGTGGCGCAGCTCGGCGACCGTGGGGAGGCGGTGCGGACACGAATGGAGACCGCGGAATCGCAGTTCGGAGAGCTGTCGCGCGAGGCGGGCAACGCCCAGCGGGTGGCCGCGACCATCGCGGCGGTGGCGGCGACCGTGGAAGTAGCGGAGCGCCGGCTCACGAACGTGAGCGGCACGATCGACAGCCTCGAGACGCGGGCGGGCGCGCTCGATGGGTTGAACGAGCGGATGCGGATCGCCGGGCAGGATCTGGAGCAGCGGCAGGGAGCCTTGGACACGGCGACCCAGTATCTCGCCCACGCCTCCACCGTGCGGCGTGAAGCAGCCGACGCTGCCCAGCGGCTCGAGGACGTCTGCGAGTCGCTGACGGCGCAACTCGAAACCGCCGGGGGCAGGACCGCGACCGTCGCGCAGATGCTCGACGACGTCGGCGGGCGAGTAGCCGCGCTTGGCGACGTCGAGAAGCGGATGCAGAACTTCGAGGCATTGCTGGCGCAGTGGGAGAGCGCGCAGACCGCGGCGGCGCACGCACTGGAGCAGATCAGCGGGCGCCAGGCGATGATCGACGCCGTCGATGGACAGATCACGCATCTCGGTGAGATTGCGGAGCGGACGGCGGAAGACGTGCGATCGATCGCGGCGGCGCGGCGCGACGTCGAGGAGACCCGGGCGCTGCTCGATTCCACGCAGGACGCGCTCGCGAGCGCGACGGAGACGATGCGGGGATTCGAGGGGCGGCAGCAGCAAGTGGAGCAACTCGAGCGGCGGCTGGCGCGCGCGGACGTTCTGGCGAGCACCGTGCGGTCGACCGTCGAAGTCATTGCCGCGCAGCGGTCGGTGGTGGATCAGGCGATGGATCGTTCCGCGGCGCTGGCGTTGCAAGTGAAACAGGCCGAGGCGTTGAGCGACGCGTTGCGCGGGCAGTGCCAACTCGCGACGCAACTGCGGACCGCGGTGGAGCAGCTTCGGTCGGAGAACGCGGCCGAGCAGGAGATGGCAGTAGCGAGAAAATGAGACGGCGGCCCGCCGTGTGGCACTTGGCTCGCCGGCGCCAGGAGGCGTGGCGAGCCCGCCGGGGCGGCCATCTCCATGTAACACCGGCGGGCGGTCTCGATGTAACCCAATGGTACCCCGTGTAACCTGTCAGGCCGGCGTGCGGGGGCCCGGCGATTTCAAGGTGGGGTTAACGGCACCAGTTGCGTTGCTGCGGCGCGGCGGGGCTATTGACGCCTCGTGCGGGGCCCGGCAACGTGGTGTATCCAAAGAAAGCCCAGTTCGTTAACCCGGGACCACAGGACGCATCAGCAAGTGGTTACCATAGCCGCGCTCGTCCATGATTCGGCCGCTCGAGCTCGTCTGCGAGGGGCGGTGCGCAGTTACGCGAAGCTGGCGTTCTGCGACGACTCGCTGCAGTTGGCGAGCGCCGTGGCAGATGGTGCGGCGACGGCGATCATCGCCGAATGGCGTGACGACACCGGCTGCACGATCGAGAGCACGGTGCGCGCGATGCGGGCGGAGTATCCCAACATCCCGGTGCTCATCTACGCCCCGCTGACACCGGAAGGGGCGCACGACATGCTCGCCGCGGCGCGGGCGGGTGCGGTGGATGTGATCATTGCGAACTTCGACGATGTGGGGATCACGCTTGGCCGGCGGCTTGCGTCGGCGCAGGCGACGACACTGTCCGACCGCATCGTCGAACGGCTGGCGACATTGGTGCCGCTCCCGGTCGCGCAGATGCTGGAGTATTTCTTTCGTCACGCGCGCACGCCGCCGTCGGTCGGCGGCGCCGCGGCGGCGCTGCAGGTTCATCGCAAGACACTGGCACTGCAGTGCGCGCGCGCCGGACTTCCGAGCCCGAGTGCGCTCTGCTGCTGGGCGCGGCTCATCCTTACGGCCCATCGTCTCGAGGATCCGGGGCGGACGACCGAGCACGGCGCGATCGAGATGGGATTTCCGTCCGGCTCCGCGTTTCGCAACATGCTGCGCCGCTACACCGGGCTGTCGCCGCAGGATCTGCGCGACCGGGGCGGCAGCATGTGTCTGGCCGAGATACTGACGGCGCAACTGGCATCACACCGGCCGGGATTGTATCCGGGGCGCCGCGCGCGCCACGCGAAGAGCGTCGCGAGGAACGTCGTGCCCCGCGGGAGCGATGCATCGCCGGGCGTGGTAGTGGCGGCCGCGAATCAGGACACGGCCAAGGCATAAGACAACGCGCGGCTGCTGGTGCAGCCGCGCGCGGTGCCGCACGAACCCCGGGTTAGAGCCTTGCTTCGTGTGGTGCGGGGAGCTCGCGGCGGGGCAGCGCATCCGGCGTGTCGGCGCGCATCGCCCAGCGCACGACTTCCTCGCGCAGGGCGCGCCACGGCTCGGCGAGCCGGTCCACCGTGTCCCCGTGGAGACTCTGCGCGCGACGCCACGCTTCGCGTACGTACGCGAGCACGCGATCGGCGCGCTCCCCCTGCGCGCGGCGGCCGCGCACGAATGTCGTGACGGCGGATCGCGCTTCGGCACGAACGGCCTGGCGCTCAACGGGCGAGGCGGGGGACCGCAACAGGGCGCTCAGGGCGTACACCAACTGCTGGGGGGCGGTGTCGTCAGTATCCATCACAACACTCCACTCCGGGGGAGGGGGAAGATATGCATCCAGGCGAACGCCGGGAGACGGTGATCCGGCCGTGACACGTTCGTGACACGAGATCACGGCCCCAGGTACAGTGGCACGGTTTGTGGCGACCGGCGCCATCAGTAAACGGCGTATCCAGGCCCCTCAAACCCACCAAAAAGCCCATCAACGCGATCGGAACGGTGAATGGATGCCGCCGTCGCCGAGGTGATTGAGCCTGGTGGAGGACGCAAGAACCGTCCCGCGGTGGCGTGCCGCTTCCCTGCGTGCGCCGATGCGATAGGATTCGGCTCCTCATCACCCCCGGTCCTGCCATTCATGCGTATTGGAGCCGCTGCATCGTGTCTGTCGCTCGTCGTCGCCGTTGCATTCGCGCCGGGTGGATCCTGGTCGGTCGCGGCGCCCATACCGGTGCGGCTGCAGGAGCACACCGGGGCGCTGTTGGGCGGACAGATCTACATCGCGGGCGGATTCGACTCGTCGGACGCACCCACGAGGGTCGCGTATCGGTATGATCCCGCGCACGACACGTGGGCGCGGATCGCGGACCTGCCCGCAGACCGGCATCACATGCCGCTCGCGGTCGTGGGCGACACGCTGTACGCCGCCGGTGGTCTGGAGGGACAACAATTCATTCCGCAGACGACTCTCTGGATCTACCGTGCGGACCGGAACACGTGGGAGACGCGCGCACCCCTCCCCGCCCCGCGCGGCGCGTCGGCGGCGGTCGCGGACAACGGCAAGCTGATCGTCGTTGGAGGGTTCGGGCTCAATCGCACGCTGCTCGATTCGATCGCGGTGTACGATCCAGGCACGAACCATTGGGTGAACCGAGCGCCCATCCCGACCCCGCGCGATCATCTCACGGCCGCCGTCGCCGGCGGCATCGTGTACGCGATCGGCGGGCGGCCGCTCGATCCCGGCCGCAACTACGATGTCGTCGAGGCGTACGATCCGGCGACGGATCACTGGAGCACCAAGTCGCCGATGCCAAGCCGCCGCGGGGGGCTGGCGTCGGCCGTGGTGGGCGGGATGATCCACACATTTGGCGGCGAGCGGCGGGACGGCGTGTTCGCGAACCACGAAGTGTACGACCCGGCCCGCGATGCGTGGACTCTTGCGGCGCCGATGCCGACCGCGCGGCACGGGCTGGCGGCGGTGGCCGTTGGCGACCGGATCTTCGTGATCGGCGGCGGCCCGAAAGCGGGGAGCGCGCAGACCAGCGTCGTCGAAGTCTGGCGGTGACCGCGTCCGCATTCACGGCCGACGGCGTCGCGCGTGAAGTGCGCGCGGCGGACGCGCGCATCCGGCCGCACATCCGGGAGACGCCGCTCGAGTACTCGCCGATCCTGAGCCGGGATACGGGCTGCGACGTCTTCCTCAAACTCGAGAACACGCAAGTCACGGGATCGTTCAAGGCGCGGGGCGCGTTCAACAAGCTGCTGTCGCTGACCGAGTCCGAGCGAGCGCGCGGCGTCGTGACGGCGTCGACCGGCAACCATGCACTCGCCACCGTCCACGCGTTGGCGGTCCTCGGCATCGCGGGCGAGATCTTCCTCCCTCGCAGTGCATCGCCCGTGAAGATCGCGGGTCTCGAGCTACGCGGTGCCGGCCTGCATCTCGTCGATGCCGATCCGGGCATGGTGGAGATCATCGCGCGGCGGCACGCGGAGGATTCGGGGCGCGTATACATCTCACCCTACAACGATCCGCAGATCATCGGTGGCCAGGGCACGATCGCGATCGAGCTGCTGCGACAGGCGGTGCGCATGGACGCCGTCTTCGTGCCGGTGGGGGGCGGCGGGCTGATCGCGGGCATCGCAGGATATCTCGCCGCGAACAACGCTGGAGCGCACGTGGTGGGGTGCCAGCCCGAGACGTCTCCCATCATGGCGCGGAGCATGGAAGCGGGGCGGTTGATCGAACTGCCGAACGCCGACACCCTATCCGACGCGACGGCCGGCCTGGTGGAACCCGGCGCGATCACGTTTCCGATCTGCCAGTCGTGTGTGGCCGAGTGGGTGCTGGCGAGTGAGGACGAGCTACGCGCGGCGATCCGTCTCGTGGTCGCGCATCATTCGGTGCTGATCGAGGGTGCGGCGGCGTTGCCGGTCGCGGCGTTGTTGCGGTCGGCGGCGCGGTACCGCGGGCAATCGGTGGTGCTGGTGCTCAGCGGATCGCACATCGCGACCGGCGCGTTGGCGGGGATACTGAGCGCGAGTTAGGCGGCGGTGGCAGAAAGCAGAAAAACGGAGAGGAGAAAGGAGAGAAAGACATTTGGCCGATTCCCCTTCCCTTCAGGAATCGTTCTTCGGGACTGGTCTTCGCTCTGGTACGTCGTTGTTGGGGGCTGGGAGGTCCGGTGGTGGGACGGCGGAGGGGTTTGCGGGTTGGCGGGTGAACGGGGCGAAGCCCACGGCGTCCGCGATCGATGCGGCCTGTTGCATGACCGTGTTCGACCGTGCGCCGTCGCCTGGGAGGGCGCGCTGTGCCAATCCTTCCGCGAGGTAGTAGCCGCGCAGGACGTACAGGAGCGCCATGTTGACCGATGCCTGATCGGTCCAGCCGTGGTGCTGCGCGAACGCCGGCCGAGCGCCGTACGTGTTCCAGAGATTCAGGGAGCGGCTCGTGTCCAGCCAGCCGTCGCCGGGTACGCGGACCGTGTCACGAGTCGCGACCGGTGCGACGTCCACCACCTTGCGCGCGAGGCCCTGCGTCAGCAGGTGGTCGCTCAGGCCGAGCTGGTCGCCGTACCGGCCATCGGTGGCGCTCAGGTAGACCGGGCGGTCGGTATTGTCCGCGATGAGGTGGAGGACAAACACATCGGAGCGGAGCAGTCCTCCGAACTCGAGATTCGCGGGGTCGATTCGTGCCGAGAGCGAGGTGCCCGGCTTGTGGAAGACCACGGGTCCCGGGAGCTGTGTGAACTCCGGCACGGTCCGCGACTCCGCCATCGTCATGTGGAGAATCGGCTGCGTGGGTTTCGGCCATGCGTGACCGCGATAGACAGCGGGACCAGCGAGCGAGTCGTACTGGTAGACCGGCCGGCGCATCAACTCACTCGCGTACCAGTCCGTCCCCAGCAGCGCCGTGGTGACGACCAGCACATCCTTGCGTACGCCTTCGACCTCCTGCGCATACCATAGCGGAAAGAGATCATTGTCCCCGACCGTCACCAGGATACCGTACGGCTCGACGGAATCGAGCATATCCCGGGCGATATCGCGCGTCGCGGCCTGTTCCCGGCGAGGCGCGGAGCCGTAATTGGCGATCAGGGGAACGATCGCGAGTGCGAGGACGGGAGAGGACAGGATCCAGGCGCGTGCCGAGGTGCGCGTGGAGAAGATACCGTCTGACGCGGCGGTGGCGGCGCCGAGCGCGATGGCCAGCGCCTCCCAGAGATAGAACAGGCCGAGCGCGATCCAGACACTGAGCGCGGAGAAACTCCACAGGTAGAAGTAGTCGCGGTCGCGGACCTCACGGGCGACGCTGTCGCCAAGCTCCGGCGACTGCGAGAAGCCGTACTTGAAATTCAGGTAGACGATGAGTGCGACCGTGACCGTGGCGATCATTGGGCCGAAAAACCAGAAACTCCGGCGATCGTATTTCCAGTGTGCGAAACCGCCGAACAGGGCGAGAATCAGAAAGACCGCGGCGAGCGTGCTCTGGAGCGTGACGTGCTGGCTGCGCGGATCCCGGAGCCACTGCCACTTGAAGTACAGCCAGTACATCCCCATCTGCGCGGTGACCGGCGCCTGGCGCTGGGCGATCTCGTGCTCGCCGTACTGTTTGCGATCGACGTGGTCCATGAAGCGCGACCATGTCTCGCGATCGAGCGTGCAGGAGATCTCGAACTTCGTGGTGCACGCCGTCGTGAGGCCTTCGTTGAGCGCGGGGAATTGCGCGGCGCGTATGGGCTCGACGATGAACGGACTCAGCCCGAGCGCGAGTGCCGCGACGCATTTCCCCATGAGCCGCCAATTCAGCACCGTCGCGGGCCGGCGCGCGAGCACGGCGATGGCGACGGCGGGAGCGATGAGGAAGCCCGCCGGATGGTTCGTGTAACCGAGCCCGATGAGGAACGCCACCAGTATGAGGAGGCGGTCCGCGCGTGGCGTCTCCGCTTCGTCGCACCACTGGACCGTGAGCCACGCGACCACGGCGAAGAACAGGAGCGAGACCGTGTAGACCTTTTCATTGACCACGGACTGGTCCCAGACCGTGAACGCCGTGGCGCCGACCAGAGCGGCGATGGCGGCACCCATCAGCCGTTGCCAGCGCGCAGCCAGCCATTGCGCGAAGACGCGCTCGGCGACCAGAAACCAGATCCCCGCGGAGAGTGCGCTCGTCAGGGCGGCCATGATGTTGATGCGCTGGGCGGGCGTGCGGGCGATCGGCAGGATGGAGAAGATGTGTCCCAGCAGGACGAAGAACGGGTTGCCCGGCGGGTGTGGAATGCCGAGCACATAGGCGGCCGTGATGTATTCGCTCGTATCCCACATCGCCGTGGACGGGACGAGCGTCACGAGGTAGAGCGCGAAGACCAGAGCGGCGGCGATGCTCGCGGCGCGGTACGAAGGGGCGGGCACCGGGGTGCCGCCAGTCGAGCGGAGTCTGTGACGCGGCGACGGCACGGGAAGGGCGAGAAAGGAGAAAAGAGAAAAGAGAAAAAAAGGGCAACGCCGCAATGTGCATACGTGTGCCGCGAACCGCTACGCGGCACACTCCACGGCGCGCTAGGCGGGATGCTACGCCGTACCTACACGCTACCCCGAGTGGCTCCGGTGTCGTCCGGCGATAGTGGGCGCGGGAGCCGTTTGTCCCGTAATGATGAAACGGAACTCCTGCGTGACCAACTGGCGGACGAGCTGTCCGCCGACCTCACCAGGCTCGAAGCGCATACCTGGGAGGGCGGCACGGACGGCTTCCGCGAACGCCGGGTGCGTCGTGCGGAGAATGCGGAGTGATGCGCTGTCGGCGAGGCCGGTGGTGTCGACGACGTATTCGACGGCGACCGTGCCTTCGATGCCCTCTTTCTGCAGGAAGTCCGGATATGCTGGAGCGGCGCTCGCGGGGTCACGCCGCACGGGGCGTCCCATCTCGGATTCGATGTAGACGCGGCCGCCGTCACCGGGGTCGGGGATCTTGACCGGATCCGGTGCTGGGGGCACTGGTTTGATTGCGGCGCCGGCTCCGCCACGCTTCGAGCCGCCGGTACCAACCGGACCGGCCGCGAGGCGTGCGCCCAGCGCTGACCAGTGGATCGTTTCGGCGTGCGGCCGCGGGGCGTGACCCGGGAGCAGCGGGAGCAGATAGACGACCCTGCGGCCAGGAGTGGTGTCAACAGGTTGGGAGGCAGACACGCGGCCGGACGGCGACACGACGGCATCGAACATGCCCGCCGAGATCAGGGTCGCGCAGAGCAGCGCGACAGGCGACCAGCTGCGTGAAGCCTCGCGTGCGAATCCCGCCAACACTCTCCGTCTCCAGAATCGGTCCCGGCCCGTGGGCTGGGGAATGCATTGGCGATCACATCGACGACAGCACTGAAATCTGAGACAGCGCGATTCTGAAATCTGGGACGAATACCGATCCAGTAATTAGTGACTGTAGCGGTCCGAAGGGTTCGCTCGGGGCCGAACTGTCTGCGAAAGCGGACGCTATCTACATGCCTGTTCAGCGCTTGCCAAGCAACCTCAGCAATAATTGGGAACCTGTGACGTGTAAGTATGCGACTTGCATTTCAGGGTTGGGCGCGCCGGTTCCCGGCCGGGGACCGTCCGCCACAGCGCGCCAATCACCACTAACCAGGCAGGAGTTCGCGATGCGTGTCTTACCTCTACTCTCAGCGGCGGCACTCGCCGTGTCGGTCTCGGCGCTGGCGCCGTCGACGGCCCGTGGCCAGGTATATCTGGGCCTGGGTGGCGGGGCGAGTGTCCCAGTTAGCAACCTGAGCAACAACCACAGCTCCGGGTATAACGTCCTGGCGTCACTCGGGGCGCAGATCCCGACGACTCCAGTCGGCGTGCGCGTGGATGGGATGTTCGACCAACTGCCGGGCAATCCGGGCATTGGCAACGCACAGATCTGGACGGCCAACGCGAATCTTGTGGTGTCGCTCGTACCGGGCGGGCCTGTGACGCCGTACTTGATCGGCGGCCCTGGCTATTACAACGGCGACTATCACGTTTTCACGACGTCCGGCGGGACGCTGCTCGCGACTGGCAACACACACGCGAACAACTTCGGACTCAATGGGGGTGGCGGCGTTCGGGTCGGCCTTGGCGGGATCGGGCTCTTCGCCGAAGTTCGGTACCACTACATCTTCGCGGGCGCCCACAACTACGAGATGGTCCCGATCAGCGCCGGCGTGCGGTTCGGCGGCTGAGCGGATACGGCACGATCGCCGGCGTGCTCGGAGACCCGGTCGCGCGGGCCGGCGTTGCAGGAGGCGAGGGAGGCCGTACGACACGGCGTACGGCAGGCCACATCAGACACCGGCAGGGCTGGGCGCTTCCGCGCCCTGGCCCGGCCGGTGACACGCGGTGGGCGGCCGAACCATATGGCGGTAGGTTTTTCTGATGCCAACTGCCGGGCTGATGCGCCGGATACCGATGTCCAGCCTCCGGCGGAAGCTGCTTGCCGCATTCGGCTCGGCGGCGCTGGTACTCATTGTCGGTGCAGCCGGTCTCGTGAGCGTCGTTTCGCTGCGCTCGGCGTACCGTTCGGTGGAGCGTACCCGCCAGGTGATCCAGGCGGCGGACGATCTGGAAGGTGCTCTGACCGACGCGGAGACTGGCCAGCGCGGTTACCTGATCACGGGCGCCGACCGATACCTCAGCTCCTACCGGGCCGGCGTCCCCGACGTCGCGACCGCACTGGGGTCGCTCCGGCGCCTGACCGCGGGCAATGCCCGCGAGCGGGAGTGGGTGGATTCCCTCTCGCTGCTGTCGGCCGCGAAGCTCGCGGAACTGGATTCGACGATCGCGTTGCGGCACGACGAAGGGTTTGTGGCGGCCGCGGTCATTGTGCTCACGGATCGCGGCCGAAACTACATGCTCGGCGCCCGGAGGATCACAGCGGAACTCAAGGCTCAGGAGCTGGAGCTCCTGGCCGTGCGGGACCGGCGGCAGGTGCAGAACGCGATCATCACGTTCCTCGTGATCGGCGTTGGCAGCCTGGTGGCGTTCGTGCTCGCCGCCATGATCACGCAGGCGATCCGTGTGGACGTCGAGCTGCGGGAACAGGACCGCGTGCAGATCGAGGCGCAGTCGGTGCAACTGCAGGACCAGACGGCGGAACTGGAGGCGCAGCAAGTCGAACTCGAGGCGCAGACGGACGACCTTCGGTTCTCGAACGACGATCTGCAGGCCGCCAACGCGCGCGCGGAGCGCGCGCTTCGGGCCCATCGTATCGCACTCGCGCGGGTGCAGCGGAGCAACGAAGAACTGGACCAGTTCGCGTACGTCGCCTCCCACGACCTCAAGGCGCCGCTCCGTGGCATCGCCAATCTCGCGACCTGGCTCGAGGAGGACCTGGCGGACGCGCTCACCCCAGCGGCCCGGGAGCACATGGTGTTGCTTCGCGGCCGGGTGCACCGGATGGAGGCACTGATCGATGGGATCCTGCAGTACTCCCGTGCCGGGCGGGTGGGGACGGACGCGGAGCGCGTGGATGTCGCCGCACTGCTCCGCGAGATCGTCGAGCTGCTCGCGCCGCCGGCCGACGTGACGATCGTGCTTGGCCGGGAATTCCCGGTACTCGACACCGAGCGGGTGCCGCTGCAGCAGGTGTTTCTGAACCTCATCACCAACGCGATCAAGTATTCGCGGCCCGCGGGCGCGATCATCCGCGTGGATGCAGCGATGACGGATGGAACGTGGACCTTTTCGGTCGCCGACAACGGGCCCGGCATCCCGCCGGAGTTCCACGAGCGGATCTTCGGGATCTTCCAGACCCTCGAGCCGCGGGACAAAGTCGAGGGTACGGGCATCGGGTTATCGGTGGTCAAGAAGATCGTGGAGTCGCGCGGGGGGCGGGTGGCTCTGGAATCGGCGCCGGACGCCGGCGCGATCTTCCGCTTTACGTGGCCCGAGCGGCCACTCGAGGAGGGCTGAGATGGCCGAGCATCCGTTGAACATCCTGCTGGTCGAAGACGACAACGTGGACGTGATGAACGTGCGGCGGGCGTTCCAGCGCGCGCACGTCTCCAACCCGCTGCACGTGGCGAGCAACGGACTCGAAGCCATCGACATGCTGCGTGGCGACACGATACCGCGTGAGCGGCGGTTGGTGCTGCTCGACCTCAACATGCCGCGCATGAACGGCATCGAATTTCTGCGCGCGGTCCGGGGGGATGCCGAGCTGCGATCGCTTCCGGTGGTCGTGCTGACGACATCGAACGATGAGCGTGACAAAGTCGATGCGTACAACCTGAACGTGGCGGGCTATCTGCTGAAACCGGTCACGTTCGCGGATTTCGTGGATCTGATGGCGGCGCTCAACAAATACTGGATGCTGGTCGAGATGCCGTGAGAGTCGCGCCGTGGTAGCGGTGACCGGCCGTTCGACACTTCCTTGGCCGCCGCGGGACCCCGCAGGCGGGGCGCCTGGCCAGTCACCGGGGGCCGGGCAGGGGCCACTCCGGCTGCTGGTCGTCGATGACGACGCGGTGGACCGCATGGCGGTGCAGCGCGCGATCGCCGCGACCGGGCTCGTTACGACAGTCGACGAAGCGCCGGACGTGGAGACGGCGCTTGCGGCGCTCGCGACGCTGCCGGCCGACTGCATCCTGCTCGACTACCAACTGCCGGGGCGTTCGGGGTTGGAGTTGCTGAAAGAGATCCGCCGTCGTGGCCTCGACGTGCCGGTGATCGTGCTGACCGGCACGAGCGATCCGGAGACCGCGGTCGCGCTCATGAAGGCCGGGGCGGTGGATTTCCTGACCAAGCCGGCGCTCGCGCCTGACCGGCTCGAGCCCGCGATCCGGAACGCCGTGCGGGTATCGCGTGCCGAGCGTGCGTTGCGCGAGAGCCAGGCGTGGGCGTCGACCGCGCTGCGGAGCATAGGGGACGCGGTCGTGACGACGGACGCGCATGGCCGGGTGACATACCTCAACCGGGTCGCCGAGGAGCTGACCGGGTGGGTGGCGGCGGACGCCTCGGGGCGGCCGCTGATGGAAGTCGCAGACGTGTCGCCCGAGGGTGGCGGCGTGGCGTTGCACGAGCGCGTGGCGCAAGTACTCTCGGATCACACCTCCGCCTCACAGGGCGACATGGTCTTGCGGGCGCGCGATGGGCACCGCGTGGCCGTGGACGTACGAGTGGCGCGAATCCGAGGCGACCGCATCGAGTCTGGGGCTCCGGCGGCGGCAGTCGGCGTCGTGGTGGCGCTCCACGACATCACCGACCGCAAAGGAGTCGAGGCGGCGCTCGAGGAAGCGCGCGCCGATGCGGAGCGAGCACGCGCGGAAGCCGAGGCCGCGAATCACGCGAAGAGCGAATTTCTCGCGACCATGAGCCACGAGCTGCGCACACCGTTGAACGCGATCGGCGGCTTCGCGCAGCTCATCGCGGATGGGATCTACGGCACCGTCGAGCCTCGCCAGAGCGAAGCACTGGGGCGGATCAAGCGGGCGCAGGAACTGTTGCTCGGGCTGATCAACGCCGTGCTGAACTTCGCCAAAGTGCAGTCCGGGCATGTGTCGCTCGACGTGGCGGATTTCGGCATCCGGCCGGTGCTCGAAGACGTGCGCGTGCTCGTGCTGCCGCCGATGCACGCCAAGCAACTGGCGTTCACCGTTGGTGTGGCGAGCGATCCCGACGTGAGCGTGCGTGGAGACCGGGAGAAAGTGCAACAGATCCTGTTGAACCTGTTGAGCAACGCGGCGAAGTTCACGGCGCCGGGGGGCCGGGTCGCCGTCGAATGGCGGCGGGCGGGCCAGATGGTTGACGTGATCGTGACCGACACCGGGATCGGGATCCCGGCGGACAAGATCAACCTCGCGTTCGAGCCATTCGTGCAACTGGGGAGCGACCGGACGACAGTCGGCCAGGGTACGGGTCTCGGGCTGGCGATCAGCCGCGAACTGGCGCGTTCGATGAAGGGTGATCTCGCCGCGACGAGCGAGCTGGGCACAGGGTCCGCGTTCACCCTGTCGCTGCCGGCGGGGCGGGCCGGGCGCTAGACAACAGAGAGGAGCCGCACAGAAAGTAGAAAGTAGACGAAAGGGGCTGTCAGGGACTCAGGTGCGGCGTGATCTGGTGCGACCACTGAAGAGCGCTAGCCGAATCTGATTGGTGCGCGAGCCGGCTCCAGGACCTCCACCGGATCGCCGACGCTGATCGAGCCGGTGCCGGTGTGGATCAGATTCTGGCCGAACATGACTCCTCTGCCGCGCACGTGCCGGTATGTCGCGAGCGTTCGGAGCGGTTCCCGGGCGGTTTCCGCGGTGTCCTGGTCGGTGGTGGTGATGGGACAGCGCGCGCAGGGTTTCACGACGGCGAACGAGACATTCCCGATCCGGATGAGGCCCCACCCGTCCTCGGCGTAGGGACCGGTACCGCTCACGACGACGTT
>Ga0209167_10000074_pt1 | contig 108878 bp, 92 predicted proteins | sample Coa_R1_9_FD_187154 | JGI IMG/M metagenome (GOLD analysis project Ga0209167, IMG submission 187154) | Surface soil microbial communities from Centralia Pennsylvania, which are recovering from an underground coalmine fire - Coalmine... | ecosystem: Environmental > Terrestrial > Soil >... | reverse complement strand
GAAGACAGCCTGGCGCACAACCGCGGGACACTCGGGGTGCAATCCATGGACCGCCTGCTCGGCGAGCACGGCGCGCTCGCGGCTCTCAGGGCGCGCGGCTACGAGGTCGAAGGCCCTTAAGATCTGAGGGCAAAGGCCCAGGCGAGCGCAATCGAAGCGAGCGCCGCGGTGCCGGTGAGCCATTGCGGCACGCGGTTCACCTGGCTCTGTACGCGCGGCACGGCAAGAGCCGCGCCCAGCACGACCCCGACTATAAAACCGCTCAGGTGGCCGATGAGATCCGTCCCCTCCCCGGCGGAGCCGGTCCAGCCGAGGAGCACCACCCCCGCGACCAGGGGACCCCAGCGTCGCGCCCAGCGCTGTGGCCAGCGCAGGCGCTCCCGCCATGAGTAGGCGGACATGAGGCCGAGCGCTGCAAACACCGCGGTGGAGGCGCCTACGGCGCGATGCTCGGGTGGCCCGTAGAGTCCGGCCAGGAGGTTCGCGAGCGCTGCGCCGCTGACAATGAGAAACCAGGCGAGCCCGCCGCCGAGCTGCCGGTCCGCGAGATACCCGAACCACACGCCGGCGAGCAGATTCGCGGCGAGGTGCGGGCCGTCGAGGTGCAAGGTGAGCGCGGTCCAGGCGCGCCACCACTGCCCGCCCTGCACGCGCGCGGCATCCAGCTCCCCTAAGTCGAAGGCGTCGAGGCGCACCAGTCCCCCCGCCACGGCGAATGCCACACCCATGAGGACGCCCACGTACAGGACACAGCCGATCCACGCGTGCGGATGCAGTCGCGGTGCCGGCGGCGGCGGCGCCGCCGGCGGATTCTCCCGCTCGTACTGGCGCAGATGCGCCTGCGCACTCGCCGCGTCGGCGGCGGCGACCTCGATGAGGCACTGCCCATCAAAAGCGAGCTGGCCGGGGATCCCGACGGCGGTCAGCACCAGCAGCCGCTCTTCGCAGTCCCTGCGACGCGGCGACCGAAACACCGTGACCAGCGCCGGGATGCCCTCGTCGGCCATCGGCTTCTACGGCGCCTGGCGGCGCAGGTGGCTGGCCGCAAAGAACCGGCGCGCGAGATCGCCGAGCAACTCGTAGAGCGCGTCGCTCGAGCGCTGCAGCCCCGCCGTGTCCGGCACAAGATCGAGGAGGTCAACCGGCTGGGCTGACCAACTTCCGGCCGGCGCCGGCACCACCTCAAACCCTGCGCTGGTGAACTCCTGCACCGCGCGCCACTCGTGCGTGGCACTCGTCACCAGCACGATCCGCGTCACGTGCTCAGGTCTGAGCAGGCGCGCGGAGAACTCGGCGTTCTGAAACGTATCGCGCGATGATCCCTCGGCCCAGCGCACCTCGACGCCGAAATCCCGGGCGAGCGTGGCGCGCATCGCGAGCACGTCCCGCGCAGTGCCGGATACCAGCACCGGCAGTCCGGTACGCCGCGCGACATACGCGCCGTAGTTCAGGCGCTCGAGCAAAGCCCCGCGCGCGGCGGGGCCACCATACTCCGGGGCACCCGTGCGCGCCTCACCGCCGGAGAGGATGACGATCGCCTGGGCCTGCAGCGGCCGCGTCAGATCAAGCGGCGGGCAGCGCTCGGCGGCGCGCTGCAGGCGCTCCGCGACCGCGGGCGTTGCGAGCAGCCATAACGCCGCAAGACTCGCCGCGAGCACGCCCCAGCCGATACGCCGCGTGGCAAGCGCGGACGCCCGATGCGCGAGTAATGCGCCGATCAACGCCAGGATGAGCGGCCCGGCAGGCGGCAGCACCAGCGTCCGTAACAGCATCTTCAGCGTGATGAACATGTCAGATCCGGATCGCCTGCCAGGCGCGCGAGCGCCAGCGCAGGAACAGCGTGCTGCCGAGCACGATGACATAGACGAGCACCGCGACCCAACCCCCCACCGCACCCCAGCCGAACTGCGGCAGAAACGTGAACCAGCCCTGGCCCGGCGCGAAGGTGAGCGCGTGCGCGAGCGGCACGAACAGGAGAAACGATACCGGCAGCACCAGAGCGGCCGGCACACGCACATCCCCGGCGCCGCGCAGGCACATGCTGCTGCCGAGGTTCAGGCCGTCGAAGAACTGGTAGCCGGCCGCGAACCACAAGAGGCGCACGCCGAGCACCACCGCCGCGGCCGCCTCCGCGTCGTGGGCGCCGATGAACAACGGCAGCAGCCACGGACCCGCCAGGGCGATCAGGAGACCGATCGCACCCATGTAAAACGCCGCGAGCCAGATCACGTGGGTGCCGAGCCGCATGGCCCAGTCGCGCGCACCGGCGCCGATGGACTGGCCGACGAGGGTGGTGCCGGCGCTGGCGATACCATAGCCGGGCATGTAGGCGAGCGAGGTGAGAATGACCACCAGCTGCGTGGCGGCGCCACCGGTGGTCCCGAGCCGGGTCTGCATCATCTGGAAGATCGCAAACCCCAGCAGGTCCGAGACCGGCATCAGGCCCATGGGCACGCCGAGACGCAGCTGCGCGAGAATCTGCCGGCCGCGGGGACGCCAGGTCAGGTGCGAGCGATAGTGACGCCGATGGTAGGCGGAGAGAAAAATGACCACCCCCAGCGCAAGTCCCAGCAGCTGCGCGCAGTTGGTCGCCCAGGCGGAGCCGGCGATTCCCCATCCCAGGTTAAAAATGAACAGCTGGTTGAGCGCGGCGTTGGTGAGCGTCGTCACGAGCGTGATGAGCAGCGTGATGCGTGGCCGGCCGATGCCGTTGAAAAATCCCAGCAGCGCCCACACCGCCGCCCCCGCCGAGGCGCCGCCGACGCGCGGGTACCAGAAGGTGGCGGCGAGATCCTCGATGCGCGGATCAAAGCCGAAGGGCGTGAGAATCAGGTGCCGCGCCGCGCCCACCAGCACGAACAGGGGCGCCGCGCACGCCGTCGCCCACAGCGCTGTCCACAGGGCCTGCGACGCCCGCCAGTAGCGGCGCGCGCCGAAGGCCTGGGCCACGAGGGTCTGTACCGCGTTGCCCGCCCCGCCCAGCAGCAGCACCACGACGATCACGAACCATTGCACGGCGCCCACCGCGGCGAGCGCGCGCGTGGAAATGTGGCCGATGAACCACATGTCGGTGAGGCTGAGCACGATTTGCACGGCGCTGTTGGCCATGAGCGGCAACGCCAGCGCAAACACCGCGCGCTGGTCCACATGCACGCGGCCGTCGGCGTCCACGCGCTGTGCCGGCAAATTCATGGCAACATATTGCCATGGCTGCTGTCGCAAAAAGTGCTGTACGAGCAAAGCGCGCCGCCCCCCGCGGGCGCCTCGCGCCGGGAAAATCCGCACGCGGACTTGATGCGTCGCAGGTTGCCGTTGCGCTCGACAGCGAGGAGATCGCCGCTCTCGTGGCGCTGGTGCGCGAGGCGGGAGGCGCGCCCATCGGCGCCTACCACGAGCCGCTGGGGGGCCGCGCGCTGCTGCTGGCGAGTGTGCCGCTCAGCGCCGTGCAACCCACACCCTTCCAGCGCGACCTGTCGCCCACCCATGCAAAGCGCCTGGCGGCGAAGATCGATGAGACGGCCGCCTTCCTCGACCCCCTGATCGTGGTGCGCGGCGAGGACGGGCGGCTGTGGACTCCCAACGGCCGGCATCGTCTGGCCGCCGGCAAGGTGTTGGGACTGAAACAGATCACGGTGCTGATCTCGCCGGAGGAGTCGCTCGCCTACCGGATCCTGGCGCTCAACACCGAGAAGGCTCACAACCTCAAGGACCGCAGCCTCGAGGTGGTGCGCATGGCGCGCAATCTCGCCAAGCGCCGCGGCCGCGAACGCGAGCTCGAATTCGCGCGCGAATTCGAGGCGCCGGAGCTGCTCACGCTCGGCATCGTTTACGAGAAGTCGCCGCGGTTCGCCGGCGGCGCCTACAGCGGCTTCCTGAAAAAAGTCGACCGCTTCAGCGACAGGACTTTAAGCGCCAGCCTCAGCACCCGCGGCGACCTTGCCGCGCGGCTCATCCAGATAGACGCGCAGGTGAAGAGCATCATCGCGGCCTTGCAGGCCCGCGGCTTCAAGTCCCCGTACCTGCGCAACTACGTGGTCGCGCGGATCAACCCGGTGCGCTTTCACAAGGCGAAGAAAGGCGACCCGCGCCCGCCCATGCCCATCGCCCAGGCGCTCACCCGCATGGCGGCCGCCGCGCGCGGCTTCAAGATCGGCTCGGTATCCAACTCCGATCTCGCCTGGGTGGCGGTCGGCGCCGGATCGGCCGACTAGCGCTTGGGGCCAGGAACCTTCTCGGGAAGCTTCGATAGATAACCGTCATCCGCGTACGTGAGCCCGTAGCCGAAGGCGAACAACGGCGGCTCACCGGGGACATCATCGACCGCCGGCGGCGCAGGCGTGCGCGGCCACGACATCGGCAGCTTGCCGCGAAAATCGAAACGCACCGCGCCGTTGGAAGCGCGGAACAGCACGTCCGCGATGCCGCCGCCCTCGGGCCCGGGGAGCCAGGCCGCCACGAAAGCGTCCGCGGCGTTCAATTCAGCGTTGACCCACAGCGGGCGCCCGGAGAGAAACACGGCCACCACCGGCACATCGAGCGCATGCAGGCGGCGCAGCAGCGCCAGATCACGCTTGTCGTCCTTGCTGTATTCGAGGTTGGGCATGTCGCCCGCGTACTCCGCGTACGGGTTCTCGCCGAACACCACGATCGCCACATCCGGGCGGGTGTGGAATTCCCCGTCAGGGCTCAACTCCACGGAACCCTTCGCCGCCGTCACGCAGCGCGCGATGCCGGCGTAGATGGTTTCAGCGTGCGGGAAATCCTGGTTGGGCTCGGTGCCCTGCCAGTTGATGGTCCAGCCGCCGCTTTGCTTGGCGATGCTGTCGGCGCCATCACCGGTAACGAGGATGCGCGACCGCGGCGCGAGCGGCAAAAGGCGACCGCGGTTCTTCAGCAGCACCAGCGATTCGCGCACCGCCTCGCGCGCCATGGCGCGATGCGCACGCGAGCCCAGCAGATCGTAGTGCCCGGCAAAGGGGCGCGACGACGGGCGGCCCTCGTGGTCCAGCTGCGCGCGCAGCTTCACGCGCAGCACGCGGCGCACGGCGTCATCGAGGCGCTGCATGGGGATTTTTCCGGAGCGCACCTGCGCGAGGGTGTTGGCGTGCAGCTCGCGCCAGCCATCCGGCGCCATCAGCATGTCGAGGCCGGCGTTGAAGGCCGCCGCGCAGCTGACCGCCGTGCATCCTTGAAGCTGTGCGTGACCGTTCCAGTCGCCGAGGAGGAGCCCGTCGAAGCCGAAGCGGCCCTTGAGCACGTCGGTCAGGAGCGCGCGGTTGCCGTGCATTTTCACGCCGCGCCAGCTCGAGTACGAAGCCATGACGGTCTGCGCGCCGGCACCGAGCGCCGCGAGGTACCCGGGAGCGTCCAGATCGCGCAGCTTGTTCTGGGTCGAGGGGTTGTTGCCCTGGTCCTTGCCGCGCGTGCCGCCGTCACCCAGGAAATGCTTCGGGGTGGCGAGCACGTGCGCGGCATCCAGAAACTGGGCCGTGCCCGGCATCCCCTGGAGGCCGGTGACCATGGCCGCGGCGTATTCGCGCACCAGGGCGGGATTTTCCGAATAACTCTCGTAGGTGCGCCCCCAGCGCGCGTCGCGCGCCACGGCGACGGTGGGTGAAAAGGCCCAGTCCAGACCCGTAACCCGCACCTCGAGCGCCGTGATCTCGCCGATGCGGCGGATCAGCTCGGGGTCACGGGTCGCGCCGAGGCCGATGTTGTGCGGAAAGATGGTGGCACCCGGGATGTTGTTGTGCCCGTGCACGGCGTCTGTGCCCCACAGCACCGGCACCACCGCGTCTGCGCCCGCGGAGGCGGCGTAGAACCGATCGGCGAGCGCCAGCCACTCACCGGGAGCGACGAGTTTGTCGTCGCGGGGAGATGAATTGCCGCCGTTAAGGACGGAACCCAGGGCGAGCTCGCGCACGTCAGCAGGCTTGACGCTGCCGATATCCGCCTGGATCAGCTGTCCGACCTTCTGCTCGGGCGTCATGCGTGCCAGCAGCACATCCAGCCGGCGCTCGAGGTCGGCATCGCGCGGCAGCGGCGACCGCTGCCGTGGCCAGCTTTGCGGATGCACCCGTGGCGCGGCGGCGCCGGGGGCGTCGCGCGCCTGCGCCGGTCCGAATCCCAGGCACGACGAACCGAGCGCAATGAGAGTCAGGGGTGCGCAATAGTGCGCCCACCAGACGGGTCTACTTCCCATGGGTCATAGGATACACACGGAGGCTGCATGCACATGCTCGAGCCGATGACGCGAGGTCCCGCCCACGCCATGGCGCAACCCCAGGGGACCGAGAGTTTGCCGGACCTGCTCCTTATCGAGCGTGCCCGTGCCGGAGACCGGCGCGCCATCGAGGCGCTCACGCGCCGCTACAGCCGGCGCCTGTTCCGGTGCGCGCGCAGCATCGTGCTGGATGATGGCGCCGCGGAAGAGGCGGTCAACGAGTCCTATGCGGGCGCGTTTCGCGACCTGACCCGCTACCAGCCGAACGGCAAGTTCGCCGCCTGGCTGACACGCCTGGCCGTGGTCGAGGCGCAGCGCGTGCGCGCCGGACGGGACGCGCGAGCGCTCGCCGTGGCGGCTAACAGCGCAGCCCCGAGCCTGGAGTCCGCGATCGATGCGCTGCCGGAAGTCTTCCGCACCGTGTTCGTACTGCGCGTGGTAGAGGGCATCGGCGGGGTCGAAACCGCCGCGTCGCTCGACCTCAACGAGACCACCGTACGCACGCGGCTATTTCGCGCGCTGCGACGGGTGGCTGCCGCGACCGGTCAACGCGTCACCGAAGCGCACGAGCTGTTCGAGCTGTCACGTGAGCGCGGCGAGCGCATCGTGCAACGGGTGTTGGCGCAGCTGCCTGGGTAGGTCCAAAAACCTAGTTGGACGAGGACACCGCACCCAGCATCTGAAGCACCTGGACGCGTGCGGCCGGCGAGTGCACCGGCATGGCGAGCACGTCCCCCGGACGCGCCCATTCGAGCGCACAGCGCGCCGCCTCGAGCTCGCTCATGCGCACCGGCAGGGCCGCTTCCGGCAGGCCCGCGCGCACGAGCTCCGCGCGGATGAGGCGCGGGATCTCTCCCGCCTCGCGGCCGCGCAGGTGAGCTTCGTTCTCCTTGACGACGATGAGCGCGGGGTGAAATTCCGCGGCCACGCGCGCCACTTCCTCGATCTCGGTGTCCTGGCGGTTGCCCGCGTGACCCAAGAGCATGCCGAGCCGGCCGCTGCCGGCGCGCAGGTGTTCGGCGACGTTGAGAAGGCCGCGCAGGCCCGCCGGATTGTGTGCGTAGTCGACCAGCACGCGCACGCCATTCACCTCGAAGCGCATCATCCTTCCCGGGTTGTCCGCGGGCGTCGCGCCAAAGCGGGCGAACACCGCGGCGATCGCGGCGCCCGGGACGCCGAGCGCCGCGGCCGCCAGGGCGGCGCCGGCGAGATTGGCGATGTTGTAACCCGCACTGCCCCCGACCGTGAGCGGCATGGCATCGATGGCACCCAGGTCCTGATCGACGCCCGCGTGATGCGCGCACAGGCGCCCGGCGCGCACCCCGCAGGTGGCTCCGCCGCGTGCGCGGTGTTCGCGCAGCAGAGGTGAGTCCGCGTCAAGCGCAAACCAGCCGAGCGCCGGACTGCTGCCAAAGCGCGCCGCGAGCCCGTGCGATTTCCTCACCAGGAGCAGGTCATCGGCGTTCAGCACCAGCAGCCCATCGGATGGGATCACCGCCGCGACCGTGAGCTTCACGTCCGCCAGTCCGTCAAGATCGTCTATACCGTACTCGCCGAAATGGTCCGGGCTGATGTTGGTGACGAGGGCGACCCGGGCGCGCGACACGGCGACCCCGCGGCGCAGGATCCCGCCCCGGGCGGCCTCCACGATCGCTGCCTGCGCGCGGTGCTCGCGCAGCACCCGCCAGGCGCCCGCGGGACCGGAATAATCCCCGCTCTCGAGGATCTTCGCATCCAGGAACACGCCATCGGTGCAGTTGTAGGCACAGCGTGACCCCTGCGCGCGCGCGCAGGCGGCCAGCAGGCGCACCGTCGTGGTCTTGCCGTTGGAGCCGGTCACCACCGCGGTTGGAATGTCGTGCAGCGTCTGCCAGTTCACGGCGGCCGCGTCGGGCAGGCCCGCGAGCGGAAAATCCCGTCCGCCCGCGCCGGCGCCCAGGGTCAGCACCGCGTCACCGAGAATATGCGGCAGGCGGCGCTCACCCGCGTTGGTGAGGATCTCAAGGAGCGCCGGCCGCGCTTCGGCGGCCGCGAGACGCGCCAGGCGCGCGAGCGCCGCGCCTTCCTCGAGAACCGGCGGGATGACCTGCGCCGGATCGGCCGCGTCCTCGAGCGTCGCGGCGATCAGGGCGTCCTCAAGGCCGACCCAGTGCCCAGGATCGTTCGCGAGCAGGGTCGCGCACAGCGCCCACTCGTTGACTTCGGTCGCCGTCAGCAGCTGGTCGCACGGTGCAGCGAGGGCGAAGGAAGCGCCCTGCGCGTGGCGGCGGGCGATGACTCCCGGCACGTGCCATCCGAGCCTTTCGCGGGCCTGCACAACGCGCCGGCGCCAGCCCGCAATCAGCGCCTCGTTCACCTCGATCCCCACCAATTCCAGCACCGCGCCGGTGGCGGGGAAAAACAGGTTGGCGCCGATCAGCCGCCTCGAGGAGGCAAACGGCAGCGCGATCCGGGCGTTCAGTCGTCGGCCTCCGGCGCGAAGCGCACGCCGCGCTCATCGCGGATCAGGCCCTCGAGACTGTAGGCGGGCGCGGTCTCGGCCTTTTCGCCGCCGCGCACCGTGGTGGCGTCGCCGTCGGCGCCGTTATGCAGCGCTTCACCGGCCGTGGCTGCGAGCGCGTGCACCGCGGCCGGCGCCGCGCCCGTGGGCTTGAACTTGATGATCTGCTTCCACGAGCGCACCAGCACGTCGGCGAATATCAGGATGAGATCCCCGGGCGCCCCCATGTGCAGCGCCGCGTCGATCGCCTGCTGTTCGTCCGGAATGACGCTGATCGCGTCGGCGCGTACGCCTGCGGCCTGCAGCGCCGCCGCCTGGATGCGGGGCACTTCCTCAGGCCCCCGGCCGCGCAGCCCATCATCACGGCGGCAGATGTAGTGATCGAAATGTCCGGCGGCGGCCTTCGCGATCGCCACCAGGTCCTCATCGCGCCGGTCCCCGGGAGCTGCGAGCACGACAATTCGTTTGCCCGGGACGTCGAGGCGCTGCGCGAGATCCGACATCATGCCGACCGCGTGCGCGTTGTGGCCGTAGTCGAACAGCACCTTGAACGGGTGCTCGTTGAAGAGGTTCATGCGCCCGGGCGCCTGGAAGAATGTGCTGTCGAAGGTGCGCAGGCCCTGGCGGATCGCATCCAGTTTGATGCCGAGCGAAAACGCCATGGCCGCGGCGAACATGGCGTTCTGAACGTTGTGGGTCGCCCGGCCCTCGAGCGTCGCCGGGATGAGGTGCGTCCACAGGAGCGGAATGTGCCCGCCCTTGTCGTAGAGGGTGATCATCTGGCCATTGATGCCGCCTTCGAGCGCGCAGGCGCGCGCGCCGGCGCGGATGTGTTCGCGTACCAGGGCGTGCTGCGGGTTCATGGTCACGTAGCAGATGTGCTTCGCTTCGGTGTAACCGGACATCTTCATGACCAGCGGATCATCGGCGTTCAACACGGCGCAGTCGGTCGCGACCTCGACCACGATGCGCTTGACCTCGGCGAGCTGCTCGAGGGTATCGATGCCCTTGAGCCCCAGGTGATCGGGCTGCACGTTGAGCACCGCGCCGACATTCACTGCATTCACGCCCATGCCGGCGCGCAGCAGACCGCCGCGCGCGGTCTCGAGCACCGCGATGTCGATCTGCGGGTCCGCCAGCACCATGCGCGCGGACACCGGCCCGGTCATGTCGCCCTGCACGGTGCGCTGGCCGTCGATGTACACGCCATCGGTGGTGGTCATGCCGGGCGTGAAACCGCCCATCTTGGCGATGTGCGCCAGCATGCGCGCGGTCGTGGTCTTGCCGTTTGTGCCGGTGACCGCGGCGATCGGCACGCGCGCCGGTGCGCCTTGCGGAAACAACATGTCGATCACCGGCGCCGCGACATCGCGCGCCGTGCCCTCGCTCGGCGCCACGTGCATGCGAAAGCCGGGCGCGGCATTCACTTCGCAGATGCCGCCGCCGATCGCCCGATAGCTTTCGGTAATGTCCTTGGACAGAAAGTCCACCCCGCCGACATCAAGTCCGATGGCGCGAATGGCGCGCTCCGCCATCTCGCGATTGTCCGGATGAATCACGTCGGTGACATCGGTCGCCGTGCCGCCGGTTGAGAGGTTGGCGGTCGAGCGCAGGTAGACGATCACGCCCTGCGCCGGCACCGACTCGGCCGTGAGCCCGACCCGAGCGAGCATCTTGTCCGCCTGCGCATCGAGCTCCAGGCGCGTCAGCACCTTCTCGTGACCGACGCCACGGCGCGGATCCAGGTTCACTACATCGATGAGCTGCGCGATGGTGTGCTCGCCATCTCCCACCACGTGCCCGGGCGTGCGCCGGGTCGCGGCCACGAGCTCGCCATTCACGACCAGCAGGCGATGATCGTCGCCTTCGAGGAAGCTCTCGACGATCACCGAGCGCGAATGCTCGCGCGCGATGTTGAAACCCTGCGCGACTTCCTCATCGCTGGCGAGGCGGATGGAAATGCCGCGGCCGTGGTTGCCGTTGTAGGGTTTGGTGACCACCGGGAAACCCATGCGTTTCGCCGCGCGCACCGCCTGGCCCTCGCTTTGCACCATTTCCTGCTTCGGCACCGGCAGTCCCAGACCGGCGAGTATCTTGTTGGTCTCTTCCTTGTCGCTGGCGAGCTCCACCGAGATATGCGGCGTGCGCCCGGTGACCGTGGCCTGGATGCGCTGCTGGAACCGGCCGTGACCGAGCTGCACCAGCGACTGCTCGTTCAGGCGCAGCCACGGAATGCCACGGGCTTCCGCGGCGCGCACCAGCGAGTGGGTCGAGGGACCCATGGCGCGCCGCTGCGCGAAGCGGATGAACTCATCACGCGCTTCGGGCCAGTTCCACCCGTCAGGCACGGCGTCATGGGAGCGCAGCTCCGGCGGCAGGAGCGACAGCAGCAGGCGCAGGCCGAGTTCGCCGGCCGCGATGCCCTCATCGCGCTGCGCGTATTCGTAGACCACGGTGTAGACCCCGGTGGCGCCGGAACTGCGGGTCTTGCCGAAGGTGACCTCTTCGCCGGCGATGTTCTGCAGCTCGATCGCCACGTGTTCGAGCACGTGGCCAAGCCAGGTGCCCTCGCCCTCGCGCATGCGGCGAAAAAATCCGCCCGGCTCGCGGTAGGAACAGCCGTGCTCCGCGAGTCCCGGCAGCGCCGCCGCGAGTCCGTCGACAAAAGCCGGTCCTAGTCTGCCGGTGGGCCAGGCCTCGAGCCGCCCGAGGTCCAGTTCCAGGCGGATGACGGGGAAACGCGCGTACAGGGACGGCCCGACGTACACGGATCGATCGAGAATGCGCATGGGTGTTGCTCTATATCGTAATAGTTGTTCACGGCAACTTGAGGCAAGCGCTTAGGGTCAGCCGGCGGTCGACTTCTCCTTCGACTGCTGCAGCCCCGCGGCCGCTGCGACATGGGTGTTGAGGTTGAAGGTCGCGCCCGCGACCAGGATATGCAGACGCAGGCCCAGCATGCACACCGGTTGCCCGTCGCCGACCTTGTCGATGGACGAGTGAGTCACGTCCGAGCCATCCACGATCGTGACCCCGCCGGTGCCCTCGACTTCGATGATCTCGTCCGGGCTGATGAAGGCCGCGGTGTCCTCGTCGAGCCCGACACCAACCGCAAAGGGATTGTAGGCGAGCGCCGTGAGGAGTCTCCCCAGGCGGTCGCGCTCGCGGAAATGCTGGTCAATGATGACGCGGTTGGTGAGCCCCAATCCCGGGGCGAGACGCACGCTGCCCGCGATCAGGGACGAGCCCTCGTCCCCCGCCGCGATCATGTGCTCGGAGAGGATGCTGGCGCCGGCGCTGGTGCCGCCGACGGTGACGCCGTGGGCGTTGCGGGTGCGGATGAGTTTCGCGACCGGCGTGCCACCCAGGAGCGTCGTGAGGCGCAGCTGGTTACCGCCGGTGAAGAAGATGCCGCTGGCCTCATCCAGGCGCTCGAGCCGCCCGGCTTCGTGGCAGTCCCGGCGGGTATCAAAATCCATGACCGTCACGCGGTCGGCGCCGATGTCCCTGAACACCTGCTCGTAGCGCGAGCCGGTCTCATGCATACGGCTGGCGGTGGGAATAACGACGATGTCGGCGTCCCGACCGCCGGAGACGCGCACAAAGCGCTCGAGGATCCGCCGGTCGTTTTCCTTGTTCTCCGCTCCCCCGATCGGAATGATCCATCCACGCCGCTGGCCATCGGGAACTTTGCTGGGCATAGAACCGCTGACTCCTTAAATAGGCTCTGGCGGGAGGGGAAGGTATCACGACGGACCCCTTTCCGGTCAGCCAGACCGCCGAGAAAGCGCGCGATGTGCCTTGAATTTGCTGGAGTTGAGCCGGAGACTGCGGACGGCTTCACAGCCTTGGGAAAATTCGGTCAGTGGCGCAAGTCAAGCGGCGGCATTTCATCATCGGCACGGTGCTCGCCGCTGGCGCCTTGGGAGTGGGTTGGCTCGCCGCCCCACCGCGCCAGCGCCTGGTGGGTGCAAAACCCCTGCCCGTCGGACCCGGGGAGGCGGCGCTGAACGGCTGGGTCAAGGTCGGCAGCGACAACTCGGTGACGGTGATGATGTCGCAGGCGGAGATGGGCCAGGGCGTCCACACGGGGCTTGCGATGGTGCTCGCGGATGAGATGGATGCCGCCTGGGAGTCGGTGCGGCTCGAGCAGGCCCCGCTGGATTCGATCTACAACAACCAGGCCGCCATTGTCGATTCGCTCCCCTTTGACCCTGGTGACGACGGCCTCATGAAGCGCGGCACGGTGCATGTGCTGCGCCGCGTCCTGCGCGAGATCCCGGGCATGGCCGGGACCGGCGGCTCCTCCAGCATCAGGGACCAGTGGCTGCCGTTGCGCCAGGCCGGCGCCTCGGCGCGCATCATGCTGATCGGCGCGGCGGCGCAGGCCTGGAAGGTGCGCGCCGCCGAGTGCACGACCGAATCCGGCACGGTGCGACACCCTTCCGGCAAGAGCGCAACCTACGGCGAGCTGGCGGCGGCCGCGGCACAGCAGCCGTTGCCAAAGGACCCGCCGCTCAAGGCCGCGGCGCAGTTTCGGCTCATCGGCCGCGACGTGCGCCGCCTCGACAATGCGGCGAAGCTCAACGGCGCGGCTGGCTACGCGATCGACGCCGCCCCGGCCGGGCTTCTCTACGCCAGCATCAGGATGTGTCCGACCATCGGCGGCAGGGTGGCGAGTTTCAACGCGGCGCAGGCGTTCAAGCAGCAGGGCGTCGTCAAGGTTCTGGCCGTGGAGCCGGTGAAGGGCAGCCTCGCCGGCACCGGCGCCATCGCCGGCGGCGTCGCGGTCATTGCCGACACCCCGTGGCACGCCATGCGGGCACTGGAGACGGTACAGATCGAGTGGGACCACGGCGCGGCGACAAACCTGTCGAGTGCAGGAATTTTCGCATCTCTCACGCAGGCGCTCGACACGCACGCCGGCAGCGCCCACCTGCAAAGAGGCGATGTCGCCCAGGCGCTCAAGCGCGCGGCGAAAACCATCACGGCCGAATACCGCGTGCCGTTTCTCGCCCACGCGACCATGGAACCCATGAACTGCACGGTGAAGTACGCCAACGGCGCGGCCACGGTCTGGGCCGCGACTCAGGCACAGGGCCTGGCGCGCCATGCGGTCGCAAAAGCGTTAGGCATTGCAGCCTCGAGGGTCGACATCAGGGTGCCGTATCTCGGCGGCGGCTTTGGCCGGCGCTACCTGTCCGACTGCATGGTCCAGGCCGCGCAGCTGGCGCGCGCCACGGGCGGCGCGCCGGTGCAGCTCATCTGGTCGCGGGAGGAGGACATCACCCACGACTTCTACCGGCCCGCATTCATCGCCCGCTGTGAAGGCGGTTTCGACGCCGCCGGCAAGCTCATCGCCTGGAAGCTCACCTCCGCAGGTTCCAACATGGGCGCGCCGTCGTTCATTGGCGCCTCATCCGATGGCGCGGCCAACACCCCCTACCGCGTGCCCAACATGCGCTTCGCCCATGAGGCACTCGAGAGCCCCGTGACCATGGGCATCTGGCGCTCGGTCGCGAATTCCCAGAACGCGTTCTTCATCGAGTCATTCTTGGACGAACTCGCGGCGAGCAGCGGCGTTGACCCGCTCGCGCTGCGCGCGACGCTGCTGGCGGGCAACGCGCCGGCCCTGCGCGTCCTCAACCGTGCGGCGCAGCTTTGCGGCTGGGGGACTCCGGCGGCCGCGCCCGACGGCGCGCGGCGCGCGCGTGGCATCGCGCTGCACCGCTGCTTTGGCAGCACTGTCGCCCAGGTGGCGGAAGTGTCGGTGAACGCGGCGCGGGAAATCCGCGTGCACCGGGTCACGTGTGTCATCGACTGCGGGGTCGCCGTGAATCCCAACCTCATCCGCCAGCAGATCGAGGGCGGGGTGATCTTCGGACTGTCCGCAGCCCTGCACGGTCAGATCACCATCGAGAAGGGCCAGGTGCAGCAGAGCAACTTCCACGACTACGTGCCGCTGCGCATGTCCGAATGCCCGCAGCTCCAGACCGAAATCATCGCCGACGGTACCACCCCGGGAGGCGTGGGCGAGACCGGTACGCCGCCCATTGCACCAGCGGTCGCCAACGCCGTGTTTGCCCTCACCGGGCAGCGCTTACGCGAACTGCCCCTGAAGCTGACGTGAGAAATTCAAGAGGACCGGCATGCTGAGGCTGAACATCAACGGCAAAATCCTGAGCACCGACGCGGAAGCCGACACGCCGCTCCTGTGGGTCCTGCGCGGCGAGCTGCAGCTGCCAGGCACCAAGTTCGGTTGCGGCAAGGCCTTGTGCGGGGCCTGCACCGTGCACCTGGACGGCGTCGCCGTGCGCTCGTGCGTCACGCCGGTGTCCGCCGCGGCAGGGCATGAGGTTACGACCATCGAGGGTCTCGACGACGAGGTGGCGCAGGCGCTGCGCCGTGCCTGGACCGAGATTGACGTGGTGCAGTGTGGTTACTGTCAAAGCGGACAGCTGATGTCCGCCAGCGCGCTGCTGAAGAAGAACCCGCAACCGAGCGATGCCGACATCGACGCGGCGATGAGCGGCAACATCTGCCGCTGCGGCACCTATCCACGCATCCGCGCCGCCATCCACCTGGCGGCAAAGGCGCGCTGAAATGTTGGCGGCTGCGCACCACCCGCGGGCGCTTGCAATGGTCATGGTCGAGTACGACACTCGCGCACTGCCCGGGGGCTTACGCGTCGGGCCGGCTCAGAACCAATTACCTGTAACGAGGTCGCTATGAAACTGCTCCTGTGCGCCATTCCTCTCGTGCTGGCAGCATCCGCAGCCCTTGCCGATCCGCCAGCCGACAACGTCGGCCGCCACCACCACCCCAACCTCGCGGCGGCGCAGCGCCTGTCGACGCAGGCGTTTGAAAAGATCGTCGCCGCGCAGAAAGCCAACGAGTTTGATCTGGGCGGACACGCGCAGAAGGCCAAGGACTTGCTCGATGAGGTCAACCGTGAGCTCAAGGCAGCCGCGGAGACCGCCAACGTGGAGCACCGCAAATAGACAATGGTTGTCTGACCTAAAGGATCAACCTGAAGGGCCCGGCCTTGCCGGGCCCTTTCTTTCGCTCACGCCCCACAGACCTGACACATGCAACGCGCCCTCTTATTGATGCTCGCAGGCCTGTCGGTCACGACGCTCGGCTACGCACAACAGGCCGCGGTCGGACCCCTGCCCCGCGACGTCACGCCGACGCATTACCGCCTGAGCCTCACCATCGATCCCAGGAAAGATGACTTCAGCGGGGAGACGACTATCGATGTGACGGTGCATCAGGCGACCAGACTCATCTGGTTGCACGGCATGGGACTGAAGGTCAGCACGGTGTCGGTCACTTCCGGCAAGCGGCAGATTCCAGCCCACTATGAGGAAATTGATCATGAGTTCGGCGTCGCGCGCGTCACCACCGATGCGTCCGTGCCAGCCGGCAAGGCGGTACTGCATTTCACCTACAGCGCGCCTTTCCAGGAGACCGGGCAGGGGCTGTACCACACCAGGATCGTGAATGACTGGTATGCCTTCACCCAGTTTGAGGCAATCGACGCACGCCGCGCGTTCCCGGGCTTCGACGAGCCGGGCTTCAAGACGCCGTTCGATCTTACGCTCACCGCCCCCGCGAGCGACCGCGTGGTCACCAACACCCCCGAAGTTCGCGCCGTGAGGCTCAAGGGGCGCCTGGTGCGGCACGAGTTTGAAACCACGCGGCCGTTGCCGACCTACCTCCTGGCGTTTGTGGCAGGTCCGGTCGACATCGTCGAGCTGCCGCCGATCCCGCCCAACGCCGCACGCTCAACACCCCTGCCCTTGCGCATCGTGGCGGCCAAGGGCCAGGGCCCGCGCACCGCCTTCGCCGGCGCCGAGGCGCCGAAGCTCTTAAGCGCGCTCGAGCGGTATTTCGGCATTGCCTTCCCGTACCCGAAGCTTGATCTGATCGCGAGTCCCTTGGGCGGCGGCGCCATGGAAAACGCCGGCGCCATCATTTTCGATGAGAGCCTGCTTTTGTTCGGGGACAATCCGCCGCCGCGGCAGCAACAAGGTTTCGGTGCTGTTGCGGCGCATGAGATGGCGCATCAGTGGTTCGGCGATCTCGTGACCCCGGCGTGGTGGGACGACATCTGGCTGAATGAATCCTTCGCCGAGTGGATGGGTGTGAAGATATCCGATGCCTGGCGGCCGGATCTGGGCATTCGCGCCGATCAGATGCGCCAGACGCTGGCCGCCATGGACACCGATGCGCTGCGTGCCGGACGGCAGATCCACCAGCCGATCAAGAGCAACGCGCAGATCAGCGGCGGCTTCGACAACATCACCTACGAGAAGGGTGCCGGCGTCCTCGCGATGATCGAGTCGTACCTGGGCGAGGAGCGCTTCCAGAAAGGGATGCGCCTGCACCTGCAGCGCCACGCCTACGGAATCGCCACCGCCGTGGAGTTCTTCGCAGCCATGGCCGAAGGCAGCGGCGATCCGGGCGTGATCGACGCCTTCCGGTCATTTGTCGACCAGGCGGGCGTGCCACTCGTCACGGTGAGCGCCGCTGCCGATGGCCGCTCGCTCAGCCTCGCGCAGTCGCGCTACCGGAAGCTGGGCTCTCAAGGTGCGGACAGCGAGCTGTGGAAAATTCCGGTGTGCGTGGACGTGATCAGCGCCGCGCACAACAGCAAGACCTGCACGCTCCTCAGCTCGCGCACCGGCACCCTGGCCCTGGGTCCGGATGCGGTCGGCGCCGTGATTCATCCGAATGCCGACGGCGCGGGCTACTACCGCTTCGCGGTGGATGCCGGCACGTTCAAGGGCTTGCTGGCGGCGGCGCCGAAGCTGCCGCCACGCGAGGCGCTGACTTTCGCCGATAGCGTCGGCGCCGCCTTTGATGCTGGCACGCTGTCGTTCACGGATCTTCTGGCGGCGGCGGGCGTACTCGCCGGTTATCCGGATCGCGCGGCCTCGCTCAACCTCGGCAACAAGCTCGTATCCATCCGCGATCGCATGGCGAGCGCTGCTGAACGCGCACCGCTTGAGAAAAGGATCGACGCGATCTACAAGCCGCGTCTGCGGGCCCTGGGATTCGATCCTGCGGCCGGACACTACGCGGGCGATTCGAGCGAACAGCAGCTGCTGCGCGGGGAGCTCATCCGCATCGTGACCCAGGGTGGGCGCGACGCTGAAGTACGCCACGTGCTGGCGCAGGCGGCCGACCGCTCGATCGATGATCCGAAAGCGCTCGATCCGGGCATCCGCAGCACGGCCTGGGCTGCGGCCGTACAGGAGCTGGGCAAGCCCTTCGCCGACAAGATCACGCCGCTGATATTCACCACCACCGATCCGCACGTGCGCCAGGATGCGGTCGCGGGACTGGCGAATGCGGAAACCTCCCCAGTCGCTGACGGGGCGCGCGCCCTGGTGCTGGACAAGCGCGCGGATCTGCAAACCACCTCGCGCGTGATGTTCATCCAGATGAACAATCCGGTGACGCGCCAGGCCGCCTGGCAGTGGTTCAACACCAACCAGGAAGCGGTGCTGGCGCGGGTGCCGGCGATGTTCCAGTACTCCCTCGCGCGGCTGGGCAACCCGTTGTGCAGCAAGGCGGAGCGGGCGCAGTTCGACGCCGCGCTCGGCGATCGGCTGCTCAAGGTCAGCGGCGGTGAGCTGGGGGTGGGTCGCACGCGCGAGACGATTGATGACTGCGCGGCGCTGAAGGAGAAACTCGCTCCGGAGTTGAAGGCGACCCTCGCCGCGGCCGAGTAGACTGTAGTGAGATGCTCACTCACCCGGCGGTTTTCCCCGCTGCGCTACCCTCGCTGCTCACGGCAGCACCGTGCTGCGCGCCCCGGATCCACTCGCGCCACAGCCGGGTGTCATGCCGCGGCTGAACGATGTGCCGGAATTACGTAATATTTCCGCATGGATGAGGTGAACCTGGCGCCTGAAGCGTGCGACGTGGCGGTGATTGGCGGCGGCCCCGGCGGCAGCACCGCGGCGACCCTGCTGGCCCGGCGCGGCTACCGGGTCATTGCACTGGAGAAGGCGCACCACCCGCGTTTTCACATCGGCGAGTCCCTCCTGCCGATGAACCTGCCGATATTCGAGCGCCTCGGCGTGGTGGAAAAAGTGCGCGCGCTGGGCGTGTTCAAGCCGGGAGCGGATTTCGAAGCGGCCAACGAGCGCGGCTACAACACCTATGCGTTCGCGCGTGCCCTCGGCAAGAGCCCACCGCATTCTTACCAGGTCTGGCGCCAGGATTTCGACAAGATGCTGTTCGATCATGCGCGCGAATGCGGCGCCAGCGCGCGTGAGGGCCACGAGGTCGTGGCGGTCGAGCAGCGCGCATCGCGCGCCAGCCGGCTGCGGGTGCGTACCGAGGGTGGCCCTGATTACCAGATCGAGGCGCGCTACGTCATCGACGCCAGTGGCCGAGACACTTTTCTCGCCGCCAAAAACAAACTGCGTCGCAAGAACCGGGAGCATCAGAGTGCGGCGATCTTCGGCCACTTCAGCGGCGCCGAGGCGCGCGCCGGGGCGGATGCGGGCAATATCAGCATCTACAGCTTCGAGCACGGCTGGATGTGGATGATTCCGCTGCCACGGGGCGTCATGAGCGTCGGAGCGGTGTGCCGGCCGGATTACCTCAAGCAGCGCAAAGGCAGCACGCTGGAGTTTCTCCTCGCCACGCTCAAGCGTAATGCGGCACTGTGGCGGCGCCTGGAAACCGCGCAGCTCATCGGCAACGAGGTACGCGTCACCGGCAACTACTCTTATGACTCGGCACGCATGGGCGGACCTGGCTGGGTGATGGTCGGCGATGCCTTCGCGTTTCTCGATCCAGTGTTTTCCTCCGGCGTGTACCTGGCGATGAGTGGGGCTGAGCAGGCGGCGCAGCTGGTGGACGCGGCGTTGCGGGAGCCTAAGATGGAGCTGGCGTTGTTGCGCAGGCTGGAAAAACGCCAGCGCGCCGCCATAGCGAGGTTCTCCTTCTTTATCTACCGCTTCAACAGTCCGATCCTGCAGCAGATGTTCCGCCATCCGAGCAACCGCTGGCAGCTCGAGCAGGCGGTGATTTCGATGCTTGCCGGAGACCTGTTCGACACGCCGCTGGTACTGCGGCGCCTGCACCTCTTCAGGCTGGTCTACAGCATCTTGGCCCTGCGCCATTGGCGTCGCTGGCGCGCGGAACACCGCTACCGCCTGGGGCAGGCGCGCACACAGTTCACCGGCGGCAACACGCCGCTGGATAAGGCCTGAGTCGCGGCGCCTGAAACGCTCGCTGCCGCCCAAGCGGCCCCGATCACATCTGATCGCGCACGCTCGCAGTCAACCCGTGCTGTGCCCCGCCCTCTCGCGGATCCACCCACGCCACAGCCGGGTGTCGTGCAACGGCTGAATCGTGGGCGCCAGGCCGTCGGCGAGCTTCGCCGCCTCTTGCAACAAGGCCGCACTCCTCGGTGGATCGGTCAGCGACTGCGCGTACAGTGCGCGAGCCAGCTCCGCCCGCGGCCACGGTCGCTGCCGCGCCGCCGTCGTCGCCGAGAAACGCCTGGTAGACCGCCGTGCGCGTCGTCATGGAGACGTACGAAATGCTCATCATGGTGCCGCCGGCGCTCGCGCGTCCGAAATCCTCGGCGGAGCGCCGCAGACTCAGTATGCCCTCACGCAGTCGTCCGGCGGCCCACAGGTCGTTACCGCTTTCCAGCTCCGCAACCGCAAGATTGTTGATGCTCGTGGTGTTATCCGGATCGAGCCGCAGGATGGTCGCGGAGACACTTTCCGCCCTCTGACTGGCGCGCGCGGCCTCGAGCGGATTCAGGTCCGCGCTCGCCAAGCCCCCAAACTCGCTCTCCATAATCTGTTGCGCGTGCAAGGCGAGACGATAACCCGGGCGCCTTTCGAGTACCTTTTCCGCCACGGCGACGGCGTCCTTACCGACCGCGCGCGCTTCGTCATAACGACCGAGGCCAAAGAGCGCCTCGATCCGCCACGCGCCCGCTTCCGCGTAGTACGCCCCCATGTAGAGGTCCGTCTGATCGCGTCCGCCCAGATCCGCCGCAACGCGCATCGCGCGAGCTTCGGTCTGAAGCTCAAGAGGTCATCCCACGCATCGTCATCGAGCGTGGCCGTCGGCAGTATTGCAGCCGCCTCTCTCATGGTTCGCACAGTTCCCTGGACGCGGTGGATTCTTCTTAGGCAGTCGAGCGTGCAGGAACGGCGCGCGCCCGGCAATTCGGGCGCCTCGCCATCCATAGCGAGCCGCCCTCAGGAGGCAAACAGTCAGTGCGCGGTACGCCAGGTAGGCAGGATTTCTCCCTGCAGGAGCGCGCCCTGGTTGCCGTCGCGCTTGGAATCCTTACCCGGCTCGATGGTCAGCTCGACGTCCAGCGGCAGATCAATCGCCTTGTTGTCGAGCCTGGCCGGATCGGGTTTCGGCACTGAGGCCAGCGCATCCTTCCAGGCCTTTTCGATTTCCGCGCGCGCATCGACCAGGGGACGACCCACGTTCGATCCGGCGTCCGGGTCCCCCCTGCCAACGTGCGGCGTGGAGCGGATCTGCATGGCGGCGCCCTGCGGGGTGAACTGCACCAGGGCGACGCCGCCGCTGAACGCCCGTTTGGGGACGTTTTCGCGCAGCAGCATCCCGGCCACTCCCTGCAGCGTGCAGGCGTACCCAAGTGAATAAGTGGACAGCCTGCCTTCGGCGTCGAGTCCGCCGGTGCGGCAGATCTCGCCCGCGTGTTCGTAGCTTTGCGGCGCTCCCTCGCCGAGCCCGATCTTGGTGCCGTAGTCGAGCGCGGAGGAGCGGTCGCCGAGTTCCAGCGCCCGCTTGAAATAGTCGGCGGCGCCGGCGCTGTCCTGCTTCACACACACGCCCTCGTTCAACATGCGCCCGGCCAGGAAGTCGGCCCGGGCGTCGGTTGAGTTCACGGCGTCGTTCATCTGTTTGACGGCCTTGTCGCAATCGCCTTTGCGGATTGCCTTGATGATTGATTGCGAGGCCGCTGACTCGGTTGCGGCAAGCGCCACGCCCGTGGCGCCGAGCACGGCCGCAGCGAATACGAGCGCCCACCGGCTGGTCGTGAAGATTTTCAAAGTACGGTCCGGATTTTCGGGCGGCCATTGTAGCGGGGCGGCGGCGGCGACAGAAGCGCGCAAGTTACGTAATAATGACGCTCGCGCCCGCCGCACGAAGTCCGGCGTGGCTGATGGGCTGCCGCCGGGCATTTTCAGGAGCTGAGTCGTCATTGTGTTGCCGCGAAACAAGGTGCTGAAGCGCGCGGCGGCGGCCGCCTGCGTGGCGTGCGCGCTCGGGGTGAACGCGCGCGCGGACGGCTTGAGCGCCTATCTGCCCCTGAATCTCGAACCGGAGATGGAGCGCCAGGTCGAACGCGTACTCATTCTCGCCGACGAACCGATCCTGAAGCGCCCGTTCGCGGTCGAGCTCGTCAGGGCGGCACTGCCCCAGGCCTGCAAGAAGGACCTGCCGCTGTGTACGCGGGTGCAACGCTACCTCGAGCGCTACTCGGGCGATCACGGGGTGACCCATGCGAGCGCGAGCGGCGCGTTGAATAACGGCGCGCACGTCGTGCTGCCGAACGAGCACGGCCTCACCAGCAACAGCGACTGGGCGCTATCGGCGCAGGCGTACGTGCAGCCGAGCGATTACCTGCTCGCCAGCATCGGCACAATCGCTTACTCGGGCCGCACCGAATTTACCGGCTCGATGCTCAGCATCGGGTTCAGCTGGGCGCAGCTGGACGTGGGTTACCGGGATCACTGGCTGTCCCCCATGACCGACAGCAGCCAGTTGCTGAGCACCGAGGCCCCCACCTTGCCCTCGATCACGCTGTCCAACTGGGAGCCGCTGACGCGCTTCGGACTGCAGTACGAATTGACTTTCACGCACCTGTCGCAGGTCGGCAGCAACAGCGGCAACAGTCTCACGGGGAACAACATCGTCTACAACGGCGTGGGGAGCCGCGGGGATCCGCATCTGTTCAGCGTGCAACTGTCGGCCGAGCCCTTCCCCGGCTGGTCGGTGGGGTTCAATCGCAACCTGGAGTATGGCGGCGGCAGCGGCTTACCCAGCTCGGGCAGGTTCCTGCTGCGCGATTTCTTCAAGCCGAGCGGACAGTCGCAGAACCAGGGCAACCAGCAGGCCTCATATGTGAGCCGCTTCATCTTTCCGGGCAAAACGCCCTTCGCCGTCTACTTCCAATACGCCGGGGAAGACAACTCCAACGGCGGCAGCTACCTGCTCGGCAATGCGGCGCTCTCCGGCGGGATCGACTTCCCCCGGCTGTGGCAACACTTCGATATGACCTACGAGGTCTCCGAGTGGCAGAACCTGTGGTACGTGCACTTCATCTTCTTTGATGGCATGACCAGTGACGGCCTGGTGATGGGAAACTGGGGCGCTGATCAGCGCAACTTCCGCGATAGCGTGGGGGCGCGCAGCCAGATGTTGCGCCTCGGCTGGGAGCCGCCTTTCGGCGGCTATCTGGAGGCGCGCGCGCGCACACTCGTCAATCAGACCTACTACGGCGGCGATCTGCGGCAGTACTTTGCGAGCGAGCCTTTGCCCTACCCGTACCATCACTTCTACGATTTCAGCCTGACCTATTCGCACCCCTGGAACGGCTTGACGGTGGGTGCCGAGGCCACCGCGGGCCGGGATATCGATGGACAGTCCTTCACGCGCCTTTCCGGGTTCGTGCGCCTGGGGGACGGCGGCCACTCGCACCCTGATGACACAGCGGGCGATGACGATGACAACCCGTACGGCGGTGCGCCGGATGAGCGCGGCTCGGAAGTGTTCGTGGACGCCGGCGTGAATGTGAACCAGGTGCGCGCCGATGTGCAGCCGCCGTTGCCGGTGACGACCACGCCCGTCGGATTCGGTGCGCACTTCGGCTTAGGCGCCCGCCGTGCCGTGTCGCAGTACAACGACCTCGGCGTGCGCCTGGAGCTCGACGGCATCGCTGGTCACTCCCTCATTGGCGTGCGGCCGCTCGATTATCGGCATCGCTTCGGAGACACGTTTGCCTTAAGCCTGTTTGCCGGCGTGGATCGTTACAACCTCGCGACCCCGGCATATTCCATGTACGGCGGCGTGGGTGCGCAGTGGCGCAACGTGATCCCTAAATGGGACCTGGGATTTGATTTTCGCTACGGCCAGAACATCGCCCGCGACCACGTGCTGCCGACCGACCCCCCTGGGGCGAGGCCGGACAGCTTTTACAAAATATCAAGCGGCGTGCTGTATATTTCGCGCACGTTCTGATTAGAGCGCGGCTCCGTTCCGCGCCCCAGGGGTGAGCGTCTAGGGCTTCACTCGCGTATCGGTCGCGATCCAGTTCACTTCCCAGCTCTTCCCGCCGTCGCTGGAAAACGCCTGCTCGAACCGGCACAGGTCAGCGCTGACCGGGGAAATAATGAAGCGTACGAGAATGCTGCGATCGCCAAGGGACTCCTGGTCGAGAAACTCCCCGCGCCCGTTCTTGAATTCACCAACGGTTGGCACGCCGAGCGTGCCGCTGTTGCTGTTCGAGAAGTTAAGACTCCACTGGTGCGCCTCCGGGTTGTAGAGGCGCAGGGACAGGGCTTCGATGTGTCCGGAGGGCCCGGTGACCTCCAGCTCCAGAAGATTCGCGCGCCCGCCCCAGACCTTGCGGACGACCGACGTGCCGTCGTACTCGACCCAGGTCTTCGAGCCGCTCAGGGGATGGGTGAGCCTCGATACGTGGGTCTTCCAGGTGCCGATCTCAAAATCAAAGTCGTGCGCACCGTCACGCGGCGCAGGCGCTGCGGGCCCGCCGCTCGATTGGGCGTGCGAGAGCGTCGTCGCCAACAGCACCAGGCTCGCGAGGATCACCTGCTGCATGCCGAAGTGCGCCGTCGAGCGTGAGCGTTCAGTTCGGCTCGGGCATTCGCGTGTAGTCATTGAGCCAGTTGGTCTCCCAGGTCTTGCCATTGTCATCCGAAAACGCCTGCTCCGATCGTGCCGTGGTGGGCGAGAGCGGCTGGATGCGGAAGCGGACCCAGATGGTTCTGCCATTAAAGGATTCCTGGTCGTAGAACTCACCGCGCCCCTGCTCGAAACGCCCGATCATGGGGACACTCTGGGCATCGCCCGCTATGTTCAGTATGCCGACGCCGCTGGTGGCGAAGTTAAGATGCCACTGGTGCGCGGTGGGGTCATAGAGGCGCAGCGAAATAAGCGACAGGTGGCCCTTGGGTCCGTCCGCTTCCAGCTCCGCAAGGTTCCCCTTGCCGCCCCACACGGGGCGGACGACGGTCACCCCATTCATCTCAACCCACTCCTTCGAGCCTGCCAGGGGATGCAGAAGGCGGGTGGAATGGGTCTTCCAGGTGCCGATGTCGAAATCGAACCCGTGTTGCGCATCCTCAGGTGCGGGCGCCGGTCCGGCGTCCGCGTTCAGAGCGGACACCGGGAGTACGAGTGCCGCCGCAAGCGCTGCGGCCGTGAGTCGCCGCCTTGCGTGGTTTGCGAAAGCTCCGTTCATGGCGACAGCCTCGTGAGGTCGGCGATAAAAGCGGGCGCCCAAGTCGCGCCGCCATCCGCCGAATACGACTCTGTGTAGCGATGGAAATTGGGCTGGATGTCGGACCAGGTGCCCCGCACGAGGATCGCCCGCCCCTTGAAGGTGTCCCCTGAGTAGAGTTCCCCACGTCCGTTCCTGAATTCGCCGATGAGCGGCGAGCCGACCATGCCTTGCTTGGCGTCGGCGAACGCCTGGCTCCACTGGTGCGCGGTCGGGTTGTATAGAAAGAGTGTTAGCCCTTCCCAATGACCCTTCGGGCCATCGGCAGCGATCTCCTCGAGCTGGGCCCGCCCGCCCCAGACCTTGCGCACCGTGACCGTGCCGTTCATCTCGAACGATTCACCGGAGCCCGAGAAGGGGTCCACGACGCGCTTGATGTGGGTCTTCCAGACTCCGAAGTTGAAGTCGAAGTCGTGCTGCCCGTCGCGCTGCGCGGCGGCGGTCGGCGCCGGCGGCGCGCCCGTGGCCCAGGGAGCGCCTGCGAATAGCGCGCAGCTCATAGTCAACGCCAGCCAGTGCCGTGGCGCGCCGGCTTTGGCGGACGCAAGAGCGCGCCCGCTATACTCGTGATCCATTTGGCATCCTCGTTGCATCGACATTGGAACGCTCATTGTCGCGGCAGCGCTGTGGCGTTACAGAGCCACGTCCCGGAAAAAAAGGTGGGCCACTTTGCAAGCCAGGGCGACCAAGGCCGCGGAGCCTTTCTTCGAGCTCGACCTCAAACCGGTCGACAAGGCGGCAAGGGGCGCGGCCGCGGCGCTGTGCAGCCAGATCAGGGCTGCGATACTCGAGGGTCGTCTCGCGCCGGGAACGAAGCTCCCGCCGACCCGGCGTTCGGCGAAGTTTTTCGGCGTCTCGCGCAACACCTCGGCGGAGATCTACAACAGTCTCCTCGCGGAAGGCCTGGTCGTGACCCGGCGCGGCGCCGGAACCTACGTGGCCGACTCGCTCACCCGCACGCCTGCGCGCGCAGTGCCGCGCGGTGCGCCGCCGCCTGATGTCCGGCTGAACACGTTTTGGCTGCGTGAAGACGTCACCGCGGCGCTGGGGTTCTGGCGTGATCAGTCGGACACGGGTAGCGCGCAGCCTGCCGCCGTACAGGTCGATTTCCGGCCCGCGATCATTGATGCGCGTCTTTTTCCCTTCGACACCTTGCGGCGAGTCTTCGCCCGGCAACTGCGGCACCTGGAGAAGCGCCCGGCACGCTACAAGAGCCCGCAGGGTAACCAGGGGAACTTTGGTCTTCGTGATGCAATCACGAAGCACATCTCGCTGACGCGGGCGGTGGCCTGCCGACCGGAGGACATACTGATCACCGCCGGCGCACAGCAGGCGTTCGATCTGCTGGCGCGCGTGCTGGTGAAACCGAATGAAACCGTGGTCGCCATCGAGGACCCGGGGTATCCGCCCATGCGCGTGGCCTTCGCCGCTGCCGGGGCCCGCATCGTGCCGGTCGGTGTTGATGCGGAAGGGCTGATCATCGAGAGCCTGCCCGCGGACGTGCGCGTCATCTGCGTGTGTCCGTCGCACCAGTTTCCGCTCGGCGTGACCATGTCGAAACGCCGCCGGCTGGCCCTCATTGAATTCGCACGCGAGCATCAGGCGGTGATCATCGAAGATGACTACGACGGGGAGTTCCGTTTTGACGGCAACCCCCTGGCAGCCCTGCGATCATCCGACGTAGCGGATGTGGTCTTCTACGTCGGCACGTTCTCAAAGTGCATGCTGCCGAGCCTGCGGCTGGGATTCATCGTGGCATCGGACTGGGCGATGGCGACGCTGGTGGCCGCGAAGAACAGTCTCGACTGGCACTGTTCGACGCCGGTGCAGCTGGGGGTGGCCGGCTTCGTCTCGGACGGGTCGCTGCGACGTCATGTCGGGCGGCTGCGCGGGATCTACAAGGCGCGCCGGCAGCTGTTGCTGGAGTCGCTGCAAACCCAGTTCACCGACTGGCTGACCGTGATCCCCTCCACCTACGGCATGCACGTAACGGCGGTCGCGCGCGCAGCGCTCGACCTCGAACAGGTGGCGGCGGTACTTGCGAAAGCACAGGTCAACATTCACTCCCTGCACCGCTACTACTCAGGCCGGGAGAGGCCACAAGGGCTCGTCTTTGGCTACGGTGCGGTGGACCTGCCGCAGATCAGGAAGGGCCTGGGGGCGCTGCGCAAGGTTCTCGTTTCCGCATAGGATTTACCGTGCGGGCTGCGTATCCAATGCGGCCGGCCGACGAGCACCACCGGCCGGCCGCTGTGACAACCCTTCGTCTACTTCGCCTTCGCCGGGGCGTCCTTCGACGCTTCTTTCGGCGCCTCTTTCATCGCCGGCGCCGCGTGTGCGGCGTGCCGCACCGGCGCCATCAGGTGCTGATACGGAGTCCCCGCCCACATCACGTACGGCACCGAAGTATCCGGGTCAGCGTTCTTCGGGTAAGCGTCGTAGAAACTGGCGTCGGCGCCAACCACCATGACGTGCGGGCCGGTCTTGATCCAGTGGTTGCTCGCCGTAGGCTTCGAGGCGTACGGGTCGGTGTTGCTGGCATCAGTGCCGCCGGCGAGCATGTACATGAACCCCACCTTCCCCGCTGCCGGAGTGGTGTGCGAGATCCAGGCGTGCGCCCACTCGAGCGCCGCCGGATCCATGCACATCGGAGTCGGCCCCGGCACTTCCGGGTTGGTCGGCATGCAGGTGAAGTCGTTGGTCCCCTTGCGCAGCGTACGCATCTTGCCGTCCGCTGACATGGCGACGATGGTGGCGTGGCTGCCCACATTCGGTGGTGCGGCCGACTCGGCGCTCGCGATGAGTTCCGCGTCGCTCGGAGCGGCCTTGGCCGCCGCCGGTGCCGGGGCGTCCGCAGCCCACGCAGCGCAGGCCAGCGGAATCAGGGCGACGCCCGTCAGCACGCAAGTCAATCGTGTCTGTCTGCTCATACACACTCCCTCTTTCTTTGGTCACGCGGGCGTGATGTTGTGTCAGCAATGGAACGATGTTACTTGTGTCAGTCGGCGGGAATTTTGGTCCCTCCGCGCGAGCGAGTCCAGCGGGGCCGGTGGTGCGCAAGATCGCAGTGCAGCAACAATCCCGCGCGGGCTTCAGTTCACCGTGACCGCGCATTTCCGCGACATCGTCAGCCGTGCGAAGCAGGGGTTGTCGTTGACGCCGATGTGGCGTGCACAGGTTGTCTGCGCGCGCCCGGGATCCGCCCAGCGCCCGCACCCGCTGCCTTAAGACCGCGCCCCAGCTGGGTCTGCTCAGCCCAAACAAGCCCGAAACCCCGGCAAAACAAGGCGGGTTGCTGTAGCCTCCGCGTCAGGCTCGTGATCTTTCGGCTTGTCTGCCCTTGGCCCCGCACCGTTCCGGTGCGTGTTCTGGCCAACGTCTGCCACCCTCGGAATGACTTTCGAACCAGGAGGCAGGGCCGTCCTGCTCGTTTCCCTTTAGCTTTGTGAGTGTTTGCAGTGACCAAATTATACGTCGGAAATCTTCCCTTCACGGCCACCGAAGACGGTGTGCGTGCCCTTTTCTCAGCCCATGGAACCGTTGAAAAGATCGCGCTGATCAACGATCGGGACACCGGTCGCCCGCGTGGTTTCGGTTTCGTCGAGATGTCGGCTGCTGATGCCGCCCGCGCCACCCAGGCGCTCAACGGCAAGGACTATGAGGGCCGGTCCCTCAAGATCAGCGAAGCGCAGGAGCGCGAGCGCGGCGGTGGTGGCGGCGGAGACCGCGGACCGCGCCGCTACTAAAGATCGGTTCTTTCGAATTGCTGACTCCCGCCGGCGGATTCCAATCGCCTGCGGGAGCAGCATCGGCTAGGCGAGGTGCGATCCATGGCCTGGCGCAATACCGGGACTTTCCACCCTCCGGTGGAAGTCCAGGTGCTGACGTGCGATGTGTGCGGCTGTGACATCGGCCATGAAGATGGCCGCCGGCCACGCGCACACTTCCTCGTGAGCCGCTTGCCGAATCCGGGTGCGATGGGTGATCAGGCGCCGGCGGTGGTGATCTGTTCGCGCGAGTGCCTGCGGGCTTTTGCCGTGAACACTTCCGGACCTGATCGCGCCCCACCGGTCGAGAGCGATGCGTCATCCCACAAGCCGCCGCGAAGGTAGGCCTGAGGGCCTTAGCCTTAATGGTCCGCCCGCTCTCTCTCGCTCATCGTGGGAATCACCGTACCGTCCGCCAGCACCACGCAGTACAGCCAGGCGGGCGGTTCGATGTAGGTCGAGCTTTTCCAGATGTCGTAGTCGCCGCCGGGATTGTTCGCCTTGAGGCGTGCAAGTTCGGTGTGTGCCTGGGCATGAGTTTCGTACAGGTCTGAGGAAACATCGTGCTCGCGCTGGCCGAGCACACCTGAGCTTTGCACGACGTAGAACACGTCGGCCGGAGTGGCGAGGGGGACGCTCATGGCACCTCCTTCAAGGGCGCCGAGTTAACACCGAGGGAATGGCCAATGCAAGGAGACTCCCGGCCCCGCAGATGCGCTGACGTCTGCGCTTACCCCTCGATAGGCGCGCCAAATTGAAATCCTGGCGTGATCGGCTCTTCGGGCGTGGGTCTCACGACTCCCCCTGGAACAGTGACGAGATCCTGCGCGAGGAGCTCTTCAGCGTTGAGCGCCTCGAGCAGCATGCGCGAAGCCTCGCCGCGGCGCAGGAGATCACGCCGCGACCAGTGCCCCGCCGGCCGCTGCGCACGCGGCTGCGCGACAACGAGCTGGTGCTGCTCGCCGCCTATCGGGCCATTGGGGCGGCCGCGGGCGAAGGCCGCGCCATCTCCCCGGCCGCCGAGTGGCTGCTAGATAACTACCACCTCGTCGAAGAGCAGATCCGCGAGATCCGCCAGGACCTCCCGCCCGGTTTCTATCGCATGCTGCCAAAGCTCGCGAGCGGGCCGTTTGAGGGCTACCCACGCGTGCTCGGGGTGGCGTGGGCGTTCGTCGCCCACACCGATAGCCGCTTTGACCCGGAAGCGCTGCGCAGTTTCGTGCGCGCCTACCAAGGCGTTCAGCCACTGACCATCGGCGAGCTGTGGGCGGTCGCCATCACCCTGCGTATCGTTCTGGTGGAAAATCTTCGCCGCGCCGCCGCGCGCATCGTCAGCAGCCGGGCCGCGCGCCAGGCGGCAGACACCCTCGCCGACCGGCTGCTGGGCGTCAACGGCTACGCCGCCGAGCCTGACGCCCTGCTGCGCCGCGACGCGGATCCGGACTCCTTCTCACCGGCTTTCACAGTCCAGCTCGTGCAGCGGCTGCGCGATCAGGACCCGCGGGTCACACCGGCCCTGCAGTGGCTCGAGGCACGCCTGGCCGCGCAAGGCGCCACCAGCGATGAGACCGTGCGCGATGAACATCAAAGGCAGGGCGCCTCCAACGTAACCGTGCGCAACATCATCACGAGCATGCGGTTGCTCTCAGATGTGGACTGGGCCCAGTTCTTCGAAAGTGTCAGCCTGGTGGACGAGCTGCTGCGCTCCGGCAGCGACTTCGCGGCCTCGGATTTCTCCACGCGCGACCTCTATCGCCGTGCGATTGAGCGCTGTGCGCGCGGCTCGAAACTCGATGAACTCGCCGTCGCGGGCGCGGCGCTGGCGGCGGCCAATGAGGCCGCGGCGACACCGAACCTAAGCGATCGGCGCCGCCTTGATCCGGGCTACTACCTGATCGCCAACGGCCGACGCAGCTTTGAGTCCAGCATCGGTTATCGCGGGCCCCTCTTCGACTCGCCCTGGTGGCTGGGGCCTGCGAACGGAGTGGGCACCTACCTGGCGGCGATCGCCCTCGTCGGAGCAGTCGCTTTGTCGCTGCCGCTAATCATGCTCAACGCGTGGGGCATCGGGCGCGCCGCCTTGCTGGTGCTGGCGGTCCTCGGGCTCACCCCCGCGCTCGATGCCGCCATTGCGCTGGTGAATCGTGGCGTCATGAGAGTGTTCGGCGCCAAGATCCTGCCGGGTCTTGCCTTGCGCGACGGCGTTCCAGCACCGCTGCGAACCATGGTGGTCGTGCCGGCCTTGCTCACCACCGGCGCCGCACTCGAGGAACAGATCGATCGCCTGGAAGTTCACTACCTCGCCTCCCCCGAGGGCGAGCTGTACTTTGCGCTGCTCACGGACTGGGCCGACGCCCGGACCGAACACAGCGCCGGGGATGATGAGCTGGTCGCGCTCGCGCGCGAGGCGACCGCGCGACTCAACCGGCTCCACGGCGCGGGCGCCGCCGGCGACCGCTTCCTCCTGCTGCACCGTCGCCGTGTGTGGAGCGAGGGGCAGAGGCAGTGGATGGGGTGGGAGCGCAAGCGCGGCAAGCTCCATGAACTCAATCGCCTGCTGCGCGGCGCGACCGATACGACCTTCCAGGAAGTCAGCGGTCGTCCGCCCCAGGTTCCCGGGGACGTTCGCTACGTCATCACCCTCGACGCCGACACCAAGCTGCCGCGGGAGACCGCGCGGCGTCTGGTCGGCAAAATGGCGCATCCCCTGAACCACCCCCGCTTCGACACGGCAACCGGACACGTGGTCGAGGGCTACGCCGTCCTGCAGCCCAGGGTCGCGCCGTCGCTCCCGGTCGGTCGCGAAGGCTCGCTTTTCCAGCGCGTGTTCTCGAGCTCGAGCGGTATTGATCCCTATGCCGCGGCCGTATCGGATGTCTACCAGGATCTGTTTGGTGAAGGCTCGTACGCCGGCAAGGGCATCTACGATGTGGATGCCTTTGAGGCGGCGCTCGCCGGGCGAGTGCCCGACGGGACGCTCCTCAGTCACGATCTTTTCGAGGGACTCTTTGCGCGCGCGGGACTGGTCTCCGACATCGAGGTGGTCGAGGAATTCCCGTCGCGGTACGACGTCGCGGCCTCGCGCCAGCACCGCTGGGCGCGCGGCGACTGGCAGTTGCTTCCCTGGATCTGCGGGCGGGCGGATGCCGCCGGGGATGCGGCCGAAGCGGTACGGGGCGGCCGCAACCTGCCGCTGATCGGCCGCTGGAAGATGCTCGACAACCTGCGTCGCTCGCTGTCGGCGCCGGCGACTGTCGCAGCCCTCATGGCCGGATGGCTGCTACCCCGCGACGGCGCGCTGCTGTGGACCGGTTTTGTCATCCTGACCATCGCCGTGCCGGCGCTGCTGCCGATTTTCGCCGCCATCGTGCCGCGCCGCGCCGGTGTCAATGCACGCAGCCATTTGCGCGCGCTGCGCAACGATCTGTGGCTTGCCGGATCCCTGATTGCCTTCCTGATCATTTTCCTTGCGCACCAGGCGTGGCTCATGACTGACGCGATCGGTCGCACGCTGTTTCGCCTCTTCGTGAGCCAGCGGAACCTGCTGCAGTGGGTCACGGCGGCGCAGACGAGCCTGAGCCCCCAGCTTGATCTGGACAGCGCCTATCGGCGCATGTGGAAGGGTCCGCTCATCGCGCTAATTGCCGCGGTGATCATCGGCTACCTGCGGCCGCAGCTGTGGTGGCTGCCAGCACCCTTCGTACTGCTGTGGGTAATGTCCCCCGCCATCGCGGTCTGGATCAGCCTCTCGCCCCTCGTCGGTGGGCGCATCACGGTCACGGCTGCAGACGCAGGCGCGCTGCGACTTATCGCGCGCCGCACCTGGCGTTACTTCGAGACCTTTGTCACGGCAGAGGACCAGATGCTGCCGCCGGACAACTTCCAGGAAGATCCGAAGCTAGTCCTGGCGCATCGAACCTCGCCTACTAACTTAGGGCTCTACCTCCTGTCCGCCGTCTGCGCCCGGGACTTCGGCTGGGCGGGAACCTCGGAGACGGTTGAGCGGCTGGACGCAACGCTCGCGACCATGAACCGCCTGCAGCGCTATCGCGGTCATTTCTACAACTGGTATGACACGAAGGATCTGCGACCGCTCGATCCGCGCTACGTGTCTTCCGTGGACAGCGGCAACCTCGCGGCGCATCTCATTGCACTCGCCAACGTGTGCCGGGAGTGGCTGGCCGTACCCGTGGGTGATCGCTTGTGCTGGGTTGGGGTTGAAGATGCGCTGCAGCTCGCGCGCGAGGCCTTCGAGGAGCTCCCCAATGAGCTGCGAACGCACACCACCGCCGCAAGGCACTTTGAACACGCCCTCGATGCCCTCGCTGCGGCGCTCGATGAGGGTAAGGCGGAGGCTTCAGGTCTCATTGCGCAATTGGGGCGCACGGCACCGCTCGCAGCGACCCTTGCCGACATTGCGCGGGCGCTCGCCGCTGAGCTGGGCGATGAGGTGGGCGGGGAGACCCTCTACTGGGCGGAAGCGGCGCAACGCTCAATCGCGAGCTGGCGGCTGGATCTCAACCTTGACGATGAGGGCATCCGGGACCTGAGGCGACGGCTGGCAACCCTGGAGTCAACAGCCCGGGAAATGTCCGAGGAGATGGAGTTTGGATTTCTCCTGGATCCGGAACGGCGGCTCCTCTCCATCGGCTATCGGGCAAGTGAGGGCACACTAGACCCCAACTGCTACGACCTGCTCGCCTCCGAGGCACGACTCGCGAGCTTTGTCGCCATCGCCAAGAACGACGTGCCGGCGCGGCACTGGTTCCGGCTGGGGCGCTCGGTGACGCCGGTCGGAGCCGGCGCGGCGCTCATCTCATGGTCGGGCTCGATGTTTGAATACCTGATGCCCTCGCTCGTCATGCGGGCGCCATTCGGCAGCCTGCTCGAGCAGACCAATCGCCTCATCGTGCAGCGCCAGATCCAATATGGCACTGAGCTCGGTGTTCCCTGGGGCATTTCGGAATCCGCCTACAACGCCCGCGACCTCGAGTTCACCTACCAGTACTCGAACTTCGGCGTGCCGGGACTGGGCCTCAAACGGGGTTTACGCGAGAACACAGTGATCGCCCCCTACGCGACCGCGCTGGCCGCAATGATCGATCCGCGGCGCGCGGCGCTGAATTTCGCGAACCTCATCGGCATAGGCGCACGCGGCCGCTACGGCCTGTATGAAGCGCTCGACTACACCCGCAGCCGTCTGCCTGAAGGCTCCGGGGTTGCCATCGTGCGGGCCTTCATGGCGCATCACCAGGGCATGAGTGTGGTCGCCATCGCCAACGTGCTCTTCGAGGGGCGGATGCGCGAACGCTTTCACGCCGAGCCGGGAATTCAGGCGACTGAGCTTCTGTTACAGGAGCGCGCACCGCGGGACGTCTCGGTCGCGCATCCGCGCGCCGAGGAAGTCGGCGCGGCACCGCGAGTCAGCGAGGTGCAATTCCCGGAAGCGCGCAGACTTCGAACCCCGCACGAAGCGACGCCGCAAACGCATCTTCTTTCGAACGGCCGCTATGCGGTGATGCTCACGGGAGCTGCTTCCGGCTCCAGCCGCTGGCATGACCTTGCCGTGACGCGTTGGCGTGAGGACCTCACCCGCGATGATTCCGGCAGCTATTTCTTTGTGCGCGACATCGAAAGCGGCGCCGTGTGGTCCGCCGGCTATCAGCCCACGGGCGTTGAGCCCGACAGTTTCGAGGCGAGCTTCACGGAAGACCGCGCGGAATTCATCCGCGTCGACGCGGCGATCACCACCATCCTGGAAGTGATCGTCTCCCCGGAAGACGACGCGGAAGTTCGCCGCGTATCGATTGTGAATGGCGGCAACCGCACGCGCGACCTCGAGGTCACGTCCTACTCCGAACTCGTGCTGGCGGGCGCCGCCGCCGACTCCGCGCATCCGGCGTTCTCCAAGCTCTTCGTACAGACCCAGTACGCGGCAAAGGTGAATGCGATTCTGGCGACGCGCCGGCGGCGCTCGCCCACGGAACCCGAGATCTGGGCCGCCCACCACGCCGTCGTTGAAGGCGAGGCTTTGGGTAAACCCGAACTTGAGACAGATCGCGCGCGCTTCCTCGGCCGCGGCTGCGACATTTCCGCACCCATCGCCATGACGGACGGACGGCGCTTGTCCAATACCGTGGGCACGGTCCTGGATCCGGTGTTCGCACTTCGATATCGCGTCCGCGTGCCCGCGGGCGCCACCGTGCGCATTGCGTTCTGGACCAGCATTGCCTCTTCCCGCGAAGCGGTGCTGGATCTCGTCGACAAGCACCAGGAGGCAAACGCCTTCGTGCGTGCGGCGACACTGGCGTGGACGCGGGCGCAGGTGCAGCTGCGACACATCGGCATCGACGCCGCCGAGGCTGGCCTCTTTCAGCGTCTCGCGGGCTACATCCTGTATGCCGACGCGTCCATGCGGCCCTCGTCCGATACGGTGCGCCGCGGCGCCGGTGGTCCGGATGCGCTCTGGGCTCACGGCATCTCAGGCGACCTGCCGATCGTGCTGTTGCGAATCGATGATGTCGCAGATATCGACATCGCGCGCCAGCTGTTGCGCGCTCATGAATACTGGCGGATGAAGCAGCTCGCGGTTGACCTGGTCATCCTGAACGAACGCGGCATTTCCTATCTTCAGGACCTGCAGGTCGCGCTCGAGACGCAGCTGCGCATGAGCCAGGCGCAGCCGCAGTCCGGTGCGGACAACGCCCGCGGCGGGGTGTTTCTCCTGCGTACGGACCTGATCTCAGGAGACACGCGCGCGAGACTGTCGTCCGTTGCGCGAGTGGTGCTGGTCGCGCAGCGCGGCGATCTTGCCGATCAGCTGGATCGCCTGCGGGCACCCGCAGCCCCCGCGACGCGCCGGCCGCGCGGCAGCCCGGCGCTCGAGGTCGCCACTGCCACGCCCGCGGCACAGGACCTGGAGTTTTTCAACGGACTGGGAGGATTCGCAGCCGGCGGACGCGAATACGTCACGCTCTTGGGACCCGGGCAATCAACACCCGCACCGTGGATCAACATCATTGCCAATCCCGGGTTCGGCTTCCAGGTTGCTGCCGAGGGCGGCGGATTCACCTGGGCAGAGAACAGTAAGGAGAACCAGCTGACGGCGTGGTCGAACGACCCCGTCACGGATCGCCCGGGCGAGGTGTTGTATCTGAAGGATGAAGACAGCGGCGAGCTGTGGGGACCGACGGCTTCCCCGATCCGCGATCCCGCTGCGCACTATCGTGCCCGGCACGGGCAGGGGTTCAGCCGCTTCGAACACACCTCCCGCGGCATCGAGCTTGAGCTCCTCGTGTACGCCCCGATGGACGATCCCATCAAGATCTCGCGCCTTAAAATCCATAACACCTCACCCCGCGCACGAAAGCTCTCCGTCACGGCTTACGCCGAGTGGGTGCTGGGACCCTCACGAGCCGCCGCGGCACCGTTCGTGGTGACGGCCATCGACCCGGACACCGGTGCGATGTTCGCGCACAACCCCTGGAACACGCAGTTCGGATCGCGCGTGGCGTTTGCGGATCTTGGCGGATCTCAAACCCAATGGACCGCGGACCGGCGCGAGTTCCTCGGGCGTCACGGCACGCTTGAAAGGCCCGTGGCACTTACCGGCCGTGCGCCGCTCTCGAAGCGGGTGGGTGCAGCCCTTGACCCCTGCTGTGCCTTGCAACAGCACGTCGAACTTGCGGCGGACGAGACCATCGAGGTCGTGTTGTTCTTAGGTCAGGCGGCAAGCGTGACGGATGCGCAGTCCCTACTGGTCCGTTATCGCTCGCTCGATCTGGATGCGGTCTTCCGCGCCGTGGTTCAGTACTGGGACGAAGTGCTCGAAACGGTGCAGGTGAAGACGCCGGACCGCTCGCTCGACATCATCCTGAACCGCTGGATGCTCTATCAGACGCTCGTGTGCCGCATGTGGGCGCGATCGGCGTTCTACCAGGCGAGCGGCGCCTACGGCTTCCGCGACCAGCTGCAGGATTCCATGGCGCTCACCCTCGCGAGGCCCACCGTGGCGCGCGAGCACCTCCTGCGTGCCGCCGGTCGACAATTCATCGAGGGTGACGTGCAGCATTGGTGGCTGCCGCCGGGCGCGACCGGATCCACCGGCGCCGGCGTTCGCACCCGCATTGCGGATGATCGGGTGTGGCTCGCGTACGTGACAGCCCACTACGTCGAGGCGACGGGCGATGTCGCGGTTCTGGATGAAAGTGTGCCGTTTCTGGAAGGGCCGGCACTGCGCGCGGGCGAAGAGGACGCGTTTTTCCAGCCGGTGATCTCGGATGTGACCGCGCCCCTTTTTGAACACTGCGCACGGGCGCTGGAACAGAGCTTATCCACCGGAGAACACGGCCTGCCCTTGTTCGGCACCGGCGACTGGAACGATGGTATGAACCGGGTGGGCGAAAAGGGCCGCGGTGAAAGCGTCTGGCTCGGATGGTTTCTGCACGCAACGCTCATGGCGTTCGCACCCCTGGCAAAAGCACGCGGTCAAGGTGCGCGCGAAGAGGCGTGGCTCGCCCACGCGACAGCACTCAGGAACTCGCTCGAGGAGAAGTCCTGGGATGGCGAATGGTATCGACGCGGCTACTTCGACGATGGCACGCCGCTGGGGTCGGTCAACAGTACTGAATGCCGGATCGACTCTATCGCGCAATCCTGGGGCGTCATCTCATGCGCCGCAGAGCCCGCCCGCGCCGCGCGGGCGATGTTCGCCGTCGGGAGTCAGCTCATTCGACGTGACACGGGGCTGGCGCTGCTCTTCACGCCTCCGTTCGATCGCTCCATGCCCGACCCGGGCTACATCAAGGGGTATCCGCCGGGAATCCGCGAAAACGGCGGTCAGTACACCCACGCCGCCACCTGGTCAGTGCTCGCTTACGCGCAGTTGGGTCAGGGAAGCAATGCCTGGGAGCTCTTCTCACTCTTAAATCCCATCAACCGCACAAGCACGCGCGCCGATGTGCATCGCTACAAGGTGGAACCTTACGTTATCGTCGCGGACGTGTATTCGGTCGCGCCGCACGTCGGGCGTGGGGGTTGGACGTGGTACACGGGCTCCGCAGGCTGGATGTATCGAGCGGGACTTGAAGGGATCCTCGGATTTAAAGTACAGGGAGCAAACCTGCTCCTGACTCCGTGCATCCCTGAAAAATGGCCGCGCTTCGAGATCGCATTCAAGTATCGATCGGCCCGCTACGAAATCCTGATCGAAAACCCCCAAAACGTCAGCCGCGGCATTGCGCACGCTGAGCTGGATGGCCAGGCGCTGCCGTCAGGTTCCGATACGCGCCTCGCGCTCGTGGATGACGGCAACACCCACAGCGTGCGGCTGGTTCTGGGAGCGTAGCGGCGGACGGCAGCCTCAATCAGGCTGCAGGCCGCTCACCAGGAGATAGCCCGCCAGAACGATTCCGACGGCGGCGATCAGAAGATTCATGGTGGCGCCCAGGCTAATCAGGTAGCCGGACGAGACGTCCTGGGCCGGTAACGTCTTAATAAACCTGCGATAGCCGATGCTGGAGGCCAGCGCGATGCCGACACCCAGCAGGATCAGCACTTCACCCACCAACAAAGAGAAGATGTGGGGTTTCGGCGTCGCAGCTTCGCGGCGCAATGCCGCAAGAAAGAGACTGAAGCGCTCGATTACGAAACCAAACCCCATCAGGGCGAGACTGCTGCGCTGCCAAGCCAGGAGCGTGCGCTCCGCGGCGAACAAGACACGTGGGTCAGGGGGCCTGGACATTGCGGTGATTCTAGCCGAGTTCGGGAGGTACGATTTTCTGAATAGGCGCTGCGCGGCCCTCGACCAACCAGAATTGTCGCGTACTCATCGAGGTCACCTACATCGACTGCGCCGCGGGCAAGGTGACGTCGTCTAGCGGCTCATTAACCGTGGCGGCATCAGCGCTATGGATGAGGTGCTCGCCGCACAGCTCGAGCCGTGACCAGCTACCTACAAGCTTCAACTTGACGTCAGCTCTTGCGGCAGAGCCCGACTTCGGCCGCTGAACATGGAACTTTCACGTGGACGACACCGTCGCATGCGATGGTGCCTTCTGTGCGCCGCTACGGTCTTTTCAAGAGGAGCAGGTACATGAGCTACATCGACGGCTTTGTGATTGCTGTACCCCAGGGGAACAAGCAGAAGTTCATCGAGCACGCTAAGCAAGGCGATTCCGTATTCATCGAAAACGGCGCGAAGCGCGTCCTCGAATGCTGGGGCGATGACGTCAAAGACGGCACGCTGACCGATTTTCGTCGTGCCGTGCAGGCTAAGGCTGACGAAGTGGTGGTGTTCTCGTGGATCGAGTGGCCGGACAAGAAAACTCGAGACGCCGCGATGCCGAAGATCATGAGTGATCCGCGCTTGAGTCCGCAAAGCAATCCGATGCCATTCGACGGCAAACGGATGATATTTGGTGGATTTGCCCCCGTCCTGGAGTTAGGCGGCAGAGCATAACTACCGGGCTCTCTTGCGCCCTGCCTCAAGCCGGGCGCGAGAGGGCCAGCGGGAATCCGTTGCCCGTGTGTCCGTACATGGGCGCCCCTCATTTACACAAGGTTTTCGGGCGATCCGACGCTCGCGATCATGGGCCACCAGAGCCCAAACGATGCGGGCGTTTTTGTTCCCCACCGCAACCGCTGCAATGTGGGGTATCGAGTTGGCGCAAGATACACCTCAAATACTAAGCCATCGCTGATATTGGACAGCTTCGCTGGGGGAAAGCGCCCGTGTCGTACGAGCTGATCGGGAAGCTGGCGTTAGTCATTCTATGTGCGCCGGGGATTATCCCGGCGATCTTCTTCTACAGGCGGCACATCAGAGAGACGGCCGGGGCGCAGAACCGTTTGCCGCTCGGCCGTTATGTCGTGGCACTGCTGATCTGCGCCTCCGTCGCATTCTTCGTGGGCGCCGAGTACAGCGCGCGCCTCGGGTGTCGCGGGCCATCTTCGGGGAACCTGTGCTGGTTGCCTGGCGCCATTGTTTTTGGCCCGCTGAGTTCGATCGTCGCCGTCTCGGTCCTGAGTTGGCTCCTCACCTCTTTCCCACTTCAGCTAAAGGGGCTCGTGCTCGCCGGAAATATTTTGTTTCTCGTCGGCGTCGGATATCACTACGGCAGGCTGTTCCTCGACCGCCCGACGCGCGGCACTCTTTACCAGTACACGCTCCAAGCCGGCAATCCCGAAGAGCTGGATCGCTTCGCGCCGGTGGTCGAGGCGCAAATGCGCCGACTTTCCGTAATCGTTGTTAGAGACGTCAAGAAGCTTCCGACGGTGACGATGACGGTTTCCTTCAGCACCGCGCCGGGGGAGCCACTTGACGATGCAATCGCCAAAATCAACGACATGGAAAAACGGCTGGCACTCCCGGCCACGATCGCTACCCATTTGAGCAAGGCGCCGACCGAATCACATTCGAGATAAATGCCGTTTCACCTCCACCGCGGTGCGGTTCATACCTGCTCAGGTGATTGATGTGCTTTCCGGCACAAGAGAGTGGTGCTCGGCCGCCGCTAGGGCGAAGATGGACCCCCTGTACACAGACGCGTCGAGGGTCACGTGAACATAAGAAAGCTTCAACAGGGGCTCAAGTACCGCGGCCGCGTTGCAGCCGTCAGGCAGACCTATCACATCTTTGAGGCGCAGGATTACTTCTTCGTTCTCTCGTTCGCGTTGTCGAAGGCGCGCAAGGGGTCCGGCTATTTCAACGTCGTCGATCTCGCGGCGGTCAATTATGTACAGAAGCGCCTTGGCGGGCGCTCCGGGGTCACAGCGAAGGATGTCGCCTCCAGTGCCCGGCGCACGAGGCACGTCTCTTCAACTCTGTCTGCGCTGAACATCCTGTACGTTCTCGTAGCGCTCGAACAGGCGGCGCTTTTGCGAGTAGGCACGCATCGGCAACTGTTTTTCTCTATTCGGAAAACGCGGCGCTCGCCTCGTTCTTGAAGCAAAATTTTGATGTGGCCAGGGGTGGAATTGAACCACCGACACGCGGATTTTCAGTCCAGCCCTCAAAGTCTCATAACCCATTGAACAGGAAGTGAGTTTTTCGGAAGAACTGTGGAATATTTCACGTAGTTACGGAGAGATAAGGCCCTGTTTTGTATAGATACGACCGGGGAATATTCTACAGACGAGCCTCGCAGATGCCGTGATCGCCGGGCGCCCTCTGACTGCAGTTCTGAATGAGATAGTTGAATTAGTTGATGTATGGGATCAATTATCAGAGTTAATTTATTCGCCCCTCCCTTGTGACTGTATGATTTGATAGCTATAGTTGATCTATGGCGTCAAATAAGGACTCTTTTTCATTCAAGCGGGTGCTTAGCGAACTCCCCCGCGGCGAGCCCCTCAGCACCGCCGCATTGTTGACTCATGGCGTCAGCGCATTCAGAGCCTCGGCACTCGCACGCGCCGGATGGCTCACTCACCTTGGCCGCGGCGTCTACATGCTGCCTGGCGACACGCTGACCCGCGACGGTTGCTTGGTATATCTCGGCCACCACGTCCCTGGCCTTCATGTCGGCGGAAAGACCGCCCTCGCCTGGCGCGGAATCCGGCAGAACGTCAGCTTTCGAGAAGTCCTGACTTTATGGGGCGATGAGCCGAAGCGCCTGCCGGCCTGGTTTACAAAGCGTTTTGCCAGCCGCTACCAATCGACCCAGCTGTTCGATGGCGAACTGCCGAAGGGGTTCGGGCTGCAGCCGATCCCAAACGGCCGGCCTGAAATACTCGTCTCCGTACCCGAGCGCGCGCTGCTCGAACTACTCAGCGACGTCGGAAAAGCTCAATCGCTTCAGGAAACGCGGCAACTTGTCGAGAGCCTACGCACGTTGCGCGAGAAGACCTTCGACAGGTTGCTGGCACACACGACGAGGATCAAGGTTGTCCGCCTGGCAGAGCTGCTCGGGAGAGAGCTTGATCTTCCATGGGCGGCCGCTGCCAAGCGGCATAGCCAACGTATCGGCGGTGGAAAACGCTGGGTGGCGGTTGCGAAATCGGGCGAGCGCCTTGACCTGAGGCGTTTATGAACCAGGAATACGTTGACACCGCCCGGTTGCTGTTGGCGATAGCTCCCGCCGTGTTCCAGTCGCCGCGCTTCGCACTCAAGGGTGGCACGGCGCTCAATTTGTTCCTGCACGACATGCCGAGGCTCTCTGTCGACATCGACGTTGTGTTTACCGATCACGCCCTCGGTCGCGAGGACGCACTGCGGGCAATCGCAGCGGACCTCAAGTCCGCCAAAACCGCAATTTCGGCCTTGGGCTACCGCGCTAGCTTGCCCACTACGAAAAGCGGCGACGACGTCAAACTGTTCGTCGAAGATAACGGATTGCGGATCAAAGTCGAAGTCAACTTCGTCTTTCGAGGTACCGTATTACCAGTCACGCAACGGCCTCTCATGCCGATCGCCCAAGAACTCTTCACTAGCGACATCGTCCTCCCGGTTCTCGATCCCGCCGAGCTCTACGGCGGTAAGCTGGTGGCCGCCCTGGACCGGCAGCATCCCCGAGATATGTTCGACGTATTGAAGATGCTCGAGCGGTTCGGCTGGCAGCCCTCCTTCGTAGATTGCTTCGTTGCGTATCTCGCCGGTCACAATCGCCCCCTTCACGAAGTGCTGTTCCCAAAGGCTTTAGCGCTGGAGCCAGCTTTCACAAACGAATTCGCGGGCCTGACGAACGACGAGGTGGCGCTACACTTGCTCGAGCGAACCCAAGAACGCGTGATGACGGAGCTACCACGTACTCTGACCCAACGCCATCGTGACTTTCTCCTGTCGCTGGTGCGCGCCGAGCCTGAGTGGGACTTGATGCCATTTGCCCACTTGCAGCGTCTCCCGGCGCTTCAGTGGAAGCTACTCAACCTGCGCAAGCTTAAGGCACGCGATGCGGGGCGATTCTCGGCTCAACACGATGAACTCGCGGAGAAGTTCAAGGACCTCTGATAACGAGCGGTATGCGGGACGATCCCGAACGGAGACAAGAAGTCAGCGGCCAAGGCTCCACTCGGGAGCTTGACCGTGACGCACTACGCCACGCAATCGCGCAGGAGGAGGGTCGCTTCGCGAGACTTGCAGCACAGCAAACTGAGTCAAGCCGCCGACTTACCGCCCTCCGAGCCGAGCTTGCCGCGCTAGACGTTGAGCCGGAAATCCACGTACAACTGCCAAAGCCTGCCGAAGTACAAACACCGAGGACGCCGAACGAAAAGATTCGGCTCTTCCGCTCTTTGTTTCGCGGGCGTGAGGACATCTTCCCGACGCGATTTGTGAGCGCGAAGACTGGGAAAAGCGGGTACGCCCCCGCGTGCCGCAACAAGTTCGTCCGAGGCGTCTGTGAACTGCCCAAGATCAAATGCGGCGATTGCCCGAACCAGGCATTCATTCCGTTCGACGACGCGGCCGTAGTCGGCCATCTGACGGGCCGACATGTCATGGGCATCTATCCTCTCCTCGCCGATGAGACTTGCTGGTTTCTTGCGGTGGATTTCGACAAGAGCACTTGGATCGACGATGTCAGTGCCTTCGTCGAGACCTGCAGGCAAGTCGGGATTCCAGCCGCTGTCGAGCGATCGCGCTCTGGCAATGGCGCTCACGCTTGGTTCTTCTTCTCGTCCCCGGTATCTGCCGCCGCCGCACGAAAGATGGGCTGCTATCTCATAACCGAGACCATGTCCCGACGACACGAACTCAGCATGGAGTCCTACGACAGGCTCTTCCCGAGCCAGGACACACTGCCGCGCGGTGGATTCGGCAATCTGATCGCACTGCCGCTGCAGCACGGACCACGGGCGTTGGGGAATTCGGTCTTTCTCGACGAGCAGCTCCGCCCCTATCCCGATGATAAACAGTGGTGGTTTCTCGCCTCCGTGCCACGCATAAGGGCATCGATCGTCGAGATGATCGCCCGCGAAGCCACAGATCTCGGGTCCGTCATCGGCCTCCGGATAGCACCGACCGACGACGAGAACGCAGCGCCATGGGCGAACCCCCCGTCGCGGAAACGCCGGCCCCTCTTGATCACCGACGCGCTTCCGCGTCTGGTGTGCGCCGTGCTTGCGCAGAGGCTCTTCGTTGATAAGTCCGGCCTGCCATCATCCTTAATCAACGAGATCAAGCGCCTGGCCGCGTTTCAGAACCCTGAATTCTACAAAAAGCAAAGTATGCGGCTCTCGACAGCCACCACACCCAGAGTAATCGTGTGCGCCGAAGAGTTGCCTCAGTTCGTTTCGCTGCCCCGAGGCTGCCAGAGCGAGCTGGAAACGCTCCTGCGCGACTCTGGAGTGTCAGTCGAAATTGAAGATCGACGCGTCAGCGGAGAGCGCATTGGGTTGCAATTCCACGGAAAGCTGACGAGCGTGCAACATTCAGCCGTAGAGGCGTTGTGCGCTTACGATATCGGAGTGTTCGTTGCGCCCCCAGGCGTCGGCAAGACCGTCGTTGGCACCTTCCTCGTCGCGAGGCGCGCCTGCAGTACACTCATCTTGGTTCATCGGCAGCCGCTACTCGACCAATGGGTCGCTCAATTGTCTCTGTTCTTGGGTATTGAGCCGCAGAAGATCGGTCAGATTGGCGCAGGCAAGACGACGGCCAACGGTCAGCTCGACGTCGCAATGGTCCAGAGTCTTGTTCGCAAGGAGAGTGTTTCGGACATGGTCGCCGGATACGGTCAAGTAATTGTCGACGAATGCCACCACCTGCCGGCCATATCGTTTGAGCGCGTGCTCTCCGAGGTGAAGGCACGATATATAGTTGGACTAACCGCAACGCCCCAACGACGCGACGGACATCACCCCATCGCAGCGATGCAGCTTGGGCCGATCCGCTTTTCGGTGAATCCGAAGAGTCATGCGGCTCAGCGTCCCTTCGCACATAAACTCATCGTGCGCGAGACTGCTTTCAAGACGTCGAGCGAAGAACCACCAGGCATCCAGGCCCTATACGGCGCGCTGGCGGTCGACAGCAGGCGCAACCAGCTTATTCTCGATGACATCATCGCCGCGCTCGAAGAGCGGCGCTCACCAATTCTTCTCACTGAGCGCAAAGATCATCTCGAGTACTTCTCAGCTCAACTCGCGAAACTTGCAAAACACGTTGTCGTACTACAAGGCGGGATGAGTGCCACGGTACGGCGCGAGACAATGCAGCAGCTCGCCTGCATCCCAGAAACCGAGGAGCGGATTGTGCTCGCAACGGGTCGATATATTGGTGAAGGCTTCGACGACGCCCGGCTTGACACTCTGTTCCTGGCTCTTCCGGTTTCTTGGAAGGGCACGTTGACACAGTACGCAGGGCGGCTCCATCGCCTGCATCCAGTAAAGCGTGAAGTCCGGATCGTCGACTACGTTGATCGCGACGTGCCGGTGCTGTGGCGGATGTTCCAGAAGCGGCTGCGCGGCTATCGTAGCCTCGGTTACGCGAGGGGCGAGGCGCCTCTCGGACTTGGGGATCCAGGCGACCTGGTAGTCGAGTACGATGAGGAAGTCCTGCGATCGCTCAAAGAACGGGACACCCTTCTATAAAGCTAATCATGTGGTCGTCGCCACAGTCGCAGAATGTTGTCGCGGTGATAGTCAAGAAACTTCCGCTGACCCTCTGAGAAAGCGCCCACCTGAACGCGACGGTCGACTGGAATGCCCATCCGATGAAGGGAAGTTCGGTCAGCGACGGGGGAAACGATCAGTTCACCGTCACGTTCGAAAGAGATGAAACCCTTGTCGAACAGGTGGTCAATCGTCGGGGTAAGCAGCAACCCGTTCTCGCTGCTTAACCGCTCGTCGTTGGAGCTGTCCCGCCAGGGCTTGATATGGCTGGCGATCAGATGCTCGCGTCGCTCGACCTTCGTCACGCGGCACGCGCGCTCAATGATCTGAACGTTGGACCTGAATAACCCCTGACCACGACGCGCGAGGATGAGCGCTCGCCGCTCCGTCTCGTCCAGTCGCTGATCGGCCTGGATGTTCGACTCGATTCGGCGCTCCCACTCTTCGAGTGTCGGTTCTGGGGGTAGGCTGAGCCGATCTGGCCGTTCGATGACTCGTCCCGCGTCTGCCACCTGATTCGCTTCGTTGCCAATGAGCCGGTAGAGCGCGGACGCAAAAGTCGCGCTGATCTCCGTCAAGTAGACCGATTGCAGTCCGTCGCCAGTTGGCCGCAACGGAGAGTATTTTGCCGGCAACAGTGCCCGGAGCTCTCCGATGTGATCCTTGGGACGCACTTGGTTTGCGAGCTCGCGAAACGCCACCTCGACCTTCCATCCGATCACGCCCCAGTTGCCACCGATGTTGCCGAACTCAGTCGGCTTGGGACTCTCATAGCAATACGAGCGCGCAATTCCCAGCGCAGCGACGCGTGTATCGCGGAAAGAGAAGACGACATCGCCAGGCGCGACTTCGCGCATGGATTCATAGAACGCGTTGCGCTCGCCGTTAGCCTTGCGCTTGGGCGACCACAGATAGCCGCCCGAGATCTCCTGGGCGTAGGTCTGATTCTGATTGACCCACCAGTACCGCATCGCTACTGCGCGCCCGCCCGGGTGTGAGCCGGCTCGATGTTGTTTCTCGCTTCGGAGACGGAGTTTCGCTGAATTTTCCGCGAAACCAGCCCCCATTGGTCAGATTCGTTGGGCGAAGATTGCCCCGTCAAGAGCCGTTGCGCATCGCTGGGATAGAACCCAAGTGGCCGCTGCGACTTGAACAGGATCTCGGAGGCGAGATAACAGCGATATTCCACGCCACCAACGCTTATTCCACACTCGATGTGGACACTATGGCTCTAAATCGTTGATTTAGTGGTGGCCAGGGGCGGAATCGAACCACCGACACGCGGATTTTCAGTCCGCTGCTCTACCAACTGAGCTACCTGGCCGCCTGAGAACGAGGGGCGCGTATTAGACCGGCCCGTGTGCAGGTCGTCAAGCAATCGACAATCTAAGCCTTTGATTCTGCATTGGGATCCGGATCGCTGGCGGGAAATTCGCTCTCTCTTAAGAGGGACGACAGGGCCTGCATTCCGCCCCACCCTCGCGGCTAGCGCCCCGCCCGGCGTTACACTGCAGGTTGACACATCTCTCTTATGCGCTCGCACGGGTACCTCCCCACATGAATGCCAACCTGGCCCCTCTGCAACAAGGCCCCGCTCCCTGCACGGAGGAGCTGACGCGGATCAACGAGTCGTTGCAGGCGCGTGAGCGCCTCCTCACCGCCTCCGCCAAGGCGAGCCGCATGCTGCTCGAAGCTGCGGATGTGCGCGCCGCCATTCCGGGCGTGCTCGGGCTCATCGGCGAGGCCGCGCACGTGGATCGTGTCAACGTGATGGAGACGCGCACCGGGGCTAACGGTGAGCCGCTCCTGGTGACGGTCAACGAGTGGACCGCCGATGGCGTACCGGCGCGCCTCAAGGATGCGACCGCCTGGTCGTGCAACGAGCCGCACTTCATCAGCATGTTCACGGAACTGCGCGCCGGACGCGGTGTGTGTTTCGCCAAGGGTGCGCTCTGCTCCGACAACAGCTGCTCGGCCATCGAAGGCGTCGATACCAAGACCAAGGCGATCGTGCCGATCTTCGTCGGCGGGGACTTCATGGGCGTGGTGGGCTTTGACAACACCCGCCAGCATCGCGCCATCGAGTCCTCGGAACTTTTGGCGCTCGAGAACGCGGCCGGGGTCATCGGCGCCGCCCTGCACCGCGAGCGCCTGCTCGATGACGTACGGCGCGAGCGCGAGCACGCGGCCGAAGAGCGCGTCGCGGAACTCGCCAAGGCGAACGCGGTGATCCGCGCCAATCTCGAGCGCCTCGCCGGTGAGACGGATCTGCACAGCTTCATGGGGCACATCCTCCTGGAAGCGACGCGCCAGTTCGACGCGGTCTCCGGTGCCGTGGTGGTGCTCAAAGATTCGGTGCAGGAGTGGCGCATCATCGCGCACGTACGCCAGGGGAAACTGGCGCAGCCCTCCTTCCCCACGAGCGTGCCGGTGGCGGGCTCGGTGGTGAGCACGAGATTCGCGAGCCTGCGCGAGCCCATGTACGTCGAGGTGGCGAAGGCGGAAGCCGAGGAGATGTGGCCGGGCGTACTAGCCTTTCACCGCAGCGAGGGCGCGCTGGGGTCGGTCGTGTACCCGCTCGTATTCGGCGCACGCAACGTCGGCTTCATGATCTTGAGTTTCCAGCGCGAAGCGCGCGATGTGACGGGCAGTGGACTTCTGGTGGCGCTCGCGCACCAGGCAACTCTCGCCGTGCAACTCACGCGCCTGGCGTATTCGGCCAAGGAAGCCGCCGTGCTCACCGAGCGCACGCGCATCGGGCAGGAGATCCACGACGGTCTGGCGCAGGCCTTCACCGGGATTCTCATGCAGCTGGGCGCCGTGGAGGAATTCCCTTCCTGCAAGAAGCGCGGTTCGGAACTGGCGCTCACCCATTCGCGTATCCGCGCGCTGGCGCGCGACGGCCTGGCCGAGGCGCGCCGCTCGGTGATGGGTTTCCGGCTTGACCAGACGCGCCGCGCGGGACTGGAACTCGCGCTGCGCCAGCTGGCGGACCGCTCGACCGTGCCTGGCGGGGTGACCTGCACCTTCGACGGCGGCGGGATCACGACAGGACTGCGTCCCGAGCACGAACACGAACTCTTGCGCATCGCCCAGGAGGCGGTCAGCAATGCGGTGCGGCACGCGAATCCGCGCACCGTGCGCATCAGCATGGCCGATGACACACCGCACTGGGTGCTCGCGGTCGCGGATGACGGCGTCGGTATGGAACAGCGGCCGGAGCTCTACGCGCGGCAGGGCTTTGGTCTTGCCAGCATGCGCCAGCGCGCCGGCGCCATCGGCGGAGAATGGCAGATCGATACTCAGCCCGGTGCCGGCACCCGCATCAGCGTGCGCCTGCTGAAGCCGGCATCCTAGGTGGCAACCGTGATAAAAAGCGGCATCCGCATCGTGCTGGCCGATGACCATCCGGTCGTACGCGACGGCCTTGCCGCCATGATCAACCAGCAGGATGACATGGAAGTAGTGGCGGAAGCCGGCGATGGCGAGGAGGCGATCGCGCTTTTCGAGCAGCACCGGCCGGATGTGATGGTGCTCGACCTGCGGATGCCCAAGCGTGACGGGGTCGCGGTGGTGCAGCACGTGCTGCAGATGAATCCCAAGGCGCGCATTCTCATCATCACGACTTACGACGGCGACGAGGACATCTTCCAGTGCCTGTCGCAGGGCGCGAAGGGATATCTCCTTAAGGACGCGCCGCGGACTGAAATCCTCTCCGCCATCCGCGCGGTCAGTGAGGACCGTCCCTACACCTCATCGACCGTGGCGGCGAAAGCCCTGCAGCGCATGGCCAAGCCCAGTCTCACGCAGCGCGAGTTCGCGGTGCTGCAGCTGGTCGCCGAAGGGCGCAGCAACAAGGACATCGCGCGGCGCCTGTCCATCACCGAAGGCACGGCGAAAACCCACGTCAAGGCGATCCTGACCAAGCTCGATGCCATCAGCCGTACCGAAGCAGTTGCGGTCGCGCACAAGCGCGGCCTAATTCACCTGTAGCGTTCGCGCGCTCACCGGCGCCGACTCTTCAGGTGCTGGTGCCCGCGGAGTTCCTGTCCAGCGCCGGTTCCTCGAGCTTCATGAGGTGACGAAGGATCTTGTCCTCGCCGCCCTCTGGCTTGAAAACCACCAGGGTCTCCGACATCCGGCATGACGCGTACTTGACGTCGTAGGTCAGGGACACGGTCGAGCCGCTTTCCGTGCCGACGCGGTTAGTCGCCGTCCAGCCCTTGAGCGCATGGGACGCCGGTGTGCCGCAGCGATCGCGGAGGGCCTGCAACGACGACAGCCACTGCTCGCGTGGGGTCCCGGCGAAGAATTTCGCCGAATAGAACGGCAGTGCAGCCGCCAGGTCATCACCACTTCTGGCCGTAAAGTAACGCTCGACGAAGCTTTCCGCCTCGTCCCGGGCCGCGTAAGTGCCGCACGATGCACTGGCGATCATCGCAAGCGCTGCGGCAAGCGCGGTGAATGCACGACCTGGCGACATGATTACGCCGTCGGTGGCGGCTGATAGCCCTGCGGCGCCTGGGAGCCTGCGCCGAAGAAAAATTTCTCCATCTCGGCTTCCAGGAACTTGCGTGCCTTGGGCTCGATCGGCGTCAGGCGATACTCGTTGATGAGCATGGTCTGGTGTTTCAGCCAGCTCGCCCAGGCTTCCTTCGAGACGCCCTCGTAGATACGCCGGCCAAGGTCACCCGGATATGGCACGCGGTCGAGTCCCGGCGCCTCGCGCTTCAGGAGTACACACTGGACCAGGCGTGACATTTTCTAAGATTCGTCCGCGACGCGTTCGAGGAGAGTTCGTATCGGCGCGGGCAATCCAACCCGTGCCGGTACCTTGAGGTTATACCAGAGGGTCGCGCCCTCCTCCATGACTCGCGACTCGGCCGCGCAGCGCACCAGGAGCGGTCGCATGACGAGGTTGAAGTGCGTGAACACGTGCTGGACCTTGCTCAGGGCGCGCGGCTCACTCTGCGCCGGCGGCAGGCAGTGGCTGATGTACGCGCGGGCGGCATGATCAGTGTCGAACTGCGGCAGGGACCACAGCCCTCCCCAGATGCCGCTGTCCGGCCGGCGCTCGAGCAGCACGTTGCCGCCTGCGCTTACCGCCACGACCATGACGGCATGACGCGTTGGCCTTGCCGGGGCCTTGCGGCGCGCCGGCAGCGCGTGCTGGCGCTGGGTTTGCCGTGCCACACAGCCCGCCGACAACGGACACTCAGCGCACCGTGGCGCGCGTCGCAGGCACACCGTGGCGCCGAGATCCATGATCGCCTGCGTGTACTCGGCGAGCTGCGTGGCGGGTGTGCAGCTTTCCGACAGCTCCCACAGCCGCTCGAGCGTCGCGCGCTCGCCCGCAGGCGTCGCCACGCCAAAGTAGCGCGACAGCACGCGCCGCACGTTGCCGTCGAGTATCGGGAAGCGCGCGCTGTGACTCAAGGCGAGAATGGCTCCAGCCGTCGAGCGACCGATGCCCGGCAGTGCTTCCACCTCCGCAAAGTCCTTCGGAAATTCCCCTGCGAATTCATCGCGGATGCGGATCGCGGCGCGATGCAGGTTCCGTGCCCGCGCGTAGTACCCCAGACCCGACCACAGGTGCAGCACTTCATCGAGGGGTGCATCCGCGAGCGCGGGCACGTCGGGGAAGCGCGCCATGAAGCGCTGGTAGTACGGGGTTACGGTTGAGACCTGGGTCTGCTGCAGCATGATCTCCGATACCCAGACGCGGTAAGGAGTGCGCTGGTCCTGCCAGGGAAGATGGTGGCGGCCGGCGCGGGCCTGCCAGGCGATCAATGCGGGGGCAATCGGGGAGTCGGCGCGTGGCACCCGGTGATTCTACCGGGCGCCACCGTGTGCAGGTTACGAGCCGCTAATTCAAATTCACTTGTCGCACAGCGTGAGCTGGCCGCTCATGGACCTCATGTGCACCCGTCCGCTGCCCTGGCCGAGGGTGCCGCGCAGCGAGCGCCCGGGCGTGTACTGGCTGGTGCGTTGTGCGGTCTCGCCGAAGCAGTTGGTGATGTCGCCACTGAAGCTGGTCAACTCGTAACTGAAGCCCCCGCCGGCGCTCGCTTTCAAGGTGAGCTCGCCACTGACCGACTCCACATCGACGGTGGGGCTGCCCGTGAGCTTGCCCACGAAGCTCACATCCCCGGAGGTGCTGCGGGCGCGCAGCGAACGCGCCCCGTCGAGCGAGCCTTTCACATCGCCGCTCACCGTGCCCACGTCCAGGTCCCCGGCAGCGTGCTCGATCTTCACATCCCCGCTTACCGTGCTGAGATGCACGTTCGCAGACTGCCCATGTCCGTGCAGGGTGATATCGCCGCTGACGTTCTTGATGTCGGCGTCCGCCTGGGCAAGCTCCGCGCTGATCTCACCGCTGACGCTCTGCAGACGCTGTATCCCCTGCAGCTTCATCGCCGTGACATCGGCGCTCACCGCCGAGACATCCAGCTCGCTGCCCTGCGGGATCTGCACCTTGAGACGCGCGCTGCCATTGCGGTGGTGGCCGGACTCCGGCAGGACGACCTTGATGGTCGTGTGTCCGGGCTCGCTGCTCACATCCACGCGCTCGACGCCTTCGCCGAGTTGTCCATGGACGCTGACCGCGTTGCGGTCCCAGCCGGTCACTTCGATGGAGCCGGCGACGTTGGAGATGTCGACGATGCCCTTGGGCTCCGCCTGCACCTCGCGGTCGAAGGTCCTGTCGGCGGCCGGGGCGTTGGCACTCACACCGAGCGCGAGCCACACGACGGCCGTGAAAAAGGTACGCATGATCAGATCCCCTCGCCAGCATGGCTGGCACTGCGCACGTCCGTGAGAACGCGCATTTCATCCTGGTAAGTGTTGACGAGTAATTCCTGCAGCAGCGCATTGCCCGGGTCCTTGCCGAGCGCGCTCTCCAGATCCTGTTTGGCCTTGCCGATGGTGTCGAGGCTCGCGAGCACCCTGATGCGCGTCGTGGGCGGCAAGGCATTGAGCTGCGCCTGCAACGATGCAAGAAGGGCGGCGCGCTGGCGCTGGTAGCGCGGGTCAGACACATACGCTACATCCAGGCTTGCGGGAGCGCCGGGTGTAACGTGGGTGTTGGCTGTCGGCGCGCCGCCCTCAACCTTTGGGGCAAGGAGCAGGCTGCGGTCAATCCACATGCCCACCGCGAGGCACCCCACCGCTGCCGCAGCGGCGAGCCAGCGCAGGCGAACCAGGCGCCGGGGCGAAGCGGGCAGCCGCGTTGCGTCGGCTGCATTCGCCGTGTCAGGTGCGATCTGCGCGGCGATCTGCGGCCACAGGTCACGCGATGGCGCGATGTCCTGGGGCAGATCGCGAAGCGATATGATCTTCATGCGGCATACACCTCTAATCCCAATCGATCCCGAAGCAGGCGTCGCGCCCGGTGCAGCTGCGCCTTGCAGGTGCCTTCGGCGAGTCCGAGCATCTGCGCCGACTCCTCGTGCGAATAGCCGTAGAGGGCGTGCAGGACGAGCGCATCGCGCGCGCCGTCCGGCAGCGCGTCAATGGCAGCTTCGATTTCCCTCACCTCCACCGGCGTCTCCAATGTCCAATCGCCCATCTCGCCCTCATCGTCTTCCGGCAGCGGTTCCGGCGGCGCGCCCTTGCGGCGCTTCGCGAGACACACGTTCACCGCGATCCGATGCAGCCAGGTGCCCAGGGAACTGCGCGTCTCGAACCGGGCCAGCGCCCGCCAGGCGTTGATGAAGGTCTCCTGCACGCAGTCCTCTGCCAGGTGCACGTCCCGGGTCATCCGCAGGCACAGGCCGTACACCCGTCCCGAGTGCTCGCGGTAGATCCGCTCGAAGGCGCGGGCATCTCCGGTGCGGGCGCGCTGTACGAGCCCCGCCTCCCAGTCGATCTCCCCGGACAGTGCCTGCGCCTGTGTCATTCAGCACCTTGGAGAGCGGGTTTGGGCGGCCGGTTTAAGCGGCTGGGGCGAAAGTGCGTAACGTCGCTGATTTGCAACAGGTTTTTCCGGAACCCCGGACACGTTATGCTCGTCTTTCACATATGAACCCCTACCGTGCACTGCAGCGAATCTGGCAGCCAGGAGCCCAGGCCCTGGAGAGTCTCGCCCTGGAAAACCCGGCGGCGGTGCTCGGTAAGCATTGGCGGGCAGCGAGAGTACACGTCGAGCAGCTCTTCTGGTCCACACCGATCAGCTGGCATCGGTACCGGCCGGCGCAGCCCCGGGCCGTGGTCCCCGGCGCCTACCACTTCACGAGCGGCGGCAGGCTCATCAGGTAGGCATCCGGATCCGCATCGGTGCTGAAGCCGAAGCGGGTGCCCCGGTCGTACACCAGGTTGAATTCCACGTAGCGTCCGCGCTTCACGAGCTGTTGCTCGCGCGCCGCGGGCTCGTATGGAGTGTCTTTGCGCCGCGCGACAATCTGCGGAAACACCTCGAGCAGCGCCTCCCCCACGCCACGCACGAACGCGAAGTCCGCACTCGTATCGGCACTCGCCAGGTCGTCGAAGAAAATCCCGCCGACGCCCCGTGGTTCCTGCCGATGCGGCAGGTAGAAATACCGGTCGCACCATTCCTTGTATTCCCGGTAGGCCTCGGGCCGGTACGCATCGCACGCGCGGCGCAGCGCCGCATGAAACGCCACCGTGTCTTCTACGAACGGAAAAGTCGGCGTGAGGTCCGAGCCGCCGCCGAACCAGGCGCGGCTGGTGGACAGATACCGCAGGTTCATATGCACGGCCGGCGCGTAGGGGTTCGCCATGTGGGCGACGAGAGAGATGCCGCAGGCGACGAAGCGGCCATCCGAGCTTTCCGCGCCCGCCACCTGGCCGCGTGCCTCCTTCGCGAGTACCCCATGCACGTGGCTGACATTCACCCCAACTTTCTCGAAGACCTGGCCGCGCATGAGGCGCGACTCGCCGCCGCCTTGCAGGGGATGAGCTGGCGGCTTGGTCCAGCTGCGCGTCTGAAAGCGGCTCGTCGGCTCAAACTTCTCGAACGCGGCGCACAGGCGCGACTGCAGATCCTGAAAATGGGCGGTCGCAATGGCCGCGAACCCTTCCTCCCCGGGACGCGCCTCAGCGCCGCTCATGCACGTGGTCCACGAGTCGCGCCACCGCGTCCGGATCGGTCTCGGGCCAGATGCCGTGACCGAGATTGAAAATGTGCCCCGGCGCTTCGCCGGCGGCGTCGAGCACGGCGTCCGCATGACGCTTCAGATCCTGCGGCGCTGAGAACAACGCGGCCGGGTCGAGATTCCCCTGCACGGCCTTGCCGGTTCCCAGCGTGCGGCGCACCTCTTTCAGACTCGAGCGCCAGTCGACCCCGATGACGTCCACGTCAAGATCGGCGACTGCGCCCATGAGCGCAGATCCCTGGTTGAGGTAGTAAATGAGCGGGACGCCGGCGCGGCGCAGCGCAGCCATGGTGCGCCGTACCGCTGGGAGTGCGAACTGCGTGAACTCGTTCGGCGCGAGCAGGCCCGCCCACGACTCGAATAACATCAGCGCCTGCGCCCCGGCGGCCGTCTGCGCCAGAAGATACGCCGCCATCGCATCCGCCAGATGCGTGAGCAGGCGCTGCGCCGCTTCGGGCTGCGCATAAAGGAACGTGCGCGCGGGCGCAAATTCCTTCGACGGCCGACCGCACACGAGATAACACAGGAGCGTGAACGGCCCACCCGCAAACCCGATCACCGGCGCACCGCGCGGCACGTTGGCGCGCACCAGGCGCAGCGACTCGAGCACAAACGGCACGTCGCGCTCGGGGACGAGCGCCGGCAGCGCGTCAATCTGCTCATGCGTGCGGATGGGCTCACGCACCACAGGACCTGGCTCAAAGGCGAGCTCGACGCCCATGCCCTGGATGGGCGTCATGATGTCGCTGAAGAGAATCGCCGCATCCAGATCAAAACGCCGCAGCGGCTGCAGCGTCACCTCCGCGGCAAGCTCCGGCGTGCGGGTCAGCGCCTCAAAATCCACCTTGGCGCGCAGCGCCCGGTACTCCGGCAGGTAGCGCCCGGCCTGTCGCATGATCCAGATCGGCCGGTACGGGACGGGCTCGCGCCGGCAGGCCGCCAGAAACGCGCTCGGCGACGGGGGCTTGATGGCCTGCGCAGGCTTCGCCGCGGCGGCGCTCGGCGTCTTCATGCGCGCAGCCCCTGCGCCGGCCGTTCCACAGAGTGCTCGGCTGCTGAGGTGATCATAGCGGCTGCGCATCGAGCCACTCAGCCACCTGCGGCGCAAAGTAACTGATGATGAGATCAGCCCCGGCGCGGCGGATGCCGGTGAGGCTTTCGAGTATGGCCGCACGCTCATCGATCCAGCCGCGTGCGGCTGCGGCCTTGATGAGACTGAACTCGCCCGACACCTGGTACGCCACCACCGGCACGCGCACGGCATCGCGCACCTGGCGGATGACATCAAGATAGGGTCCCGCCGGCTTCACCATGACGAGATCCGCGCCTTCCCCGATGTCGAGCAGCACCTCGCGCAGCGCTTCGCGCACGTTCGCCGGATCCATCTGGTACGAGCGCCGGTCGCCGAACGCCGGCGCGGACTCCGCGGCCTCGCGAAACGGACCATAGAAAGAGGAGGCGTATTTCGCGGCATAAGACACGATCGGGGTGGTGGCGTGTCCCTGGGCATCCAGGAGAGCGCGGATCGCCTGCACCCGGCCGTCCATCATGTCGCTCGGCGCCACGGCATCGGCGCCTGCGCGCGCGTAACAAAGTGCGACTTCGGCGAGGGCCTGGATGGACGTATCGTTATCGATCACCCCCTCCGCCGTCACGTGACCGCAGTGACCGTGGTCGGTGGCGCCGCACAGGCACACATCCGCCCACACGATGAGTTCAGGAATCGCCGCCTTGATGGCGTTGATGGCCTGCGCCGCGAGCCCCTGCGGGGCGAGCGCTGCGCTCGCCTTCGCGTCTTTTTGTCCGGGAGCGGCGAACAGGAGCACCGCGGGGACGCCCCTGGCGGCGACCGCCTTCGCCTCCTTCACCGCCTCATCCACCGACAGCTGGAAAATGCCGGGCATGCTCTCTACCGCGCGCCGCACGCCGCGCCCCGGCACGACAAACAGGGGATAAACAAACTCTTCCGGGGACAGGCGCGTCTCGCGCACCAGGCGCCGCCAGGCATCGGATTGGCGCGTACGCCGCGGCCGCTCGCTCGGAAATCCCATGATTACGTTCTCGACTTGAGCAGATTGAAGGTGGTGAGGGCGAGCGAGCGCAGCGTCGCGACTTCGGCCACGGCGCAGCGTGCGCCGTGCCGGGTGAGCTCGCGCGCCGTGGTGCGTCCGATTGCAACCGGTGGCGCGCCCGATAACAGCCGTCCGAAATCCTCTTCCCCCAGCGCCCGCGCGAGCTCACTCACCGCAGACGGGCTGGCGAAGGTCACCGCGCCGATGGTGCCGCGCGCGATCCACTCGCGGCACTCTCTGACATCAAGCTGGGCGGGGTCAGTCTGGTAGGCCGCGACCTGGGTCACCGTGGCGCCGAGGTTCCTGAGTCCCGCGGCAATGGTGGGGAGTGCGCGCGAGCTCGCGGGGTACAAGATCCGCTTGCCCTCATCCTTGTCCGCCGCCCAGCGCGCCGCGAACTCAGCGACCAGCGCCGCGGCGCTGCCCTCATCCGGCACGAGACCAACATGCCAGCCACGCCCCTCCAGCACCTGCGCGGTCGCCTTGCCGACCGCCGCCACGTGCAGGCCGGCTGGCGGCAGGGAAACACGCTCCAGCACGGCCGCGACGGCGTGCCGGCTGGCAAACACGATCCAGTCGAAAGAACGGAGGTTGGTCAGCGCCGCGCTCAAGGGCGCCGGGTCCGCCGTGCCCACACTCACCGCGGGCCACAGGAGTACCGAGAGCCCGAGATCCTTCAACTCCCGCGTCAGCGGGCCGTCGGCGGATTCGGCGCGGGTCACGACCACAGGCCCTGAGTGCACCGCGGCGTTCACGGCGCCTCCACAGCCAGCGAATCGCGCTCGTGCGCCATGATGGCGGCGGCGCCCTGGGCGAGGAGGTCAACCGCGACGCACTCACCGAGCTGGATCGCGTCCGCGATTGCCGCGGCTAGCGGACCGTCGGCGGGCGCCGCGCCGCTGCCACGGGCGGTCAGGATCCGGGAGCCATCGAGCGCACACACACTCGCCTGAAGGTTAAGCCGCTCCTTAACGATCGTCGCGAGCGCCCCCAGCGGTACCTGGCAGCCGCCTTCGATGCGCTTCAACAGCGCCCGTTCGGCACTCGCTGCCAGGCGCGCCGCCCGGTCATCCAGCGGCGCAAGCCAGCGCAGCGTCTCCGGGTCGGCCGTGCGGGCACAGACACCGATGACGCCTTGCGACACCGCTGGCGGAAAGTTCTCTGGGTTCAGGTACTCGCTGATATGGCTCTTTAACCCCAGGCGCTCAAGCCCAGCACTCGCGAGCACAATGGCGTCGTAGTCGCGCTGTTTCAGCTTGGCGATACGCGTGGGCACGTTACCGCGCAGTTCCACCAACACCACATCCGGGCGCAGGCGTTTGAGGAACGCACGGCGCCGGAGGCTGCTCGTACCAACACGCGCACCGCGCGGCAGCTGCGCAAATTTCGCGCCGTCCCGGCTCAGGAGCGCATCGCGCGGATCCGCCCGTGGCAACATCGCCGCGAGGGTCAGTCCCGCCTCGAGCGTGGTGGGAAGATCCTTCAGGCTGTGCACGGCGATGTCCACCGTGTCACTCACGAGCGCGTGATCGATCTCGCGCGTGAAAAACGCCCGGCCACCGACTTTCCACAGGGGCACCTCCCCCTGGGTATCGCCGGAAGTCCTGATGTGCACAAGCTCGATGGGCGGAGCCCCGGGCTGCGCACGCAGCAGCGCCTCGACGTGCCGCGCCTGCCACAAGGCAAGCTCGGAGCCGCGTGTGCCGATGCGCAGCGCGCGGGTCCTCACGGCTGATCCTCGATGAGAAACCGGTAGCCGACGCCCCACACGGTGAGAAAGTGCTTCGGGTTCGCCGGATCCTGCTCGAAGCGCTTGCGCAGGCGCAGGATGAAGTTATCCACGGTGCGGGTGGAGGGGAAGACGTCGTAGCCCCACACCCGCTCGAGCAGATCCTCGCGCGAGACGATCTCGCCCAGGTGCTCGGCGAGTACTTTGAGGATCATGGCCTCTTTCTCGGTGAGTTCCTGGGTCTCCCCGTTCCAGGCGCGGGCGCGGAAGGCTCGAAAATCCACCTCATTCCCGCCGAAGCGCAGCACCGCGGTGGCGGCGGTCGCCGAGGCATTTCGATACCAGTCCCAGCGCCTGAGGATCGCGCGCACCCGCAGCAGAAACTCCTGCAGGTGAAAAGGCTTGGCGAGGTAGTCATCGCCGCCGGCTTCGAGGCCCCGGACGCGATCGGCCGGATCCCCGCGCGCAGTAAGAAAGAGCACCGGGGTGTTGTTGCCCTGCTCGCGCAGCGCCCGGCACACGCCAAGACCATCAATCCCGGGCAGCATGACATCCAGCACGATGAGCGCGCACTCGTGCTCGCGCAGCCAGGCCAGTGCCTCTTCGCCGTTGCTCGCCGCGCTCACCTCGTAGCCTTCCGCCCGCAGGTTCTCGCGCACGCCCGCGGCGAGGTGCGGGTCATCCTCCACCACCAGCACCGGGCTCGGCCCTGCGTTCGCCGCGCTCATGGCTTCGGCTCCTGCGCGGCCGGCCACGCGAGCACGAAACTCGCGCCCTTGCCGGCGCCCTCGCTGTGCGCCGCGACGCGTCCGTGTGCGAGCGTCATCAGGCGCCGCACGATGTAGAGCCCGAGGCCCGTGCCGTAGTAGCCACCGCTGCCACCCCTTGGCGCCGCGGCGCCGAGGCGGGTGAATTTTTCAAAGAGACGCGCGCCCGCGACGGGATCAAAGCCGACGCCCGTGTCCTTCACCGACAACTCGACCTCACCCACGCCGGCGCGGGCACTCAGGGCGATGTCGCCGCCGCCGGCGCAGGCGACCGCGGCGACGGCGTTCTCGAGCACGTTGCGCACCACGACATCCAGCGCCAGCGGGTCACTCAGGACATACAGCCCCGGCTCGATTGCGTTGGCGATGCTGATGCGCTCAGCGCGCGCCCGCTCCTCAAGCTGCGTCACGACGCGCGCCACCGCGGTGCGTAGTTCGAGCGACTCGGCCCTTAAGTCCACCCGGCCGCGCTCGAGGCGCACGCTCTCGAGGATCTGGGTAACCATCGCCTCCATGCGCGCCAGGTCCGCGAGCATGCGGTCGATGAGGGTGCGCGCGGCCTCCGGCGCCGGCGCGCGCAACGCCATGGTCTCGAGTGAGAGCTGCAGGCTCGCGAGCGGTGTTTTGAACTGGTGCGAGACGAGCGCCAGAAAACTGTCCTGCTCTTCCAGCACCCGCGCCTCGGCGCGTAATGCCCGCGCGATCACCGCGATGCACACTCCGAGCGCGAGGAGAAAAAACCCGCCCTCCCAGGCGTACTGGTTGTTGCGCCGATGCTCCTCGGTGTGCAGCGCCTGTTCGACCGCGGGAGCCAGGGATGCCTGGGTGCCGGTGACGACGATCTGCGGCAGCAGCTGCTGCACCCGGGTAGCCGGCGTGCCGGAATCCAGCAGCGCCTGCGCGGCGGCCGTTTGTCCGGCGTAAGCGGCGCGGGCCGCGTTCACCTTCTCGACCGTGTAGGCGTGTTGATCGAAGAGCCACCACCCCACCTGCACTGCCGACACCACGACGAGCGCGAGCGCGGTCAGCTGAAAGACGCGGGTGGATTTCATGCGATCGCCGCCAGGGCCGACCCGAGAGCCGCCGCGAAGCGCGTCAGATCCGTCGTCGTGTGCGCGAGCGACAGGAAGCACGCCTCGTAGGCGGACGGCGGCAGGTAAACGCCGCGGTCGAGCATGCCGTGAAAGAACGCGGCGTAGCGCGCGATCTCGCGCCCGGTGAGCGTGGCGGCGGTGCGCGGCGCACCCGCCTCGTGAAACGAGAGCCAGAAGAGGGAGCCGAGCCGCACCAGGTGCACCGGGAACGGCGCGCCCGCCAACACCGGCTGCAACAGCCGCTCGAGTTCCACGCCCCGCGCTTCGAGGCGCTGCCAACCGGACTCGCGCGCGAGCAGATCGAGCGTTGCAAGACCTGCGGTCATGGCGACCGGGTTGCCTGAGAGCGTGCCCGCCTGGTAGGTGTCGCCATCGGGGGCGAGCCGCGCCATGATGCGCCGCGTGCCGCCGAAGGCCCCTACCGGCATGCCGCCGCCGATCACCTTGCCGAAGGTCGCCAGGTCCGGGGTGATGCCGAGCAACTCAGCGGCCCCGCCGCGCGCCAGACGAAACCCGGAAATCACCTCGTCAAAAATCAACAGTGCCCCGTGCTCGCGCGTGAGCGTGCGCAGGGCACTCAGGAACTCGCGCCGCTGTGGCAGGAGGCCGTGATTCGCCGGCACCGGCTCGATGATGACGGCGGCGATGCCGGCGCCCTCGCGCTCAAAGAGCTGCGCGGCGCTCGCCTCATCATCCAAAGGCAACACCCGCGTGCAGGCCGTGAACGCTGCAGGTACACCGGCGGAGGACGGCCGGCCGAAAGTGGCGAGCCCCGAGCCCGCCGCGACCAGCAGATGGTCCGCGTGACCGTGATAGCAGCCCGCGAACTTGACAATCAGGTCGCGCCCGGTAAACGCACGCGCGACGCGAATCGCGCTCATCACCGCCTCGGTCCCCGAGGAGACAAAGCGCACCTGCTCGAGGGCGGGGTAGGAGGCGACGACGCGCTCGGCGAGTTCCACTTCCGCAGCACACGGCGCGCCGTAGGTGGTACCGCGGGTCAGGGCCTCGGTCACCGCGCCGATCACCGCCGGGTGTGCGTGGCCAGCGATCAAGGGTCCCCAGGAGCCCACGAAGTCAAGATAAGCGCGGCCGTCCGCATCGAACACCTGCGCGCCCGAGGCGCGCGCGATGAAAAGCGGCGTGCCCCCAACCGCGCGGAACGCCCGCACCGGCGAGCTCACCCCGCCCGGAATAACGCGACAGGCGCGCTCGTAGAGCTCCGCCGAACGCGGATGCCGATCCTCGCGGGCGCCGTCTTGCGGGCCGTTCGTCATGTCTTCTCCGTGTCGGCGCGTGCGCGCCCGGCCTTCGCCGCTTCAAAGAACGCATCCAGCGCATCCGGGCCTGCGTGTACTGCCGCGGCGCGAATGCCGGCGAGCGGCAGGTGCGCGAGCCGATGCGCTACCGTGCGGGCCAGCCGCTCGAGTTGTCCACGCTGCCCGGCATCAAGTGTACGCAGCTCGCCGCTGAGCGCACGCGCTACTTCCTCGGCGGCAATCTCCTCGAACGCACCGCGCAGGTCAGACAGCTGCGGCCCGAAGGAGCGCGTCGCGAGCTCGGTGCGCAGCTGCGCCAGGCGCTCATCGATGGCGGCACGTACGGGCGCCAAGCGCATGAGCTCACCCAATCGCCGCCCCTGCGCGGCTTCGATGAGCTCATCCATGCCAACACGGGCAAGTCCCACGCGCCGCGCGAGCATTGGATCGATGTTGGGTGGCACGCCAAAATCAATCAGCAGCGGCGCCGCGACAGCCGCCGCTCGCAGCCGCGTGAGCGCTCCCTCATCCAGGAGCGCCTCCCCGCCGCCGGCCGCGAACACCACCGCCCGGCATGCGGGCGGTGCGGCGCGAAACGCTTCCAGTGAGCTCGCTTCGCCCGCCACGGTACGGGCGAGCTCCTGTGCGGTGGCCAGCGTGCGGTTGACGATGAGGAGCGGCACGTGCGCCGCATGCAGGAGGCTCGCGCAGCGGCGCGTCATGGGTGACACGCCGACGAGCGCGACGCGCCCGGGCGTATCGTTCAGGTGTGCCCGCACGCGCTGCGCCGCAAAGTCCCCGAGTGACGGCGGGCGGTCCGCCGCGGTCAGTCCCCGCGCGCGCCGCGCCATGCCGAGCGCTTCGCCCACCAGGCGATCCAGCACCGGACCGCAGATCCCGGCCGCGCGGGCCTCCTCCCAGGAGGCACGCAACTGCGCGGCGATCTCCTGCTCCCCGGTCTGGGCGGAATCCAGTCCACAGGCAAGAAGCAGCAGGTGCTCGACCGCGGCCTCACCGGTCCACGCCCGCAGGATGCGCGCGGCTTCGCCGGGTTGCGGCTCGCGCCCGGTGAGTACATGGAACACATCGTGCCGGGAGTCTCCCGCCGCGCTGTCGTCGGCGGTGGCGTAGATCACTTCGACACGGTTGCAGGTGGCGAGATAGAGGATTTCAGGGGCAGCAAGCCGCTCCCGCAGCGCGGCCAGGCGGGACGCCACGTCCGGGCGCGCCACGGCAAAGCGGGCCACCTCGTCCACGCTCGCGTGGCGATAGGACAGCCCGACCACGCCGATCTGGTGCATCGCCGAAGCTTAGCCGCGGGCGGGGAGCCCGAATGTCACCAAATGGTCACGGCGAGAGACTCAGGTCGCAGAATGTGGTGCAACCGGAATCGAACCCACATCGGGATTCCCTACTTTCAACTGCGGCCCAAGGACTTGGCTCGCGGCGGCACCGCTACGTGTGATTTGCGTGTGAGCAGCTGCTGCGGGCCACGAGCGGTCAGCCATCGCGTCTGCGAGAGTTTCCGTATAGCAGACCGTCGTGAGCACCGAGCGTCCCGCGGTGGCCTCGCCGCTCCGCAATGGCGGCAGCGCTATACTCGTCAGCATGTGCACGTGAGAGCCCTGCGAGTGACGGACAAAATAACCTCGAGGATCCTGAAAATGGCAAAGCTGAAGCTGACTTATTTCGATTTCGACGGCGGACGCGGCGAGCCTGCGCGTCTGGCGCTGCACATCGGCGGCATCGCGTTCGAAGATCAGCGCATCCTGGGCAAGGATTGGCCCGCGTTCCGCGACAAGACGCCGTTCCTCGCGATGCCCACGCTTGAAGTCGACGGCAAGATCGTTTCGCAATCTAACAGCATAAATCGCTATGTCGGCAAGCTGACCGGCTTGTATCCCAAGGATGACTGGCAGGCATTCCTGTGCGACGAGGTGATGGACGCGGCTGAGGATATCAGTTCGCAGATCGGCCAAACTATCGACCTGCCTGCGGATGCCAAGAAGAAGGCGCGCGAAGAGCTGGCGGCGGGGCTGATCACACGATACCTTGAGCAGTTCCAGGCGAGGCTGAAGGCAGCCGGCGGGGAGTATTTCGTCGACAAGCGCCTCACGGTGGCGGATTTGAAAGTCTTCATGTTGATCCGATGGCTGCGCTCGGGGGTGCTGGATCACATCCCGAAGGACCTCGCGGACCGCGTTGCGCCGATGCTGGTCGAACACCTCGAGCGCATGGCCAGCCACCCGAAGGTCGTGGAGTACTACAAGCGTCGCAAGGCGGCCTGATCCCAATCTGGCGTCGGCGGAACCAGATCATGGCCAAGCTCGTGTTTGGACTGAACCAGTCCTTGGACGTCCTCGCTAGCGCTGGCCGGGCTGGGCTGAGATATGGAGCGGGTGATGGGAATCGAACCCACGTTAGCAGCTTGGGAAGCTGCAGTTCTACCATTGAACTACACCCGCACTCAGGTCGATTCTAGGGTCGATCCCCGAATTCCGCGAGCAGCTCCGGTGCGAGTGGCGCGTTGAAGTCCTCGCTGATCCTGAGCCTCGGAACTAAGTTTAGCTTAGTTGAATCTGGGCAAGCAGAGCGAACCGCCAAAGCCTGCAACGGTGGCCTCCGGCCGCGCCGGCTGTTATGCGATCCCCTCTTCCCCTGCCGTTCTGGCTGCGTGTATAAATGCGGCGGCGATTGCGGCTGGAGGTTGCGATGCAATCCGACACGGTTTACCCGCGGCATCTGCTCGTCTGGCGCGACCCTCCTGTCTGGCCGTTCCTGTGGCGCGGGCTCCTGCCGCTGCTCGGTCTGGCGCTGGCGGCACTGTTCGCCTTCGGTCCCTTCGCCCGCGGCTGGATCGAGAGCGCGGTGCAGCGCGAGACCCGCGAGCAGTTGAACGCCGCAGGCTACGGCTGGGTGGGACTCAAGGTCTCGGGCCAGAACGTCACCCTCTCGGGAACCGAACCCACGACGAGCGCCGGCGAGCGCGCCATTGCCCTCGCCAAAGCCGCCACCTGCCCGACCTGGCTCGGACGGCGCACCTGTGCGGTGAGCGTGGTCGGGGACTTCACGAACATCGCGCCGCCACTCGTCGAGTCAGGGCCCGCCCCGGTGGCGAAACCGGTCCCGGTCGCGGCTTTGCAGGCCTGCGAGCGCTCGCTGGCGAGTCTCCTCGCCGGTGAGCAAATCGAGTTTGGGAGCGCGAGCGACGCCATCAGCGCCAAGAGCGCCCCGCTCCTTGATCGGCTGGCGAAAGAGGCGCGTGCCTGTCCTGGCAACATCCGCATCGAAGGCCATACCGACAACATCGGTCGGCCGAACTTCAATCTGCGGCTGAGCGATGACCGTGCCGCCGCGGTGCGCGCGGCGCTCATCGAGCGCGGCGTTCCGGCCGATCGGTTGCAGTCGGAAGGCTTCGGTGCGACACGCCCGGTGGGGGACAACCACACGGCCGAGGGTCGCGCCAAGAACCGTCGCATTGAGTTCCACGCTTCCTGAAGGAAACAAGGGAGAACAAACATGGGCTTTCTCTTGGCCAAGATCCTCATCCTGCTGGCGGTCGCCGCGGTCGGCGGCGCCCTGTTTGCGTACTGGTGGTTCCGCCGGCACTTCGAGGACGTGACGCTCGAATACACCCGCGCGCGCGATGAGTGGGCGAGCTGGCGGCGCAGCTTCGAAGACCGCCTGGCGGCGCGTCCCCCGGTTGACCTGCAGCCTTTAAGTCAGCAGGTCGCGGGTGTGGATGCGGCCGTGCGTGCCATCAACATCCCACAGCCGCAGGCCACGGACTTGAGCCCGGTCTTGAGCGCGGTGTCCGGCATCCGCATGCCGACTCCGGCGCCGGTGGACCTGACGCCGCTGCAAGCGCGCCTCGACGGCATCGAGCAGCGCATCGGCAGCATCAACATACCGGATACGCCGGCGGCCGTGGACTTAGGTCCGCTCTCGCAACGTCTCGAGGCGCTGGAGAAACGGGTGGCCGGTATTTCCATCCCGCAGCCCAGGGACGTCGACCTCACTCCCATGATGCTTAAGCTCACCGCGATCGACACTGCGGTGCGTGCTATCCGGGTGCCGGACGCCCCGGCACCAGTGGATCTCGCGCCAACCCAGGCGCGGCTGGATAGCCTGGAGCAGGCGGTGCGCGCGATTCATGTGCCGCCCTCGCAGAGCGTGGACCTGAACCCGGTGCTCGAGCGGCTGTCGGCGATGCAGACGCGCCTAGACCATCCGCCGGCACCGCCTGTGCCGCAGGTCGCGGTCCGTGAGGGCAGCAAGAACCTGCTCTCGCATGCCGGTCACGGCAAACCGGATGACCTGAAGCAGATCAAGGGCGTGAAGCGGGTGCTGGAGCGCACGCTGCACAAGGTGGGTGTGTATTACTTCTGGCAAATCGCCGAGTGGTCGCGCGAGGATGTCGCGCATGTCGACAGCGTGCTGCCGGCGTTCAAGGGACGCATCGATCGCGATCACTGGGTGACACAGGCGAACGAGCTGTTAGCGAAACCCACGGCCGCGAAACCCCCGGGGCAGCATCACTAGGCAGCAGCACCAGCCCCAAGCTCCACGAGGGCGCGCAGCTGCCGCGTCCTGCGACGCCGTGTCATCGCAGCTGCGTGAACTCCTCGTACGCCGCCTCGATCGGGATGGCGAAGCCGATGCCCTGCGCGCCGCGCAGCACCAGGGTGTTGATGCCGACCACCTGGCCATTCTCGGTGATCAGGGGACCGCCACTGTTGCCGGGATTGATCGGTGCGTCGGTTTGCAGGAATCGTTGCCGGCCGTTGCCACGGTCGCCGGAGAAAATTCCCGAGGTCACGCTGTAGGCCAGTCCGGAAGGGTTGCCGATGGTGTAGAGGCGCTCCCCCTGCGCAAGATGGGCGGAGTCGCCCGGATCAAGGTGCGGACAGTGATCGGCCGGTAGCTGGAAGATCGCCAGCTCCACGTTGTCCGCATACTGCGCGGCAGCGAGGTGAACTCGGTGCCATCGACCAGGGTCACCGCGAATCCGCTGCGCGCCGCGCCGCTGACTTTCTCGCTGATGTCGCGCCGATCCGCCCCGACAGGTCCGCGAGGTCCTGCTGCATGGCCTGGATGTGGTCATCGATCTCCAGCAGCTGCAGGTGCGTTCCGGGCTGCGACAAGAGCCGTGTCTTGCTGCTGATGTCCGCATTTCGGACAGTCCATGGCGGCGGCTTATACCGGCTCGCCGGCCTGCGGACTCCGGGCCAGATCCCACTTTTGAGCGCCCTATATAATGAGGGCACCCTTTCCGATAGCGACCCCCTGCCATGAGCCCCCCAATCGAACCTCCCGCGGAGCGCACCGTGTGCGTTTATTGCGCCTCCAGTCGCGTCTCGCACCCGGAGTACCGTGCGGCGGCGTATCGCTTAGGCGAAGTACTCGCCGGCGCCGGTGTTGGAATCGTCTATGGCGGTGGTGCGGCCGGCTCGATGGGCGCCCTGGCCGACGGCGCGCTCGCCCGGGGCGGCCGCGTGGTGGGTATCCTGCCGCGGTTCATGGCGGATCTGGAGTGGGGACACCCCGGCCTCACGGACCTGCAACTCGTCGAGGACATGCGCACGCGCAAGCACATGATGCTCGCGGCGAGCCAGGCGGCGATCGCGCTGCCCGGCGGATCCGGCACGCTCGAGGAACTCCTCGAGGCGATCACGCTGAAGCGTTTGGGCCTTTATCTCAACCCCATTGTGCTCGTGAACACGCGCGCATTTTTCGACCCGCTGCTGCAGGTGCTCGCGCGCGCGGTCGAAGAGCGCTTCATGGATCCAAGACACCTCAACATGTGGCAGGTGGTCGGCACGCCCGAGGAGGTTCCGGCCGCGCTCGTCACCGCGCCCGGATGGAGCGCGGAGGCGCGCAGCTTCGCCGCGATCTGAAGGCGCCGACGCGCATCGTCGCCGGCACGGCCCAAACTTTCCTGTTACCTGCCTCCCCGCTCGCTCAGCTGCGGGTCCTCGCGCCGTTCCGCGTACCAAAGCTCCATGCCCTGCCGGTGCTTGACCGCCTTGGGTCCGCGCAGCGCCAAGCGGCCCATGACCATCAGCACTTCGCGACCAGAATGCGCGCGCAGTTTCCGTCCGGAGGTGGTAACCGCTTGCCGCAAGACCACGAACCTGCCACGGCGCTTCAACGCGCGGCTCATTACCAATTCCTCGGCACCATAAAACGCTTCATCGAAGCCACCCACCGCCACGAAGGCGCTGCGAGTACAAAACAGGAAGCAACCGGCTGCCAGCCGAGCTGCCCGGAACAATCGCACCAAGACTGGCATGAGAAGTCTTGCGTACAGCGGCACCGTGCCATCGAATTCAACCGCCGCGCCACCGCCAACCGCGCCGTCGCGCAAGGCCTCGACGGCCGCGCGAACCACCGCCTCGTTCACGATCGTGTCCGCGTCCACGAAGATGAACAGCTCACCATTCGCCTCTCGAGCACCAGAATTGCGGGTCGCAGCAATTTGACGATGAGTAACACTAACAACTACCGCGCCGTGGCGTTGGGCGATGCCGGCGGTTCGATCCGTGGATGCATCATCAACGACTACCAGTTCGTAGGGCTCGCCCACAGCCCGACCTGCCGCATGGAGCGCGTCAAGTGTTGCGCCCAGCAAACGTTCTTCGTTGTAGGCCGGGACAATGAACGAGATCAAGTTTCGCCTAGCTCATCGCCCTCAAGCTTGCGTGCGCCGCGCCGCCGCCAGGTCAAACGGCAGCGTACGCAGGCGGATTCCCGTCGCGGCGCGTACCGCGTTGGCCACCGCCGGCGCGATGGGCGGCGTACCCGGCTCGCCGACGCCGGTGGGTGCATTGCCCGAAGGTACGATGTACACCTCGATAATGCGCGGCATGTCGGGCATGCGCAGCACCTGGTACTGGTGGAAGTTGGTCTGATCCACGTGACCGTCGGTGAGGGTGATCTTGCCTGAGAGGGCTGCGGATAAGCCGTAACCGATGCCGCTTTGCATCTGCGCCCGGATCACATCCGGAGTCACGGCGACGCCGCAGTCAACCGCGCACACCACCCGATCGACCGTGATCTTGTCGCCGCTGACGGTGACTTCCGCCACCTGCGCCACCACCGTGTCGAAGGACTCGTGCACCGCGACGCCGCGGCCGCGGCCCGTGCCACCGGCGAAGGGTTTGTCCCAGCCGGCCTTCTCGGCGACGAGTTTCAGGGCCCCCACATGGCGCGGATGCTTCCCGAGCAGCGCCAGGCGAAACGCAACCGAATCCTGGCCCGCTGCCTGCGCCAGCTCGTCGATGATCACTTCCTTCGAGTACGCCATGTGCGTGTTCTCGACGGATCGCCACCACAGGACCGGCACGCCGACCTGCGCCTGCGACCAGCTCACGTGCGCATCGGTGAGATCGTACTGCTCGGCAGCGCTGCCCCCAACCGCGGTCGGGTCGACGCCGTCCTTGATCATCATGGGTGCGAAGGCTGTACCGGCGACGATCGACTGGCCGACGATGCGCTGACGCAAGGCGACCTTGCCGTCCTTGCCGATGCCGGCGCTGATGCGGTGGTAGTTCATCGGCCGGTAACGCCCGCCGGTGATGTCATCCTCGCGGGTCCAGATGAGGCGCACCGGGTACTTGCCTCCCGTTGCTTTCGCGATCGAGGCGACCTCGGACAGATAGTCCGAGTCTGGTGTCGCACGCCGGCCGAAGGTGCCGCCGGCCGCGAGCGTCATGATCGACACCTGTGCCGGGGTAAGTCCCACCGCTGCCGCTATGTTCGCCTGGTCCACGGTCTGGAACTGACATCCCGCCCAGACTTCGCACTTGTCGGGGCTCAAGCGGCACACCGCCGTCAGGGGCTCCATGGGTGCGTGCGCGAGATACGGAAACTCGAACTCCCCTTCGACGCGCTTCGCCGCCTGTGCGAGCGCCGCATCGGCGTCTCCTGACTTGGTCACCGTCACAGCCTCACGGCCCGCGCCCATGGCCCGGTATTCTTTCATCAGGGCATCGGTGCCGCGCTTCTCCGCGCCCGACTCATCCCAGCTGACCTTGAGCGTCTCGCGGCCCTGCTTCGCCGCCCACATGTCGCGCCCCACGACCGCCACACCGCGCGGGATCTGCACGACATCGACGACTCCCGCCACCGCCTTCGCCTTGTCGGCATCGAAGGAGGCCACCTTGCCGCCGAAGCGCGGCGGACGCATGACCACCGCGGTCATCATGCCGGGCAACATCACATCGATCGCAAACTGCTGCTTGCCGGTGGACTTGGCACGCGAATCCAGCCGCGGCAGCTTTTCGTTGCCGATGATTTTGAAGTTGGCCGGATCCTTGAGCTTCACCGACGTCGGCACCGGCAGCTTGGCCGCCGCGTCCGCGAGCTGGCCGAAGCTCGCCGTGCGCTTGCCGTGCGACACCACGCCCTCGCTCACCGTGATCTGACTCGCCGGGACCTTCCAGGTCTTCGCGGCGGCCCCCACAAGCATGGCGCGCGCCGTGGCCCCCGCCTCGCGCAGCTGCTGATACGAATTCGCCACCGCGGTGGAGCCGCCGGTGAGCTGGATCTTGCCGCCCATGGCGAGGTTGCCGTATTGCGGCACCTCGGCGGGCGCGTTCTCGACCCGCATCTGCGACCAGGCCGCATCGAGTTCCTCGGCGACGATCGCCGGCAGTCCCGTCCACACGCCCTGGCCGGCCTCGAGATGCTTGCAGATGACGGTCACGGTGTTGTCCGGCCCGATGTGTACGAACGGCATCGCGAACGAGCCGACGGGCGCGCCGCCGCGCCCGGTCGCCGCCGCAACGCCTGGCAGAGCCAATCCGAGCGTGAGCCCCGTGCCGAGGGCGGAGGTGACCTTGAGGAACTGCCGGCGTGTCAGTTCGGCGGGACCGGCGACCGGGCCTAAGGAGGCGTAGTCGAAGTGGCGGAAGTACATGATGAGCTCCTTCAGCCGTGAGCCGTGGCAGCGGGCAGGCCGGCGGCGGCCTGGTGGATCGCGTGTCGGATGCGCACGTAGGTCGCACAGCGGCAGATGTTGCCCGCCATGGCGTCGTCGATGTCGGCATCGCTTGGTTTCGGGTTCCGCGTCAGCAACGCGGTCGCCGACATGATCTGTCCGCTCTGGCAGTAGCCGCACTGCGGCACATCGAGCGCGATCCAGGCGTCCTGCACCGCCTTTGCCGCCGGTGTCGACAGGCCCTCGATGGTCGTCACCTGCTTGCCCGCCACCGCCGACACCGGCGTCACGCACGAGCGCGTCGCCACGCCGTCGATGTGTACGGTGCAGGCGCCGCACAAGGCCATCCCACACCCGAACTTGGTGCCGGTGAGGAGCAGGTGATCGCGGATCACCCACAGGAGCGGCATGGCCGGATCCACGTCGAGCTCGTGAGTTACGCCGTTGACGGTCAGCTTGACGGACATGGAAGCCTCCGAAGGCTTAGCAGCCGGTGCCTCTAGTGTACCGCGCGCTGTTGGGTATCTGCCTTGGTAGCGAGCGCGAACCTGGGTTCCCGCGCCGGCAATTCTCCCAGCACAAGCTGCGCCGCATAGCGCCCGACCGCAGGCCCGTGCTTGAACCCGTGGCCGGAGCCCGCGCCGAGGAGCACGACGTTGCTCAAGGCCGGATGGCGGTCGATGAGGAAGTCGCCGCTGGAGCTGTTCTCGTACTGGCACACGCGCGCCTCGTTCAGCGCTCGCGGCGCGAGCGCCGGCAGGCGCCGCCGCATGAACGCCCGCACCTCTTCCAGTGCCGGGCCCGAGAACCCACGATCGCCCTCATCCGGGTCCATGAGCGCGCCGTGCCCATCGTGCGCCACCTTGACCCCGCGCGCCTCCAGATCCGGGAAGCCGTAATAGATGTCCCCGCCGTTGAAGTCCGCCCAACCGGGCATGGCACCGGGTTGAAACTGCGCATCGCCTGCGGGTGGGGAAAAGAAGAACACTTCCTGGCGGGTCACGAAAATTCGCGCGCCGAGCACCTCCGGGAAGAGTTTCGGCAGCCACGGGCCGCAGGCGAACACGAAATTTCCGGCGCTGACCTGCGTGCCGTCGGCAAGCGCCAGGGTGTCGAGGCGCCCTCCCGGCTTTGCCGGCGCTCCCATACGGCCGGCTGCGGGGACGGCGGCCGCCACGCGGTACTCACCGCCCGCGGCGACGAATTCCTGCACCAGGGTCTGCACCGCGCGCCGCGCCATGAGCGCGCCGAGCTGCGGTTCGTACAGCCCGAGCTCAATGCCGTCCCAGGAAAACTGTGGGAAACGCCGCACCAGCTCGGGTTTCTGAAGCTCCTGGATGGGGATCCGGAGCCGCCGATGCACGTCCAGGGTCTGTGTGACGTACGGTTCGGGGCGCGAGAAAAAAAACAGCACGCCCAGGGGGTGAAAGATCGGCAGGCCCGAACGCGCCGACAACCAGCGCCACTGCGCGAGTGACTCGAAGGCCATGCGCGTATACGCCTCGTCGGGTCCGTAGGCGGTGCGCGTCATGCGCGACTCGCCACCCGAGGACGCGCGGGCGTTCCCCGGACCCCAGGCATCAATAAGGAGGACCCGCTGGTTGCGGCGGCGCAGGTTCCAGGCTGTCCACGCGCCGAAAACCCCAGCGCCGATGACTACCGTGTCCCAACGCTCGTGCAGCGACGTCGCCGCGCACGCCGCGTGCGGCAATGCGACGCGTGTCACCAGCGCCGCTCCTGCTCCGCTGGCGAGACCCAGCAGCCATTTGCGTCGCGTAATCAACGACTGCATGCGTTGGAAGGTTAACAGAGTTTAATCATTCGCCCACCGAGGGTGAACCTTGCGGGGCTTAAGTTGGCGCGATCATGCCCTCCTTGCGCCTCATCGCGTGCACGGTCTCGATGCTGCTGGCGGCCTGCAGCTTGGGTCCCCGCTATCACCGTCCTGACATCGCGCCGCCCCCCGCGTGGATCACGGCGAGCGACGCCGACGCGCAGCAGTGGCCGGCGCGCGACTGGTGGCGCGGATTCAACTCTGCGGATCTTGATTCCTTCATCGCGCAGGCCCGGAGCGCCAACGATGACCTGCGCGCAGCGCTCGCCCGCGTCCACCAGGCCGATGCGCAGCGGCGCATCGCGGGCGCGCCGCTTTTGCCCGCGGTCGTGGTGCAGGCGACCGCCACGCGCGCGCGCGCCCAAGTCCCCCCTGGCGCCTTTATGACCGGCGACAATTTCAGCCCGCTTCTGTCCGCTAGCTACGAGCTGGATTTCTGGGGCAAGAACCGCGCCGCGTTCGCTTCCGCCTCGGCGGCTGCCAAGGCCAGCCGCTACGATCGCACGACGGTGGAGCTGGCCGTCATGGCGGCCGTGGCGGGCACCTACTTCCAGGCGCTGGAATTGCGCGACCGGTTGGGGATCGCCGAGGCCAACCTCGACAACGCGATCAGGGTGCTGCGGGGGCTCAAGCTCGAGGAAACCGCCGGCCTCACCACCGCGCTGGATGTCGCGCAGCAGGAAACCGTGGTCGCGACCGTCAACGCCAGCATCCCGCCCCTGAAGCAGCAGCTGCGCCAGAGCCTGGACGCGCTCGCCATCCTCGTCGGCAGCACGCCGGAGATCGTGGACGTGACGCACGGGAGTCTCGATGAGCTGGCAGCTCCCGCGGTGCGCCCGGGACTGCCGTCGGAGCTGCTCGCGCGGCGTCCGGATGTTGCCGCAGCGGAAAACCAGCTGATCGCCGCCAACGCCAACATCGCTGCGGCCCGCGCCGCCTTCTTCCCGAGCATCTCCCTCACCGCCGGCGGTGGTTACGAAAGTGCCGCGCTCGCCGGACTCCTCAACCCGGTAAACCGGGTGTGGTCGCTCGCCGCGGGCGCCACGCAGCCGATCTTCCAGGGCGGTGCGCTGCTGGGCCAGTACCAGCTGGCCAAGGGCCACTACGAGGAGCTGCTCGCCGACTATCACAAGGCGGTCATTGCCGCGCTCGCCAACGTCGAGGACTCGCTGATCGCCGTGCAACAGACCCAGGACCTGGTCGAGCGTCAACAGCACGCAGCCCTCACGGCGCAGCGCGCCTATGCATTCGCGCAGGCGCAGATGCGCGCCGGGACCATCAACGTACTGACCCTGTTGAATACGGAGACCGCCTTGTTCAGCGCCCGCGACGCCCTGGCGCAGGCGAAATACGCGCACCTGCAGTCTCTGGTCTCGCTATACCAGGCGCTGGGTGGCGGCTGGCAGCAGGACCAGTCGCTGTGAGCGCGGCGGGTCGCATGCAGCCGCGCGTGCTGATCGGCGGGGCGCCCGTGCTGCTCGCGGTGCTGATCGGCTGGCACTGGGTCGCGGCGCTCCTCGAGCGCTCGGCCAAGCCGAAGCCCGCCGCGGCCATCGCCGTGGACGTGGCGGCGGTCGAGCAGCGCGACATGCCCGTCTACCTCGAAGGGCTCGGTACCGTGCAGGCCTTCTACACGGTGACCGCTACCGCGCGGGTCGATGGCCAGATCGAAAAGGTGGCGTTCAGGGAAGGCCAGGAAGTCAAAAAGGGCGCACTGCTGGTGCAGATCGACCCGCGTCCCTTCCAGGCAGCCCTCGGCGTAGCCATTGCCACGCGCGATAAGGACCAGGCACTGCTGGCCAATGCGCACCGCGACATGGACCGCTACGCGCTGCTCGCGCCCGAGGACCTGGCGAGCAAGCAGACGGTGGACACGCAGCGCTCGCTCATCGCCCAACTCACAGCGCAGGTAAAGGGCGATGCGGCGGCCGTCGACAACGCCCGCACGCAACTGGACTACACCAGCATCCGCTCCCCGATCGACGGCCGCACCGGCATCCGCCTGGTCGATCCGGGCAACAACGTGCACGCGACCGACACCACGGGCATCGTCGTGGTGACGCAGCTCGAGCCCATCAGCGTCATCTTCAGTCTCCCGGAGGAACAGTTTCCGCAGTTGAACGATGCGCTGCAACGCGGTGCGGTAGCGGTGACGGCACTATCGCGCGACGACACCGAGGAGCTCGACCAGGGCTCGATCGCGCTCATCGACAATCAGATCGACCAGACGACCGGCACGATCCGCATCAAGGCGACCTTTTCCAACAAGCATCGCAGGCTGTGGCCGGGACAGTTCGTCAACATGCGGGCACTGGTCGAGACCCGGCGCCAGGCGCTCGTCATCCCCGCGAGTGCCCTGCAGCGCGGGCCCGACGGCCTGTTCACCTACGTGGTGCAGCCGAACTCGACCATTTCGATGGTGCCGCTGAGCGTGGGTGAGCAGCGCGGCGAGCTTGTCATGGTCGAGAAGGGCCTGACGGCGGGCGAGAATGTGGTGTCGAGCAACCAGTACCGGCTGCAGCCTGGAAGCCTGATCCGGGCCAACACCCCCGCCGCCACGGCGCACACCCCGCCCGGGCCCTGGCACCCCCCGGGCGGCGCACCGTGAACATCTCCCGGCCGTTCATCGAGCGCCCGGTCGCGACGACCCTCCTCATGGCGGGCGTGGCGCTCGTCGGTCTCGCCGCTTTTCCGTTCCTGCCGGTGGCGCCGATCCCGCAGATCGACTTCCCGACCATCCTCGTCAGCGCGCAGCTTCCCGGCGCGAGCCCGGAGATCATGGCCTCCTCGGTGGCGCAACCGCTCGAGACCCAGTTCGCACAGATCCCCGGCATGTCGCAGATGACTTCGACCAGCGTGCTGGGAACCTCGCAGATCACGATGCAGTTCGATCTCGACCGCAACATCGACGCCGCGGCCGGCGACGTCCAGGCGGCCATCAACGCCGCCGGCGGCCAGCTGCCAAAGGACCTGCCCTCGCCCCCCTCCTACCGCAAGGTGAATCCGGCCGACTCCTCGATCCTGATCCTGGCGGTGCACTCGGACGCGCTGCCGACGACCGAGGTCGACAATTACGCCGAGACGGTATTCGCACAGCAATTGTCGCAGCTGCCGGGTATCGCGCAGGTGAACGTCGGCGGCCAGCAGAAGCCCGCGGTACGCATCCAGGTCGACCCGGTGAAGCTCGCCGCGGTGGGCCTGCAGCTCGAGGACGTCGCCAATCTCATCACGACCGCGACCGTGAACACACCGCAGGGAGCCATCACCGGAGCCCATCACAACTACACCATCTATGACAACGATCAGCTGCTGACTGCAAAGCCGTGGAACGACGTCGTCGTCGCCTACAAGAACGGCGCGCCGATCCGCATCCGCGACATCGGCGTCGCGGTCGACGGCCCGGAGAACACCCAGGTGGCCGGCTTCCAGAACGGCAGGACCGGGGTACTGCTGCTCATCTATAAGCAGCCCGGCACCAACGTGATCGACGCGGTCAACCGGGTGAAGGCGGTGCTGCCGCACATCATGGCGGAGGTGCCGCCGTCCCTGAAGGTCGACCAACTGATCGACAAGACCGTCACCATCAAGGCCTCGGTGCAGGACGTCGAGAGGTCGCTGCTGCTCGCCATCATCCTCGTGGTGCTGGTGATCTTCCTGTTTCTGAGGAGCTTCTGGGCCACGGCAATCCCGGGCGTGACCGTGCCGCTGGCGCTGTTCGGAACGGCGGCGCTCATGTACGTCATCGGCTACAGCCTCGACAACCTGTCGCTGATGGCTCTCACCATCGCCGTCGGCTTCGTGGTGGACGATGCGATCGTGATGCTCGAGAACATCTATCGCCACATCGAAGCGGGCATGTCCCCCTATGAGGCGGCGCTCAAGGGCTCGGGCGAGATCGGCTTCACCATCCTCTCGATCAGCATCTCGCTGGTGGCGGTGTTCATTCCGCTGCTGCTGATGAGCGGCATCGTCGGCCGGCTGTTCCGCGAATTCGCGGTGACGGTGACCATGACCATCACGATCTCGGCGGTGGTGGCGCTCACCCTCTCGCCGATGATGTGTTCGTTGTTCCTGCGCGACGAGAAACATGCCCAGCACGGTCGTTTCTACCTGACGCTGGAGCGCGGCTTCCAGTGGCTGCTCGATCACTACACGCGCGGCCTGGACTTCGTGCTGCGCCACCAGCGCGCGACGCTGGTGACGTTCATCGCGACGGTGGCCACCGCGGCGCTGCTCTACGTGGTGATCCCCAAGGGCTTCTTCCCGCAGCAGGACACCGGGATCATCGTCGGTCTGACCGATGCGCCCGAGGACGTGTCATTCGACGAGATGGTGAACCTCGATCACCGGCTGATGGCGGTAGCCGGCAAGGATCCGGCGGTCGAGAGCTGGGGGGCGTTCGTCGGCGGGTCGCGGCCGCTCAACAACGGCTTCGTGGTGCTGGGCCTGAAGCCGCGCGATGAGCGCGACGCGACCTCGGACCAGGTGATCAACCGCCTGCGAGCCAAGCTGGCCGCGGTGCCGGGGGGCACGGTGTTCCTGCAGTCGCAGCAGGACCTGAACGTGGGCGGGCGCACCACGCGCACCCAGTACCAGTACACGCTCCAGAACCCGAACATCGAAGAGCTCAATGACTGGGGGCCGCGGCTGCTGGCGCAGCTGAAGAAGCTGCCGCAGCTCACCGACGTCGCCTCCGACCAGCAATCGAGCAGCACCAAGCTCGCGCTCGTCATCGACCGCGACCAGGCGGCGCGCTTCGGCATCCAGCCGGCGCTCATCGACAACACGTTGTACGACGCCTTCGGCCAGCGCCAGGTGACCCAGTATTTCACCCAGCTCGCGAGTTACCACGTGGTTCTCGAAGTGAGCCCGGCGCTCCTGGGCCAACCCGACACTCTCAACAAGATCTACATCAAGTCGCCGACCACCGGGCAGCAGGTGCCGCTGGCGGCGTTCACCAGGTACGACACCGGCCACACCAGCAACCTGTCTATCAATCATCAGGGGCAGTTCCCCGCGGTGACGCTGTCCTTCAACCTCGCGCCCGGGGTCGCACTCGGCGATGCCGTCAAGGCCATCCAGCGGGTCGCGGCCTCGATCCGCATGCCGGCCTCCGTCTCCGGCACCTTTCAGGGAACCGCCCAGGCGTTCCAGGCGTCGCTCAAGACCGCGCCAGTGCTGATCCTGGCGGCACTGCTGGTGGTCTACATCATCCTGGGCGTGCTCTACGAGAGCTACATTCATCCGCTGACGATTCTCTCGACGTTGCCCTCGGCGGGCGTCGGCGCGCTCCTGATGCTGATGCTGTTCCACTTCGACCTGTCGGTCGTGGGTCTCATCGGCATCATTCTGCTCATCGGCATCGTGAAGAAGAACGGCATCATGATGGTCGACTTCGCGCTGCACGCCGAGCGCAATGAGCATCTCGCGCCCGAGGCCGCGATCCGCAAGGCGTGCCTGCTGCGTTTCCGCCCGATCATGATGACCACCATGGCGGCGATCCTCGGGGCAATGCCTCTGATGCTGGGGCGCGGCACCGGCTCCGAGCTGCGCCAGCCGCTCGGCTATACAATGGTGGGAGGGCTGGTGTTGAGCCAGATGCTGACTCTGTTCACAACGCCGGTGGTCTACCTGTACCTGGATAGGTTGTCGGTGCGCTGGGCGCGCAAGCACCCGCACGAAGCACCGCCCCCGGCGCCCGCACCGGTGGCTGGCCTGGGGGCCGCGCCATGAAAATCCTGGTGGTCGAGGACAACGCCCGCGTGGCGCGTTTCGTCACCCAGGGCCTGCGCGAGGCCGGCCATACCGTGGATCACGCCGACAACGGCCGCGACGGCATGTTCACCGCAGCGAGCGAGCCCTACGATGTCATCGTCATGGACCGCATGCTGCCGGGCAATATCGATGGCCTCGGCATCATCGAAGCACTGCGCAAAGCGGGCAACCGCACGCCGATATTGATCTTAAGCGCGCTGGATGCGGTGGATGAGCGCATCCGCGGCCTGCGCGCCGGCGGGGATGACTATCTCACCAAGCCGTTCGCCTTCGGGGAGCTGCTGGCGCGGGTCGACGCCCTCGGCCGCAGGACCTTAGGGCACGATGCGGACCATGCGCTGCAGGTCGGGGACCTGCGTATGGACCTCCTGACGCGCAAGGTCACCCGCGGCAGCCGCGTCATCACCCTGCAGCCGCGCGAATTCAAGCTGCTCGAGTACCTGATGCGCCATGCAAACCAGGTGGTGACGCGTACCATGCTGCTCGAAGGTGTCTGGGAGTATAACTTCGACCCGCAGACCAACGTCGTGGATGTGCATATCAGTAAACTCCGTCAGAAGATCGAGCTCGACACCGAGCGGCCGCTGGTGCGCACAGTGCGCAACGCCGGCTACATGATGTGCGAGCATGATCGGGCTTAACCGCTCCTCGGCCGTCACCTGGGCCATCGGCTACGTGTTGCTGGGGCTGGCCGCACTCGCCGCCTTCGCAGTTCCCCTGTGGTACGCGTGGAGCGTCACCATTTTCGACGGCCGTGCCGCCATTCTCGAGGATGACGCGCAGCGCCTCACCGAGGTCTTCCATCACGGCGGCGTCGACGGGCTTACTTCCTACATCAACGCCCGCGTCGGCATGCAGATTTCCGGCGAACGCACTCTGCTCTTAACGGACGAAAGTTACCGTCACCTCGCCGGCAACCTGGCCGCTTGGCCGAAGGAAATCACCAATAAGCCCGGCACCCACGCCATGATGGTGGATCTGGCCGGTCAGCCGACCCACACCATGCTGGTGCAGACCACGCTCCCCGGCGGCTATCACCTGCTGGTAGGACGGGACCTGTCGCGCTTCCTGCCGCTCGAGCGGCGCTTCACCTACGGACTCATTACCGCCGTCGCCTTCCTGTTTCTGGTCGGCGTCGCCGGCGCGATCCTCATCCGCCGTGAGCTCCTGGCGCGCGTCACCGGCATCCGCCAGACGGTCGCCGCCATTATGCAAGGCGACCTGCGGCACCGGCTGCCGATCCGCCGCACCAACGACGAGCTCGACACGCTCTCGCAGACCATCAACGGCATGCTCGATCACATCGAGCACCTGATCTCTGGGATCAGCAACGTCTCGAACTCCATTGCGCATGACCTGCGTACGCCGCTGGCGGAGCTACGCTCGCGCCTGGAAGAGCTGACGCTGACCCGGCCGGCGCCCGCCGAGACCTTCGCCGAGGTCGACGCCGCGGTTGCAGACGTCGATCGCGTGATCCGCATTTTCAACGCGCTCCTGCGCCTGGCTGAAATCGATACCGGTGCGCGCCGCTCCGGCTTCGTGCGCGTGGACGCGGCGGCGGTGGCCGCCGAGGTAGTGGAGTTCTATGAGCCGGCGGCCGAGGAGAAAGGCGTCGCGTTCACCTTCGCCAGTGAAGGCGTGGCCGCGGTGGCGGGGGATCCGGTGCTCCTGGCGCAGGCGCTCTCCAACCTCATCGACAACTCCCTGAAGTGTGTTGCCGAGCATGGCGCCATCAGCGTGCGCGTCACGCGCCGCGCCGACGGCGCGGTGGAAATCGCGGTCACGGACGACGGTCCGGGCATCACCGCGGCCGACAAGCCGCGGGCGACCGAGCGCTTCTTCCGCGGCGATACCAGCCGTGGCACCCCGGGCGTGGGGCTCGGGCTTGCGATCGTGGACGCAGTCGCAAAACTCCACGGCGGCGCGCTGCACCTGCTCGACAACCATCCGGGGCTGCGCGCGCAGATGGTGCTGCCGGTCGGCGCTGCCCGCACGAGTCGCTAGCCGCCGCACGGCAGCCGCAGCCGGCGCGCCCCGGCGCTGTAAGATGCGGCATGTCCGAGACCGAACATCCGCGCTCGATCCGCTCCTTCGTCACGCGCGCCGGCCGGATCACCCCGGCACAGGAACGCGCGCTCATCGATCTGTGGCCGAAGTACGGCCTCGACGGGTCGTCCGCAGTGCTCGACTGCAGCGCGCGGTTTGGCCGCGAAGCCCCGCTCAGCATCGAGATCGGCTTCGGCAACGGCGAGAACCTCCTGGCGCTCGCGCGCGCGTATCCGCAGCGTAACTACTTGGGGATCGAGGTGCACCGCCCGGGCGTCGGGCGCCTGCTGCTGGCACTCGAGGAACTCGCACTCACCAACGTGCGCGTGATCTGCCGCGACGCGGTGGAAGTACTGGCGCAACAGCTCCCGCCACAGGCGGCGCAGGAAATCCTCATCCTGTTCCCGGACCCCTGGCCGAAGAAGCGCCATCACAAGCGGCGCCTCATTCAGCGTGCCTTCGTGGAACTCGCCGTGAGCCGCCTGCGCCCCGGTGGGGTGCTGCGGCTCGCGACCGACTGGGCGCCGTACGCGCAAGAGATGCTCACGGTGCTCGCCGGCATCGCGGCACTCGAGAACCTGGCCGCCGATGCCGAGTTCGTACCGCGGCCCGCAGAACGCGCGCCGACGCGTTTTGAAAAACGTGGCCTGCGCCTCGGCCACGAAGTCTGGGATCTTGCCTTCCGGCGCGCTTAGAAGCGCGCCCCTTTCAGCTCACGCCGAACGACTGCCGCAAGCCGTCGAGCACGAACTGCACCGCGAGCGCACCCAGGATCACCCCGAGCAGACGGCTCGCGACATTGGCGCCGGTCACCCCGATGACGCCCATCAAGGGGTCGGCGAGCAGCAGGCAGGTGAGCGCGATGGCGAGCACCACGGCCACCGCGATGAGCATGAGAATGAAAAGCGAGGTGTTCGCGCTGGGATGCACCGGCCCGAACCACAAGAGAATGGTGGCCAGTGCCCCGGGGCCGGCGATGAAGGGAAACGCCAGCGGAAATACCGAGATGTCGCTGCGCTGGCGCGCTTCAGCCGCCTCGTCGCTCGAGGTGCGCGTGCCCGATTGACGCGCGAATACCATCTCCAGCGCCAGCAGAAACAGCAACAAGCCGCCGAAAATGCGAAATGCCTCGAGGCTTATTCCCATCACTTTCAGAAACGCGGCCCCGCCGAGCGCGAACAACACCAGGATCGCCGCCGCCACGCTCACGGCCTTGAAGGCCATGCGCCGCTTGTACTGCGCTGCGGCGCCGGTGGTGAGCCCGGTGAACAATGGGATGAGTGAGATGGGCTCAACGACCACAAAGAACACGACCAAGAATTTCAGCGGTTGTTCGAGCAGCGGTGACATGCGATTTTTCTTGAAAGCCTGGGGAGCGAGGCGCAACATCAATTCCAGTTCGCGCGCGTGATCTTAGAGCACCTGGGGCAATGAGGTAGCGGAGGTTGCGACGATGGTTGGTCCTCAACCCGGTATCGGAGACTGGTATCGCCTGACCGGTGGCGAGCTGTTCGAGGTGGTCGCCCTCGACGAGGACGACGGCACCATCGAGATCCAGTACTTCGACGGCACCATCGAGGAGATGGACGTAGAGGACTGGAACGACCAGTGGGACGACGGCGCGCTCGAATCCGCCGAGGCTCCCGAGGACTGGAGCGGCTCGGTGGACGTCGAGGCCACCGCGGAAGAAGGACGCGTGCCGGATTCTTCGGGCGAAGATCGCGAGCTGCGCGCAAGTTCGCTCGAGGGAATCGATCTGTTCGAATAGCGAGCCTCCTTAGACCCGCCGCTCATCGAGCGCGGTGAGTCGCGCGCGCATCAACCACACCATCGCCAGCCCCGGCAGCGCAAGCACGAAGCTCATCACGTAGTACGTGTACCAGCCGCCGTGGTCCGCGGTCCACCCGGCAGGATACCCAAGGCTGTAGCGCGGCAGCAGCGCCAGCGCCGAGAGCAGCGCGTACTGGAAGGCGCTGTAGCGCGTGTCGCACAGCGCCATGATGAGGGCGGTAAGGGCAATGCTGCCCATCGCGGCCGCCACGTGTTCGATGCCCACCGCCGCCACCATGATCGGCCAGCTCTTGCCGGCAAGCGCCAGCGCGCAATACAGGAGGTTGCTCAGGGCCTGCAGCACGCCAAAGACCAGCATCGAGCGCAACAGCCCCAGGCGCACCATGAACACGCCGCCGAGCACTGCGCCGATGAGGCTGCTGGCGGTGAATATGGCCTTCACGATGAGCCCGATCTCGGTCTTGCTGAATCCGACATCCATCATGAACGGCGTGAACAGCTTGTTGGAAAAAGCGTCCCCGACCTTGAACAGCAGCACCACGGCAATCAGCGCCAGCGCGCTGCGTGTGCCGAGGAGTTCCTTGAGAGGTTCAACGATCGACTCGGCGAGGCTGCGCGGCCGATAGGTGTTGTGCGTCGAGGGCGCGCGCGCCGTGGCAAAACAAAACAGCAGCATCACGCCGGCGAGCAGCACGAACGCCAGCCGCCAGCCAAAATGATCGGCGACCACCAGCGCCACGGCGAACGCTATATAGGATGCGAAGCGGTAGCCGAGGTTGGCGGCCGCCGCCGCGGCCCCGCGCTCGCTCGGCAGCGACACGTCCGCCCGGTAGGCATCGATGGCGATGTCCTGGGTGGCGGAGAAAAACACCACCGCCAGCGCGCACAGCGCGAGCGGCGTCAGCGACACGCCCGGATTCTGCAGTGCGAGGAGCGCAAGGCCGGCGGCCAGCGCGACCTGCATCACCAGCATCCAGCCGCGGCGGCGGCCGAGGAACGGCATGGGAAAGCGATCGACCAGCGGTGCCCACAGGGGCTTGAGCAGATACGGCAGCGCCACGTAAGACATGAGGCCGATGGTGGTGTTGCTCCTGCCCAGATCCTTCAGCCACGCCTGCAGCGCGCTCTCGGTGAGCTGGTTGGGGAAACCGGAGGCGGCGCCGAGCACCAGGATCGCGAGCATCTTCGGGCTCGCGAGCACCTCTCGAAGCCGCGGCCGGCCGGGGCTTCCCGCGGCGCTCAAAGATCGTAGTCCATGATGAGCGGCGCGTGATCCGAGAAGCGCTTCTCCTTGTATATGGTGGCGGCGCGCGCCTTGCCGGCAAGCCTGGCGCTCACCACCTGGTAGTCGATGCGCCAGCCGACGTTGTTGGCCCGCGCCCGGCCGCGGTTCGACCACCAGGTATAGAGGTCGGGCCCCGGGCGCACCTCGCGGAACGCGTCCACGAAGCCGGCAGGACCAAAGAGTTCATCCATCCAGGCGCGCTCCTCGGGCAGAAAACCGGAATTCTTCTGGTTCGAGCGCCAGTTCTTGAGGTCAATCTGGCGGTGGGCGATGTTCCAGTCGCCGGCGAGGATGTAATGCCGGCGGCGCCGCGCCAGCTGCGCCAGGTGCGTACGGAAGGCTTCGAGGAAGCGGAATTTGGAGGCCTGGCGCTCAGGTCCCGCCGAGCCCGACGGCAGGTACAGTGATACCACTGACAACCCCCCGACCTGCGCCTCAAGATACCGTCCCTCGCCGTCGAATTCCGGAATGCCAAAGCCGCGCACCACCCGGCTGGGCTTCTCGCGCGAGTACACCGCGACGCCTGAGTAGCCCTTGCGCTCGGCGTCGCAGAAGTAGCTGTGGTAGCCCGGCAGCTGCACGTCGTGGCCGGCGAGCTGATCCTCCTGGGCCTTGGTCTCCTGCAGGCACACGAAGTCCGCCCGCTGGCGACGCAGCCAGCGGAACAGGCCCTTGTGCGCCGCGGAGCGAATACCGCAGACATTGACGGTAATGACGCGCATCAGGGCATCATATGACATGCAGGAATACCAACTCACGTTCCTTGAGCTGGCACTGAAGCGCGACGCATTGCGTTTCGGGCGCTTCACGCTCAAGTCCGGCCGCGAGAGCCCGTACTTCTTCAACGCCGGCCGCTTCAGCGACGGCGAGGCGGCGGCGATGCTCGGGCGCTGCTATGCCGGAGCGATCGTGCACTCCGGCATCGGTTTCGACATGATCTTCGGTCCCGCCTACAAGGGCATCCCGCTCGCCACCGCGACCGCGGTGGCGCTCAGCGCTAGCCACGGGCGCAGCGTCCCCTATGCCTTCAACCGCAAGGAAGCCAAGGATCACGGCGAGGGCGGCCGCGTAGTCGGCAGCGCGCTCGCCGGGCGCGTGCTCATCATCGACGATGTGATCACCGCCGGTACCGCGGTGCGCGATTCGCTCGACATCATTCGCGCCGCGGGCGCGACGCCGGTGGGCGTGGCGCTCGCCCTCGACCGCCAGGAGCGCGGCCAGGGCCCGCTCAGCGCCGTGCAGGAGCTCGAGCAGGACTACGGCCTGAAATGTGTGAGCATCGTCACACTCGCGGATCTCATCGAGGCGCTGGCGCGTCCCATCGGCGGCCAGCGCCGGATTTCTGACGAACAGCTCACAGCCCTCGCCGACTATCAGTCGCGTTACGGGGTTTGAGACTTGCCAGCCGCAGGCGCGCGGCGGGAATATACGCGAATGCGTACCCGCACTCCGTACCTGCTGTGGCTCGCGTTGCCGGTGCTCGCCCTGAGCGGCGCCGCGCAGGCGGACCCCAACTCCACCTCACACCAGGGCGTCGCCTATCGCTGGGTCGATGACCAGGGCGTCGTGCATTACGGCGACCATGTGCCGCCGGAATACACCGGCAAGGACCGCGCCATTCTCAACGGCCGGGGAGTCGAGGTTGGTCACCTGGACGCCCAGAAAACCGCCGAGCAGATTGCCGCTGACGAGCGCGCGAAGGCCGCGGCGCTCAGAAAGAAAGAGCACGACAGCTTTCTCATGACCACCTACACCTCGGTCAAGGACATCGAGGGCTTGCGCGACCTGCGCCTCGGTCAGCTGCAGGCGCAGCGCGACGCCGCCGCACAGTATGTCGAGAGCCTGCGCTCGCGACTCGGGACTTTGCAGACACGCGCCCTCGTCTACAGACCTTACAGCTCACGCGCGGATGCGCCCCGCATGCCGGATGACGTGGCGGAGAATCTCGTGCGCACGGTCAACGAGCTGCGCGTGCAGAGCAACGCATACGCGGCCAAGAGTGCCGAGGAAACCGAGCTGCGGGCGCAGTTCCAGGCCGACATCGAGCGCTACCGCGAACTGAACGCCGTGCACGCGGACTGAAAATCCGCGTGTCGGTGTGCCTATTTCGAAAATGCCACTCGCGCCACCACCCATTGGCCATCGCGTGGATCGCCCGTTGCGAAAATGCATAGGTCACGAGCGTCATTCTGCTTCGCGGTGGAAACTGTTGCGTTGAGTTCGTTTTGCCCGTCCCCCCGCACTGCAGGTGCCAGGGGCAATCTGGCGAGCAATGGCCCCGTGCAGGAATCGGCGTGGATTTCGAACTCGCCGGCCGCGCTGTCCTTGGGGCGTACGACGGCTTCCTCGGCGTCGTCGCCGAAGCGCCACGCCACGCGCCCGACGGTCAGGGTGACGTGTTCGATGCCTTGCAGCGGCGCGCGGTGCCACAGCCAGCACATGTCGCCGGCTCCCACCTTGTAAACCGGCCTCGGGCCCTGTGCCCGCTGGCTGCCGTCCAGGCGCATTGCCGGCCGGTTTGAACAGGATGCGAGCTCGGTGCCGTCGCGGCTGAGCAGGGCCGAGTCATCCAGCACCTGCGCGCGCGGCGAGGCGAGCTCGAACCCGCCGGGCTCAAAGGTCGCCGCGCGCAGCGTCACATTGCCTTGCGCGGAAAGCTGCAGCGGGCGGACATACTGCGCGGACGTCGAGGCCGGCGCAGAGCCGTCCGTGGTGTAGCGGATCTCGCCGAAGTTCGCCTGGTTGGAAAGCGCGACGCGCAGCATCCCCTCGGGAGCTGCGGTCACTGCGAACGTGGGTGCAAACGCCGTGTCGGCATAGCCGATGCCGAGTGCGCGGTAGCGCGCGAGCTCGGCGCTCAGGCGCTGCAGGAATCCGTTCCAGTCATGTGCGCTCGCCGCCGACCACCCGAGTTCCGACAACGCCGCGATGCGCGGGAACAGCGCATGCTGGTCGTGCGCGAAGCTCGGCATGAACTCCGTCCAGAGATCGCCCTGCACGCCGATGACGCGCCGCGCGTCGGCGGCGGTTGCACCGTTCGGGACGACGGCGGTGTCATAGGCTTGCCGCAGCGTCGTCATGGGAGGCTGCCCCGGCCCTTCGTCGGACCGGTCCGATTGATAGTGGTCGAAGTACAGCGACTCCTGGGGAGTCAGGACCACATCGTGGCCTTGCGCGGCCGCCTCCAGTGCAACGTGCTCCTCATCGCTGCCGTGCCAAGACATCACCACTTGCGATGCCGGTAACTTTGCACCCGCAACCAACTCGTCGTCCCAGCCGACTGGGGTGCGCCCGTGCTCGACCAGATCGTCGGCCACCCGTGAGGTGAACCAGCCCTGTAGCTGATCCATGTTCGCAAGCCCGAGCCGCCGCATGCGCGCCCGGAGTTCGGGCGATGCGTTCCACTGCTGCTTGTCGGCTTCGTCGCCACCGATCGAGATGTATCGCGAGGGGAACAGCTGCATCACCGCATCGAGCACGTCGTCGACGAACTGCAAGGTCTGCTCGTCCGGTTTCAGCAACCAGGGACTGACCCCCCAGTCCGTCCACACGGCCGGGCGCTTGCCGGTGACGCCGAGCCAGGGATACGCGGCCACCGCCGCCTGCGAGTGTCCGGGAAGGTCGATCTCCGGAACAACGGTGACGAAGCGGGCGGCGGCATAACGCACCAGGTCGCGCACCTCGGCTTCGGTATAGAACCCGCAGTAGGGTTTGTCAGGAGCGCCGGTGAGTTCGATGTCGAGTCCCACCGCCTTGCGGCATGCACCGGTTTTCGTGAGTGCGGGGTACTTGGGTATCTCGAGCCGCCAGCCTTGGTCCTCGGTCAGGTGCCAGAGCAACACGTTGAGCTTCTCGAGCGACATCCAGTCGATCAATTTCTCGATGTCGGCCAGGCTCTGAAAATGCCGCCCTGAGTCCAGTAGCAGCGCGCGCCATGCGAAACGCGGGTGATCGTCGATGACGCCCGCAGCAATCTCGGCCGCGGTGCCGCGGACCCAGCCCGGCGGCGTCAGCAACTGCCACAGCGTGACACCCCCATAGAAGGCGCCGCCCGGCGAACGCGCGATAACTCGGATTCCGTCGGCCCCTGCCACGATGCGATAACCGCTCTGCCCCACGACACTCGAGTGAGGATCCACGTCGAACGTGATTGCCGCGTGCGCCTCAGCCGCAGTCGCCGGGTGTAACTGCAGCCCGCGCGTGTCTGCCACCAGCTGCATGAACCGATCCGCTATGGGCTGAACCTTCGGGGAATCCGCGCCACGCACCGCGACCAGGGCGCCATCCGCAATCTTCACCACACCCGATGAGGCAAGGCGCACATCTGCGGGCTGGGGCAACAGCGACCAGCTGGATGCTGCTCCCGCGGCAGTTGCCATCGGCATTGTCGTCAGCCACACGGCCGCAATCGCGGCGAGACTCTTCCCGGCGTTTGGGCTCATCTGCGCCATGCGCGGGGCCCCTGAACGGGCCACTACACGACGGGCACTTGGCTGATGTTGTTGTTCGGATCCATCCAGAACGATTCGTTCACGAAGCGGCCGAAGATTTCGCGCGGCAAGATGGAGGTGCGCTCAATGGGCTCGACCTTCGGGCGCACAGTATGCAGGCCGGGCAGACCTACCCGGGCGTCGAACTCGTCCGCGTTGTACGAAATGTGGTCGAAGTCGTGCTCGAACCAGGGTTCGCCGAGGAACTGGTAGACCGCGCGCATGGCCGCCGACGGGTTGCTCGCCAGGCTTTCGTAGGTCAGCAGCAGCAAGTGGCCCGGGGCATATTGGCCATAGAACGCATCTTTAACGGCCTGGAAGGAGAACCCCACCATGCCGCGCGGATCGGTCAGCGCCTCGACACGCGAGTACACCGTGGTATTGGTGTCGAACCGGAACACCTTGCTGACGCCGACCGGCTGCCGGCGCACCAGCCGTTCCATGCTGTCCAGCACCCAGGACAACTGCCGAACGCACGCGATGATCTTCGCCTCCGGAAACAGCGCGTCGAGCAACTGCATCCGGCTGCACCACAGCCGGCTGGTGTCGAATACGACGCTGGCATCCGCTGGTCCCGCGTAGAAGTTCTCGACCAGGCCGCGCAGCACGGCGACGCGCTGATCGTCGGATACGTCGAACGAAAAATCGTTCTTGCTGCTCGTCTCCGCCATCACCACCCCCATGATGTCCGCAAGCGGGCTGGTCATGCCCGCGCGGTAACGCGGGTTCTGGCTGAGAATGGCGGCCAGGAGCGTGGTGCCCGCGCGCGGCAGTCCGGAAATAAAGTGGAACTTCCGGGCTGACTTCGCGACGTGAGGTGCAGGCATGTGGGCCCTATCGTGTGGAGCGGTGCTCTGGATTGTATAAAAGCGCGGGCCCGCGCGTCATGAAAGCCTGGCCGAGTTCAATGTGACATTTCGTGCGAAGCGGCGGTCCGGCTTTCGACGGCGACCGGCACGCTCCGGGCTGGAACGTTCCAGCCGCTCATTTCGACGACCGGCACCGCTCCCTCCGGCGTGGCGAAACGTGCGGTCACGGTAAGCGACTCACCGGGCCACAGCGTGACGTCGTTGTCGCTCCACAGGATCGGCAGCACCAGCTCGCCGCCCGCAGATCGCCTGATCGACACGTGCTGGAACAGCGCGACGGCCCTGGAGGATGGGGATACGGTCAGCGTGACGGTGGCGATGTCCTCGGACCCCTCGTGCCGCAGCGTTGCCTGGAGATCGCTCGTCGCGCCCGGCAAGGACTGCAACGACGTGAGGTCCGCGTATCGCGTCACGGGTGTGAGGTACCAGTTGGAATGCGCCCAGTCGAGCTCGTCGGTTTGGGTGGAGAGCCAATAGACGTTGCGGCTGATCGGTTTGCCACCGGCGGAAGCGAGCTCGAGCTCGAGGAAGTAGGCGCGCGACAAGCCGGACAGCGTCGGCAGCGTCGCCAATCGCCGGGCACTGTTGCCGGCGAGATCGATGTCCTGCAGGCGCCGCTCGTAAGGCACGCCTCCGTCCAGGTTGTGTACGCGGATGGTCGCCTGCAATCCATGCTCACTATTGAGCGTGTGATTGACCAGCATGATCGCGCGCGTATCGCTTGAGTACTGGATGTGCACCGGCTCGTTGGCGAGCCTCGCCCCGAAGTAGGCGCCGGCCGGATTCAGGAAATAATCGTACAGGTGCCAGTGCAGCGAGGGCCAGGCATTGTTGAGCATCCAGTAGATGACGCCGGTCGATGGCTTGGCCGCATCCATGTGCGCATTGAATGCCTCGAATTGCGCTCGGACATTGTCGTAGTTTTCCAGCTGCGACTTGGCGACGTAGTCTGCTAGGTCCCTGGGTGCGCCATAGCGTGTGGCCAGCGCGCTGTCGAACGGCGCGAGGTTCGCGAATTCCGACCAGGCGGAGCCGGCATGGTATTGGCGCACCTGTGGGAATTTCCACAGTGCCTCCAGCTCCTGCGGCGAGAGCATGCGGGTCAGGTCATCCAGCAGTGGAATGCTCGCGCCGGCGCTGACTTCGGAATCGAACCCGAACGCACCACCGAGCTTGTCGGCATACCAGTACGCCGGCGGCACCCACGCGTAGGGCCCGTCCATCTTCATGCCGGAGGGTCCAGTCTCGGCCGTGGCCTGATCCGCTGCCGCCGCGATGATCGGCAGCGACCAGTCATCGGCGTGCAACGTGTCGACGTACATCTTCGCGAGCGCCGGTGGCGGCGCATTGTCGCTGCCGATCAGAAAGCCGATGACCGACGGGTGGTTGCGCAGCAGACGCGCCTCGCTTGCCATCGAGGCGGCCGCCACTTTCTCGTCCCCGGCGTCCCACTGGAGGCCGCCGGTCTTAGCCGCCGCTTCCCATTTGTCGCAGCACTCCCAGCCGGCGAGGATCAAGATCCCCTCACGGTCGGCGAGGTCGTAGAATCGCGTGTCCTCGAGCTTCCCCTCGCTGCGAATGGTGTTGAGCCCGAGGTCCACGACGTAGCTGAACTCAGCCTCCATGCGCTTAGGATCGTCGCGCAGAAACATGTCCGGCGCCCACCCCGCGCCACGAATCAGGATTGGCTCGCCGTTGATGACGAACTGGCGATAACCCTGCGGCGTGAGGTGCGAGCTGACGCTGCGTATGCCGAAGGTGGCACTGGCCCGATCGGAGATCGCCCCATCAACGGCAGCCGTCATCTGCAAACGGTAGAGCGGATGCGCACCCATCCCGACCGGCCACCAGACCTGCGGATGCTCGAGGTCGATGCCCGGATCGCTCTTGGGGGAAAATGACACGCTCTGCGTCTCACCGGGAGCGAGGTGAATCGTTCGCCGCAGCGAGACACCGGCCACGACAGCGCTGATCGTGACGTCGTGTGCGGACGCATCGAGGTTTCTCGCCTCCACCTTCACGGTCAGCGCGGCGCGCGCGAGATCGGGAAGCGACAGCGTCGAGGTCACCTGCGGAAAACGCAGCTCGACCGGCCCGGTCTGGACGATGTCCACGCCCCGCCACGGGCCCATGTTGTTGTCTGGCGGCGTAGGGTTCCAGTCGACCCAGCCAATCGACAGACTCGTCCTCGGATCACCCGGATGTACGCGCAATGCGAGGGTATTGCTGCCCACGTGCACCCAGCGTGTCACGTCGAGCTCATGTATGGGATAGGCACCGGCGACGGCTGCCCGTTCGGCGACCAGCTGCCCGTTCAGCCACACATCGGCACTCGCGATGACGCCGTTGATGCGCAGCAACGTACGGATTCCTTCTGCTCCTTTGGCAACGGTGAACTCGGTTCGATACCACCAGGGGATCACGAACACGTTGCCGCTGGAATCGGGCTCCTCGACCGCACGCAGGTTGTCGCCGTAGAACACGTTCTGGTACGTGCCGTTCTCCAGCAGCCCCGCCATCACCGTCGCGCGACCGCTCACCGGGTACCAGCCCTGGGTTGAAAAACCGGCTGCCGAGACTTCGGCGCCGCCTTGCGGCGCTTTGGCGCTCGACTGAATCTGCCAATGGGCTATGGCCGTTGCGGACCCGGCGGCGCTGTCCACATGCGCGGGCGCGAAGGCGCTTTCGGCACAAGCGAGCGAGGTGCCCGCCAGCGCCGCCAGCATTGCCACCCGGGTTGTGGATACGCCCCGCATTCGTTTTACGTCAGCAGCTCCCGAGACGGCGATCACCACTGCGCGCGGGCGCCGAACTGGTACATGCGCTCGGAGAAGGTCGAGTGCGCCGGCTGGTCGGGCCATACAAGGTAGTATCGCTGGTACTCGTTAGTGAGGTTGCTGCCGTTCACGAACAGTTCGCAGTACTTGCTGAGAATGTACGCGACCGACGCGTCGAGGTATTTCTGCGGCGCCTCGTACTCTTCCAGGCCGGCGATGCCGCCCACGTTTTCCATCACTGCCCGCTTCGAACGGTAGTTGTAGGCGAGGCGGGCCTGGAATCGCTTGCTCTGGTACCACAGGATGAGGTTCCCCGACTCGGTTGAGTTGTCCTGGAACGGAATCTTGTTCCCCGCCAGATCAACCTGTCCGGTGTTGCTGGGCGCGTACGTATAGTTGAACTCCATGCCGGTATAGGACAGCAGCCCCGGCAGGAACGTGAACCCCTGGCGATAATCGAACTCCACGCCGTAGAGGCTGTTGCCCGAGCCCTGAACCGGCTCGGTGATCGCGATGCAATGGTGGCGGACCACACCGTCCTCGTCCGGCAGGTTGCAATTGAGCGAGCTGCCGTTAACGATGAAGCTCTGCACGTCGATGTAGAAGAACTGCAGGGCAACCATGCTGGTCGGGTTCATGTAGTACTCGAAGTTGACACCGTAGTTCGTGGAGCGCCACGGGTCGAGGTTCGGATTGCCGGTCGAGGTGCCCTGCGAAACGCGGAATATCGGGCCCGTCGGGGTTTGCTGGAACGAGTAGCCCAGCGTCAGGCCGCCGCCCCACTGGCTGAGATCGAGCGGCATCATGTTCTTCGAGGCGGCGAGGCGCAGCACCAGTTTATCGGTCATATTCAGCGCGAAGTTGAACGCCGGCAGGACGTCGCTGTAACTGCGCGGGGTGGTCACGGCGCCGTCATTGGCTGGCTCCGTGCCGTACTGCCCCGGCGCGCCGACCAACGACTGGGTGACGTCAAGGTTGGTATGGATGAAGCGCACGCCCACGTTACCGCTGTAGGGCATGCTGCCGAGCTCGCCGCGAAAGTCGGCTTGCAGATAGCTTGCCAACTCCTGCGAATGCACCGCCCAGGTGATGCCAGGCGCATTCTGGGTCGTGGTATTCGGATAGAGCGACTGCCAGTACGCCAGGGGATTGTCCATGGCGCTTGGATTGATCCCCCAGAAGGTGATCCCCGACCCGAGCAGGTTGGTGTACTCCTGGAAGTTGTTGGCGAGCGGCGGCGGGGTCTTCGATAGCTGCTGTGCCGACAATGGTCCGGCGCGGAAGTACCCTTGCGAGTTGCCGGCAGTACACCAGCTGCCGCTCGCATTGCCATTCAGGATCACATCGGCGCCGACATAACGCACCAGACATCCGTTCGGGTCGCTGGCGCCGATGCCGGCGTACACGGGGGTGACAAAGGTGAACCCGTAGTTATCGGCGCTGCGGATGCCGTCGCGCACGCCGAACTTGAGCTGCAAGCCATCCTTGATGTCGTATTGGCCATCGAAGCGCAACGCGCTGATTGAGGTCCAGCGGTCATAGTTGTCGTTCGCTTCCAGCGTCTTCATCGTCCAGCCGTTGGGATTGGCGAAAGCGCTGGCGAGCGCTGCGGGCATGCTGACCCCGAGATAGCGGCTGTTGAAATTCGCAATGATGGGAAGTGTGTTCTGGGGAATTCCGTTGGCGTTGAATACGCGGTTCCCGCCCAGTTGGGCAGGATAGACGAAGGTCCCGCAGGGCAGATTGGTGCTGGAGTCAGCCCACAGGCAGCCGTCGGAATCGGAAAGGTTGATGTCGGTCTCGACGTTCGACTGATGGGCTTTCTCGTAGATGCCGCGCACACTGGCTTTGAAGGGGCCGCCATTATTGAAGTCCAGCTGGGCATTGAGGTTCTGCGCGGCGGAGTCCCAGGCCACGATCTGCGAGTACGATTCAACGTCGCCCGGCCATTTTTCGTACACCTGGGTGGTGTAGATCTGCGAGCCGGCCCAATTCGGGTCGGGCGGCGGCGTGTTGTACTGACTCAAGGGGGTGCTGCCGGTGTTTCTGGACTGCAATGGCACGTAGGTAGCGCCCTGCCAATTGGTGGAATTGAACTGGATGCCGATGTTGCGATCCCACTCATCCTGCTGCGCGTAAAAGTAATCGCTGGTGAAGGTCAATCCGTGGCCAAAGTCGAACTGGAACGACGCGTTGCCGGCCTTGCGCTTGCGCTCCGTGGTGATGTCGTAAAGGCTGATGTCCTGGCTGCCCATGAATACGCCGTTGGACTTCCCGTCACCGTTGACGTCGACACTACCGTTCGGAAACACGTGGATCTGGGGAGGAATCGGCGCCCCGTTCCACGCACTGACGAAGCCGTTGTAGGCGGCCGCGCTTGCCGCGTTTTCGCCATGGAAGATGACGCCGTACTGGTCGAGGCCCTCGCTAGCGTTCCCGGTGTTGTTCCCGTGCGTCCCCCCACCGGTCCGCGTCGTGTCGGAGTAATCAGCGGAAAGCTGCAGACCCCAGCGGCCATCGCCGTTGTATGAGATGAGGCCGCTGGCCTCCGGTCCAGTCTTCTTCGTGGAGTCTCCCCGCTCCCCGTTGAGCTGATAGCTATAGGTGAACCCCCTCGGCAAGTCCCAGGGCCGATAGGTGTGCAGATTGAGCGCGCCGGTGATGCCGGACTCGGTCTGCATGGCGGTGGGCGACTTGATGACGTCCACCTGATTGAACAGCGTGGCGGGCACCGTGGTGAAGTCGGGCTGCTGCGAGTCGATCTGATCCGGCGTAATGAATACTTCACCGTTCAGCATGGTGCCGACCTGGGGCAGGCCGCGCACGTCCACCGAGGTGCCGACGCCCCCGTCGCGGTTGATCTGCACGCCGGTGATGCGCTGCAGCGCATCCGCGAGGGTCGTGTCGGGCAACTGGCCGATGTTCTCCGCCGAGATGCTGTCCTGGATACTCGGAGCCAGGCGCTTCACTTCGATCGCGCGTATCTGCGACTGACGTACACCTTCGATGGTGACGGTCTGCAACTCGGTGTCCCCCTTGGGTCCCTCCTTAGTCCCGGCGCTGTCGGTTCCGGACTTGGGATTCTCGGCATCGGGTGATGGTGTCGTCGGCGCGGGCACGGTCGCGTCCGCGGCGACCGCGGCTTGGCAAGAACCCCACAAAGCCACCGCGACCGCGGTCGCGATAACTGTCTGCCGTGTGTTCATGGTCTTCCCCCAGTTAGTCAGCGCTGGCCGGATGTGACTCCGGCTCCTATGTCGAAGACGGTCCGCCGCGCAAGACGGCGGCGCGGCCACGTTCACTCGTGAGCATCGCTGCGCCTGCGCAGGTTGAAGAGATCGAGGACACCGACCGTCTCATTGCGAATGAGCGGCCGCGCCCACCAGGCAATGCTCAGAATGAAACCCAAAGTCGCGAACACGGTGAGCATGGCGTATCGCAGGCCGATGCGGTCACCGAGCATGCCGACCACCAGCGGCACGAGCGCACCACCCAATATTCCGGTGCACAGGATTCCGGAGAACGCACCGTGATGGCGGCTCACGGAATTGAGCGCCAGCGAGAAAATGATCGACCACATCACCGACAGGAAAAAGCCCGTGGCGGGAAACGCCAGCAGGGCAACATCCGCCGGGCCAAACAGGGCGAGCGCGACGCATGCGATCGCGAGCGCAGTAAAGGCCGCCAGCACCACCTTCGCGTCCAGAAGCCGCAGCAGCACCATGCCGAGCACGCAGCCAATGGACATCAGGCCCCAGAACAGGCCCACCGCGCGCGCACCTTCGGTGGTCGGTGAGAAGTGGTGATAGGTGCTCAGGAACTGCGACATCCAGTCGGCCAGACTCTGCTCGGTGCCGACATAGGCGATGATGCCGAGGAAAAACAGCTGCACCGGGCGCTCGCCGATCAGGCTGCGGTAGACGGCGAGGCTCCCCGAGCGTTCGCTGTCGGCCAGCGTGACGCGCGGAATGGTGATCCGGGCGGTTGTGACGATGAGCAGCAGGTACACGCCTACGAAGACCCAGTAAAACTCAACCCAAACGAGGGGTCGCTCTGCCGCCCCCGGCTGGCGCATCAATGCTGAGAAGATCAGCGGGCTCAGGTAGGAAGCGAACCCAAATACGAGCTGCGCCATGACCGCAAAGAAGGCAAAGCGGACTTCGCCACCGGTCGTGCGCATGAGCGGGTTGATGACGACTTGCAGCATCGCCATGCCGAGGCCAATGACGAAGAGGCCGGCGATGACTACCGCGTAGACCGGATAGAGGCTGATTGCGAGGCAACCGGTCAGGTTGAGACCGAACGCGGTCAGCAGCGTGGTCCGCGGCCCGCGTGCCTCAACCAAGGCGCCAGCCGGAATCGAGATGAGCCCGTAGGCGAGGAAGAACGAGAACGGCAGAAACCCCGCAAGGCCCAGACTCAGGTGGAAATCGTGGATGATGATCGGCATCAGCGGCCCTAGCAGGTTCGTCACGAAGGAAATGACGAACCAGATGACCATGATGCAGGCCATGAGGAGCGTGGACTTCTTCATGCGCGCTCCACTGCGTGCGGAGAGGACAGCGCAGCCAGGCCAGCGAGATCGCCCGGACATATCGAGCGACGCGGAAAGCGCGAAATGATGGTCGACGCCGCGTGGCATCCGGCAACGAGTGAATCGCCGAGGCACGCGCCGCGCGAGCGCGCGAGCAGGTAGCCAGCATTGAAGGAGTCGCCGGCGCCGGTGGTGTCGAAAATCGTCGCCGGCGGCGCCGCGCACTCGCGGCGATGCCCGTCCTGGATGCCGATGGCTCCGCGGGCGCCGGTTTTCACCACGAGCGTCGCGCCGCGCCGGAGCATCGGCGTCAGCCGATTGATGGCCGCCGGGAGATGCTCCGCGTCGGCGAGGCTCCTGACCTCCAGGTCATTCAGCAGCACGTGGTCGCAACCGGAGATCCAGCCGGCTACGTCGGCGCGCAAATCAGCGTTCCAGTCCTGCGGTGGCCAGTTGGTATCGAGTGCAACCTGGTAACCGAGCTGCCGCAGCTCGCGGATCAGCAACGGATACGAGGTCCGCAGCGCCGGCGTCAGAAACACGCCCGACAACAGCACGATCGAATTCGGATGTGGCGCGGTGGCGATGCGGGGCCGGAGCAGCTCGTAGGTGAGCGCTTCCAGATGGCCGCGGGTGGTGAAGAACGTGCGTTCACCGCAGCTGTGGATGAGGCCGACGGTGAGCGTCGTCGGCGCATCGCAGTGTGCGAGCGAGGCGCCCAGAGGACGGAACTGGCCGCGGAGCCAGGTGCCGGGCTCGTCATTGCCCACGGCGGATAGCAGCAGCGAGGCCCCGCCCAGATAGCTCACCGCGAGCGCGGCGTTGCCCGCCGAGCCACCGGGCCGCAGTTCGCTGCGTTCCATGAGGCTTTCGGTACCGACGCGCGGCCACTGCGAGATCGGACCCATCAGCAGATCGAGCCCGACGTCGCCGATGATCGTCAGCGGCTGCTGCCTACCCCCCATGATCCGGAATATAGCCGGGTGATCATTCGAGTGTCAATAAATACATCTACTGGATGTAGATATTTCAGAGCCAGCCTACCCGACTTGGGTCCCGCTGGCCCATGAGTCCCTCGACGTCGGCTTCGGCGCGCCGGTCCTGCTGCAGCACCTCAAGTCGCGGGGACAGCAGGTTGTAGATTGGCAGCACGGCTGCACCGAGAATCGAGCTGTCCGCCTGCCGCTCGGACAGGAGGATGCGGTCGGAGCTCGCGGCGACGCCCCCGCGTACCGAGTGATGTAGTGGTTGAGCCAGCGCCACGAGTCGCTCGACCAGCAGCTTTGGCGCTGATCCCCCGATGACGATAGTGAGTGGGTCGAGGATGTTCTCGATCACGCACACCGCGTCCCGCAGCCGGTCAGCTGCATCGCGGCACCATGCCAGCAGCGCAGGATCGCTGTTACGCTCGAGCTGAGAGACGATCACTGCGTCGCGATCTGGTGCGTCAGTCACGCCAAGGGCTTCGGCCAGGGAGTGCAGGGACAGGTAGCGTTCCAGACACCCCGCGTTCCCGCAGTAGCAGGCCTTTCCACCGGGCACGATCGGGATGTGCCCGATCTCGGTGGCATTCCCGTTTGCTCCACGATATGCGGAGCGGTTCACCACGAGCGTGCCCCCCAGGCCAACGCCGAAATGCATGTAAAAGAAGCTGTCGAGCGTGCGCGCGACCCCAAACAGCGTCTCACCGAGAGCCGCCGCGGCGCTGTCGACGCTAAAGAACACCTGCAGATGGGTTTGCTCGCGCACCTCGTCCAGTACCGAAAGATCGGACCATCCCTCGAGCGCCGTGGGACCGATAAAGCTGATCTCCGTCCTCACTAGTGGGCCGGGCAGCGCCACACCGACACCCCACAGGCGGCCGGCGGTCGCCGGCCGCCGCAGCTCCCGGATCAGCCCGAGCATCGACGCGAGTACGCGGGGCTGGTCGTGAGTGTCGACGTCCACTTCGCGGCGTTCAAGAATTTCCCCGACGAGATTGACCAGCCCTGCGGACGCGCGCCCGGGCTCCAGGCTGATCCCTATGGAGCTTCCAGCTTCTGGATTGAGCTCGAACGCAATGGGTGGCTGGCCGCGCGACTTCGCCCCCCGAAGACGCCGAGCGACGATGAGCCCGATAGCCTGCAGATCGTTGGTGATGTTTGCGACTGTCTGCGGGCTCAGCGACACCATATCCACGATCTCTCGCCGAGAGACCCTTCCTTGCCGCCGGATTACATCGAGGACGATGCGGCGGTTATACGGGGCGCTTGACTGCTGCGTCGTGCCGCGGCTCAGCATACGTTGTGTCCTGAACTATATATACATCCATTGGTAGATAAGCATAAGCATGAAACGACTGACGTTCAGATTTTTCGCCGTGCCCTGGATCGGAAGCGACCCATTGAGGATCTGTGTGCCGGCAAGGCTTTAAGGACCGGCACCTGTGACGGCTAGGCGAGTGTCGAGAAGCGTCCAATATTAAGTGGCGCTATCTCGGGAAATCAGGATTTCAACTGCCCATATCTCGCCGAAATATTGGACGGCACGACGGCGATTTTCGCCGTCATTTCCGCAACTTAGTTAGTTTTGGGCACCGGACTGAAAATCCGCGTGTCGGTGGTTCAATTCTCTATCCGACATGTCTCGTGATCGAAGAAGCCCCAGGTCGTAGTGTGTGACCGCAATAGCTTCACGGGAGCGTCCGAGCGACGCGGAAACCCATGATGTCAGCGCGGAAGTCGGCAGGATTGCGTTCTCGGGTGGCCGGTCGCAGCAGCCACGCCGGAAACATCCACGAGCCGCCGCGATCAACCCGGAGGCAATTGCCTTGGCTGTCCTTGGCCTGCGGGTCGCTCGAAGGGGTCTCATTCGCGCGCCCGTCGGCGGGAATGCCGGCGTAGCTGTTGTCGTAACAGTCCTCGGTCCACTGCCAAACGTTCCCTGCCATGTCGTAAAGGCCGAATGCGTTCGGCGGCTTCACGCCCACCGGATGTGTCCGGCCATGTTCGCAAAAAAGACCTGCCACTTTTTCGCAGCCGGAGTTGGCATTGAACCAGGCGTGGACAGGAGCGGCAGCGTCGTTATCGCCCCAGTAGAACCTGGTTGTCGTTCCGGCGCGTGCGGCATATTCCCACTCCGCTTCGCTGGGCAGCCGATAACGCCCGCTTGCTGAGGCCGCGCCGCCGCGCTGCGCCTTGCGGTTCAACCACACAATATAGGCACGCGCATCCTGCCAGCTCACGCACACGACTGGATCACGGGCAGTCGTCGCGTGGCCGGGAGTTTCCCAGGTCAACTTCGGATCCTTCTCCCATTTGAAGATGGCGCGGCCGCGGCCGCAACCATCACCGGCCGGGTATCCCGTCTCCCGAGCAAATGCCGCGTATTCGCCACGAGTGACGTCATCCTTGCCCAGGGCGAATGACGGCAATGAGACCTGATGTTGCGGAGCTTCATCAGCAACTGCTTTGATACTGCCGCCGTGACTCGCGGCCCAGGATTTCTCCTCGGCTGATGAGCCCATTGTGAAGCTGCCAGCCGGCAGAACGACCATCTCGGGGCAGGCGTGGCAATCGCGAAAGACGGTGCCGACGGTGCGCGGCGCTGCTTTCGCCTGCGCCGCGGCGTGCGTCGAAGTAGTGAAGCTACAGGCGAGCGCCAGGATGATGCATAGGTTTTTCATTGCAGTGCGCAGCGAAATCGTTTTTGACCAGCTCTCGATTCTTCATGACGAACCGGACACGCTCGAGTTCGGTTATGTCGGTTACCGGGTCGGCCGTCACTGCGACCAAATCAGCAAATTGCCCCGGCTCGATGGCGCTAATTACCTTGCCAGCCGAGCATCTCGGCGGCATTGACCGTAATCTACTACATCGTAAGGCAATGCTACTACAGAAAACGTAGGAGTCAATGCGACGCACCTGGCGGGAGGAAGTGAGTGTCTTCCTGCTGAGCATCGGATCCACTCACGATGAAAGACGCCGGGTATCCCCGGGTCAATCAGCGCGCTGCGCGCTGATCATTTTCGCCAGCGTCCGCACCCGTACAATGAAGTGCTGCACATCGTGCGGCGTCACGACCACTTTTTTCCCATTCCGATAGCGCAGCAACACCACCCGACCAGGATCGGTGGCGTAGGCGCGAAAGCCCCCAATCCTGCGATTCCAGAACCAGCCGCTAATCCCAAATAGTCCGCCGTTGCCAAGCAAGCGTAGCGAGCCGTCAAGCCCATCCGGCTCTCCTGTCACCGCGACGAGCCCCGCGAGCGGCAGCACGGTAGTCCATCCCAGCCGGCGCACCTCGATATGACTCTCGGTCAGGACGTACCCGCGCACCATGAACGGCAGTGCACCGAGCAACACGACGAGCGGCACGCCTACCATTGCCACCCGCCATACCGGCCAATGCCGCGGTCCTGTTAACAAACCCGCCTGCATTGCAATCAACAGCACCGCGACCGAAGCAGTCGTCGTACGACGCAATGACCGGCTCCAGGGAGCGGAGAATTCCGCTAGAACGAGTCTCATCAGCGTGTTGTCATGCGGACCCGGGACCCGGAGTCGCACGCCCCCTGACTCCTAGTGGCCCTGTGTGAACACCTCACGAATTGCATCGGACACGAAGCCCGGCTGGTCGAACGGAATATATTCTGAGCTCTTGTCCGTGAACAACTGCTTCGCATTGGTGGACAACCCGAGCCACTTGGCCTGCGCGCGGGCGACCTTTTGCTGGTATTTGGTTTGTTCGGCGTTCAGTGGCCGTGTCGGGTCGAGTGCGTGGATCCCATGGTTGCCAGTTGAGAGTACCCGTATCGGACGCGAGCCCAACGAGCGATTGTGCTCCTGCAGGTAGGTCTCGTCCTCCGGCATTTGCTCCATTTCCGAAATGTACGCGTCGTACATGACGATCCTGGTCTGGGCGAGCTCCAGCAGTTTGGCATTGAGTTCCGGTGACCACATTGCTTCGGGGAGGCCCCGGAAGAACTGCTGCGCGCAGGTTTGGGCAGGCCGGCCGGGACGGGCGGGCAGTGCCGGCAGGGGCTTGCCGGCAGCGATCGCGTCGCGGCATTCGCGCAGCGAGGCGATGAGTCTGGCATCGCCAGGATGCTCATCGGCGCCGCCGGTGTCAGCTTCGACCAGCACCAGCCCGGCAACGTCTGCCGGATACCGCTGCGCGAACGTGCGCATGTTATCGCCGCCGAAAACATGCCCGACCAGAATATACGGCCCCTTGACACCGGCGTTGTGAAGTGCGCTGCGCAGCTCGTGGGCGATGCGGACACTGGTGCGCGGCATGCGGCCTGGATCACTGAAGCCCGCACCGGCGCGATCGTAGCTGCACGCCCGTGTCCACTTCGCAACCTGCGGTTGCACGATCGTCCACACCGGCACCCAGTCTTCCCAGCCCGAGTCGAACACGACTGCGGGCGAGCCGCTCCCCATGCAATACAGATTCAGGCGGGTTCCGTCCGCCGCAACCAGCGTGCCGGTGCGCGTGTAGATCTCATCGCCCGGGGGCGGCGCTTGCCGTGTCGTAAATCCCGAGCAGCAGGCAACTCCAGACCAATGGAAGATGCGACTTCATGGCGAGCCCCACTAGAAGTACGCAGGTTGCAGTACTACGTACTAAGTAGTAGCATTTATTTGGAGTGTAGTAAATATGAGCCGCATACGTCTTTCGAAGGCCGAGACCCGGATCCTGGAGCAGTGCTGGAAGCTGGGCACGTGTTCGGTGCGGGAGATCCTCGACAGCTTGCCGGAAGAGGAACGCGTGGCGTACACGACCGTGCAGACGCTGGCGTACCGGCTGGAGAACAAGGGCGCGCTACGCCGGGTCAAGAAGATCGGGAACGCTCAGCTGTTCGAGCCCGCGATCGACCAGAGCGAGTTTCGCAGCGGCCTGGTGCGGGATCTTCTGGACCTCTTCGGCGGCTCGCCGCGCCTACTGGTCTCCAACCTCCTCGAAACGGGTACCATCACGCTCAAGGACCTGAAAGTTCTGCAAGGCGCACTGCCCAGGAAGGCCGCGCGGAACCGCGGGGGGAGAGGGGATGCATGAGCACGTCGCACCGGCGGTGTACTACCTGGAAGTTCATCTCCTTTATGCCTCAATCCTTTGCCTCGCAGCCTGGGTTCTGACATCGCTCTGGAAGGGGACTGCCACCTGGAAGTACTGGATCTGGGTGGCGACATCGCTCAATTTCATCGTGCCGCTCGGCGGATTCTTCAATCGCTTCGGGGCGTCGCGTGTCTCGTGGGCGACCCAGCTGAGCGGCCTCGACGACGTCGGCATCGGGATCTCTCGAAACCTGACAGTTGGCGCCGTGCTCTTGGGGGTGTGGCTCACCGGCGCAGTTTTCATGCTCGTGCGGCTGCTTCTGTGCGTGCGGCGTGATCGCAGCGATGCGCGGCTTGCAGTCGGCCAAAACTCTGCGCGGCTCAAGCAAAGGTTCCTCGCGCATGGTGTACCCGTCAGGTTGTCCGCCGTGGGCGCGGCTCCTTCCGTCGACGGCGTGTTGCGCCCGCATATCTCACTTCCGCAGGGAGTAGACCGGCTGCTGAGTGCGGCGGAACTCGACGCGGTACTGATTCACGAGGTCATACATGCGAGGCGGCGCGACAACCTGGTCGGCCTGTTGCACGAACTTGCACTGTGTGGGCTGTGGTTTCACCCGCTGGTTTGGCTGACCGGCTTCCGCCTTGCGATGTTCAGGGAGCTGTCCTGTGACGATTCTGTCATCGCGAGCTCTCGGGGCGCGGACCTGGTCTCCGCACTGGCAAAGCTGGCCGTTCCGGAAGGCTCGCACCTGCTGCGGGCGGGCGCGGCTTCGTTGTTGAGCCATCGGGTTGCCCGGCTGACGACCTCTGAGCCCCAGGGGACGAACCGTGCGGCTGACTGGCTGCTGATTACAGTGTTCGCCGGTATTTTACTGGCGTGCGTCCTCGGAACAATCGCGCATAACCCGAGCTGCTTCAAAGTCAGGATTTAATGTTTGACCACGTCAAATTCGGAGTGCAGCGCTGACTTGCTGTCTCACCGGGGTGGCCGTTGCGTGCCTCATTCAGTGCGCCGCCACCGCCGCGCTGGGTACGCCGATGAGCCTGCCGACGAGGATCGTGGCGCCGATCAGCAAGCCGCCGCCCGCTGCCGCCATCAGCAGCCATAGCGGGGGATTGGGATTCGGCGCCGTCAACGCGAGGCCCGCGACCGTGAACAACATGAAGGTGTGGCTGTTGAGAACCAGCGGAATCATTTCGCCGAGCGCGAAAATCGCGTAAACGGCGGCCAGAATGTAAATCAGTCGGCCCCAGTCGGCGCCGATGAGATGCGCGAGCAAGCCGATCACGCTCGGTGCAAGGATCACGAGTCCGACACCGGCGGCGGCGCCGATCAGAATATGCGGCGCCCTCTTCGGGCTCATGTGTTCGACGAAGAACAGGACCAAGGCCACGTACGCCGGCCATGCCGGCAGCTTGAGATAGTGGGTGACGAGCTCGGTGATGACGATGAACGCGAGCACAAAGAGTCCAAGAATCAGGCGATGGCGGTTGAACTTCATGAAGCAGCTCCTGTGGCTTCGACTCGCAGCGCTTCACTGAAGCGCGCCAGATGATGGTCGGCGTCGCCAAATGTCATATCGATCATCGTCAGGCGCTTGAAGTAATGGCTGACGTTGAGCTCGTCGACCACTCCCATCGCGCCGTGCAGCTGGACGGCCTGCTGGCCGACGAAGCGCGCGGCCTGTCCTATATAGGCCTTGGCCCCCGATATGGCTCGGCGGCGTGCCGCGGCTTCGTCGCCGGCGGCCTGGATTGCGGCAATGATGGCCATGGAACGGCTCTGCTCGGCGGCGATGAACATGTCGGCCATTCGATGTTGCAGCGCCTGGAAGCTGCCGATTACGGTGCCGAACTGTTTGCGGGTTTTCAGATAACCGAGAGTCGCTTCATTGAGCGCGGTCACGATACCCACCGCTTCGGCGCACAGTGCCGCGATGCCCTGGTCGACGGCACGCTCAATGACGGGCAGCGCTCGTTCGGGTGTGCCGATTACGGCGTCGGCGTCGATAGCCACATCCTGCAGATGTAAGTCCGCGGCTCTGCCGCCGGATTGGGTGGGATAGGCTTCCAGCGTCAATCCCGGCGCGTCACGTCGCACCAGAAACAGGCAGATACCCTCGGCGTCGGTCCGCTTGCCGCTGCTGCGCGCCGAGACAAGAAAATAATCGGCCGAAGGGGCATCCAGCACGACGGACTTGCGGCCGGTGAGCCGCCAGCCTTTGGCGTCACGGACGGCCGTCGCAGCGACGTGCGCGAGCTCATAGCGCCCGGCCGCCTCATAGGCGGCGAGAGCGATCTGCAGCTTTCCCGCTGCGATCTGCGGCAATAGCGCCACCTTGATCGCGCGGTCAGCGGCATCGCGAAGCAGCCCACCGCAGAGCACGACCGTACTCAGGTAAGGCTCCAGCAGCAGTCCCTGGCCGACCAGTTCCATGACCGCCATGATGTCCACAGCGCTGCCGCCGAGCCCGCCGAATTCCTCCGGAAAGGGCAGGCCGAGCAGGCCGAGCTCCGCATACTGGGCCCAGGCTGGCGCGGAATAGCCGAGCGCTGAGCGGGCGAGCGAGCGGCGCCGCTCGAAATCGTAATCTTTGGCGATGAAACGCCGCAGCGTCTCCTGCAGCGCCAGTTGTTCTTCCGTCAGGCGGAAATCCATGGCAGCTCTCTTTTTACAGACCCAGGATCAGTTTCGAAATGATGTTCTTCTGGATCTCATTCGAGCCGGCATAGATCGTGGTCTTGCGGTAGTTGAAATACTGCCCAGTGAGCGGCGGCGCGAAGGCGGCATAGTGATCCGCGAGCCACGGCGCCGGAACCCAGTCCACCTCGAGCGCCTCGCGCAAGTAGGGAATGGCATCGTGTCCGAGCGCATGCATTTGCAGCTCCGCGAGCTGCTGGATGATCTCCGACCCCTTGATTTTGAGCAGCGAGACCTCCGGCCCCGGAGCGCGGGATTGGGTCGCGACCGCCGACAGCACACGCAGGTTCGTGATCTCGAGCGCCATGAGTTCGAGCTCGATCTGGGCGATGCGATCGCGGAAGCGGGAATCCTCGATCAGCGGGCGGCCGTTATCGAGTTGGTGGGTCGCAATTTCCTTGAGCCGCCTCAGTGCGCGTTTGCAATTGCCGATGCCGGCATTGTTGGTGCGCTCGTGCGACAGCAGGAATTTTGCGTAAGTCCAGCCCTTGTTTTCCTCACCGACCAGGTTTTCGACCGGCACCTGCACGTTGTCCAGGAAAATATCGTTGATTTCGTGCTCGCCGTCGATGGTGATGATGGGGCGCACCGTGATGCCTGGCGATTTCATGTCGATCAACAGGAACGAAATGCCTTGCTGTGGACGCCCATCGCTGCTCGTGCGCACCAGGCAGAAGATCCAATCGGCATACTGGCCGAGGGTGTTCCAGGTCTTTTGGCCGTTGACGCGGTAATGCGCGCCTTCGCGCACCGCGCTCGTGCGCAGCGATGCGAGATCGGACCCCGCACCGGGCTCCGAATACCCCTGGCACCACCAGTCCTCGCCGGCAATGATGCGCGGCAGAAAGTAATTCTGTTGTGCGGCAGTTGCGAAGCTCATGAGCACCGGGGCGACCATGCGCAACGCGAACGCGATCTGTGGCGGCGCGCCGGCCGCGGCACCCTCTTCGTCGAAGATGTGCTGCTCGACGACGCTCCAATCGGCACCGCCGTAGCGCCGCGGCCACATGCCGGCGCCCCAGCCGCGGCGGTAGAGGATCTTCTGCCAGCGCACCAGGTCGTCTTTGTGCATGCGCCTGCCCAGGCGCACTTTGGCGCGGATATCGGCCGGCAGCTCGGCTGCCAGGAAAGCACGGACTTCGGCGCGAAAGGCTTCTTCTTCGGCGGTGTAGTTGAGATTCACGAGGGTTTTCTCATTCGATCATGACGACGACCTTGCCGCGCGCATCGCGCGCACCGAGCCTCGCAATCGCGTCCATTCCCCGTGGCAGCGGGAAGCGCTCGGTGACCGCCGGCTTGATGCGGCCGTCGAGATACAGCGCCATGAGCGCCGCGACATTGGCGGCATGCTGCCGGGGCTGGCGCGCGGTGAACTCTCCCCAGAACACACCGATGATCTGGCAACTCTTGAGCAAGGTCAGATTGAGCGGCAGCTTCGGGATGCCGGCGGTAAAGCCGACGACCAGATAGCGTCCCTGCCAGCCGATCGCGCGCAGCGCACTTTCCGTGTAATCGCCGCCCACCGGATCGAAGATCACCTGGGCGCCGTTCGCACCACAGACGGACTTGAAGTGCTCCGTGAGCGCGCGCGCAGCGGCTTTGTCGAGCGCCACTGCCGGGTACTGCACGCTCTCATCGGCGCCATGTTCGCGTGCGAGCGCGAGCTTCGCTTGGGTCGATGCCGCGGCGACGACGCGCGCACCCATGGCCTTGCCCAATTCCACCGCGGCGAGGCCGACACCGCCCGCGGCGCCGAGCACGAGCAGCGTCTCGCCGGGCTCGAGCTGCGCTCGATCCTTGAGCGCGTGCTGCGAGGTGCCATAGGTCAGAAGCAGCGCCGCCGCTTCGTCGAAGGGCATCGCATCGGGAATCTTCCAGCAGTTTCCCGCCGGACCGACGGCCTTCTGGGCCATACCGCCCTGTACCGGACTCATGAGCACGCGCTCGCCGATACGCAAGCCCTCGACGCCCGTGCCGAGCGCGTCAACGATGCCCGAGATCTCGCCGCCGGGCGCGAACGGTCGAGTTGGCTTGACTTGATACAGATCCTGAATGATCAGCAAATCCGGGAAATTGACGCCGCAAGCGCGCACCGCGATCCGGACCTGGCCGGGACCTGCCACCGGCTCGGGGATCTCGTCGAGTTCCAGAGTCTCGGGACCGCCGGGCCGGCGGCTCAGCAGCGCCCTCATGATGGGCCACCGCGCCCGGCCGCGGCGCTGCGCCCGGCCGCGGCGCGCCGTTCGCGATCCTGCAGTTCGCGCCACTGAATCTTGCCGCTGCCCGACTTGGGCAGCGCATCGATGAATTCGACGCTCCGCGGGACTTTGAAGGCCGCCATGTGCTCGCGGCACCAGGCGAGGATCGCCGCGGCCTCGATGCGTCCCTGCCATTCCGGCCGCAACACGACGAAGGCCTTGACGGTCTCACCGCGATGCGCGTCGCTTGCGCCGATGACGCAGGCCTCGAGCACGGCGGGATGCGCATACATCAGCGATTCGACCTCGGCCGGCCACACTTTGAATCCGGACGCATTGATCATGCGCTTGAGGCGGTCGACCATGAAGAAGTAGCCGTCTTCGTCGACTCTGCCGAGATCGCCGGTGCGCAGGAAGCGTTTGCCTTCGATCTCGATGAACGCCTGCGCACTGTCTTGTGGCTTGTTCCAATAGCCCAGGAACACCTGTGGCCCGTGAGTCACGATCTCGCCGACCTCGCCTGCGGCGAGCTCGTCGCCGGTCGCAGGATCGACGACGCGCGAATCGACGCCATAGATCGGTATGCCCAGACATTGCGGTTTGGCACGATCGGGGGGGTTGATGTGCGTGGCCGCCATGGTCTCAGTGAGTCCATAGCCTTCGTAATAGGTGATGCCCCGCTGCAGCAGCCGCTGTGCCACGGCGGCCGGCATCGCGGCGCCGCCGCCGCTCAATTTGAGGATCGAGGACAAATCGTAGCGTTCGATGTTCGGGTTCATGAAGAAATCCTGGATCATCGTCGGAACTCCGGTCCAGGTCGCGATCCGGTAGCGCTGCACGCATTCCGCGGCGGCGACGCGGTCCCAACGCGGCAGCAGCACCACGGTATTACCGTTGTAGAGGGGGCCGTTCATGCTGCCCTGCATGCCGGTCACGTGGAAGAAGGGCGCGACCGCGAGCATCGTCAATTCAGGCTGCACCGTGAACCAGCGCATCGAGGCCACCAGCGTATGCATGGTCGTGCGGTGCGTATGCATGCAGCCCTTGGGCTCGCCGGTGGTGCCGGAGGTGTACGGCATCACGCACAAATCCTCGGGACCTGCACTCAAGGGTCCCGGCGGCAGGCCGCTCGCGAGCGCGGCGCCCCAAAGCGTCACGCCCGGTCGCGAAAGCTCGACGCGCGGCGCCGCAATGAACTCCGGCACGGCGAGGTCGGTGGACTGTTTCAAATAATCCGCATATGCGGCGACGATCACATGCTCGAGTTGCCTCGAATCGAGCAGCGGTTCGATACGCGGGTACAGCTCCTGCGAGACGATCGCAGTCGTGGTGCCTGCGTCCCTGGCGCAGCGCAGAAATTCCTGCGTGAGGTACATGGGATTGATCGGCACGACGACCGCGTTGGCGCGCAAGATGCCGTAATAGGCGATCACGAACTGCGGGCTGTTCTGCATGTAGAGCAGCACGCGATCGCCCTTGCGCACCTCGCAGCGCTGCTCCAGATAGCCCGCGATGCGCTGCGCTTCGTCGTGAATCTCGACAAAACTGATCGGCGTGTCGTAATAAACCAGACCGGCTTTGGCCGGATAGCGCCGTGCCGACACCTCGAGGTTGTAGAACACGTTGGTGGCCGGCGCGTCCAGGTGCTGCCGCGAATGATCAGGCCAGAATTTGAAGTGCCTGTCCGACACGGTGCGCTCTTAAGGTCAGGTCACTTCGAACAAGCCCGCCGCCCCCTGGCCGCCGCCGATGCACATCGTCACGACCACGAGCCGCGCGCCGCGCCGCTTGCCTTCGATGAGTGCATGACCGGTGAGGCGGGCGCCGCTGACGCCATAGGGATGTCCAACCGCAATCGCGCCGCCGTTGACGTTCAAGCGCTCGTCCGGAATGCCGAGGCGATCGCGGCAATACAGCACCTGGCAAGCGAATGCTTCATTGAGCTCCCACAGATCGATATCGCTGACTTTATAACCGGTGCGCT